>ERZ773049.427-NODE-427-length-26516-cov-8.445902_pt1 | contig 26516 bp, 15 predicted proteins | sample MGYA00580633_ERZ773049 | MGnify/ENA primary metagenome ERZ773049 (study PRJEB29015, sample SAMEA2737991) | human oral metagenome | biome: human oral; feature: human-associated habitat; material: dental | place: China | collected 2066 ...
TGGTGGGAGAGCTGGCCAGGGACGCCTGATCGCTCTCGGCACGCTGGTCAGCCCTGGAATTCGTGCTCTGAAACAGTCCTTTCGCCAGCCTGTGCGAATACCTTCGCGATGCCCCGTGCTGCCGCCATTTTGGCGGACAGCATCGTTTCGCGGTTCCTTTCGCAGCGTGGCCCTTACTGAAGTGCGGGGCGCAGCCACGCGCCGCGCACCTCGATCCGGCGCGCATCCAGCACGCCGCCTCGGGCATCGCGCAGCGTGATCGTGTGTCGGCCGGGCAGGGGCATCCAGCCCACGTGGGCCCCTTGTCCAACCGGCTGGTCGTCGATGAACCAGTGCAGCTCCGTGGACGTACCGTGACTGGCTTCCAGCCGTAGCTGCTGGTTGGCCGGCGGGATGTCCGGATCCAGCGCAATGATGGTGTCCGGCGCCGGCGCAACGATGCGTGCGGGCAGGGCGGACGGGTCAGGGTCTTGCCGCCCGGCATGCATACCGTCGCCTTTCCCCGTGCGTGTGTCGTTCGATGTCGAAACCATGGCCGGTGGGCTGAAATGCCGCTGCTCGGTCCCCGCCAGGAACCACTCCTGACGGGGCGCCTCGATGCCGGTGCGCTCGGTGTCATGCGCCCCCTCGTCATCCGCCGTACCTGAACGCCGTTCTGGCAGCGCCGGGGCGCCGCGCGTGTTCAACCTGGTCGTTTCTGAAACACTGCCAAAATCCACCTGCTGCCGCACCACCCCGTCCGGGGGCGAAGGCGCTCGGCTGGTTTCGTGGCGATGCAGCTCGCGCATCAACGTCGCCCAGACCGGAGCCGCGCCGCTGGTACCGCTCACGTCGTGCATGGGCGCGCCGCTGGCGTTGCCGACCCAGACCCCCACCGTGTAGCGCTGACTGTAGCCCACGGCCCAGTTGTCCCGCATGTCCTTGCTGGTGCCGGTCTTCACGGCGCTCCAGAAGCGCGTGTCCAGAACCGAGTCCAGTCCGAACGTGGGCAGGCGTGCGTGGCGATCGGACAGAATGTCACCGACGATGAAAGCCGCGCCGGCATCCAGCGCCTGATGACAGTCTTCCGGCGGCCACTGCCTTGCTTCATCATCCGTGCGAATGGACGCATCACGGAATGATGGTGAAGCAGGTTTGGGTGCAACGGCAGCCCAACCATCCTCATGTTCAACCGGGCCTGTCAGCGACGAGGGTGTACCACGCCGGTGCGCTTCGGGGATGAGATGCACCGGACACCACTGCCCGCCATTGGCCAGCGCACGGTAGGCATTGGTCAGTTGCAGCAGGCTCACCTCGGCACTGCCCAGCGCAAGGCTGTATCCGTAGTAGCCGCTGCCTTCCGGAAAACGCATCCCCAGCCGCTGAAGCTGATGATGAAAGGCATCTGGCGAGACCATCACCAGCGTGCGCACAGCCGGGATGTTGAGCGACGATCCCAGCGCCGTGCGCACCGAGACCCAGCCCTGGTAACGATGATCATAGTTCTGCGGCATGTACAGGCCGCTGGCCGTAGGAAGCTGAGCTGGCGAATCATCCAGCAACGAAGCAGCCGTCAGCCGATGCTCGGCCAGTGCCTGCGCATACAGAAAAGGCTTCAGCGCACTGCCAGGCTGACGTCGTGCCATCACGCCATCCACCTGTGCCGCCCGGCTCAGGCTGCCGCTGGATCCCACCCAGGCCAGCACGTCGCCGCTGACGTTGTCCAGCACCACCACGGCACCATCTTCGACGTTTCGACCCTGCAGCTCACGCAACTGTGTCCGCAACGTGTCGATGGCCAGACGCTGGAGGGAGCCATCCAGCGTGCTGCGCACCGTGGGGTGGCCGTCATGGAGACCGGTCACGATGTCCTCTCCGGTCACACTGTCGGAAAGGGCGGTGCTGTTCCGTCTGTCTCCATCCTCGATGAATATCTTGCTGCGCCGTTCTGGTCCGTCTCCCACCAAGGTCTTGCCGTTCCGTCCGGCCGCGCCCACAGAAAGGTCTTCATTCCCTTCCCGAAGACCCGTCACCTGACGGATCAGGCGCTGTGCCAGGTGCGGTGCCACCCCCTCGCTGGGTGCCCAGTCGCGGCGATGCAGCGTCATGCCGGCCAGCACATCCACCGACAGGCAATCCGCTTTCGGATCCTGCATCTGCTGAAGCAGACGGCAGGCACGCTCCGCCACCCGGGAGGCCAGGGCATTGGGCGCACGGATGAGCGCAGCGGCCAGCGCCGATTCCGGTGCATTCAGCGCATGGGCCGGCTTTCCGAACAGGGTATGCGACAGGGCGTCAATGCCGACGATCTCACTGCGGAACGGCACCAGATTCAGGTAGGCTTCCAGAATCTGATCCTTGCGCCATCGGGTTTCCAGCTCCCGGGCAGCACTGGCCTGTGCCAGTTTCTGCGACAGGCCGCGCGCCGTGCTGGCGGGACGCTGCAGGGCAGGGTCCAGCAGACCGGCCAGCTGCATCGTCAGCGTCGATGCGCCGCGCGTGCGTTCGTGCCACAGGTTGCCCCAGGCGGCTGCGGACACGGCCCACCAGTCCACGCCGCTGTGTTCATGAAAGCGCCGATCCTCCGACAGCAGCAGGGCCATCCGGAGCGCAGGCGAAGTATCGCCCAGTGCCACCCAGGCACCTCGGCGCACCTGAAAGTCAGTGCGCAGCCGGTGCAGGACCTCGCCATGACGATCCAGCAGCAGCGTCTCGGACGACCGGAAGCTGCTGCGAACCGCCTCGAAGTCCGGCAGCGTCCGATCCGGCTCGGCACCGACGGAAACCGCCGCAGACGCCATGCCAAGCCCCAGCAACAGCCCGACGGCCCAGTGCCCAGGCATCATGCGTCTCCTGCGGGTCAACGCGTCGCTCCCTCCGTCCGGTGAGACGATGCCGATGCATCGTCCGCATCCTGCACCGTGATCGTTGCATTGGGCAGTTCGCCAAAAATCTCGGGCGCATAGAGGGCCTCGACGCGAGTGGGCGGCAACTGGAAGGTGCCGGGGTTGTTCACCCGCAGCGTGTATTCCAGCGAGGTCCTGCCGGCCGGCAGATATCGGTAATAGCTGCGCAGCCACTCGAAACCGCGCTCCTGGTAGGCCAGCCAGCCATCGCCGGTGTCCTCGTCCTGCGTGGCCAGGGCAGAATCGCGGCCCAGTCCGCTGCCCAGAAGGGTGGCCCCGGCCGGTACCGGGTCGGAGATGACCACCCATTCCATCGGCGCGCTGGCTTCGATCTCGAGCTGTACCCGCAGCACGTCCCCCCGCGCATGACGGCCTGCCGGCAGTGTCGGCACATGCGCCGTCATCGGCACGACGGTCCGGCGGATCCGATAGCCCGCAAAGAAGGGCTGGGTGCGCGGCACCGCCGCCAGCGACTGCAACGTCAGCCACGGGCGACCACTGCCCTGATGAAGTACCTCCAGACGGCCTGAAGATTCCACGGAAGCAGCCGGCTTGCCACCACGTGCGGCACCACGGGGTGCCGACGACGAGGTGGCCGATGCGGCCTCAGCCTGCCTTGCGCCATCACCGATCGTGGCGGGCCAGGGCAGGAACAGGCTGCCCTCCACTCGCTCATCGGCCCACGCATGCTGCACGTCATGGCTGCCCAGATGGGCCTTCGTGACGCCGTTGACGGGCGCATCTTCCTGCTGTCGACCAAATTGTGCTACCGCCAGGCTGCCCCACAGGTTGGCCGTGGTGCTCTGCCAGGCGCCGCGCTGCTGCCGGGCCAGCAGGCCCGTCACGATCCGTCCCAGATCCTCCTTCCAGGCCGGATCATCCAGCACTGCCAGCAGCAGGCGAGCCGCATCCACGTCCCCGTTGCCCATGCGCCACCAGCCGTCACGCACCTCATCGGCCTGCAGCACGATGCGGCTGCCCTGATACGAGACCCGGGCACGCAACGCCTGCAGGGCATCACGCAGCCGCTGCGCACGTGCGGGCGCCTGCGGCACACGCTGCAGGACACCGATCCAGTCCAGCAACGCGGCCGTTCCCATGCGGGCGGGCGTGATATCCAGTCCATCCAGCATGGCCGGCCGTACGGCATCGTGTCGAGACAGGGCTTCCAGCGCCATCAGGCGCATGTCCTGCCGATAGTGGGACATCCAGCTGCCTTCCCGCACGGAGAGCTTCCCTTCCACGAACATCGTCAGTCCACGAATCATCGGCTCCCGCGTAGCTTGCGGCAACACAAAGGCAGCATCCAGCCGGGACGCTTCGTGCGTGGCCGACAGCAGCCAGGCCGTCAGCAGCGGGCTGCCGCTATCGCTGCCGCCACGCAGCGGGAAGTAATCGGCCAGCCCCTGCTCATCCAGGTAGGTGGGGATCTTCTCCAGAATCTCCCGCCACATCACCGCATCGTGCAGGCCGATCGCCTTGCTGGCCTGCTGCTCCAGGCAGGAATACGGATACCGCTGGAACCAGGCCTGTACCGCCGGCAGACCGTCGTACAGCCGGGACCGCAGGTTCAACTGCAGCCCGCCGCGGCCGGGCAGGGCGCTGACCGGGGGCGCCACCGCCATCGTGGTCGGCTGATGGCCCAGCTGCACGAGCGTGGCCTGCTGCACAGAAACTGGCGTGGCGGCCACGATGCGCTGGTTCACCTTCAGCACGTCGCGGGCAGCTTCCGGTTGGGGGCCGGTTTCCCGGGCCTCCACCTCCCAGAGCATCTCGCCCGGGCGCAGCTCGGCCAGCGTGATCGGTGCCGTCACCTCCCACTGGACCTGACGGGCCGCCTGGGCAGGAACCTGCACGACCTGCGGTGCCAGGGTCAGCATCGCGGCGCGGGGGGTCACCTGCACCGTCATCGGGCGCCGGGTGGTGTTGCGCACCGTGAAGCCGGCCTGGAAGCGGTCGCCGGTGCGAACCAGCGGCGGCAGGCCACTGATCAGCTGCAGATCCTGCGCCGTGCGGATGTGCGTCTGGCCCGTCCCGAAGTACGAGATGCCGCTGTCGGCCACCGCCACGACCCGGAACGTGGTCAGCGCATCATTGAGCGGCACCGTCACACGCGCCTTGCCCTGCGCATCCAGCTGCACCCTCGGCTGCCACAGCAGCAGCGTGTCCAGCAGCTCGCGCACCGCACCGCCCGCACGGGCAGCCGTGGTGCCATCACCGCCTGGTGGCAGTGCCTTGCGGCCATAGTGGCGACGCCCGACGATCTCCATCTGCGCGGTGGCGGTCTCCACACCCCAGGCGCGGCGCGACAGCATGCCTTCCAGCAGTTTCCAGCTGGTGTTGGGCAGAAGCTCCAGCAGCGCCTCGTCCACGGCGGCCACCGCCACCTCGGCGTGTGCGGCCGGTCTGCCATCGGGCAGGCTCACCGCAATATCCACCTGGGCATGCCCGCGAACGGGGTAGCTTTCCCGGTCAGCCTGCAGCTTCACGTCCAGCCGGTGCTGCCGATCCCCCACGCGGATCTCGGCCATGCCGAAGCGGAAGGCCGGCTTGCTCAGGTCCACCAGCGGGGTAGGCGCCTGGTACTGGCTGTCGTCCTGCCACCAGGCATCCCACCAGCGGCCCGGGTGGCGCCAGCCCCAGCCAAAGAAGCTGTACCAGGGCACGTCGCGCAGCCGGCCGCGCAGGGCCAGCACGCTCACATAGACATTGGGCGTCCAGCCTTCCTCCACCTTCAGGCTTACCGTCGGGTCATCGCCCTTGAGTTCCACCACCTGGGTCCGGATGATGCCTTCGCGCTCGACGGCCACCAGAGCGGTTGCCTCACGGAACGGCATGCGGACCTGGAAGCGCGCCGTCTCACCCGGGACGTACACGCGCTTTTCCGGGATGATGTCGATGCGGTCATGATTGCCGCCCCCGAACCACCATTGCGACTGGTCCGAGACCCAGAGCGTCCTTTCGACCACGCTGGCATGGCCCTCGGCATCCCGTGCCACGGCCTGTAGCTGCACATCCCCGGCCTTGTCCAGGGACACGTGGCAGTCCAGCCGCCCCTGTGCATCACTCTTGCCCTGGCAAAGCGTGCCCAGCGCCTGCTGCTCGACGTGGCTGTCATAGACATAGAAGCCGCCCACGACCCGCTTGCGGCTGCTGTGGATGGTCTCCATCCGGGCCGTCAGCGTCAGCGGCACGCCGGCCCGGGGCTTGCCATCCGTCCCCAGCGCCAGCAGCTGCACGGCCCTAGGCTTGCCGACCGACACCCCGCTCTCGGCCCGCATGCCGACCTGCACGGCAGCCGGCCATCGCTGCACACGTCCGCGCAGGGTCTGGATCTCGCCGTTCGGATCGGCATAGCTGGATTCAACCGTCAGCGTCTGCGGACGGTGGGAGGCGGGCAGCGGCAGTGTCAGCAGACCATGGCCCTGCACATCCAGCATGAGCGGAAGCCGGTTGGCCACCAGGCGATCATCCGGACCACGGGATGCCTGCGCGGTGTCCGCGTCCTGAGTGGCGTCCTGGTCGTTCCCCTCGGACAACACGGAGGGTCTCCGGGAGGGCGCCTCGAAGTCGAAGGCCTCATACCCGGCAAACTCGGGTGTCCGCTCCTCCAGCATGGCCGACACCTGCACCGGCATGGCGGCCGCCGGGCCGCCGGCCACGTAGTCCAGCTGCATGTCCACCCGGGCATCCTGCCCGGCCACCAGCACATCGGCCTGGTCGTTGCCTGCGGTGGGCCGGACCAGCACCGAGCCCCGGTAGACGGGCAGACGGAATTCCTCCACCCGGAAGGTGCCGCTTTCCAGCTCGATCCGCTCGTCCTCGCGGGTCAGCGTGATCCGATACTGCCCCAGTCGTGCACCAGGCGGGATGGCGAAGTGGCTTTCAGCACTGCGCCCGCCGGTGGCGGTGCTGCGCCAGGTCAGCGGCTGGGTGAAGCGCTGATCGCTGCCCACATGCGTGATGACCAGCGTGTCCGGCAGGCTGTCGGGAAGCCCGAACCCCCGGGCGTCATCAGCATCAGCGCCAGCATCGGCAGAACGCGAAGCGGTTCCGGCCACCCCAGCCTTGGCATCTGCCAGTCCCAGTCCTTTCTCGGTCCGGATGAGATGCTTCATCGAGAGCGTCTCGCCGGCGCGCAGGAGCGTGCGATCCATGACCGTATGCGCACGCACCTCCGGCTCGCGCGCGCTGGACGTGGGGACATCGAAACGCCACGGCTCGATGCCTTCCTGCCAGCTGCTCCAGACAAAGCTCATGTCCTGCACGCCATGATCCTCAGCCCGGGCACTGACGAAGTAGCCCGACATGCTGCCGCTGCTGTAATCGTTCTCTCCACATTCCCCGGAGAACGGCTCCAGACCCAGGAAGCGGGCCACGCCCTGGGCATCGGTCGTGGCTTCTGCCTGCAACTGCCCATTGCAGTGCGTGACCCGAACCCGGGCATTGGCCACCGGCCGCCCCTGGTCCAGCGTCGTCACCCAGGCCAGACCGCCGTCACGTCCCTGCTTGAAATGCACCCCCAGGTTCGTCACCAGCACCGCGGTGCGCACATACATCGTGCGTCTGTCCCCATAGCCGGCGTTCAGCAGGGCCTGTCCCAGCTGACCGGAGGCCACTTCCAGCACATGGAAGCCGGGCGACAGGGGAATGCCCAGGACCTCGAAGGGGCGAACATCGCCTTGCGGCACGTCCGGAAGCGGCTGCGACTGCACCTGGGGCAGGTTCTCCAGCAGCGAGACCATGCGCGCTTCCACATAGTCGGCATCGTCATCGGGCAGGGAAGCGGGCAGCGTGTTGCGGGCGTCCTGCGCTGCCACGCGGCGGTTCACCACGCCCTCATCGTAATGGTTCACCCGACGCAGCCAGCGGATGATCTCGCCATCTTCCCGGGCCTGCAGCTGGCCGAGCTGCAGCCGGGCACCGCCCAGCGCCTGGGGTGTTGCACGACGGGTCGCATCCTGCGCCGGCTGAAGGTCCTGCACGGCCAGATCCGCCTCCACACGCCGCACCGTCAGGGGCAGCAGGGCCGGGCCATCCGGTCCCTCGGCAAAGCGCTCGACAATCCCGAAGGGGGCCGCGCCGAACTTGGCCAGCGGCGGCAACGCCGCCGTCCGGATGGACAGCGGGAAACTGGCGGCATTGCGCAGCGTCCGGCCGCTGGCATCGTGCAGGTCTTCGGGCATCACCAGCGAATAGGTGGTCTGTTCGGCCAGTGGCGGGGCAAAGCGCAACGACTCGACCACCCCATCCCCGGCTTTTGCCGGATCGGCGGCCTCGAAGCCTTCGCCATCTGGGCCGGGCCACTGCGGGCGCAGCTTCTGCCCCCCTGCCTGCAGATGAACCTGGGCAGCCAATGCCTTCGGAATGGGGGCGCTGAAGCTCACCGTGATCGGCCGGATCGGCATGCAGCCCGCCTGGGCATTCTCGCGCTCGCAGCTCATCTCGGCCGTGAATGGCTGGCGCACCTTGAAGTCCATGCGCTGCACCTGCGTGTTGGTCATGCCGTTGGCCAGCGCCACACCTCGGTCGAAGACCAGCGAGACCTCGGTTCCCGGCGTGAAGCGGCGCTGACATTGCAGCACGGCCAGCGTCGTGGTGGCCATGCCTTCAGCGGCTGCCGCATTCCCCTGTTCGGATCCACCGGCAGGCTGTTCACCCGACGCATACCGCAGGCCGGACAGGATGGCCTGGCGCCGTTCGCCCTCCACCAGGCGCACCGGCACCTGCTCACCCAGATCGGGCTGACGGCACCAGACATGCTGCTTCAGGCTGGCTATCGTGGCCGGCGCATCCAGGCGCAGCACGAACACCTGATCCTCTTCGATGGTGTCGCCTTCCCAGGGGCGGATCCGGTCGATGCGCGGCCCGCCTGTATCGAACGCATGACGAGAGGGCTTCAGCAGGACACCGGAAGGCGTCCGGTAATCCGGCCGGGTGGAGACCTGGCAGCGGACGCCGGCAGGCAAGGGCGCCGGAAAATCCTGCACCCATTCCTGAGGCCCGGTCCAGCGACCGCTGCCCAAGGGTGAAGCCGGCGGCGATGACGATGCGTCCGGCCCGGCATCCGGCAGCCCCGAACAGCTGAGCCGCACGGGGCTCTCGGCCTCCGCATCACCGAATCGGGCGGCCGGCGCGTCGAACTTCACCACCATCTGCCGCGGCCGGTACACCTCGCCCTGCGGCGAGACGCTGAGGATGGCGGGACGGGCAGGGGCATTTTCTGTCGATTTTCCTGCCGTTCCGGCAGAGCTCTCCGCAGGCACGCCGGCCGCAATTCCCGTGACGGCCGCAGTGGCATCAGCCACATCCGCGGTGCGAGCCGTCGCTGCCTCCGTGGTGCCGGCCTGCGCCGTCATCGCCTCGCTGGATGACGGATACAGCAGCGCCGCCATCAGCCCTGCCAGCAGCCAAGCATGGCCACGATGCGTGGCTCCCGGCCCGGCGTCCTCCCCGGGAAAGCGATGGGCAGGCAGGAGGAGGGACAGCTTGGACTTCATGGCATCGACCACGCAAAGGACGGTTCGCCGATGTTACGAAATGTAAGTCTCCCCCGTAAGCCTGTTTGGCTCAATAGCCACGCTGCACGAAAGATGCGATGCCTCGCAGCCCGTTCCCTGCTCAGGCGCGACGTATCGAGAAGGATGCGAAGCGCCCTTGCAGGCGGGTCACGTCCGGCGGGTGCCAGCGGGCACGACTCAATGAAACGGTGCGGCATTCCTGCACCACCCAATGGCGCACGCCGGCATCGACCAGCTCATCAGCCAGCTCATGCAGCTCCTCTTCCGGATAGAGATCCGGATGCCAGGTCGTACGGCATTCATAGGCAATCCCGCTGTCAAGCACATGTCGCAGCGACTGCCAGGACCGCCCATGGTCACGGACTCCGACGATGTCGGCATACCGTGGACGTCTCCCCTTGATGTCCAGGCCCACCCAGTCCAGAAGGGGCAGCAGCCCAAAAAGCCGGGCGGGATACATGCCTCCCGTGTGCAATGCAGCCTGATAGCCCAGGCTGCGTACCCGTGCCACGGCATCCTGCAGGCTGGGCTGCATCGTGGGCTCTCCACCGGAAAACGCCACACCGTCCAGCAGGCCATGGCGACGGGCCAGGAAAGCCTCGATGTCCGTCCACGCCAGGCCATGTTCGGCCCGGGCCGGCAGCAGCTCAGGATTGTGGCAGTAGCTGCAGCGCCAGGGACAGCCCTGCAGGAACAGGACTGCTGCCAACCGCCCCGGGAAATCGATGGTGGTCAGCGGCGTCATGCCGCCCACGCGGATCATGCCTGTCGTTCTCCCCGATCGATGGCGCGCTCGACGAAGAACCTGCGCTCGGCATGTTCCCCCTTCTTGCCAATGTTGAAACTGGATACCGGGCGGTGATAGCCCATCACGCGTGTCCAGACCTCGCAAGGCTGACGTTCGTCATCGGAAAGCGCGATGGTGGATTCATGAAGATCGATATGGTTCATGACAGGACTCCTGTTGAATGGTCGGGGGTGAGAGAAATCGTTTTCCGCGTCGACGGGGAAAGATGCTGGCGCTTGGCCGCCAGCCGTTCCTCGTCGCACAGTGGACAGAAAGCATGCTCGCCGGACAGATAGCCATGGACAGGGCAGACCGAGAAGGTCGGAGTGACCGTGATGTAGGGAAGCCGGAAGCGCTGCAGTGCGCGCCGCACCAGATCCCGGCATGCCTGTCCGCTGGACAGGCGTTCGCCCATGTAGAGGTGCAGTACCGTGCCACCGGTGTAGCGGGACTGCAGTTCTTCCTGCCGTTCCAGTGCTTCGAAGGGGTCATCGGTGAAGCCGACCGGCAACTGGGACGAGTTGGTGTAGTAGGGCTGCCGGTCGGTGCCTGCCTGCAGGATGTCCGGCCAGCGCCGCCGGTCTTCCTTGGCAAAGCGGTAGGTGGTTCCTTCGGCCGGCGTGGCCTCCAGGTTGTACAGGTGCCCGGTCTGCTCCTGGAACTCGACCATCCGTGCGCGCACATGGTCGAGCAGGCGAAGCGCGAAGGCATGTCCCCATTCGCTGGTGATGTCGTGGGCATCGCTCGTGAAGTTGCGGATCATCTCGTTGATGCCGTTGACGCCCAGCGTGGAGAAATGGTTGCGCAACGTGCCCAGATAGCGTCGGGTATAGGGAAAGAGGCCATCATCGATGAGCTGCTGGATCAGGACACGCTTGATTTCGAGGCTGCGCCTGCCCAGCTCCAGCAGCTCGTCCAGCCGTCGGTACAGGCCAGGCTCGTCGCCCCGATGCAGATAGCCGAGCCGGGCACAGTTGATCGTGACCACACCGAGACTGCCCGTCTGTTCGGCACTGCCGAAAAGGCCGTTGCCACGCTTGAGCAGCTCGCGCAGGTCCAGCTGCAGGCGACAGCACATCGACCGGATCATGCCCGGATCAAGCTCGGAATTGATGAAATTCTGGAAGTAGGGCAGTCCATACCTGGCCGTCATCTCGAACAGGCGCGCTGCGTTGTCCGATTCCCAGGGGAAATCACGGGTGATGTTGTAGGTCGGAATCGGAAAGGTGAAGACCCGGCCTTTTTCGTCGCCGACGCTCATCACTTCGATGTACGCCCGATTGATCATGTCCATCTCGGGCTGCAGCTCACCGTAGGTGAAGGGCATCTCCTCGCCGCCGATGACGGGCACCTGCTCACGCAGGTCCATCGGGCACACCCAGTCGAAGGTCAGGTTCGTGAAAGGGGTCTGCGTTCCCCATCGGGAAGGGACATTCAGGTTGTAGACCAGCTCCTGAATGCACTGGCGAACCGCCTCGTAGGAGAGACGGTCCTTGCGCACGAATGGCGCCATGTACGTATCGAAGGAAGAGAAGGCCTGGGCGCCGGCCCATTCGTTCTGCAATGTTCCCAGGAAATTGACCACCTGTCCGACGGCAGAGGACAGGTGCCGGGGCGGGCCGGCCTCGACACGATTGGGAACACCGTTGAGTCCCTCCGCGAGCAGCATGCGAAGCGACCAGCCGGCGCAGTAACCGGACAGCATGTCCAGATCATGGATGTGCAGGTCGGCGTCACGATGCGCCTGTCCGATCTCGGTCGGATAGACGTGCGAGAGCCAGTAGTTGGCCGTGATCTTGCCCGCCGTGTTGAGGATCAGTCCCCCCAGCGAATACCCCTGGTTGGCATTGGCGTTGACCCGCCAGTCAGAACGGTTCAGATACTCGTCGATCGTCGAGACCGGATCGACGACATGCCTGTCCGGATGCCTGGCCGGGAACATCGTGGTTGTGAAATCCATCCACCTGCCTCCTTGATAACGCTAGATGTAGCGTCATCATACCAGACAAAACATCATCTGTACCGTACTCATGATCTCATGACACCAGAGCACACCATGAGATCCATTCTTGCGATCCTTTGACTACGATCGATAGCTATTCCAGAATATGCACGTTTCAATATCATTGGAGCCTGCCTGCCCGGGACACTGCGCACGACAGCTGCGGCGGCGGACATGCCCTCACGTCGAACAAGGATGAACATGGAAACGATAGCCGTAGATCCCTATTACACGCTCATTGTCGCCACCCTGGTCCTGCTGGTGGGCCGGCTCATGGTCGACCGGATCAAGCTCCTGCAGGACTTCAACATTCCCGAGCCCGTGGCCGGCGGCCTGCTGGCGGCGGTCATCATCTACATCCTGCATGTCAGCACCGGTGTATCGTTCGCCTTCGACAAGGGGCTGCAGGATTCGTTCATGCTGATCTTCTTCTCGTCGATCGGCCTCAGCGCCGACTTCTCCCGCCTCAAGGCGGGCGGCGTCGGCCTGGTGCTCTTCCTGCTGGTGGTCAGCGCCTTCATCGTGGTCCAGAACGTCGTGGGCGTCGGCCTGGCAGGCGCGCTGGGTCTTGATCCCATCATCGGCCTGGTCACCGGCTCCATCACCCTCACGGGCGGTCACGGCACGGCCGGCGCCTGGGGCAAGGTGCTGGAAGAGCAGCACCACATCGTGGGCGCCACCGACCTGGGCATGGCCTCGGCCACCTTCGGCCTGGTGCTGGGCGGCCTGATCGGCGGCCCCGTGGCCCGCAAGCTGGTCAACAAGATGGGCATGAAACCCAGCGCCAAGGCTGCACAGGCCCACGACACGGCCGATACCGCCATCGACGACGTGTTTGAGCATGCTCACCAGCGTCGCCTGATCACCGCCAATGCAGCGGTCGAGACCATGGCGCTGTTTGCTGCCTGTCTGGCCTTCTCGGCCCTGATGACCACGCCGGAGGTCAAGAGCTTCCTGCCCTCGTGGTTCACGCTGCCGCAGTTCGTCTGGGCACTGCTCTTTGGCGTGCTGCTGCGCAACTTCCTGACCTCGGCCTTCAAGGTCAACATGTTCGACCGCGCCATCGACGTGTTCGGCAACGCCTCGCTCAGCATCTTCCTGGGCATTGCACTGCTCAACCTCAAGCTGTGGCAACTGCTTGACCTGGCGCTGCCGATGCTGATCATCTTGGCCGTGCAGACTGCCATCATGGCGCTCTATGCCTACTTCGTCACCTACCGCTTCATGGGCAAGGACTACGACGCTGCCGTGCTGGCCGCCGGTCACTGCGGCTTCGGCCTGGGCGCCACGCCCACCGCTGTGGCCAACATGCAGTCGGTCACCGAGCGCTTCGGCCCGTCGCACAAGGCCTTCCTGATCGTGCCGATGGTGGGCGCGTTCTTCATCGACTTCGTCAACGCCTTCATCCTGACGGGCTTCGTCAACTTCCTGGGCAAGTGACGAGCCATCCGCTGGCCGGGGGTTGATACTTCCGGCTTCACGGCAAAAAAAGGCCGGGAACGATAGCTGTCGTTCCCGGCCTTTCTTCTTGGCATGGCCTGCAGCCAGAACAGCCTCCTACTGCGCTGAAACGATGCACACCCCGAGACGCTCGGCCAGATCAAGGACCGCATCACAACAGCTTCCGGCCTCGTCCAGCAGCGGGCTGGATGCGTTGGACTGCACAAGAGCCCCGGCCTCGACCCGATCACCGAAGAGCATCAGCGCGCGCGCCGAGTCGTCCTGTCGTGAAATCCAGCTCAGTCCCTGAGCCGATGGGCACTGCGTGTGAATGGCTTCGGCCCAGCGTCGCGTCAGCGGATAGGTATCCTTTTCCGTATCGATCAGCTGCCGGCGCGAGATGCCCAGCCGCCGCAGCGGAATGCTTGCCAGATCGACCAGCTGCAATGGCTGGCGCAGCGTCAGGGTGGAATGGACCTGTCGGATGAACCGTGCCCTGTCCAGGCTCTTGAAGCCCGGCACATGCGGAACGTCATGGAACACCGTTTCCATCAGTGCACAGGCAAGCGTGGCCCCTGCGTAAAGGGTAGGGATGGGCTGTCCTTCGGCGTTGCGAATGGGGCTGAAACGGGCATTGCCATGAATGCCCGGATTGAATGCCGTGGCGCCGTAATGCGCCAGGTGGACTCGATGCAAGATGCTGTCCACCGGCAGAATGATCATGGAAAGATCCAGACCCGCAGATGGAGCAGGGATATCGGCCAAAAAGGAACTACCGCCAGCCTCCTGCCCCTCGGGAATGGCGGTGTCAACGGCAGCACCCGATTGTCGCTCAGCCATGGAGAACGCCCTGGACCTCGTCACGGGCAGCCGCAATGACCCGGTCGGGATCCGTGGCCAGAAGGTCCTGGGGACGCTTGCCACCCAAGAAACCATTGACGGACTGGAACCAGTAGGCCATGCCCCACCCATCCTTGTGTCCGGCAAGGATGCCGATGATATCGGCCAGTGCCTTCAGGGGGCGGAACCCCCGGTCGGGGTCCAGGCCGAAGCCCGGAAAATAGTCGATACCCTTGTGGTGGATGGCGAAGATCTGCCCCTGACGCTTCCACTTGTTGGGTTGCGCGCTGGGGTTGCGCGGGCTGAATCCGGCCAGACTGGCCAGCTCCGTTGCACTCAGCCAGTCACCGCTGGCCAGCACCGCCTTGCGGGCCGCCACCAGCATGGCCGCTTCCCTCAGCAGCCGGGGTGAGGCCGGCGCAGGGGGAACCAGGGCCTCGGCCAGCCGCTGCATGGATGCCTGGTCCTGGCGTTGTGAGAGCGCCTCCAGCAGGGAGGACGCCACATGCCCCATGTTCTCGGCCAGCGACTGGAAGGCCTGGGGATCCAGCTGCCGGAAGGAGACCGCCAGTACCTGCTGTGCGTCGGACTTGCCGAGTTGTTCGCGTACTTCCTGAGGGGTGCCTGCAACGGCGTAGAAGCCGGGGCGTTCGGCCACCATGTTCATGGAAAGCTTCCTTGCTGGATATCTTGATTATCCAATCCTATGCTAATCACCATATCCTTGCAAGCGCGTCTGGCGGCACGCTCATCGGCAAAAAGGCCGGAAACGACACCTGTCGTTCCCGGCCTTTCTCATGGTGGCGTGCGCCCCCTCAGATGCGCAGACAGGTCCCGCAGTTCTCAGGGCACGGCCAGGACCGCGCAGTTGCACAGGTCATCGCTCTCGAAGCGCGTGAGGTCACCGGCTGCCAGGCCCGGCACCGGGAAGAGACGCACCGTCAGCGGCTTGTTCAGCCGGAAGGCCATCGTCCCCGTGTCGCGCATGATGGCGGCGATCTTCTCGGCCGGGGTGTCACCGGCAATGGGAACCGTATCCAGCCCGATACCGCAGACGGCACTGTAGGTGAGCAGGGCGCGGATGTCGAACTGGCCGGCACGCGTGGCGGCAGCCAGGCCCTCATCTTCGGTCACGGCCAGCATCAGCCCCGAGAAGCCCACGGCTTCCACGTCCTTCACGGACTTGAAGAGCCGCGTGAGCAGGGCTGAGGCCTCCACCGTGCCGGCAGCGCCAAAGTAGGGCACACCCAGCAGGCGATAGACCTCCACCATCGACGTGCAGTTCTTGGACGGAGCAGCCGACGTGTCCATGCCGGCATAGGTCCAGCCTGCATCCAGCGGCGTGGCCCGGACAATGCGCTGGACTGCATCCACGTGGTATTGGAGCGCCTCGCGCATCACGTCCAGGGCCTGCACCATGCGTTCGGCGTGCTCGCCCTGGGGCAGCGTGCGCAGCGCAGCAGCCAGCAGGTCCGGTGTTTCCAGCCCCACCACCAGGCAATTGCCCCGTTCGCTGCGGTGATAGCCCGCCGGGAAGTACGGGATGAGCGGTGCGCAGTTGAAATTGACCGTGAAATTGAAATTGCCTTCGCCACGCGGCGTGATGCGGGCAATCTCCTGCATGGCCTCCACGCAGCGCAGGATCTGCGCATTGTCCAGCAGCCCGTCGGCATTGGCCTCGACGTTGACGCAGGCGTTGGAGAGGTCGCCATGGTCACGGATCAGCCCCGGCAGCAGCGCAATCTCCTGAGGCGTGCGCGCCTCGCCAATGGCAAAGCGGATGCGCAGCCCGTTCTGGTTCAGCTGCATGAGGATGTCGCGGATCGTGGCCAGCCCCTGGCTGGCCGCCTCCAGGCTGGACGTGTCCAGATACTCCCCGAACGGGTTGGCCACGATGCGCACCGACTGCACCGTGTATCCCCCTTGCTGGAAGGCAGCTGCCAGCTGGTCGCACTGGCGCTTGGCCTCGGCCAGCACCGACGGCCATGTCTGTGCATCGGACGACAGGGTGGCGAAGGCGGTGATGGCGCGGACGCGGCACAGCTCAGGTGACTGAAGAGATACGGTGGTCATGAGGAATCCCGGCGATAGGTGAAGAAAGAACGGACACGACGGCAGGCAAGCACAGCGTCATGGCCTCGAAGCAACCGGTGTCGGGGCACACGGCCTGTTTCCAGCCTGAATGGCAGGAATCAGGATGTGGCTGACGTGTTCCGGCTGTCGCCGATTATTCCATGCCGACCATCACCCGCCAAACCACCCCACCACCACGTCCAGTCCTCCCTTGCGCACTGACCAGGTGGCTTTCTCCCGCACCACCGGCTTGGCGTGGTAGCCCACGGACAGGCCGGCCACGGCCATCATGCCCAGGTCGTTGGCGCCGTCGCCGATGGCGATGGCCTGGCTGGGCGGGCAGCCGATGTCCTGGCAGCACTGCTGCACGGCCTGGGCCTTGAAGGCGCCGTCGACGATGGGGCCCAGCACGCGACCGGTCAGACGCTGGTTGGCAATGTCGAACTGGTTGGCAAAGGCGTAGTCGAAGCCCAGCCGTTCCTTCAGGCGTTCGGTGAAGTGGGTGAAGCCACCCGAAACCAGCATGGTCTTCAGACCGGCAGCCTTGGCCGCCGCCAGCAGGATCTCGGCACCGGGCGACAGGTGCAGGCGTTCCTGGTAGACCCGCTCGATGAGGTCTTCGCCCACGCCTTTCAGCAGCGCCATGCGACGGGTGAGGCTCTCGGAAAAGTCCTTGATCTCGCCCCGCATGGCGGCCTCGGTAATGGCAGCGACTTCGGCCTTCAGGCCCGCCATGTCGGCGATCTCGTCCAGCGTCTCCATGGTGACCAGGGTGGAATCCATGTCGATGGCCAGCAGCCGGAAATCCGCCAGGCGCAGGCCGTTGGGCACGTTGGCGGCATCGACGCCGAAGCGTTCGGCCCAGCCGTCGAAGACGGCCGGGGACTGGGGCTCGGCGCGCCAGCGTGCCAGACCGGGTGCCGGGTGCTCGACGGGTGCTTGCTGCAGCTCTGCGCTGATGGCGTTGATGGTCTCGGTGTCCAGGGCAGGCTGTTTCTGGACGATGATCTGTTTGCCGGCGTGGTTCATGAGAGGGTCCGAATGAGCGTTGTTCCTATGGTTCATGAACGAACCATCTTTCCTTTCTTCTTGGCTGCCTTCCTGTCGGATGCCGTTCCCGAAGGCACCGACGGAGCCGCGGACGGCTCAGCTGCCGCCTTGGGCAGAAGCGCCTGCAGGATGCTGCGCAGCGTCTGGATGCGCTCGGCAGTGTCCTTGCTGGCCACCTTGATGCGCAGGCGATCCTGACCGGCAAAGCTGGTGTCGCGCCGTGCCTGGGCAAAGGCCAGGATCTGCGTGGGAGGCGTGCGTGGTTCGGGGTCGAACTGGAGCAGGATGCCGTCGCTGTCCGCATCGATCTTGGCCAGGCCGATCTCGGTGGCCATCAGGCGCAGGCGGTGGCTCTCGATGAGGGTCTGGGCGGCTTCGGGCAGCTTGCCGAAACGGTCGATGAGCTCCTCGCGCAGCTGCGAGAGTTCCACGCTGTCGCGTGCATTGGCCAGCCGCTTGTAGAGGATGAGCCGCTCGTGCACGTCGGGGCAGTAGTCGTCGGGCAGCAGGGCCGGTGCATGCAGCTTGATTTCCGGCACGTGGGCCAGCGTGGCGGCCAGATCGGGCTCGCGGCCGGATTTCAGCGCCTCGACGGCCTGCTGCAGCATGTCGGTGTAGAGCGAGAAGCCCACTTCCTGCATCTCGCCGGACTGGTTGTCACCCAGCACTTCGCCCGCACCGCGGATTTCCAGGTCGTGCATGGACAGGAAGAAGCCGGCTCCCAGTTCTTCCATCATCTGGATGGCTTCCAGGCGCTTGGTGGCGTCCTTGGTGATGGCTTCCTCGTCGGGAATCAGCAGGTAGGCGTAGGCCTGATGGTGCGACCGGCCCACGCGTCCGCGCAGCTGGTGCAGCTGTGCGAGGCCGAACTTGTCGGCACGGTGCATGATGATAGTGTTGGCCGTGGGAACGTCGATGCCGGTCTCGATGATGGTGGTGCACAGCAGCACGTTGAAGCGCTGCTGGTGGAAGTCGCGCATGACCCGTTCCAGCTCGCGCTCGGGCATCTGGCCGTGGGCCACCTCGATGCGCGCCTCGGGAACCAGCTCGGCCAGCATCTGCCGGCGGTTCTCGATGGTGCCCACCTCGTTGTGCAGGAAGTAGACCTGACCGCCGCGCTTGAGTTCACGCAGCATGGCTTCGCGGATGGTGCCGCCGGTTTCCTTGCGCACGAAGGTGCGGATGGCCAGACGTTTCTGCGGCGCGGTGGCAATGACGGAGAAGTCGCGGATGCCCTCCAGGCTCATGGCCAGCGTGCGCGGGATGGGCGTGGCGGTGAGCGTGAGCACATCGATCTCGGCACGCAGGTTCTTCAACGCCTCTTTCTGGCGCACGCCGAAGCGGTGTTCCTCGTCGATGATCACCAGGCCCAGGTCGCGGAACTTCACGTCCTTGGACAGCAGCTTGTGGGTGCCGATGACGATGTCGATCTTGCCGCTCTCGATGCCTTCCAGGGTGTTGCGGGTGGACTTGGCCGTTCCGAAGCGGGACAGTTCGGCCACGTTCAGCGGGAAGCTGGAGAAGCGGTCGTTGAAGGTCTGGAAATGCTGCTCGGCCAGCAGCGTGGTGGGGGTGAGCACGGCCACCTGGCAGCCGGTGCTGGCGGCCACGTAGGCAGCGCGCAGGGCCACCTCAGTCTTGCCGAAGCCCACGTCGCCGCAGACCAGGCGGTCCATCGGCTTGGGCGCGATCAGATCCTGCACGACGGCATGGATGGCGGCCTGCTGGTCAGGGGTTTCCTCGAAGCCGAAGCCCTCGGCAAAGGCCGCATAGCCGGCCGGGTCGAACTTGAAGGCATGTCCGGGCCGGGCGGCGCGGCGGGCATAGAGATCGAGCAGCTCGACGGCGGTGTCGCGTGCCTTCTCGGCCGCCTTGCGGCGCGCCTTGTCCCACTGGCCGGAACCCAGTGTGTGCAGCGGGGCGTTCTCGGGTGCGGCGCCCGAGTAGCGGCCGATGAGGTGCAGCATGGCCACCGGCACGTACAGGGTGGCATCGTTGGCGTAGGACAGGTGCAGGAATTCGGCTGCGCCTTCACCCAGGTCGATGTTGACCAGCCCCATGTAGCGGCCGATACCGTGCTGGGCATGCACGACCGGATCGCCGGGCTTGAGTTCGGACAGGTCGCGGATGAGGGTGTCGACCTGCGTGGTCTGCCCCTTGTTGCGCTTGCCCTGGCGCACGAAGGAGGGGAACAGCTCGCTTTCGGTGATGACCAGCAGCTCGCCATCCACAAGGCGGAAGCCCCGCTGCAGCGGGCCGACGGTGAGCACCACAGTGGCGTCAGTCGCCATCGCGGTCTGCCAGTCTTCGGCCGTGGCCATCTTCAGGCCGGATTCGGCAAAGAGTTCCTGCAGCGTCTCGCGCCGGCCCAGCGATTCGGCAATGATCAGGCGCTTCTCGGCAGTGCCGGCCACGGGCGCGGGGGCATCTAGCACGTTGCGCAGGGCGCCAATGGGGTCGTCCTGGCGGCGGTTGACGGCCACGTTGGGCACGGCGACGGCATGGACGGCGCGCGTGCGCCCGCCGTCGGCCCCGGATTCAAGGGGTTCGCTGCCTGCGGCGCTCCTGGGAGCGTCATCGCCGGGTGCCGCGGCATCAGGGCGCTCGTCATCCGATGCAGCCTCTGCAGCCTCACTGACGGGGGCCTTCGAGTCGGCCCCCTCTGCGGGGGCTGCCGCAATGCCCCGTGCGTCAGCCGAGACGGTGGGCAGCGAGAAGCGCGCAAAGGCCTGGCTGCGCACGAAGAACTGTTCGGGCGTGAGAAAGAGTTCATCCGGCGTAAGCGCCGGGCGCTCGGCGTCGCGCCCGATGAAGTCGAAGCGCTGACGGGCATCGGCACGGAAAGCCTGCAGCTGGCCCTGCACGTCGCCATGCAGGATGATCTCGGCGTCTTCGGGCAGGTAGTCGAAGAGGGTGGCGGTCTCGTCGAAGAACAGCGGCAGGTAGTATTCGATGCCGCTGGCGGTGACGCCGTTGCCGATGTCGCGGTACAGCGCCACGCGCGAGGGATCGCCGTCGAAGCGCTCGCGCCAGCGACCCCGGAAGGCCGAGCGTGCTGCTTCGTCCAGCGGGAACTCGCGGCCGGGCAGCAGCTTGACGGCCTTGACCGGATACAGGCTGCGCTGGGTGTCGGGGTCGAAGGTGCGCAGGCTGTCCAGTTCGTCGTCGAAGAGGTCCAGCCGGTAGGGCAGCGGAGAGCCCATCGGGAACAGGTCGATGAGGCCGCCACGCACCGTGTATTCACCGGGGCGCAGCACCTGTTCGACATGCTCGTAACCGGCCAGCGTGAGCTGGGCCTTCAGGGCGGCTTCGTCCAGCTTCATGCCCTGGGAGAACTGGAAGGTGCGCGAGGCGAGCCACGAGGGTGGCGCCAGCCGGTGCGCGGCGGTGCTGGCGGCCACCAGCAGCACGTCCAGCTTGCGCCCCTGCAGGCGATACAGGGCAGAAAGCCGCTCGGAGACCAGATCCTGGTGGGGCGACAGGCTGTCGTAGGGCAGGGTTTCCCAGTCGGGCAACCGGGCGATGGCCAGCGCGGGCGCAAACCAGGCGATTTCTGCGGCAAGACGGCTGCAGTCGGCCGGCTGCGCGCATACAATGACGCGGGTCTTTCCCGTGACGGGAGGTCTTTCGGTGGGGTCATCGTGTGCAGCCGATGCCGCGGTGAGGTTTTCCGGCGCAAGGCGCTGAGCCAGCAGCCAGGCGTCCGAAGAGCCGAAGCCGGCGGGAAGACGATGGATGGGAGCGGTCAAGATGGCGAACCTGTCGTCGCGGTCGAAGGCATGGGGTGAACGGCCACGCCCTGAAAAAGGCAAGCCGAGCAGGACATGCCCGGAAAAGGAAGAATATGAGCGGACAGCCTGCTATTTTAACGACTGACGCGATGGTTCGAGGGTCTGCATCATGAACAGGGGCGCCATGCAAAAACAGGTCCAGGCAGAGGAGGCCACACCGGTGGCACGGCACTTCGTGCTGATCCCGGCCGCCGGAAGCGGCAGCCGTTTTGGTGCCAAGGTGCCCAAGCAGTACCTGGAGCTGGGCGGCGGACGCACGGTGCTGGAATGCACGGTGGCCGTCTTTCTGGCCGAACCCTGGATCAGCCGCGTGATCGTGGTGGTGCAGGCTGATGATCCGCTGGTGATGCGGCTGCCGGGGCTGCGCCATCCGAAGGTGCTGCTGGTGCGACGCGGCGGTCAGACCCGCCGGGACACGGTGCTCAATGGCCTGACGGCGCTGGCACAGCGCGGCATGATCGAGGCCCACGACTGGGTGCATGTGCACGATGCAGCGCGCCCGGGCATCGATTCGGCCAGCCTGCAGCGGCTGGCGACCTACCTGGAATACGAGCCCTGCGGGGCGCTCCTGTGCGTGCCCGTCACCGATACGGTCAAGCGCATCGACAGCCGGGCCTCGCTGGCAGCCAACAACGAGTACCGCTCGGGCGGCACGGTGGACCGCAGCCGGCTGTGGCTGGCGCAGACACCGCAGACCTTCCGCTTCGCCGCGCTCCGCAAGGCGCTGGAAGCACACCCGAACGTGACCGACGAGGCCGGTGCCATCGAGGCCGAGGGGGGCCGGCCACGCATGGTGGCCGGCACACGTCGCAACCTGAAGATCACCACACCGGAAGACCTGATCATGCTGCGCATCCTGCTGGGCATGAAGCCTGCGGACGTGGAGTGATCGCTCTTTCTTCAATCTCTTTCCAAGTCCGATGACTGCCAAACCGCATACCCCGAATTCCGGTGCCTCCCACGCCGCCCCGACCACGCCGTCAGGCTCAGCCCCCCAGACAGGCCATGCCCCCCAGGGCGTCGACCTCCCGCCCGAGATCCCGTTCCGGATCGGGCAGGGCTATGACCTGCATGTGCTGGTGGAAGGGCGACCGCTGATCATCGGCGGCGTGCATGTGGAGCACCCTCTGGGCCTGGCCGGCCATTCAGACGCGGACGTGCTGGCCCACGCGATCACCGACGCCCTGCTGGGTGCGGCCGGTCTGGGCGACATCGGCCATCACTTCCCGGATACCGACCCGGCCTTCAAGGGGGCCGACAGCATGGTGCTGCTGAAGGAAGCCATGGCGGCCGTGCGCGCACGGGGCTGGCGACTGGGCAACATCGATGCGACGATCATTGCCCAGCAACCGAAGATGAAACCGTGGCTGCCGGGCATGATCACGGCGCTGTCGACAGCCATTGGCTGCCATCCGGCGCAGATCAACGTGAAGGCGAAGACGAACGAGAAGGTCGGGACCGTCGGCCGTTGCGAGTCGATTGCGGCGCTTGCATCAGCTCTGCTGGTGCGCTGACCGGATCCAGCGTATCGATGAACGTCTCGCGTGCGGCGACCTTGGCGGAATCGAGGTCGCGCAGCACGACGCGGATGCGCAGGCCGCCGCCAGAGGCGTTCTCGATGATCATGCCGCCGCGGGTACGGCGCGCCAGTCGCGCCACGATGGCCAGGCCCAGGCCGGAGCCACCGATGACGCTGCGCTCGGTGTCCAGCCGGGCAAACGGGCGCGCCAGCTTGGACAGCGAGGCCTCGGGCACACCAGGGCCATGGTCACGGAAGATGAGTTCGACGCCCTTTTCATGGCGACGGCCGATGATGTCGATGCGCACGTTGCGCTCGCCCGGTGTGGCCGCGTACTTGATGGCGTTCTCGAAGACGTTGCTGAGGATGCGCTCCAGCAGCACCGGATTGCCCTGCCAGGTCAGGCCGTGCTCGACCCGCTTGAAGACCGACAGCAGGCCCGCGGCGCGCTCGCGGCTGTAGAGCCGCAGGAACTGCGAGAACACGTCGTTGATATCGACGACCTCGACGGTGCGCTCCAGCGGGCTGGCGAATTCGACGAACTGATGGACGATGGAGTCGATGCGCTCGATCTCCTCGATCATGGACGCCTGGGCCGCATCGGGCAGGGCGCTCATTTCCACTTCCAGACGCAGCCGGGTGAGCGGGGTGCGCACGTCGTGCGAGACGCCGGCCAGCACGATGGCGCGGTCGGCGTCCATGGCCTGCAGGTCGCCGGCCAGCTCGTTGAAGCGGCGGTTGAGCATGGCGATCTCGGGCGGGCCGCTTTCACTGAGCCGGGGTGGAGGTTCGCCCCGCGAGAGGCGATCGATGGAGCGGGCCAGGTTGGCCAGCGGCCGGTTGACCAGTCGGCTGATGAGCAGGCCGCCGATCATGGCCAGCAGCACGCCGATGGCGAAGGCCACCATTTCGGTGCGGCTGCCCGTCATGGGAAGGACAAGCCGTTCGGGCTCGGCGATGAGCCAGTAGCGTTCGTCGTCGATGTCGAAGCTGACCCACAGCGCGTGCACGCCATTGACGCGGCCGGCCAGGGTGGTGGGGTTGCCCAGCCGCTTCGTCAGCTGACGCTCGACCTCGACACCCAGTTTCTGGTTCGGGTAGGGCTCGACGCGGTCGGCATCGCTGCGCGGATAGACGCGCAGGCCCTGGTTGCTGGCCATGGCCTGCAGCAGGGCTTCACGGTCGCTTCCCCGGGTGTGCACGAGTGCGGTGCGAGCCAGGTTGATGGCCGATGCCATTTCCCAGGCAAAGCGGCTGGCCTGCGGGGGCTGCTCGAAGGCGCGGTAGAGTTGGTACCAAGCGCCCAGGCTGATGGCCAGCAGCAGGCTGATCAGCGCGAAGGTGCGCCAGAACAGACTCAGTCTCAAGCCTCGATCCTTTCAAGGTCTGGTGTTGCGAGGGACCTCAGGCAGGCACGAAGACGTATCCCACGCCCCAGACCGTCTGGATGAAGCGCGGATTCTGCGGATCAGGCTCGATGAGCTTGCGAAGGCGGGAGATCTGCACGTCCAGGCTGCGGTCGAAGGCACCGTATTCGCGCCCGCGGGCCAGCAGCATGAGCTTCTCGCGCGACAGCGGAATGCGCGGGTGGCGCACCAGCACCTTCAGCACCGAGAACTCGCCGGTAGTGAGGTTGAGGCGAACGCCGTCGCGCGACAGGGTACGGGTGCCCAGATCGAACACGAAGGGTCCGAACGAGACCGCGCCGATGTCGTGCATGGCGCCGCCCGGGGTGTCGTTGGGGATCTGGCGACGCAGCACGGCATGAACCCTGGCCACCAGTTCCCTGGGGTTGAAGGGTTTCTGCATGTAGTCGTCCGCACCCATTTCCAGGCCGATGATGCGGTCGACATCGTCGCCCTTGGCGGTGAGCATGATGATGGGGGTGCGGTCGTTCGCGGCGCGCAGCCTGCGGATGATCGACAGCCCATCCTCGCCAGGAAGCATTTGGTCAAGGATGATCAAATCGAAGCTCTCGCGCTGCATGAGCCGGTTCAACGATGCCGAATCGGCTGCGAGCGTGACCTCGAACTGTTGCTCGGTGAGATACCGATTGAGCAAGTCCCGCAATTTGGCGTCGTCATCGACGACAACAAGTTTCCTGACGCTGGTGTTCATTTTCCGATGATATCGGGTTCCATTACCCGCTGATCAGTGTAGAGGCTTCCGATTGCGATGATCCTTGTTCTATCGGCAAAGTTTTACCAATAGTTACACAAAACGTAACCCCGAGCTTCGTGGCAATTCTAAAACAGCGTTAGATTGCGTTAAACCCATGACCGCTGACGACATCCTGAAACAGCCGGTCTTGACTCGGGAAAGCATCGTTCATCATCCGTCGGACACGTGTCCAGATCTCCCTGAAGAAGCACGTGGGATGCTGAATTTGTTTCAAAATTCCACGTGTGAACCAAGCCTTGTCATTTTTGGCGACATTTTGCGCTGTTTACTGAAATTGTCGGGTTACTTGCCAGCCACCAGGTCCCTTTGGGGAAGTGGCAGCTGGAAAGATCACCGGGGCCGTCGCCATTCACCCCGGTATGACGCAAAGTGTAATCGGTCACAGCGCCTTGCTGCGCCGGCCTGCCTGACACTCTGCAAGGAAGTACGCCACATCCTGCAAACGTGACAATCGTCGGGAAGTGCGGCACTCAAGGAAGCGTCCTGCTCGATGGGAAGTCGGACGCATCGGGTGGACGTCCTGAGCTTTGCCTGGCGTCAGTGACGAGCACGTCCGAAAGCACACATGCGTCGGACCCGAATGACAGGAACCATCTGAAAGCATGTATGAGCCTGGCGACTGGCGTGGCCCCTGACCCCCATCAGCGCCCCCGACAGGCGGGACAGGCAATAGAATCGGGGCCATGAAACCCTTGAGCCTGGCCCTGTCCATTGAATGGGACGATTGCACCGTGGCGCTGGCGGGCGCCGGCATCGACCACGGTACTGAAAGCACCGCCATCGAACTGAGCGCGCACACGCTGCTGGACGCCAGCGGCGGCCCCCAGGCCTCGCGCGATGCGCTGGCCCTGGTGCAGCAGGCGCTCCGGCAGGCCGGCCGTCGGCTCGATGAGGTCGAGCGTTTCTACGTGAACGTGGGGCCGGGCGCCTTCACCTCGCTGCGCATCGCCGTGGGACTCGTGCAGGGCCTGGCACTGCCGGGCAACCGGCCGGTGGGCGCCATCGGCTCTCTGCTGGCCTTGGCGGCCACGGTGCCGGACTGGCGCTTCCCGCTGGCCGCCCCGGATGCGAACGACGGTCCGTCATCCGGTCGCCCGTCGTCATCGGCTTCTGCGGGGGCGGCTGAGGGCTTCCTTGGGCAGGACGGCCACGCCAGCGCAGACAACCTGCCCTGGCTGCTCTGTTCCGCGCTGGATGCGCGGATGGGCGAGTGCTATTACGCCGCCTTTCTGTGCCGTGCCGGCCATTGGCCCCAGCCCGCGCTGCCACCCGCGGTCGGCAAGGCCGATGACGCCGCCGTGGCCTTCGAGGCGTTGCGCCGGCAGCTGACGGCCGAAGGCCGGATCAGTGCGGTCCACCTGGCCGGGGGCGGTTTTGGCCCGGACTTCGAGCCGCTGCGTGCCTGGGCCATGGAAGTGGGGCAGGAT
>ERZ773049.428-NODE-428-length-26426-cov-5.384855_pt1 | contig 26426 bp, 27 predicted proteins | sample MGYA00580633_ERZ773049 | MGnify/ENA primary metagenome ERZ773049 (study PRJEB29015, sample SAMEA2737991) | human oral metagenome | biome: human oral; feature: human-associated habitat; material: dental | place: China | collected 2066 ...
CAGGACGGGCCGTGCCCCAGAAGATCGGGTCGCCGACGCCGGCCAGCGGCCCCATAAGACCCGCCTTGACGTTGGTGATTTTATTGTTGCCGTTGTTCAAACCATCCCCGGTAAGGCTTACGACATCTTTGCCCGGTTTGCTGATGGTCATGCCATTGCCGGTAATTGCGGTAGTGTTGCCCGCGGCATCCGAAGTGGTCATGCCCGTGGCGTTGGTAATGGTGGTGTTGCCCGCTGCATCGGTCGTTTTCACGCCAGTGCTGTTGACGACGGTGGTATTGCCTGCCGTATCGGTCGTAGTCATGCCTTTGCCATTGGTAATCGTGGTATTGCCGGCGGCATCCACATGGGTCACGCTCTCCACCTTGATATTTTTGTTCAGGTTGAAGGTGACATTGTTATTGGCGGCATTCTTGCTGACGGAAATATTGCCGTCGGTATTGTTCAAATCCACTGTCGCCCCGTCGCCCACGGTCGAGCCGTTGGCACCCTGCGCGGTCAGGGTAAAGCTGCCTTTTTTCGCCGCTTCATCTGTGACCGCTTTCAGCTGGTCCTCCGTTGCCGCTTGACCGCTAACGATGTTATTCGGGTTCCAGGTTTTATTGGAAAGCCCTCCCACTGTTCCCGCGTTACCATTAATAGTAACCGGATTACCGCCATTTGCCGGGCCCACGGTAATAGTGTCTTTAAGCCCTAATTGGACACCACCATTAACCGTCGTGCTGGTGATATTGTTGTCACCTTTTACGTTGATGGTATCGCCAAGATGGTATTTGTTGGCGCCGCTGGTGCCGCCAAAGTTGATACCTTTGGCAATATTGGCGGTATTGGTATCCACTTTCTGGTTGGTCTGGAACAATTGCCCGCCATTAACGGCTTCTTTGCTGCCATTGGCGATATTTCCATCCGCCATGTTATTGATACTTTTATTCCCCATATTGATACCGCTGTTATTGATAACCGGGCCACCGTTATTGATGGTCAGACTGTCCGCTGTGAGATTCGGATTGGTGGCAATGGTAATTTCCTTTCCGGCATGGGTAATGGCAATGTTCGTGCCGTTTTTGAAATTCACGGTATCGCCCGGCGCGACATTGGTCGTGCCGCTGCCATTGGTTTGCACATTCCAGCCTTTGTTGGCGGTAGCTTTTACCGCCTTGATGGCATCATGCACGGTATTTTCGCCGATATCGCCAATATTGCTCATGGTGATATTGCCGCGGTTATCCATCGCCGCATTGCCGCCCAAGATGTTTTTGCTGCTTTTGCCGACATTGCTGATGGCATCCTGCGTCCAGTAAAGCTGGCTGCCGTTGATGGCATCGGTGGAAGTGTTATTGATGCGTCCGGCGGCGACGTTGGTGATGGTGCGCTCTTTGCCCGCGTCGCCAACGCTGACAGTAGCGACGGGTGCAGCCCCCGCAAAGCCGGAATAGATGAGGTCGCCCACCGTCGCGGTATTCGTACCAACGGCTGCCGCAGTGACGGAATCCGCGCCCAAGGCGACAGCGCTGTTGTGGGTGGATTTTGCACCTCTGCCCAAGGCCAGCGAATCGGTGTTGCTGGCAGCCGCCTGGCGACCAATGGCAATGGCTTGCGAACCGCTGGCATTTGCCGCGTTGGCGGCCTGGGGCGAGCCACCAATGGCAATCGTGCCTGCCGCTGTGGCTTGCGCGTTTTGCCCTGCGGCAAAGCTGTTTTGCCCTGCTGCATTTGAGCCTACTCCCAAGGCAATCGCCGCCTGTCCTTCGGCCTTGTTACGGTTGCCGATGGCGATGGAATTACCGCCGCTGGCGCGGGTACGCTCGCCGATGGCGACGTTGTTGCTGGTGGTCACGGCGGCAAAATCGTTGCCCGTGCCGTTGGCGTATGCGCCCAGCGCAATGTTGTGGTCGCCCTGCATCCCTGCTGCCGCACCAGTACCAATACCAATAATGTTGCTAACTTTGGTATTGCCCACATTACTTATCGCACCTTCACCAATGCCGATATTGCGGCTATTGCCGACATTCATCGTGTTTCCACCAGCCTGTTTGCCGATAAAGACATCGGCCTCTCCGACAGCATTGGCATTCCAGCCCAGCGCGGTCGAATTTTTCCCTTTCGCTTTGGAACTGTCGCCCAATGCGGTAGAAGCGTTGGTCGCTTCGGTATTGGCACCCACGGCAACCGCGCTATCGTTGGTTGCCTGCGCGTTGTAACCAACGGCAACGGTGTTCATCGCAGACGCTTTGGCCTTCGCGCCAGCGGCAAGCGAATTGCTGCCCGTTGCGCCGTCGTTGGCATAGTTGCTGTCCGCCCCGGTTTCCGTGGATTTCACGCTGTAGTAGTGCGTCTGCGTTTTTTCGGCCACCGCATAAAGCTGGCTACCGTTGATGGCATCGGTGCTGGTGGCGCTCACTTCGCCCGCCGCGACGTGTTTCAGCTGCCGCTCGTAGCCTGTTGCGCCAAAGGAAACGATGTCGCCCGGCAGCGTCTTGCCGCCGCCCGCCCAGTTATAGGTGACGCCATTGATGGTTGTGGATTCCTGCTTCGTTCCCGCTTCCAGGGTTTTGGAGCCGCCGCCGATGGCCACGGCGTTGTCGAGTGTCGCCTGCGCGCCGGTACCGATGGCGACGCTGTTGGTTTTGGTCGCCCCCGATTTGGCACCGAGCGCAACGCCCAAATCCGCCGCCTGCGCCTGCACGCCCACCGCCACCGCCGCCTGTTTGGAGACGGTTTTGGCATACACGCCGGAATTCATGGTGTCGCCGGTCAGGGCGTTATAGGCCTGCCGGACCGTGCCGGTTGTCTGCGCGCCGCTATTGGGGTCGGTGTAGCTGGTCTGCTGGTTGCCGGCGCTGTCCAAATCATCGCCACCGATGGCAACCGAGCCGTCGCCATAGGCAAGGGTATCGCTGCCGATGGCAAGCGACTGGTCGCCATAGGCGTAGGTGCGGCGCCCTGCGCCCTCGCCGCTGCCACCGCCGATGGCAACCGACTGGTTGGCGGTTTTCGTGGTCAGGTTGATGGTGCCAAAAGTCCCGCCCGCTGCAACATTGATGTTCTGGTTCGCGCCCACCGTGGCGTTGGCGCCAATCATCACCCGTTCTCCCGTTGTCGCCGCACCACTGACCGCGCCGGCATCATGGCCAATCGCCACGTCGTTGCGTGCGCCCGCCTTGGCCCCCGTCCCGGTTGCAACGGCATCCGTACCGGTTGCTGCTGCTTTCAGACCGGTCGCAATCGCACCCTTGGCACCCGCTGTTGCGCCAATACCGGTTGCCACCGAGGCAACGCCTTTTGCCTGCGATGCCATGCCGGTTGCAATCGCACCATCGGCTTCCGCATGGGAATCCGCGCCGATGGCAACCGATGCCTTGCCGGTGGATTGGCCCATGTGTCCCACCGCGATTGAACCGCGCCCGCTTGCGGTGGTGCTGGTAAAACCGATGGCCGGGTTTGAGGCGTCTTTGGTCGAGACCCCTTCCACGGTAATCGGCTGCCCGGCGTAATCGCGCCAGTTGCCATATTTACCGGCGGAGGTTTTGCTGTCGTTGTTCCCCAAATCATCGCCGCCGATGGCAATGGACGATTGTCCGCTGGCGTAGCCCTGCGCACCGAGGGCAACAGACTGGCTGTTGGCCTCGCTCGCTTCACCTATGACGACCTACTGCCCCATAGTATTTACCGCCGTATTCGGATTCACATCCGTGATGGCTTTGGCACCGGAACCAATAATAATGCCAGCCTCGCCGTTTGTTGTATTTTTGGCGTTCGTACCCAATGCAATCGTGTAGTTGGTTTTGGCATCGCTGCCATTTCCCATTGCAATGGATTCATTGCCCGGAGCATTGGCACCGCTTCCCCACGGCAGTCCGGCTGCCTGCACAGGAGAAGAAAATAATGCGCCTGCGACGGCGAGGGTCACGGCAGCCACTTTGACGGATTTGCTTTTGCCGTGGTTGCGCGTGGTTTCCGGTACGGCGACCCACGCGCCGAGGGCGGTGTTGTAAAGGGTTTTGTAGGTGTGATTCATAAAGGTTTACTCCAGGAGTGTGATTCGGGCTGCGGGGGCAGCGGCTGTCGTCCGTTTTGCTTTTCGTCGGCATCCTTCGCCGGTGGGTTCATGATGATTATTGTCGCCTCAAGGCGCGGTTTTTCAGGCTTCTCCACAGAAAGACCGGGATAAAAATCCCGGTCTTTTCCGCTGGTTTTTGCTGTCGCCGCGCGTTGTCCGGCGTTTTTTCGCACAGGTTGCGCGATTGTTATTTATGCAATGTTTATGCCAAGGCGTTTGCTGCTGTCAGTAAAGATGATGTGCGGTCAAACTGCTCAGGGCTGGTAACGCGCGACGGTGGCTTTGCCGGCGCGGTTGCTGTCCGCCGCTTGGTCGTTTTCGCAGACGTCCTTGCAGCCGCAGGCACGTTCGACGCCGACGGCGCCGAGGCCGCCGCAGCTGCCCTTGATCGGTTTGCGGCCAAAGATGACGCCGATGGCCATTGCCGCCCCGACCAGCATCAGCATGATGAAGACGATGATGAAGGTTGTCATGGTTTTTCCTCCTGTACTGCCGCGCGGAAGGCGCGGCTGCGCTCAATGATGAAGGGTTGTTTGTCGTCGCCCGCCAAGATAAGTTCGGCGGCAAGATCGTAGCGGTCGGCAAATTCCAGCGCTTTTTCGTCGCCGAGGACCATCAGCGCGGTGGCGTAGCCGTCGGCGGTCATGCAGTCCGGTGCCAGCACGGTGGCGGAGAGCAGGCGCGAGCTGTGCGAGCGGCCATCGCGCGGGTCAACGATGTGGTAGGCCATTTCGCCGCCGCGCTCAGCGTACTGGCGGTAGTTGCCGGAAGTCGCCATCGCCGGCAGTTTTTCGTTCATGGCGATGATGTTTTCCACGCCCTCGCCTGTCGCCAGCCCCTGTTCAGGACGTTCGATGCCGACCCGCCACGGCGCACCGTATTTGCTGCCGCTGGCGCGCACTTCGCCGCCGATTTCGACGATGAAGTTCGTGTATCCGCCATCGAGCAGGGTTTCAGCGACAACGTCCACGCCGTAGCCTTTGGCGATGGAGGAGAGGTCGATGAAGACTTGCGGATCGCTTTTGGCAAGTCCTGCATCGGTCAGTTGCAGTTTGCCGTAGCCGACGTGTTGCAAGGCTTCGGCGATTTCGCTGTCTGCGGGTTTATCCTGCCGTTTAATCGAGCCGAAGCCCCAGAGATTCACCAGCGGGCCGACGGTGATGTCGTAAACGCCATCGCTTTGCGCGCTGATTTCCAGCGCTTTGTCCACCACGCGGCGCATACCGTCGCTGACCGGCTGCGGCGTGGTCGCCGTGCTGTGGTTGAAACGCATCAGTTCGGACTGGTCGCGATAGGTGGACATACTGTCGTTCACCGCTTCCAGTGCCACGTCAATGCGCCGCTGCAATGCGGCCTGGGCGGGTGCGTCCAGCGGGGCGGCGAGGCGGACGTGCCAGAACGTCCCCATCGTTTCGCCGGAAAGCTGGCTGATGACGCCGTCTGCTTTGTTGTCGCCGCAGGAGACAAGCAAAAGCGCTGTTGCCATCAGCAACAGCGCCCGGAGTGATGCGGTGATGACGCGCACCTTAGCCTCCAAAGTTATCCAAAAGGATGTTTTCATCTTCCACACCGAGGTTGTGCAGCATATCAATGACGGATTTGGTCATCATTGGCGGGCCGCACATATAGTATTCGCAGTCTTCCGGCGCGGGGTGGTTCTTCAGGTAGTTTTCATAAACGACGTTGTGGATGAAGCCGGTGTAGCCCGTCCAGTTGTCTTCCGGCAGCGCGTCGGAGAGGGCGACGTGCCAGCTGAAGTTTGGAAATTCTTCGGCGAGTTTGTCGAAGTCTTCCTGATAGAAGATTTCCCGCTTGGAGCGCGCGCCGTACCAGAAGGTGATTTTCCGCTTGCTGTGCAGGCGTTTGAGCTGGTCGAAGATGTGCGAGCGCATCGGTGCCATCCCCGCACCACCGCCGATGAAGACCATTTCGGCGTCGGTGTCTTTGGCGAAAAATTCGCCGAAGGGGCCGGAGATGGTGACTTTGTCGCCCGGTTTGAGGTTGAAGATGTAGCTGGACATGATGCCCGGCTTGGCTTCGGGGATTTTCGGCGGCGGCGTGGCGATACGGACGTTAAGCATGATGATGCCTTTTTCTTCCGGGTAGTTCGCCATCGAGTAGGCGCGCATCGTCGGTTTGTCGTTGTGCGCCTCGATTTTGAACAGGCCGTATTTTTCCCAGTCTTCGCGGTATTCGGGGGCGATGTCGAAGTCGCTGTATTTGATGTCATACGGCGGGCATTCGATCTGAATGTAGCCCCCGGCGCGGAACGGCACGGATTCGCCATCCGGGATTTTCAGCTTCAGCTCTTTGATGAAGGTCGCCTTGTTGTCGTTGGAAATGACGGTGCATTCCCATTTTTTCACGCCAAAGACGGATTCATCGACTTCCACTTTCATGTTGCTTTTGACCGCGACCTGACAGGAGAGGCGCTCGCCTTCGCGCGCTTCGCGCTTGCTGATGTGGTTCAACTCGACCGGCAGGATTTCGCCACCGCCCTCGTGGACTTTGACGGTGCATTGGCCGCAGCTACCGCCGCCACCGCAGGCGGAGGAAACGTAGATGCCGTTTTCGGCCAGCACGTTGAGCAGTTTGCCGCCCATCGGCACATCCAGTTCACGCTCATCATTGACCAGTATTTTGACGTTACCTTGCGGCACCAGGTATTTGCGTGCCAGCAGGATAATCGCTGACAGCAGCAATACCAGACCGGTAAAAAACAGCACGCCATAGAATATTTCCATTGTTTTTCCCCCTTACAACTGTACGCCGGAAAAGGACATGAACCCCAGCGCCATCAGTCCGGCGGTAATGAAGGTTATGCCCAGTCCTTCCAGCCCTTTCGGCACATCGGCATAGCGCAGTTTTTCGCGCACACCCGCCATGGCGATGATGGCCAGTGCCCAGCCGGCACCGCTGCCCACGCCATAAACGACGGATTCACCGAAGTCGTAGTTCCGCTCGACCATGAAGAGCGAGCCGGCAAGGATGGCGCAGTTCACGGTAATCAGCGGCAGGAAGATACCCAGCGCCGAGTAGAGCGAGGGGACGTATTTATCAAGAAACATTTCAAGAATTTGTACAACCGCTGCAATGACGCCGATGTAGGCGATGAGACCGAGAAAGCTGATGTCCACTTCCAGTCCCAGCGATTGCCACAGCACGGCATTTTCTTTGAGCAGATAGGTGTAGAGCAGGTTGTTGAGCGGTACGGTCAGGGTTTGCACGACGATAACCGCCGTGCCCAGTCCGGCAGCGGTGGAGATTTTTTTTGAGACCGCAAGGAAGGTGCACATCCCCAGGAAGAAGGAGAGTGCCATGTTTTCGATAAAAATCGATTTAACAAACAGGCTGATGTAGTGTTCCATTGCCGTACTCCTTTAGTGACTCGCGCCAACGATGATGGGCTTGGCCGCAGCCGCCTCAACGTAATCGCGCGCTTCGTTTTGTTCCGGCTTCCAGGTGCGCAGCGCCCAAATGAGCAGGCCGATAACGAAGAAGGCGCTCGGCGGCAGCACCATCAAACCGTTCGGCACATACCAGCCACCGTTATCCGCAATGGGGAGGATGGTAATGTCAAACCAGGTACCCTTGCCGAAGATTTCACGGATGGTGCCGACGGTGAGGAGCATCGCGCTGTAACCGAGGCCGTTACCAATACCGTCAAGGAAGCTCGGCACCGGCGGGTTAGACATCGCATAGGCTTCCAGCCGCCCCATGACGATGCAGTTGGTGAGAATCAAGCTGACGTACACGGAAAGCTGTTTGGAGAGTTCAAAGGCAAAGGCTTTCAGCAACTGGTCAACCACGATAACCGCCGAGGCGGCAACCGCCATCTGCACGATGATGCGGATGCTGCTGGGGATATTATTGCGGATCATGCTGACGAACAGGTTGGAGAAGGCGGTTACAAAGGTAAGGCCAAGGCTCATCAGAAACGCCGTCTTCATGCTCCCGGTTACTGCCAGCGCGGAACAGATGCCGAGTACCTGCAAGCCGATCGGGTTGTTGGCAAATATCGGCCCCAGGATGATTTCTTTATAGTCGTAGGTTTTTTCGCTCATGATTTATTGCTCCGTTTTTTGCCCGTTCTGCCCGATGGCAGCCTGCGATGCCTCGCGCAGGTCAGCAAGGCTGATTTCGCCGTTACGGATGTGATCGACCAGCGGCTTGTATCCCTGCTCGCCCAGCCAAAAGTTCATCAGGTGTTCGACACCGTTGCTGGTCAGCGTCGCCCCGGCGATGGCATCCACCTGATTTTTCGCTGACAGGTTGCGTACTTTTACCAGATCGACCTGCGGCGCGCCGCTGTCATCATAGGGGATGATGCCCGCCCACTTTGCCTGCCATTCCGGCTCGGTGATGCGCGCACCCAGTCCGGGCGTTTCCGCGTGCTGGTAGAAGGTAATGCCGGTGATTTCCGGCTGTTTGTCCTTGAACGACAGCGCAGTAAAACCGTACATGGTTGACCAGAGACCATAACCCTGAATGGGCAGGATCAGACGTGAAATGTGATCGCCCTCGGCCACAACATAGGCGACGCCGTCTTTGGCGAGACGCTTGATACTCGCCGGGTCATCTGTCAGGGCATGACCTTCGCTTTCGCTACGCGCCGCGTTGTACATATCGTAGGTCAGCGGATTTTTGTCGCTCACCGGTTTGCCGGTCTGGAGGTCAATCACCAGCGGGATAATTTGCCGGAATTTGTCGTTAATCTGCTCGGTGGACAGATGCTCTTCCGCCCCCGCCAAGCCGGCAGCACGCAGAATGTTGATCTTTTTCTCGTTGTCGGCATTTTGTTTCTGGAAGCTGCGCAACGAAACGGCAGCGGTAGAGACCAGCAGTGAACAGATCAAACAGACAATGGTGGCGAACTTCAGTACGCCCAACGCGGATTGTTTCTTCTCAGACATGGGTTCTCACCTTGCGACGTTTGGCATTCGCATTCATCACGAAATAATCAATGAGATGGGCAAAAATGTTGGCAAAGAGGATGGCCAGCATGATGCCTTCCGGGAAGGCGGGGTTAACGACACGGATAAGGATGGTCATCGCGCCCACCAACGCACCAAAGATGTAGCGCCCGGTGTTGGTTACCGATGCGGTGACCGGGTCGGTCGCCATAAAGAAGGTACCAAAGGCAAAACCGCCGAGAACGAAATGCCACCAAAACGGCACGGCAAACATATGGTTGGTTTCGCTGCCGATGAGGTTAAACATCAGCGAGGTAACGGTCGCTCCGGCAAAAACACCAACGACGATGCGCCAAGAGGCAACACCCGCCCACAGAATAATGACACCGCCAATGAGGATTGCCAGCGTGGATACTTCACCGATGGAACCAGGGATGTTGCCGATAAAGGCATCCCACCAGCTCCAGTGTGCACGCACCGCATCCATGCCGCCCGCAGAGGCTTCGCTCAATGCGGTCGCGCCGGAATAACCATCAACGGCAACCCAAACTTTGTCGCCGGAAATTTGCGCCGGATAGGCAAAATAAAGGAAAGCGCGTGCGGCAAGGGCGGGGTTCACGAAATTGCGTCCGGTGCCACCAAAAACTTCCTTGCCCAGCACCACACCAAAGCTAATGCCAATAGCGACTTGCCACAGCGGAATCGTTGGCGGCAAGGTCAGGGAGAAAAGGATGGAGGTGACGAAGAAGCCTTCGCTTACTTCATGCTTGCGCACAATGCAGAAAAGGATTTCCCAAGCGATACCAACCGCGAAGGTAACGATATAGATGGGCAGGTGCAGTTTCGCGCCAAACCAGAGATTGGCAATCAGGCCGGGATCGGCGATTCCCTGCGCTTTCGCCGCTTGCACGCCGACGAAATACCAGCCCGCAAACATTGCCGGGAAAACAGCCATCCAGACCAGAATCATTACCCGCTTTAGGTCGATAACATCGCGCACGTGCGACGGACGCGCGGTGACAAAGCGGGGGGAGTAAACAAAGGTCGCCGTTGCTTCGTAGAGGGGGAACAGTTTTTCCAGTTTCCCGCCCTTCTCGAACAGCGGCGCGATTTTTTCAAAAAAGTGTTGTTTCGCCATATCAGCCTTCCTGTTCAATCAGGGTGAGATTTTCGCGCAGGATTGCCCCAAAATCGTGTTTGCCGGGGCAAACGAAGGACATCAGCGCCAAATCTTCTTCATCCAGTTCCAATGCGCCGAGACGGATAGCCGTATCGGTATCCTTGACAATCAAGGCCTTGACCAAAAGCGTCGGCAGGATGTCCAGCGGCATCACCTGCTCATATACGCCGATCGGCACAATCGGACGCGGTGAACCGCGCAGGGAGGTATTGAACTGAAACGGACCTTTAAGGAATTTGCCAATATAGGCGTTGGTTTTGGAAAACCAGCCGAAACCGGGACGGAGAAAGCCAAGGAAATAGGCTTCGCGCCCTTCCGGCAGCACGGTTACTTGTTGGTCATAAGCGCCGAGGTAGGCGGTATCTTCATGCACCTGGCGACCGGAAAGCGCGGAACCGGAAATAATCCGCTGTTCGCCCGGTTGCAGGTTATCTTCCAGCAAATCGGCCATCGCCGTGCCGCGCAGCGCGCGTACAATACGCGGTTTCTTGACGCCAGGTCCAGCGACCGCAATCAGGCGTTCGTTATCAAGAATACCGCCGCGGAAGAATTTGCCAATCGCCAGCAGGTCTTGCACATTGAGATGCCATGCGACCTTGTTCGCACCGACCGGGTCAATAAAGTGAATATGGGTGCCAACCAGTCCGGCAGGATGTACGCCGCCAAAGCGGTGGATTTCCAGACGGTTCAGATAATGGGTCGGAACGAAAGTTTCCTGACGGCAGGATAAATGAACCTGCCCGCCAGACAGTGCCTGCATGATGGCGAGTCCTGCGAGCAAATCTTCATCACGCCCCTGCATCGCCAATGCCGGATCCATTGCCAGCGGATTGGTATCCATGGCATTGACAAAAATGGCGTGCGGGATAGCGTCAACAGGTGGAATCTTACTAAAGGGGCGAGTGCGGAATGATGCCCACAATCCGCTATTGACCAATCGTTTGACAATTTCTTCGCGCGAGAGTTTTTCTGCAACATTATCACCGAAAGATTCAAAAACAACCGATTCTTTGGATTCAGGGCGAATAATAACGGAAAGCAGACGCCGCTTTTCCCCGCGCACAATTTTTTCTACTACGCCGGATACGGGCGCGCAAATCAAAACGCCGGGATTTTTTTTGTCTTCAAAGAGCGGCTGTCCCAAAATCACTTTGTCACCTTCTGCTACCAGCATGGTAGGCTTCAGACCATTGTAATCCTCGCCGAGAATAGCAACTGGATGATTGGGGATGATGTCATGAATGGCGACGTCGGTAATGGCGCCAGAGATGGGAAGGTCTAAACCTTTCTTGATTGAGATCATGCTAACAATACCTTACCTCAGACTGTGTCTTTATTTTTATTGGTGCCGACGGCGAGACTCGAACTCGCACAGCTTACGCCACTACCCCCTCAAGATAGCGTGTCTACCAATTCCACCACGTCGGCTGTCTTCTTTATTCTTGCGACCTGTCCGGCTTATTGCCGGGCAGGTGCGGGAACATCGGTATTTGAAGCAGGGCGCGCATTATCTACACCAACTGGCGGGATGTCAAGCGCACTTTCCTGCTTTTGTGTTTCCAGTTGGGTATTGTTCAAAATATTGCTATCGCCGTGATTGGCGACTTCTTTGTTTTGTAAATACCCCAACAGTAGCGCCCCCACAAAGAAGACCGCTGCCAAAAAGCGCGTGGTTTTATACAGGAATGAGCCTGCGCCACGCGCACCAAATACGGTGCTGGAAGCACCGCCGCTGAGTGCGCCCATACCGCCGTTGCTTTTCGGCTGTTGCAGCAAAATGAGGGCGCAGAGCGCGAGGGATGCGATAAAGAAGATAACCTGAACAAGGGTTATGGTCATGCCATGGCTCCAATGATTTTGTCGAAGGTGTCCGCTTGCAGCGAGGCGCCGCCGACGAGGAAGCCGTCAATATCCGCCCCGGCAAAAAGCTCGGCTGCGTTATCGGGCTTGACGGAACCGCCGTAGAGGATGCGGACTTTATCAGCAACGCCGGATACTTTTTCTTGCAGCAATGCACGGATTTTGCCGTGGACTTCTTGTGCGTAAGCAGCGGTTGCCGCTTTGCCGGTGCCGATTGCCCAAACAGGTTCGTAAGCGATGACGGTATCCGCGTCCACCAATCCCGCTTCCAGTACCGGTTTCATTTGTCGCAATACGGCAGCGTCGCATTGTCCAGCATCGTATTCTTGCAGGGATTCGCCGATGCAGTAGATGACTTTCAGACCTTGCGCTTTCAGTTGTTTCCATTTTTCGATCAGCAGCGCTTCGGTTTCACCGTGATCGGTGCGGCGCTCGGAGTGGCCGATGATGGCGTAACTGGCACCCGCTTCTTTCAGCATCGCGGCAGATATTTCGCCGGTGTGTGCGCCGGATGCGTGCGCACTGACGTCTTCACCCGCCAGGATTTCCAGCCCCAGTTCGTGTGCCTTGCTGATGTAAATTGCAGGCAAGCCAAAGATTTTTTCAACGTTTCCTTGCGGCCAGGCGTGTTTGGCAAAGGCTTCAACCAGGGCGAAGTCGCCGTTCATTTTCCAGTTTGCCGCAGCAATCGGTTTACGCATTGTTATTCCTCCCGGGATATGACCGCTGCCAGTTCTTCAACGATGGCGTGCAGTCGCGCTTCGTCATGACCTTCCGCCATTACGCGGATTTTCGGTTCGGTACCGGACGGACGAAGCAGAATGCGTCCGGCATCTCCCAGTTTTTCGGTCGCCTGTTGCAGCGCCTGCTGCACGGCGGGTTTGTTGACGACGCTTTTGTCCGCGACTTCAACGTTCTTCATGATTTGTACCGCCATATGCAGGTCGGCGACGAGTTGATGCAGCGGTTGTTCCATTTCCAGCATTGCCGCCAGCACCTGCAACGCGGCGATGATGCCGTCACCGGTAGAGTTGCGGTCAAGGCAGATGATATGCCCGGAGTTTTCGCCGCCCACGCGCGCGTCAATTTCCTGCATACATTCGAGCACATAGCGGTCGCCAACGTCGGTGCGGTGCAGGACGATGCCCATGTTGTTCAGTGCCCGCTCCAAGCCGAGGTTGGTCATTTTCGTGCCGACGATGTTGTTCAGCTGTTCGCCCTTGAAGGCGCGGTATTTGGCGATGATGTAGAGGATGGCATCGCCGTCGCGCAGGCGTCCGTTGCGGTCAACCATCACCACGCGGTCGCCATCGCCATCGAAGGCAATGCCCGCATCGGCCTGTTCGTCGCGTACACGGCGCTGCAAGGATTCCGGCGCGGTTGAACCCGCCCCGGCGTTGATATTGCAACCGTTCGGCTCGGCATTCATGACGATAACCTGCGCGCCCAGTTCGCGGAACACTTCCGGCGCTATCGGGTAGGTCGCGCCGTTGGCGCAGTCCACCACGATTTTCAACCGTTCAAACGGCAAGCCCAGGACGACCGCGTTTTTGCAAAATTCGATGTAGCGTCCGCGCGCTTCCGGGATACGGTAGAGTTTGCCCAGTTGCGCCGATTCGACCACTTTCATCGGCAATTCAAGATAGCGCTCGATTTCCTGCTCCGCTGCGTCGGGCAGTTTGATGCCGCCGCGCGCGAAGACTTTGACGCCGTTGTCGCTATAGACGTTATGCGAGGCGCTGACGACGATGCCCGCTGCGGCGTGGAAGGTGCGGGTGAAATAGGCGATGCCCGGCGTCGGCATCACACCGAGCAAGTGTGCGTCCATGCCGGCGGCGGAAAGGCCGGCGGCGATGGCGTTTTCCAGCATATAACCGGAGATGCGGGTGTCCTTGCCGATGATGACTTTATCGCCGGCAAAGCCGCTGTCGCTCAACATCTTGCCAATCGCCCAGCCGAGGTGCATGACGAAATCAGGCGTCATTGGCGCAACGCCAACTTGGCCCCGCACGCCGTCCGTGCCGAAATATTTCCGCCCTGTGCCGCTCATGAATGACTGTCTCCGTTATGGCCCGCGCGCAGCCACAGGAAACCCGTCAGGCTGGCGATGACTGATGCTACAAGAATGGCAATTTTAGCATTATTCAGCAGCAAATCTTCACCTTTGAACGCCAGCTCGGAAATAAAAATGGACATGGTGAAGCCAATCCCGGCGAGCATTCCCATGCCGCAAATATGGCGGAAATTGACCCCGGCGGGCAGGCGGGCGACACCGAAGCGGACACTCAACCAAATCGCGCCGAAAACGCCGCCAAATTTGCCAAACAGCAGCCCGGCGGCGACCCCCAGCGACACCGGATGCGATACCAGACTGCCGATGGCGGCGGCATCCACCGTCACCCCGGCATTGAAAAAGGCAAACAGCGGAATAATCAGGAAATACACCGGGTCATGCAGCCCGTGCTCCAGCCGTTGCAGCGGCGTTTGCGCCTGATTGATGCCGTGGTGCAGCGTGTGCAGCACGCCAACCAGCCGCTCCGATTCCAGAAAATCCTGCTCACGGCGGCGGTAAATATCGAACTTGTCCAACAATTTGCGCGCCTCGCGGCTGAACTCCTCCGGGTTATAGAGCGAGCGCACCGGCGTCGCCAGCGCGCCCAGCACCCCGGCAATCGTCGCGTGCACGCCGGAAAACAGCATCAGCGCCCACATCACTATTGCGACCAGCAAATACGGCCACGGCTTGCGCACGCCAAAACGGTTCAGCGCCAGTTGCAGCGCAAAACAGCCCAGCGCGGCGAGAAGCGGCGCCACCTGAATCGCCTCCGTATAAAACAGCGCAATCACCACCACCGCGCCGAGGTCATCGACAATGGCGAGCGCGACCAGAATTGTCACCAGCCCCGTCGGGATGCGGTCGCCGAGCAAAATAAGCACGGCGATGGCAAAAGCAATATCGGTCGCCATCGGAATCCCCCAACCGGCAGCACCGACGCCACCCGCATTAATCGCGCCATAAACCAGCGCGGGCGCAACCATCCCGCCGAGCGCCGCAATAATCGGCAACACCGCCTGCGACAGCGACGACAACTCGCCGACCATTACCTCGTGCTTGATTTCCAGCCCGACCAAATAAAAAAACAGCGCCATCAGGCCGTCATTGACCCAATGATGCAGCGACATTTCCAGCCGCCACTCGCCAAAACTGACCGCAACCGGCTGATGCAACAAATGAAAATAAGCGTCGCGCCACGGTGAATTGGCGATGGCGAGCGCCGCCAACGTACAGACAATGAGCAAAATCCCGCTGGCAGAACTGTTGCGGGTAAACGCCTCCACCGGCGTTAACAACTTGCCGAACAGCCGCTCCCACGAATTGGCGTCCTCGCGGTTATACGCCTTGCGTTGAAAAAATCTGGACATAACCCCCTCCCGACAAAATAAAGCCAATCATACAACCCGCCCGACATCGCGGCAAACCCGCACAATATAGCTATAGCAATACAAACCGCGTTCTGTACAAGGCGCGACGCTGAAGACAGTACGCTTTTGTACGGCGAAGCGGCGCAACACCGTACAGGACGCGGTTTGTATCGCTATATAATGCGCCGCCCTACCCTGCAAACAAGGAACACCCCATGACCCTGCAACAAACCATCGAAAACGCCTTTGAGCGCCGCGCCGACATCACCCCTGCCAACGCCGAACCCGCGCTGCTTGCTGCCATCAACGAAGCGCTGGACGCGCTGGAGCGCGGCACCATGCGCGTCGCCGAACCGACCGGGAGCGGCTGGCACGTCAACGAATGGCTGAAAAAAGCGGTACTGCTCTCCTTCCGCGTCCACGATAACGTCCCCGTCGAACACGGCTACACCCGCTACTTTGACAAAGTCGAAAGCCGCTTCGCCCACCACGACGCCGCCCGCTTCCAGCAAGAAGGCGTGCGCGTCGTCCCGCCCGCCGTCGCGCGCCGTGGCAGCTACCTTGGCCGTGGCGTGGTGCTGATGCCATCCTACGTCAACATCGGCGCCTACGTCGATGAAGGCACGATGGTCGATACCTGGGTCACGGTCGGCTCCTGCGCGCAAATCGGCAAAAACGTCCACCTCTCTGGCGGCGTCGGCATTGGCGGCGTACTGGAACCGCTGCAAGCCAGCCCGACCATCATCGAAGACAACTGCTTCATCGGCGCGCGCTCCGAAATCGTCGAAGGCGTCGTCGTCGAAAAAGGCTCGGTCATCTCGATGGGCGTATTTATCGGCCAATCCACCAAAATCTACAACCGCATGACCGGTGAAATCACCTATGGCCGCGTCCCCGCAGGCTCGGTGGTCGTCCCCGGCAACCTGCCCGCCGCCGACGGCAGCCACAGCCTCTACTGCGCCGTCATCATCAAACAGGTCGATGAAAAAACGCGCAGCAAAACCGGCATCAACGAACTGCTGCGCAGCTAATCGCCCTGCCCTTCCAACCCCCGCCACGGCGGGGTTTTTTACCCCGGAAATATACGATGACACGTTATTGTTGCTGCATGAGACGGTGGCAGATTCATGCCGATAGATGGGTATAATTGCACTGGTTTCAGGGCTATTTACAATCTGGAATAATATTTCCAAGTTTCATCAAATCGGACCATTTTGCCGCATCACCAAATAGCAATGGTGCGCCGAAACAAGACATCCAATTTACATATAGACAACAAAAGATATTTGTGAAAATAAATATGGACACAATTATAACGGGCATCGGTATTTTTCTACTGCTCGGCCTGGTGGGTATTGGCAGACAACGATTGCGACGATCGCAAAAAAATAAAAATACACAAGAACAAAAATTGCATGACTTCAAAAAAGAAAAAGCAGAAGAGAACTTGCGCATTGCCCGAAAAAACCGCTACCAGAAAAAAACGGTTTGCAATGCCAACGAGCAGGCCGCCTATGCCGCCGCATGGGATGTAGTGCGGGCGCGACAGCGCAAGGAGCGGGTATTGCCGCAAGTCTCCTTGGGCGAAATTATCATGCACCCGAACGGGCGGATTCATGCGGCGATTAACAGCAAACGGGTGGATTTGCTGGTGACGGATGCGCAATTCAATCCGCTGGTGGTGATAGAAATTGATGGCAGCGGCCATTATTTGTCGAATTACAGTCGCATCAATGATGAAACCAAAACGCTGGCATTGCGCTCGGCAGGCATTCCGCTATTGCGCATTGCTGCCAAACATGACAATCATGCGGAAATCCGGCGCATGGTACGCAAAGGACTAGAGCAGTTTTTCGCCGGGCGAAAATAAATGACGGGGATATAAAAAAGCACGCCCTGTAAAATTCGCGGTGGAATTATTTCGTCGTTATTTTCTGCCGGTGTGATGCGCAGGCTGGCCGACCTTTATTCAGCTCGCATTTCCCCTGCCAGACGGTTATATTTCCCGCCCCGTTCAACCTATATCACAGAAACCAACATGACCTCATTGCAAAAAATATCTGCCCCGCTATTTCTCCTGTTCGCCGCTACCGGCGCATGGGCCTGTTATGACCCCGCAGGTTCGGGGCAATGTGGTCCATACGGCATTGGACCGCGCAATCCTGACGGATACGGCTACAACACCTACATTGAACCCGCGCCGATGTACATCCCGTCACCGCCGCCCATACGCGAAAGTCGCTATGGCGCGGTTGCCGTTTATGCCAATCCCAAGGACTTATGGGACAGCAAAACCATGTTTGCTTCCGTCCGCGGTATTCATTCAAAGGAAAGCGCCAGACAGATGGCGCAGCAGACGTGCAACCGCAAGAGCGGCCACTCATGCCGAATCGAGTTTGACTATGCCGACCAATGCGTCAGCGTGGCGATGGGTGATGTTACCGAAGGCTTAATGCTGTTTTACGGCCTTTCCGGGCAACCGGGTCAGGCACCGCTGGATGCGATGCAGAAATGCCTCGCCGCCCAAGGCAAAGATTGCGAGTTTGTCGTGCAGGAAGAATGCTCCCTGCCCGAATAACACCGGCACAACGCGAAGGTCATGCGCCGGTCATCCATGACCGGCATGGAAACTACGATGCGGCATCGGCGTTTTCCACCTGAATCCGTTTGCCGATGTCGCGGATTTTGGAGATTTCTTCCAGCAGACGCGGTGCATCGTCAATACTGATGGCAAATGACCAGAGATAACTGACCACCGCATAAAGATGCCCGGCATTGGCATTGCCGCGCAAGGTCATCACGGAAAAGCTGACGGCAAACAGGAGCATCAGCGCAATGCCAATCACCGCATAGCCTGCCGCCTCGCGGTTCGATATGGCAATGCGCATTTCCGCCGATAATTGATGGTGCTGCTCCAGCTCGCGATCGCCGGAATGTTCGATGATATGCACATCACGCTCCAGCCGGTTATTGAGACGGAAATACAGGCGGTCATTGACGCGCGAATAACGCGGGATTAGCAGCATAAAAAAAGCAGCACGAAAAAGCTGGCTAGCCCTGTCCAAAATTCGATAAAGAGCAGCATCAAAACCGCGCCAATCATGGAAATTAAAAAAGTCACCAAAGTCGGCAAATGCATTTCAAAGAAATCGACCAGCTCGCGCGATAACGCCGCGCGTGCGGAAATGGTGGAAACCGCCTCGCCATCCCGGCGCTGTTGCAAAATGACCGGCACCACCATCTCCGCATAAATGCAGCTAAAGGCACGGGTATCGACCGACCGCCGCACCGAACCGACCGTCCAGATAACCAGAATTACCGCGGCATAACTCAGCGCTTTCCCCAGATTGCCTTCCAGCACGCCATTGATGGCAATGCCGCCGAATACGGGATAGGTCAAAAGCAGCAGGTTTTCCGCCAGAACCAGGGTGAATGTGCCAATCAGGCGCGCCTTGTTGTTGCGGGCGATTTGTTTGAGATTGTGCCAGGCGTTCACAGCGATTTCCATCATGAATATTTGGGCTATAGCGTCTAAAAATGCTACAAGTCTTAATGATGCAAGGCTTTGAGCGGTGTCAAAACCTTATACAATCAAGGCCAATCAAAAAGAATGGACGGAGCAACGGTCAGTAACGCTATAAATGCCAGAACTGCAGCAGACAATTTGATGGCGGAGCCTCCCCAAACTGAGGAACTTTGGGCATCGTGTAGTGCAGGAGTTCGCCATGCAGTACGGACAGAAGCAAGATCATCCAACACCACCGTTAGGGAACGAACCTTACCCGCAACCCGAAAAAGCCAACATCATCATGGCACTGCATATTTTGGGACGACATGATGTTGATGAACAGTACCGCTATTTCTTGCTGGTTATGTGTCGCATACATCCCGGCACTTCACCAGAAAAAGAAAAAAGCCCTGAACAAGCAGGGCTTAATAAAGAAGAATACTGGTAGGCACGATTGGACTCGAACCAACGACCCCCACCATGTCAAGGTGGTGCTCTAACCAACTGAGCTACGCGCCTGAAGTGGGGCGCATTATAGGCATTTTTTTGCCGAGTGCAAGCGGTTTGTAGTGCGCCTGAAAATCCACCTGCACGGCGATGCAACGCGCTTGACTATTGAATTATTACGGGTCTGCCAGTATAATCCGCCGCCTTTGAAAACAGACAGGTCTCCTGTTTGTGCATGAAATTTTTGGAGAACAATATGTTTGCAGTTATTGAAACTGGCGGTAAACAGTACAAAGTCAAGCCCGGCCAGCGCCTGAAAGTGGAGACTTTGCCGGGCGAAGCGGGCGACAGCATCGCTTTTGACAAGGTGTTGCTGATTGCAACCAGCGAAAGCGACGTTGCCGTGGGCGCACCTTACCTGGAAGGCAAAACGGTCAGCGCGACCATCGCCGAACATGGTCGCCACAAGAAAATCAAGATCATCAAGTTCCGTCGTCGCAAGCACCATATGAAACGTATGGGGCACCGTCAAAACTACACCGAAGTCGTGATTGACGCGATTGACGGCCAGAAATAAGGAGTCAGAAACATGGCACACAAAAAAGCAGGCGGTTCCAGCCGCAACGGACGCGATTCCAAGTCCAAACGTCTCGGCATCAAACGCTACGGCGGTCAGGTCGTCAGCGCCGGTTCCATCCTCGTGCGTCAGCGCGGTACCCCGTTCAATGCCGGTGAAAACGTCGGTGTTGGTCGTGACCACACCCTGTTCGCCACTGCCGACGGCAAAGTCGTTTTCAGCGTTCGTGGCGCAGAGAAACGCCGCTATGTGAGCGTGGTTGCGGAAGCCTGATTGCTGGCCGCAACGCGAAAAGCCCTGCATTGTGCAGGGCTTTTTTGTTGTCACCACCACAGGCCGTACAATACGGCATCATTCTCGCCGCACCGATGCGGAACAGGCAAAACTTACAGGAACAACCTCATGAAATTCGTAGATGAAGCACAAATTTACGTCCGCGCGGGCAAGGGCGGCAACGGCATCGTCAGTTTCCGCCGTGAAAAATATGTGCCGTTTGGCGGGCCGGATGGCGGCGACGGCGGCGACGGCGGCAGCGTTTACCTCGTCGCGCAGGAAGGCATCAACACCCTCGCCGATTTTCGCTTTAACCGCAGTTTTCAGGCGGCGAACGGCAGGCCGGGCGAAGGGCGCAACAAGCGCGGCAGCAGCGGTGAAGACTTGCTCGTGCCGGTACCGGTTGGCACGCAGGTTTTTGTGGATGACACCGATGAACTCATCGGCGACCTCACCGCTGACGGGCAACGGTTGCTGGTGGCGCAGGGCGGCTTTCACGGCCTCGGCAACACCCGCTACAAAAGCTCGACCAACCGCGCGCCGCGCCAATGCAAACCCGGCACGGAAGGCGAGGAACGCTATCTGCGTCTTGAGCTGAAACTGCTCGCCGATGTCGGCCTGCTCGGTATGCCGAACGCGGGCAAATCGACGCTCATCAGCCGTGTTTCCGCCGCCCGCCCGAAAATCGCCGATTACCCTTTCACCACGCTGCACCCCAATCTCGGCGTGGTGCGCGTCGGTATGCTGCAAAGTTTCGTCATGGCAGACATCCCCGGTCTGATTGAAGGCGCGGCGGAGGGCGCGGGGCTGGGGCATCAATTCCTGCGCCATCTGGCGCGCACCCGCCTGCTGCTGCATATGCTGGACTGTTCGCCGATGAGCGACTCGCAAGACCCGGTGCGCGATTTCGAGCAGGTCAGCGCCGAGCTGGAGAAATACGACGCCGTTTTCGCCGACAAGCCGCGCTGGTTGGTGCTGAACAAGATGGACACGCTCACCCCGGAAGAAGGCGAGGCGCGCGCACGGGAAATCGTCGCCGCACTCGGCTGGCAAGGGCCGGTATACCGCATTTCGGCGGAAACCGGGCTGCATACCGAACAGCTCTGCCGCGACATCATGCAGGCGCTGGAGCAGATGGACGACGAGGCGGATTTTGCCGCGCCGCAAATGCCTGACGAGGCACACTAAATCCTTGCCGCTTTCCCGAAAACCATGCCATTACCGACCATCCAGTTTCGCTACCGCCCGGCAAAAAATAAATTGCAGGACGTTGTGTTTGGCGAGATTTTCTGTCTGTTTTTATGGTACGTGCTACTTTTCAAGCGCAGTGGTTTTTATGATTGGTCAGACTATGCGTTGTGGGCGGTTGCCATTGGCGGCACGGCAACTTTATCCATTTGTCTTTTCAATTATTGTCGTGGCGGCAGAATCATTACCCTGATGGATAAAGCAATCATCATTCCGGCGAGCTATTACTTGAGTTTTCGGCGCCGTTTTACCGTTGATTACGGCGATATTGCCCGCATCACAGAGCAATATTGCGAGAGACATGGAACGCCCGGCATTTTTATCACGGCGCATGATGCAGGAAAGCGCTATCTTACGGAAAAAACTTATATTATCAGCTCCAACGGCTTCGCCGATATGCGGCAATACCGGAATCTTGTTGCCGAGCTGCGAAAGCGCGTTGATGCCGCCCGTTTTTAACCCTTCACCCGGAGAATATTCCCATGAACCCACCCGTCCTTTATTTCAGTGACCTTTGCCCGGATACGCCGCCATTTGTTGCCGCACTCGCCGCACGCAATATGGATTACGAAGCGGTGAACATTACCGCCAGCATGAAGAATCTGAAGCGCTTTCTGGCGCTGCGCGACAGTCGCAACGAATTTGAATCACGCAAGGCTCAGGGCGCGATTGGCATTCCCGTTTTGCAACTGCCCAATGGCACGCTGATTTTTGACAGCGCGGATGTGCCTTCATTCCCCTGACTTGCACCGCTCACATTCATCATTCCCCATTCCCGTTCAGGAAAAAACCATGACACAAACGCTCACTCCCGGCGGCAATGCACCGCTTGACGCCAATGACATTTCCATCCATATCGACAGCGGCGCGGATATTGACGTCGCTGCCTACCGCCTCGCCGCCAATGGCAAAGTGCGCGGCGATGGCGACATGATTTTCTACGGCCAACAACAAAGCGACGACGGCAGCGTGCGCCGCAGCGGCAACGACCGCAGCAGCACCTTCGCCATTGACCTCGCACGCCAGCCCGCCGCCATTGAACGCATCGCCATTGCCTATTCCGCGGGCCAACCGACCGCACGCCTCGGCAGCGTCAGCCTGCGCGTCGCCGCCGGTGGGCAAACACTCATCACCTGCCCGCTGGACCTCGGCGGCCGCAGCGAAACCGCGCTCATCCTCGGCGAATGCTACCGCCGCAATGGCGCGTGGAAATTCCGCTTCGTCGCCCAAGGCTACAACGGCGGACTGAAACCGCTCTCCGAACACTTTGGCGTGGACATCGCCGACGACGCTCCGCCGCCCGCGCCCAAACCCGCCCCGGCCAGCGGCGGTGTCAACCTCAGCAAAATCACCCTCGACAAGCGCAACCCCGGCGTCAGCCTCGCCAAACAGGCGGATTACGGCGCGATTCGCATCAACCTCAACTGGAACCAGAACAGCGCGCCGCAAAAAGGCGGCCTGTTCGGCGGACTGTTCAACAAAAACAAGGGGATTGACCTCGACCTCGGCGCCTTCGTCCGCCTGCAAAATGGCGACCGCGACTGCGTGCAGGCGCTGGGCAACCGCTTCGGCGACCTGCAACGCGCACCGTTCGTGCATCTGCGCGGCGACGACCGCACCGGCGCGGTCAGCGAGGGCGAATGGCTGGACGTCAACGGTTCGCGCTGGCCGGACATCGCCGAAATCCTCGTCTTCGCCTTCATCTACGACGGCGTGCCGAACTGGGACGCCACCGACGGCATCGTCACCCTGCACGTTCAGGGGCAGCAAATCGAAACGCGCCTGACCGAAGGCAACCCGCGCCACGGGATGTGTGCCATCGCCCGCCTCATCAACGACGGCGGCAGCATCCGCGTCGAGCGCATCAACCGCTACTTCCCCGGCCACCGCGAGATGGACCAGGCCTTCGGCTGGGGCTTCCGCTGGACGGCGGGCAGCAAATGAGCGAACAAACCCTCGTCCCCGGTGCCAACACCGCCCTTGCCGCCCGCAGCATCACCCTGCGGATTGACAGCGGCATCGACACCGACAGCGCCGTCTGGCGGCTTGCCGCCAACGGCAAAGTGCGCGGCGACGGCGACATGATTTTTTACAACCAGCCGACGAGCGACGACGGCAGCGTTCACTACCTCGGCGCACACCGCTACCGCCTTGACCTCGCGCGCCAACCGGAAGACATCCAATACATCACCATCGCCTGCACCGCCAACCTGCCGCTGGCGCAATACCGCCAACTGGCGCTCTACGTTGACGATGGCGACCGCGTCCTGCACTGCCCGGTCGCGCTGGACGGGCGTCGCGAAACCGCGCTCATCCTCGGCGTCTGCTACCGCCGTGACGGCATCTGGAAATTCCGCTTCGTTGCCCAGGGCTTTCACGGCGGCTTGCGGCCACTATGCGAACACTTTGGCATTGAAGTCGCCGACGATACCCCCGCCACGACCACTGCACCCGCCACAAAACAGCCAGAGCGCCAACCGCCACCTGCCGCCAAATCACCAGACGACAAGCCGGCGAAACCCCAAAAAACACCCCCGCAAAACCCGCTACACGGCACAGACTGGAGCGAAAGCAACCGCCTCGCCAGCGCAGAACAACACCAGCCGCTGGCCGACTGGCTCGCCGCCAAAAACATCAGTCCGCAGTTCAACCACGCGGCGGTGGATATGCGCGGCTACTATGACGAAGCCGCCGCCCTGCTCGGCAAACACTACCCGCTGCTCAAAGAACTGCTCGGCCAAATGAACTGGGCCTACCGCCACCGCCACCACGGCATCAAACACGACCTGAAAAAATACCCGCCCGCCGACGCGCAGCGCCTGCAAAACCTTTGCCGCACGCTTTACCAAAACACCCTGCTCGCCCGCTGTCACTACCACAAAGGCGACAAAAGCCTGCACATCCAGCTCCAGCAGGCACAACCCGTGCGCCAATTCTTCGGCGGCGGCTGGCTGGAATGGTTTGCCCTCGGCGAGCTGCTACAGCTTGCGGCAAAACGTGGTGCGGACTACCGCTTCTCCTGCGCGCGCAACATAACCATCACCACGGGCGCAGACGAAAAACACGAACTGGACGTGATGTACCTGCCGCTTAACAAAACCCCGCTCGTCATCGAATGCAAAAGCGGCGAATACCGGGGCGCGCTCGACAAACACCTCACCCTGTGCAAACGCCTCGGCCTGCCCGCGAGCCATTACCTCATCCTCGCCACCGACCTTGACGCCGCACAGGCACAAGCGCTGGGCGCGATGTACCCGCTGACCTTCGTCACCCCGCACACCCTGCGCGCGCACTGCCAGCCGTTGCTCTAAAGCCACGCCATGACCCGCATCAACCTCGTCCCGCCGCAGGAGCTCTGCGACCAGCACCTGCTCGCCGAACACCGCGAACTGACGCGCATCCCCAACGCGGTCGCCCGTGGTCGCTACCATCTGCGCGGCCAGCCCGCCGATTACAAACTGGGCGAAGGACACGTCCGTTTCTTTTTCGACAAACTCGCCTTCCTCCAGCGCCGCTATCAGATGCTGCACGAAGAATGCCGCGCCCGCGGCTTCAACGTGCAAAACATCTGGCCGCAAGACCTGCCCACCGACCCGGCGCTGTGGCAGGATTACCAGCCGACCGCCATCGCGCTTGCGACAAACCGCGCCCGCATCGCCGAACGGATGCCGAAAACACCGCGCTTCACCCCGCCAGGCGCAACAAAAAGCCGGGCATCATGCCCGGCCAAAAATGAACCGTCCCCAATTCCATGAATCAGGCGATGGTCACGCTCTTGTCGAGATAAACGTCCTGCACCGCGTGCAGCAGTTCGACGCCTTCGGCGAAAGGTTTTTTGAAGCATTTGCGCCCCAGAATCAGCCCCATGCCGCCCGCGCGTTTGTTGATGACGGCAGTGCGCACCGATTCGGCCTTGTCGCTGGCGCCGCCCGCCGCGCCGCCGGAATTGATGAGGCCGATGCGCCCCATATAACAGTTGGCGAGCTGGTAGCGGCAGAGGTCAATCGGGTGGTCGCTGGTGAGTTTGCTGTAAACGAGGTCGTCGGTGTTGCCGAAGCCGATTTTGCGGTAGCCGTCGTTGTTCACCGCCTGTTTCTGCTTGACGATGTCGGCGCCGATGGTCACGGCGAGGTGATTTGCCTGGCCGGTGAGGTCGGCGGAACTGTGGTAATCCACACCATCGTGCTTGAAGGCGGGATTGCGGGTGTACGCCCAAAGTACGGTGAGCATACCGAGTTCGTGCGCGCGGGCGAAGGCGGCGGAGACTTCCTGAATCTGGCGGCGGCATTCCGGCGCGCCAAAGTAGATGGTGGCACCGACCGCCATCGCGCCGAGGTCAAATGCCTGCTCAACGGTAGCAAACGGTGTCTGGTCGTGCAGCGGCGGCAGAGAGAGCGTTTCGTTGTGGTTAATCTTCACCAAAAACGGGATTTTGTGCGCGTATTTGCGGGCGACGCTGGCGAGGACGCCGTAGGTGGAAGCGACCGCGTTACAACCGCCCTCAATGGCCAGCCGCACAATGTTCTCCGGGTCAAAATACTGCGGATTGACGGCAAACGACGCCCCGGCGGAGTGCTCAACCCCCTGATCGACCGGCAGAATGGAAATGTAGCCGGTACCTGCGAGACGGCCATGATTCAGAATCTGCTGGTAGGAGCGCAGCACCACCGGCGAGCGGTCATTCTGCGCAAAGACGCGGTCAATGTAATCGCTGCCGGGCAGGTACAGCGTTTCCTTCGGGATGGTGGTGCAGTGGTGGTTGAGCAGGGATTCTGCTTCATTACCAAGCAGTTGGCGAATGTCTGACATGATGTTCTCCTGGTGAAAGTGGAGCGGTACGCAAATGCGAACCGCAGCGGCAGTATATACCTCCCATGCAAGAGTGGCGGCGGGAAACGCCCGCAATATACATACACCTTTCCCGCTACCCTGTATGT
>ERZ773049.439-NODE-439-length-26075-cov-8.536472_pt1 | contig 26075 bp, 19 predicted proteins | sample MGYA00580633_ERZ773049 | MGnify/ENA primary metagenome ERZ773049 (study PRJEB29015, sample SAMEA2737991) | human oral metagenome | biome: human oral; feature: human-associated habitat; material: dental | place: China | collected 2066 ...
CAGGTTCAGGCGCAGGCCGATGCCTGGCTGACTGACTACAACGAACAGCGTCCCCGTGAATCCCTGGGCAATGTACCGCCTGCGGTCTACATGCTCAGGACTTTCCCAGCCGGAGTCTCTACTTTTGGGTTGCCCTCTTGACGGGGGTGTCTACGCGGATCCATCATGATGTTTCCAGATTCATCATGATGGCTACTTGCATGAACTCCCCTGTGCGCGAAAAGTTTTCTTCCCAGGCTGCGCCCGAGGTACTGGCGGCGCTTCGCCAGATTGCAGAGGCAGAAGGCCGGCAGTTTCAGTCCATACTGGATGAGGCACTGCGCGACTACATTGATCGCAGACAGAAGGAACGCCCTCGGCGGCACGTCATGTCGGCCTTTGCAGCCAGTCTGGACGAGTTCGATGCGTTGTATCGAGAGCTGGCCAAGTAGGTGGCCATGGCAACCGACTACCTGACAACGGCCGATGTACTTGGCCTGCACAGGGTGCTGATGCAGCGTTATGGGGGAACCCCGGGGCTCAGGGATGCGGGTGCGCTGGAGTCGGCGCTTTTTCGTCCGCAGACGGGCTACTACGAGGACATCGTGGCCGAAGCGGCGGCCTTGATGGAAAGCCTGGCCATCAATCACCCCTTCATTGATGGCAACAAGCGCATCGCCTTTGCGGCGACAGATGTCTTTCTGCGCATCAATGGCTGGCGCCTGCATCGCCCTGCACTGCAGATCCATGAAGACATGATGCAGATGCTGGAATCCGGCACGTTCGACCTTGCCCGACTGGAGCCTTGGTTGCGCAGCTTTGCCAGCCCGGACGATCGGTGGGTATCGGAATGGCGCGTGCTTGACTCAGGCTATAGATAATTTTTATTGCTGCCGCCAATCAGTGTCCTGGCGCCGTTTCATGGCGTTCGGCGCCAAGACAACCCACACACCGCAGGGGCCCTACACCACCCCGCGCTCCCGCAGCCCCGCAATGCCTGCCGCATCCACCCCCAGATCGGCCAGGATCTCGTCGGTGTGTTCACCCACCAGGGGGGGCGCACGTCGGTACTCCACCGGGGTCTTCGAGAGTCGGATCGGGCTGGCCACCAGTGGCACCTCGCCGGCCTCGGGGTGCGGCATCTTCACAGCCAGGCCACGGGCCTGCACCTGCGGATCGACAAACACCTCGGCCAGACCATTGATGGGACCGCAGGGCACGGCACGGGCCTCCAGCTGAGCAATCCATTCGGCCGTGGTGCGGGTGACCGTGATCTCGTTCAGCAGAGGGATGAGTTCGGCACGGTTTTCCACCCTTGCACGGTTGGTGGCAAAGCGCGCATCGGCCGCCAGTTCGGGCCTTCCAGCCACCTCGCAGAAGCGGGCAAACTGACCGTCGTTGCCGATGGCCAGGATCATGTGGCCATCCGCCGTGGGAAAATCCTGATACGGAACGATGCTGGGGTGCGCATTGCCCATCCGTCGCGGGCTGTTGCCGGTCGCCAGATAGTTCATGGCCTGGTTGGCCAGACAGGCCACCTGCACGTCCAGCAGCGCCATGTCGATGTACTGGCCCTCACCGCTTTGCTCGCGCCAGGCCAGCGCCGCCAGCACGGCATTGGTGGCATACAGGCCGGTCAGGATGTCGGTCAGCGCCACGCCCACTTTCATGGGGCCAGCACCCGGTTCTCCATCCGGCCGGCCAGTGATGCTCATCAGCCCCCCCAGCCCCTGAATCAGGAAATCATAGCCGGCGCGTGGCGCATAGGGACCATCCTGCCCGAAACCGGTAATGGAGCAATACACCAGCCGCGGATTGACGGCCTTCAGGCTGTCGTAGTCCAGTCCGTACTGCTTCAAGCCACCCAGCTTGAAGTTCTCCAGTACCACGTCGGACTGCGCTGCCAGCCGACGCACGATGTCCTGGCCTTCCGGCTGGGTGATATCGACCGTAATGGAGCGCTTGTTCCGGTTGGCGCACAGATAATAGGCAGCTACCGAAGTATCTTGCCCCTGATCATTCTTGATCCATGGCGGCCCCCAGCCCCGGGTATCGTCGCCAGGCCCCGGGCGCTCCACCTTGATGACATCCGCCCCCAAGTCCGCCAGAATCTGCCCCGCCCACGGACCGGCCAGAATGCGCGACAGGTCTAGCACGCGAATGTGTGACAGCGCGCCCGCCATGATCAGTCTCCTCATGTTTTTTGGTTCTTGCCGCACACTCCCAACAAGGCCGTGCGGCCGGCCGAAAGAACCGGCGACCCGTCATCCGGACCGGGTCGCCTCTGGCATGCCAGGGTCGATCAGTTGGCAAACGCTGCAATGCCGGTGATGGCCCTGCCCAGGATCAGCGCATGGATGTCATGCGTGCCCTCGTAGGTGTTGACCACCTCCAGGTTCACCAGATGACGCGCCACCGGGTATTCGTCGGAGATGCCGTTGCCCCCCAGCATGTCGCGTGCCATCCGGGCAATCTCCAGCGCCTTGCCGCAGGAATTGCGCTTGACGATGGAGGTGACTTCCACCGGCGCAATGCCCTCATCCTTCATGCGGCCCACACGCAGCACGGCCTGAAGGCCCAGCGAGATTTCAGTGGCCATGTCGGCCAGCTTCTTCTGGATGAGCTGGTTGGCCGCCAGCGGCCGGTTGAACTGCTTGCGGTCCAGCGTGTACTGGCGGGCGGCCTCATAGCAGGCCTCGGCAGCCCCCAGCGCGCCCCAGGCAATGCCGTAGCGGGCGGAGTTCAGGCAGGTGAACGGACCTTTCAGGCCACGCACCTCGGGGAAGGCATTCTCTTCAGGCACGAACACCTCGTCCATCACGATCTCGCCCGTGATGGAAGCGCGCAGACCCACCTTGCCGTGGATGGCCGGAGCCGACAGACCCTTCCATCCCTTCTCCAGGATGAAGCCGCGGATCTGGCCTTCATCATCCTTGGCCCAGACCACAAAGACATCGGCAATGGGACTGTTGGTGATCCAGGTCTTGGCCCCCGACAGGCTGTAGCCCCCCTCGACCTTGCGGGCGCGCGTCACCATGCTGCCCGGGTCGGAGCCATGGTTGGGCTCGGTCAGACCAAAGCAGCCGATCAGCTCGCCCGTGGCCAGCTTGGGCAGATACTTCTGCTTCTGCTCTTCAGTGCCAAAAGCCTCGATGGGCACCATCACCAGCGAGCCCTGCACGCTCATCATCGAGCGGTAGCCGGAATCGACCCGCTCGACCTCGCGGGCAATCAGTCCGTAACAGACATAGTTGAGCCCGGCGCCACCGTATTCCTCGGCGATGGTGGGGCCCAGCAAGCCCAGCACCCCCATCTCCCGGAAGATGCTCACATCGGTCTTCTCATGGCGGAAAGCCTCCTGCACACGCGGCAGCAGCTTGTCCTGGCAGTAGGCACGGGCACTGTCCTGCACCATGCGCTCGGTATCGGAAAGCTGCGCATCCAGCAGCAGCGGGTCAGCCCAGTTGAAGGGGGCGCGATGGGAAGCCATGGGTCGTCTCCTTTTCATTATTCCTTGCACGCATTCTAGCGACCCACAAAAGCCACCTCAAACGACATTTATGCAGTAACCTGTGCGTTTCAGGAACTCCGAGATCGTTCGCCCAGCCCCATCATGCGCAAGAAGATCCCCAGCACCCACGCCCTGCTTGCCTTCGAGTCCGCGGCCCGCCACGAAAGCTTCACGCGGGCGGCCGAGGAACTGGCGCTGACCCAGAGCGCCGTCTGCCGACAGATCAACGCGCTGGAGGACTACCTGGGCGTGCCGCTCTTTCGGCGCACCCGGCGGGGTGTACAGCTGACCGAGGCCGGGCAGGACTACAGCCGGCAGATCGGCCCCCGGCTGGACGCCCTGGAACAGGACACCCTGGCCGTGATGTCGCAGCACGGCACCGGCAGCACGCTGGACCTGGCTGTCGTGCCTACCTTCGCCACCCGCTGGCTGCTGCCGCGCCTGGGCCGTTTCCAGGCCCGCCAGCCCGAAGTGATCGTGAACCTGCACACCCAGACACGTCCCTTCCTGTTCGACCAGACCGGCTTCGACGCCGCCATCTACTTCGGCGATGCCGGCTGGCCAGGCACCGAGGCACATTTCCTGATGCACGAATACCCGGTGCCGGTGTGCAGCCCCACCCTGCCCGGCGTACAGCCGCACATGACGCCCGAGGTCATTGCCGAGCTGCCGCTGCTGCAGCAGAGCACCCGTCCCTACGCCTGGCGGCAGTGGTTTGCCGCCGCCGGCGTGACCACACCCCGCGCCATGACCGGCATGCGGCTGGAGCTGTTCTCGATGCTGGCCCAGGCCGCCATCGAACGGCTGGGCGTGGCGCTGATCCCGCCCTTCCTGATCCAGCAGGAGCTGGCCAACGGCAGCCTGATCAGCCCCTGCCCTCAGAGCATGCCCAGCTCACGCGCCTATTATCTGATCGTGCCCGAACACAAGGCCGAACGGCCAGCCCTGACATGCTTTCGGGAGTGGCTGGTGGAGGAGGCCAAAGAAAACGCATGCGAAGGAAACGCTCATGAACCTTTGACGAATCAGGTGCCGCCAAAATGAAGAACTCTGCCCGACTGAAGATGCAGATAGTGGAAATGCAGACACCCAATCCACCAGGCTTTCTTCAGAAAGACACCCCACTGAGAGGAATGTACAAGCTCATCGGAGAATCGGAGAAGCCGATGAAGCCATGATGCAGATAGAACTGCCGTGCCGCGTCATCCTTGGCGTCCACCACCAACGCATAGGCGGCCACTTGCTCCCGAGCCTTCAGGCAACGATCCACGGCGCAGCCAAGTAGCAAGCGCCCCAGTCCCCGGCCCTTCTCCCGTTGATCGACAGCCAGGCGCCCAAGCCGAAAGCAAGGTATTGGATATCGCGGCAACCGCTTCTGTTCAGCCAGGCTCAGCACGCTGCTCTCAACCTCGGCCGCACTCAACGTGTAATAACCCAGAATCCGGGCCGGATCCTCGCTGTCCGTCAATACGAATACCGAGCTGACGCCTCGTCGTCGATGCTGATCGGCGTAGCGCTGCAAGTAATCATTCAGCGCATCAACACCGCAGTCAAAACCTCGACGGTCGTGCAGCCCTGTGTCCAGCGCCCGTTCTTCAAACACGACGCACCTTCTCCCGGGCTTCGGTCAGTGCTTTCTCCAGCGCGGCATTCGGCTTGAAAGCGCCGTCCAGGGCCTGGGTGAAGGCCTCGAAATCACGCTGGGAAAGACTGATGCGGGCCTCTCGCGCCAGCAGCTCCTGCGCCTTCTCCTTGGCCGCCACACGCACGAAGGCGGCCATGGTCGTCCCCATCAAGGCTGCCGCCTTGGCGATCACGTCCTTCTCTTGTGCGTCGATCTTCAGGTCAAAACGGGCGGTAGTCTGCATGGGCCTTCCTCCTGAGGTACGGTTTTTTACCGTACCCAGAACACGCTTGTCAAGCTCTTCGTTTCCGAGCCTGGAGAATCGGACCCTGGGTCTGATCGGCGGTCTGATCCTGACCAGACGGCGCAGGCATACCCACTCCACAGGAACAGGCGACGGCAATGGAAGCACAGTCCTCGTGGCCTCGGATTCTGGTAGTGTCTGGTCTTTTCCAGGGCAACGCCCCATCTGAGGGCGAGGTGTTGCCGTTGAACGTTGAAGCCAAGCCCTCTCCGCCCGCATGAAACCCACGACCCTGCACTGGAATCTGTCCCACAGCTATCGCTCGCTGCCCCAGGCCTTCTTCTCGGACGCTCAGCCCGCCCGCTTCCCCAGGCCCCAGATTCTGCTCTTCAACCAGCCGCTGGCCCGTGAACTGGGGCTGCTGCCGCCAGAAGACGCCACTGCGCCTGATGCCGGCGCCGGTGCCAGTGCCAGTTCAGCCGCCCATCCGGCAACGCCAACGCCATGGTCGGATGACAGCCCCTTGATGGCGGAGGCCGCAGACTTTTTCTCGGGCAACCGATTCCCCGAGGGTTCCCTGCCGCTGTCGCAAGCCTATGCGGGGCATCAGTTCGGCCATTTTGCGATGCTGGGTGACGGGCGGGCCACCCTGATCGGCGAGCAGATCACGCCGGATGGGCAACGCGTCGACATCCAGCTGAAAGGCAACGGACAAACGCCCTATTCACGCCAGGGCGACGGCAAGGCGGCGCTGGGACCGATGCTGCTCGAATACCTGATCAGCGAAGCGATGCACGCGCTGCACATCCCGACGACGCGCAGTCTCGCGGTCGTCACCACGGGCGACCGCATCCATCGCCGCGGACCGAAAACCGGGGCCGTGCTGACCCGAACCGCCCAGAGCCATATCCGGGTCGCCACCTTCCAGTATGCTGCAGCCCTGCGGGACGTCGCCGCGCTGAAGGCGCTTGCCGACTACACCATCGAACGGCATTTTCCGGACATCCGCACCGAAACCGCTGAGAATCCGCAGCTCAACCCCTACCGGCTGATGCTGCGCCGAGTCATCGCGCGCCAGGTCGCCCTGGTGGCGCAGTGGCAATCGGTGGGCTTCATCCACGGTGTGATGAACACCGACAACATGGCCATTGCCGGCGAGACGATCGACTACGGCCCCTGTGCCTTCATGGACACCTATGATCCGGACACTGTCTTCAGCTCGATCGACCATCAAGGCCGCTACCGCTACAGCAACCAGCCCCCCATCGCACACTGGAACCTGACCCGGTTGGCCGAGACCCTGCTGCCGCTCTTCAGTGACGATCAGGACGAGGCCGTCGACATGGCCAAGGAGGAACTGCACGCCTTCGCCAGCCAGTTCGAGGCCTGCTACACCCGACGCATGTGCCAGAAGCTGGGCCTCTTCACCACGCAGAACGGAGAAGTGCCCGCCAGCGACCAGCTGCTGGCCATTGACCTGCTGCAGCTGATGCTGAATCACGAAGCCGACTACGCCAACACCTTCGTGCGCCTCACGCTGGCCATGGACGGCCAGGATGGCCACGATCTGGATGGTACCGAACCCCTGTTTTCCACCGAAGCCTTTTCCGCCTGGAAAACCCGATGGCATGCGCGGCTCGATGAGCAGGCACAGAGTCGACAGGAAGCCGCCGCACGGATGAAATCGGTCAACCCGTTCGTCATCCCCCGCAACGCCCTCGTCGAGGCCGCCCTGGAGGCCGCCGAAGCGCACGACATGCAGCCATTCAACGCGCTGCTGTCCATCCTGCAGCAACCATTCGACCCCGAATCAAACATTCGGGCCTATCAGAAGGTTCCGAAGGACAGCCGGGAATACATGACTTTCTGCGGAACATGAGGCCGCGCACGGACGGGGCTGACGTCAGGCGCGGGGCATGGCAAAACGCGCCCACAGAACGAACGCATTCTGCAAACCAATAGCCAGAATGAGACTGAGCCCGGCGCTGAAGCCGGTCAGGATGGCGTCATTCATGATGCACTCCTGACTCTACCCCTGACTCATCACCTGGCACATCGTGGGCGCCCCCCAGATCGAGCCGGCGCTCAATGCGCCTGCTCCCAGTTCTCGCCCACGCCCACTTCGGCCAGCAGCGGCACCGAAAGCTGGGCCACACCGGCCATGCGCGCCGGCAGGTCGGTCTTCAGGCGTTCCACCTCGGCGTCGGGCACTTCCAGCACCAGTTCGTCGTGCACCTGCATCACCAGGCGGGCGCCCAGGTTCTCGCGTCGCAGCCAGGCGTGCACGTCGATCATCGCCAGCTTGATGAGGTCGGCGGCCGTGCCCTGCATGGGGGCGTTGATGGCGGCGCGCTCGGCCATCTGGCGACGGCCCATGTTGGATGATCCGATCTCGGGTAGCCACAGCCGGCGGCCGAACACGGTCTCGACGTAGCCCTGCTCGCGGGCCTGGGCGCGGGTACGCTCCATGTAGGCGGCCACACCGGGGTAGCGGGCAAAGTAGCGGTCGATGTAGGCCTGTGCCGCGCCACGTTCGATGCCCAGGTTGGCGGCCAGGCCGAAGGCGCTCATGCCGTAGATGAGGCCGAAGTTGATCACCTTGGCATAGCGGCGCTGCTCGCTGTTGACCTCTGCAATCGGCACGCCGAAGACTTCGGATGCGGTGGCGCGGTGCACGTCCTCGCCGTCGGCGAAGGCCTTCAGCAGTCCGGCATCCTGCGAGATGTGCGCCATGATGCGCAGCTCGATCTGCGAGTAGTCGGCCGACATCATCCGGTGGCCCGGCGGCGCAATGAAGGCTTCGCGGATGCGTCGCCCTTCCGGGGTGCGCACCGGGATGTTCTGCAGGTTCGGGTCGCTGGAGGCCAGCCGGCCGGTGATGGCCACGGCCTGTGAATAGGTGGTGTGCACGCGCCCGGTCTGCGGGTCGGCCATCTCCGGCAGCTTGTCGGTATAGGTGGACTTCAGCTTGGCCAGACCCCGCCACTGCAGCAGCACCTTGGGCAGCGGGTAGTCCAGCGCCAGCTTCTCCAGCACGCTCTCGTCGGTGGACGGCTTGCCGGCCGGGGTCTTCTTCACCACCGGCAGCCCCAGCCGCTCGAAGAGGATCTCGCCCAGCTGCTTGGGGGACCCCAGGTTGAAGGGCTGGCCCGCCAGTTCGTGCGCCTGCCTTTCCAGCTCCTGCAGCTGTTCGGCCAGCTGCTGCGACTGGGCCCGCAGCCGGTCTCGGTCCAGCAGCACGCCGTGGCGCTCCATGTCATAGAGCACCTGCAGCGTGGGCATCTCGATGTTGCGGTAGATGTGGCGCAGCCGTTCGCTGGCCTCGATGGCCGGCCACAGCGTGCGGTGCAGCTGCAGCGTCACGTCGGCATCCTCGGCCGCATAGGTGGTGGCCACGTCCAGCGCCACCTGGTCGAAGCCGATGGCCTTGGCGCCCTTGCCCGCCACTTCCTCGTAGGTGATGGTGGTGCGATTCAGATGGCGTCCGGCCAGCGCGTCCATGCCGTGGGTGCGGTGCGCCTCCAGCACGTAGGACTCCAGCATCGTGTCATCGACCACGCCGCGCAGCGTGATGCCGTGGTTGGCCAGCACGTGCATGTCGTACTTGATGTTCTGGCCCACCTTCTGCGGCGCATCGCTTTCCAGCCAGGGCTTCAGCACCGCCAGCACCTCGTCCAGCGGCAGCTGTTCGGGCACGCCCGCATAGTTGTGCCCTACCGGGATGTAGCAGGCCTGCCAGGGCGCCACCGCCAGCGAAATGCCCACCAGCCGCGCCGCATGCGGATCCAGCGAGGTGGTCTCGGTATCGATGGCCACCCGGTCGGCCGCCTGCACGCGCGCCAGCCACGCATCCAGCGCCGCGCGCGTGGTCACCATCTCGGCCTGCAGCTCGCCTGCCGGCGGTGCTTCCAGCACGATACCATCTCGCGTGAAGTGGCCGATGCCGCCAGGCAGCGCTTCCAGCCCCGCAGCACGATCGCCGGCCGCACCATGTCCTGCCTGGCTGCCTGCCGCGCCGGCCGATACCTGTCCCGACGTGCCCTGCCCGGCCGAAGCCTCCTCACCCGCAGCAGTGCCCGCCGTACCCGCGACGTGGCCCGTGCCCGCCTCGCGTCGCTGCCGATCGGCCACCAGCCGGCGTGCGAAGGTACGCAGCTCCCAGCGGTCAAAGAGTCCCAGCAGCGCCTCCTCGTCCTCGGGACGCAGCTTGAGCGTCTCCACACCGCCTACCCAGGCACTCAGGTCGGCGTCGCGCAGCACCGTCACCAGCTCGCGGCCGCGCGGCAGCCAGTCGCGTGCTGCGCGCAGATTCTCGCCCACCTTGCCCTTGATCTCGTCAGCGTGCTGCAGGATGGCATCCAGCGAGCCGTATTCGTTCAGCCACTTGGCGGCTGTCTTGGGGCCCACCTTGTCCACGCCCGGCACGTTGTCCACCGCGTCGCCAGTCAGCGTCAGGAAATCGATGATCTGCCCCGGATCGACGCCGAACTTGTCGCGCACGCCGGCGGCGTCCATCACCGTGGGCGGCACGCCGTCGCGGGTCATCGTGTTGACCAGCAGCGTCTCGTCATCGACCAGCTGCGCCAGGTCCTTGTCGCCGGTGGAGATGACGGTGCGCATGCCGGCAGCACGCGCGCGGGTGGCCAGCGTGCCGATCACATCGTCGGCCTCGATGCCGGGCACCACCAGCAGCGGCCAGCCCAGCGCCTGCGTCAGTTCATGGATGGGCGCGATCTGCGCCACCAGCGCCTCGGGCGTCTGGCTGCGGTTGGCCTTGTAGTGCTCGTATAGGTCATCGCGGAAGGTGCGCCCCGGCGCATCGAAGACCACAGCGCCCAGCGTGGCACCCCCGTGCAGCCGGGTGTCGTCGCGCAGCCGACGCAGCATGCCGACCATCCCATGGATGGCACCGGTCGGCTCGCCCGCCTTGTTGCGCAGGTCCGGCAGGGCATGATAGGCACGAAACAGGTAGCTGGAGCCATCGACCAGCAGCAGGGTCTGGGTGTCGGTCATCGGGAAACGTCGGTCTGACGGAAACAGGGCCGCGCCCGGGGGCAAAGCCGGCCGCTCGGCCGGAGTCTGATACGCTCGGAACCAGCAAAGACAGCCACGCCTGCCTCCGGAACCGCCCGGTACGGAGAGAAAAGCAGCAAAAAGAACCCGGGACCCATGGTCAAGAACATCCTGAAAGCAATCCCCAATACACCCAAGCTGAGCAACATGATGCCCAGCGAGCGAGCGACCGCCATCAAGGCAAGAGAGTCCTGGCACGTGCTGGGCATTATCGCAGAGTTCGTCGAGGCCACCGAGGCGCTCGCGGACATCCGCCCGGCCGTCTCGATCTTCGGCAGCGCCCGCATCAAGCCCGACCACCGCTGGTACAAGGAGACCGAGACGCTGGCGCGCAAGCTCTCCGACGCGGGCTTCGCCGTCATCTCGGGCGGCGGCCCGGGGCTGATGGAAGCGGCCAACAAGGGGGCCTTTGCCGGCGCCTCAGCATCGGTGGGCCTCAACATGGAGCTGCCCAACGAACAGCACGACAACCCCTACCAGAACGTGTCCCTGCACTTCCGGCACTTCTTCCCGCGCAAGGTGGCCTTTGCCAAGTACGCCGCTGCCTTCGTGGCTGCACCCGGCGGCTGGGGCACGCTGGACGAGCTGATGGAGGTGCTCACGCTGATCCAGACCCGGGTGGGGCGACGCATTCCGGTCATTCTGGTGGGCTCGACCTTCTGGAAGGGCCTGCTGGACTGGATGAACGACACGCTGGTGGCCCATGGCACCGTCTCGGCCGCCGACATGGAGCTGATCCGCGTCATCGACGATCCGGACGAGGTGGTCAACGCCATCTTCGACTTCTACCAGCAGCGCGGCTTCTATGCCACCAGCGAGGAACGGCAGCTGAACCTGCAGCTCTGATCCGTCGGACCCGGCCGACACCGTCCGACCGAACCGACGGGGCATTCCGTCACACGGTTAGAATCGGCGCATCCCCACCCCACCCCCGGATCCGCCCCATGGCCGTCTTCACCGTCGTCTCCGATCAGCAGCTCAAGGACTGGCTGGCCCAGTACGATGCCGGCGAGCTGCTGGCCATCGAGCCCATCGCCTCGGGCATCGAGAACACCAACTATTTCGTCGACACGGCCAAGGGTCGCTGGGTCCTTACCCTGGTCGAGCGGCTGCCTGTCGAGCAGCTGCCCTTCCACCTGGAGCTGATGCAGCACCTGGCCCGCCGCGGCATTCCCTGCCCGGCCCCGCTGGCCAACCGCCAGGGGCAGCTTTTCAGCATGCTCAACGGCAAGCCCGCCACGCTGGTCACGCGGCTGACCGGCAAGTCGGTGGTGGACACCACGCCGGAACACTGCCAGGCCATGGGTGCGCTGCTGGCCCGCATGCACCTGGCGGCCGCCGACTTCGGGCCGGCCCCGGCCAACGTGCGCGGCCCGGGCTGGTGGCCCCAGGCCATCAAGGAACTGCGTCCGAAGCTTGCGCCTGCCCAGCTGGCCCTGGCCGAGGACGAACTGGCTGCCCAGCAGGCCTGGATGGCCACGTCCGAATGGCAGGAGCTGCCCGCATCGGCTGTCCATGCCGACTGCTTCCGCGACAACGTGCTGTTCACCACGCCGTCCACTCCCGGCGTCATCGACTTCTACTTCGCCTGCCACGGCACCTGGCTGTTCGACCTGGCCGTGGTCTGCAATGACTGGTGCCTGTCGGCCGACGACGCCCATCTGGACCCGGCGCGCACCGAGGCCCTGCTGGCCGGCTACCGCAGCGTGCGCCCCCTGCAGGACATCGAGCGCCGAGGCTGGACCATGGCGCTGCGGGCCGCAGCCCTGCGTTTCTGGCTGTCGCGCCTCTACGACCTGCTGCTGCCCCGCGAGGCCGCCATGCTGCAGCCCAAGGATCCCACCCACTTCGAGCGGATCCTGACGGATCGCCGCACGCTTTCGGGAGAGCTGCACTGACATGGCCGGACAGACGACCTCCAGCGGCATCCAGGTCCACCGCGTACCCGCCAGCCATGGCTGGTACTGGCTCAAGCGCGGCTTCGGCCTGCTGGGGCGGGCCCCGCTGCCACTGCTGCTGCTCATGCTGATGCTGATCACGGCCAGCAACCTGTTCGGAATCCTGGGCATTCTTGGCCTGGTGCTGGCCAAGCTGGTGGTGCCGGTACTGCTGGTGGGCTACCTGGCCATCCTGAGACAGCTGGCCCCGCCCGGCAGCGACACGCCCGTGGCCGCACATAGCGCCGTCATGCCAGAACCCGGCACCCGCCCCTTCACGCAGATCTTCAACGCCCGCGTCTTCTTCGGCTGGGCGCAGGGCAACCGCCGGGCGCTGCTGGTCGTGGCCCAGCTGGGCCTGCTCAGCCTGGCCATCGACACGGGCGCTGCCTGGCTGTCGGGCTATCAGGACGCCGTGGCGGCCATGTTCGACACGCTGAGCCAGATGCCGGCCAACAAGGTTCCCGACGCCGAGGCCATGAGCAACCTCATCATGCCGGTGTTCCAGTCGATGATGACGATGGCGGTCATCACCGTGCCCTGCTACCTGCTGCTGTGGTATGCGCCCATCTTTGCCGGCCTGCACGGGCTGCCGCTGCTCAAGTCGGTGGTGTTCTCGGCCGTGGCCGTGGGGCGCAATGCCCTGGCCTTCGTCTGCCACGCCCTCTGCCTGCTGGTCTTCCTGATCAGCGTGGCCCTGGTGACCCAGGTGCTGAGCGGCACTCCGGCCCTGCCCTTTGCCTCGCCCATCTTCCTGCTGGTCCTGCCGGTGGTATTTTCCGTCATCGCCTGCGCCCTGTGGGCCTGCTACCTGGACACTGTGGAAGTGGCCGGGCACGGCGGTATCCCCCCGCAGCTTCGGGACGAGACCGACCGGGGCTGAAGCCCCCGCCCCGCTTCATCATCCCTGCCTGAAACAACGCACCGACGTCCGGCCGGACAGGCCGCGGGCGTCGTGTGCGACGCGTCACGGCCACCTCCGGTCGCGAGGCCACCCGTCGTGCCCCCACCGCCAATCGGCCGATGGCCCCTACCGCCGATTCCCCTGTCCCCTCATCATGCCGCGTGCAGGCACACCCGGCACGATGCCTGATGTCCCCATCGCGCCGGTCAACGGACTCCTTTTCCAGAAAGACCGCCCCGATGGCCACGCAATCGAGCAACATGCTCCACCCTGTGCCGACGCGCACCCTACCCGCGCAGACACGCCCAACGGCTGCCTTGCCCACGGCACACCCCCTGCGTGCGCTGCCCGGCAACGAGCCGGCTCACGGCCTGAAGCTGGCGGCTGCCGACGCCTCCGAGCCTGAGCGTCGCCATGAGGACAACAAGGACGACGAGGCGGCATGGCTGCCCAGCGGTAACGAAGCCGCCGCGGCCACCGATACCGTGAGCGGCGCTGGCGCGGAAACGACCGGCGCATCCTCCGTCACCGGGGGGGCTTCCACGACAGGCGCGGCCGCCGAAGCGACGGCAGGCGCCTCGTCTGCCCCTGCTGGCAGTTCGTTGTTCGCCGGCCTGACGGCCAACCCCGAGCTGACGGTGGGCGCCATCCTGGGCACCGTGACCCTGGGGGCCGCCATGACGGGCAAAAGCCCCTACGACGGTTCCGCCGAATCGGCACCGGCCCCTTCTCCCCTCGCCTCCGGCGCCGGCCAGCAGCACGGATCGGCGGCCGATAGCCCCGCAACAGGGAACCGCGGCATCGAGGAAACGGGCAGCGGGACAAGTGCCGGCTCAGCCTCGAATACGGCTTCGGGCTCTGGTACAGCTGCCAGTACCGGTACTGGCGCCGATGTGGGGGCCGCTGCAGGTTCCAGTTCGGGCGCAGGTGCTGCCTCGGGTTCGCATGCCAGTTCCGATGCCGGTCATGTCGGTGCAGCAAGTACTGAGGGCTCTGCAGCAAACGCAGGTGGTTCAGGCGCTCCGGGCGGGGCGGCCGGCGGCGCTGCGACCTCTCCGGGCACAGGACACGGTACCGATCCGGCCCATACCCAGTCCCTGAACTATGGGACCGACGAGAACAAGGCCATCGGCGCAGCCATCTTCAATGGTGCCGATAGCCAGGACACGCCGGAGTTCATCCGCATCACTTCCATACGCGGCAAGAATGCCGGCACTGTCAACGGTCTGATGACCCTGGAAAACGGGCAAGAAATCACCGTCGGCCAGGTCATCTCGCGCGCCGATTTCGAGCGGATCTTCTGGAACGCTTCCAAGAGCGACGGCAGCTTCAGCTTCGTCCCCGTCAAGGATGCCCAGGGTACTGCCATCCCGAATACCGTCGAGCAGACCGTCATCATCCGGACACCCGAGAGCACCAAGCCAGGCAGCACGGCGGACACCCCTGCGGGTGAAAGCGGAAACGCTGGCCACGACACCACATCCCAGACCGGCTCAAGCGCCGGAACGGCTACGGGTTCGAATGCTGGCACGCCCTCCGGTACGGACGGCAGCAGTGGCACCGGAGCAGGCTCGGACACTCATGCAGGCACGGGCACCACGGGTTCGGATTCGAGCTCTGACTCGACCTCGGGTTCCAGCAACAACGAGCAGTCCCCTCCTCAGACTACAGGCGAGCAAGGCAACGGCGGTAAACCATCTGCTCAGAATGCAGATAACCACGGCAATGACAGCCAGACGACCACTCCAGGTCAGAATGGCCAGGCCAACAATGGCCAGACGCCTGTCCAGAATCAGGGAAGCCAAAGCGTCGGCAACGAGGCACCTGCCCGGAATGACGATGATCAGAGCAGCGATGGCAAGACACCCGCGCAGACGCCAGGCAGCCAAGGCAGCGGTTCAGACACGGGCAACCCTGCCACGGGTACCCCGGGTACGGGCGAGAGCACGCAAACCGGCGGCGCCCCAACTGGCGGCGAGAGTGATGGAAACGGCGATGCCTCGGTGACGCCGACGAATCCGCCTGTCAGTGAGCCGACCTCCCCACCCGCCCAACAAGCGGCCAATGCACCATCGCCCATCCTGCCGGACTACGCGCCCGACCAGTCTGTCCAGCAGGCCATTCACGCCAACGACAAGCCGGTGGGTGCCAGCATCTTCAATGGCACCAACCCGGAGCATGCGCCCTCCTTCGTGAAGATCACGGCGATTCAGGACAAGGACGGCGCCGACGTGACCGGTGCCATGACCCTGGGCAAAGGGGGAACCGCCATCACGACGGATCAGGTCATCAGCAAGGAACAGTTCGACAACGTGTTCCTGGATGCCCTGAAAGCGCCGGGCGGATCGTTCAAGTTCATCCCGGTGATGGACAGCGAAGGCACGGCCATGCCGGGCGCCAGCGAACAGACTGTTTCCATCGGGGTCGACTACCTGCACCACTTCCCGAGCCAGACATTCTCGAAACTGTTCAGCGAGGAAGCACATCTTTCACACTACAAGATCTTCAGCATCGCGGAAAACGAGGACACCAACGGCACACAGGACGGCATGCTCAAGATCGATGGCAACGAGCGAACCCCCCTTCAGAAAGGTGATCTGATAAAGCCCGAGGATTTCGACAAGCTTTACTGGGATTATTCATCCAACAACGGCGGACGATTCATATTCGTTGGCGTAGATTCGACGGGAAGAAATATTACTGACTCGGATGGTGAACAGCTGGTTCTTGAGGATCTGGCAAAGACCCGAGACGGTCAAGAGCCGCCCGAAATCCAGATTGCCGGGGACGGTGAGGACGAGGGCGACGAAGAAGCCGGCATCTCCGCCCATTCGGCCCCCCTTCACCTCGAATCCTTTTTGGAATCCGCATCGGCCTTCCACGGGTCTTCTCACCTCTCGGTGAATGGCCAGAGCACGCTGGACAACCTGCTTGAGCATCAGGTGATCCACGGAATACTCTGATTCAGCACGTCACATGCCGTGAAAGCTGCCAAGGGTGCCGAGGGACACGTCCCCGGCACCCTTTTCTTATCAGCGTCCTGAATGGGCTTCTCCTGCGAGACACGGTTGCCGCCCGTCCAGTCACGCCATCCGGCCGAACATCTGCCATTTCCATTCAATATCGAATCATCTATACATGTATCAATGAAGAATGTGGCCTTCCACGCCTCTCACGCGTGGCCGCCCTTCGCCCTTTTCTCTTGAGATCGATCGATGACTCCCCAGACCGGTGGCCATTCTGGCAACGCCCTCACCCCTCACGATATCCTGCGGCGAGACGTCCTGCGGCATGCACGTGCGGCCTACCGTCACGCCATGGAGCGTGTTCCTGTCGATGAGGCCCCGGAAAACCTGAAGCTAGCTGCCGCATCGACTCCCTCGGATCAGGAAGACGACGACCAGGACAAGGCGGCCCTCTGGCTGCGCTCCGGGACCGACGCCGCTGCCACGGCCGACGAGACAGCAAAGGCGGGTGTCATGTTCACGGAAGGCCAGGCTGCCGGGGCTGCATCCTCTGTGACCCAGGGCACGGCAGCCTCCGCGGGCGCTGCGACTGATGCCAGTGCGGCTGTGGGTGCCGCCAGCGCCGCCGGGGCGACGGCGGCAGCCGGGTCGGCGCTGCTTGGCTCCAGCATTCTCGGCGCTTTCGCCGTGGCCGCCGGCGTCAACCTGCAGGACAGTGGCCCTCTGCTCAATGTCTCGGCACGCAATCGCCTCTCTATCGGGCGCGACAGCAGCCGTGAGGACGCGAACACAGGTACCGAAGGACAATCATCGGCCGCTGCACCCTCTGCGGGCGCGGCTCCGCTGGCAACCGGAACCGCATCAACGGCTCCTTCCCGGCCCACGAACGAAGGCACGCAGGCTGAGGCATCCAGAACGCCCACTTCAGCCGACGCAGCGGCTGCACCTGCCGAATCCGCCGCGCCATCTGTTCCTGAAGCTCCGGCCACATCCACCACGGATGCGTCAAAGCCTGCGGAAGGTGATGGCAACGCGATGCCGCAAGCCAAACCTCTTCCCACCTACAGCGAGAACGCGTCGGTTTCGTACGCACACGGCGAGAACAAGGCTCTGGGGGCCGCTGTCTTCAGCGGCACCAACGAAGAGACGGCTCCGGCCTTCGTGCGCATTACGGCCATCCAGGGCAAGGATGGCGAGGCTGCCGCCGGCACGATGAGCCTGCTGGGCGGCAACGCCATCGTCCCTAATCAGGTCATCTCCCGCACCGATTTCGACAAGGTGGTCTGGGACGCCTCGAAAAACGAAGGTGGCTCGTTCAAGTTCATTCCGGTGCAGGATGCCCAGGGCACGGCCTTGCCGGGCGCCGTCGAGCAGACCGTCACCATTCACGAGGCCCCTGCACTGCCCACCTACGAGGCCGACGTATCCGTGGCCTATACGTATAACCAGAGCAAGGCGGTCGGCGCTGACATCTTCAACGGAACGGACAGTGCGACTTCCCCGGCCTTCGTGCGCATCACCGCCATTCAGGGCAAGGAGGGTGAGGCTGCCGCCAACACGATGAGCCTGAAGGATGGTGACGCCCTCACGGTCGGCAACGTGATTTCCCGTGCCGATTTCGACAAAGTGGTCTGGGACGCTTCTAAGAACGAGGGCGGCTCGTTCAGGTTCATTCCGGTTCAGGATGCCCAGGGTACTGCCCTGCCGGGCGCCATCGAGCAGACTGTCAGCATCAACGAGGCCAAGCCGCTGTACCACATCGCTGCCGAGAACTTTGATCTGTTGGACGCGTACCCTGATCGGGTAAACGAGCACCCAGCCTACGTCAAGGTGACCAACATCGTCGAAGCAAACGACACCAATGGCATCCTCGATGCCCTGGTCCTCGGAGAAGACGGCGGCACCGTGCTGAAAGTGGGCGACATCATCAGGGCCGAGGACTTCGGTCGGGTGTACTGGAACCATGCGTCGAACGACGGCGGGGAGATCTTTCTCACCCCCTACAACGCCAACGACCGGATGGTCGATCCGGGACCGTACTCGATGGAGCTGGAACCTTCCTGGAAAACCCCGGACAAGAAATCACTGCCCCTCCCTCACGACGAGCGGGAGGCCACGGATGCGTCACTCGAGCCTGTGGGTGTGGCGCACCCGGCCACGGACGGCCTGATGCCGCTGGGGGCTCAGGCGCAGTACCCGGGCATGACGCCCCTTGCCATGAGCAGCCCCGCCCTGCTGGACAGCCTGCTGGAACAGCACCCGGGCACTACCGGCCTGCTCTGAACGCCGCAGGCCACGCACGTCGTCAGACCGGCTCGAGCTTGGCCACGGCCAGCGCGAGCCATTTGACGCCGTGCGGCGCCTTGAAGCGGATCTGGATGCGGGCATCGTCGCCATTGCCTTCGATGCCCGTGACCACGCCTTCACCAAAGCGCGCATGACGCAGCGACTGGCCGATGTGGTAGCGGCTGTCGCGCCCGGCCCGGGCCTTGCCGCTGGCATCGCCACTGGCCGGGATGCCCGGATCGGCCGGACGTACCCAGCCGGACTGGCGGTTGCGCTCGTGCACGGCACTGTCCAGACGCGGGCGCCAGTTGCCGCCGCTGTTGCCAGCGCCACTGCCGTAGCCACCTCCGCCGTAGCCGCCGCCTCCATAGTAGCCCCGGTTGCCGCGTTCCGCCCCCAGGCCCAGGCTGCCCTGGGCACTGGCCGAGGGCATTTCGCTCAGCCATTTCAGCGAACGCTCAGGCAGCTCGGACAGGAATCGGGACTGCATGTTGTAGCGGGTCTGGCCATGCAGCATCCGGGTCTGGGCCAGTGACAGGTACAGACGCCGACGTGCACGGGTCATGGCCACGTACATCAGCCGGCGCTCCTCTTCCAGCCCGCCGGGATCGGACGCCGAGTTCTCGTGCGGGAAGAGCCCTTCCTCCAGCCCGGTGACGAACACCGTCTCGAACTCCAGGCCCTTGGCCGCGTGGACGGTCATCAGCTGCACGGCATCCACGCCCTCCTCGGCCTGTCCATCGCCGGATTCCAGCGAGGCATGGGCCAGGAAGGCCGCCAGCGGCGAGACCTGCACCACGGGCGGTGCATCGGCAGGCAGGACGGTGCCATCTGCGGCTGGCTGCGTCGTGCCCGCCAGGCCCGCGCTGGCCGGCGTGGCGGCATCGATGCCGCCTTCAGCCTGGAAGGCCAGCGCCGCGTTGACCAGTTCCTTCAGGTTCTCGATGCGCTCCTGCCCCTCGCGCTCCTGCTCGTAGTGAGCCATGAGGCCGCTGCGGCCGATCACGTCGTCGATACTCTCCGACAGCGGCAGACGGGCGCTGTTCTGGCGCATGAGCTCGATGAGCCTGACGAACTGCAAAAGCCGCGTGCCGCCCGCGCCGCTCGTCATCGGCACGGCACGGTACAGGCTGATGCCATGCGTGCGCGCCGTGTCCTGCAGGTTCTCGAGCGTTCGGGCACCGATGCCCCGCGCCGGGAAGTTCACCACCCGCAGGAAAGCGCCGTCGTCGTCGGGGTTCTCGATCAGCCGCAGGTAGGCCAGGGCGTGCTTGATCTCGGCCCGCTCGAAGAAGCGCAGCCCACCGTAGACCTTGTAGGGCACCCCGGCCGAGAACAGCGTGTGTTCCAGGATGCGTGACTGGGCGTTGGAGCGATACAGGATGGCGATCTCGGAACGCGACATGCCATCAGCCACCAGCGCGCGAATCTCCTCCAGCAGCCACTGGGCCTCGTCGCGGTCGGAGAACGCCGCGAAGATGCGCACCGGCTCGCCCTCGCCCGCGTCGGTCCACAGGTCCTTGCCCAGACGGTGCGCGTTCTGGCGGATGAGATGGTTGGCCGAATCCAGAATGTGGGCATGCGAGCGGTAGTTCTGCTCCAGCCGGATCAGCTGCGGGCCGGCATAGTCACGCTCGAAGGCGGCCATGTTGCCCACGTTGGCGCCACGGAAGGCATAGATGGACTGGTCATCGTCGCCCACCGCGAACAGCGAGGCCCCGCCGCCGGCCAGCAGCGTCAGCCAGCGATACTGCAGGTCGTTGGTGTCCTGGAACTCATCGATGAGGATGTGCCGGAAACGCTGCTGGTAGTGCTGGCGCAGCGGCTGGTTGCGCTGCAGCAGCTCGTAGGCACGCAGCAGCAGCTCGGCGAAGTCCACCACGCCTTCGCGCTGGCACTGCTCGTCGTAGGCAGCGTACAGCTCCGCCAGCCGGCGGCTGTGACTGTCGTGGCCGGACACGTCGGGGGCACGCAGGCCGGCCTCCTTGCTGCCGTTGATGAAGTGCTGCACCGCCTTGGGCTGGAACTGCTGGTCATCGACGTTGAGCCCGCGCAGCAGCCGCTTGATGGCGCCCAGCTGGTCGGCGCTGTCCATGATCTGGAAGCTGGCCGGCAGGCCGGCGTCACGATGATGCGCACGCAGCAGCCGGTTGCACAGCCCGTGGAAGGTGCCCACCCACATGGCGCGCGGATTGGCCCCCACCAGCATGGTGCTCAGGCGCACCATCATCTCGCGTGCGGCCTTGTTGGTGAAGGTGACGGCCATGATTTCGGCCGGCGAGCACTGGCCGGTACCGACCAGCCAGGCGATGCGGGTGGTGAGCACGCGGGTCTTGCCGCTGCCGGCGCCCGCGAGGATCAGTGCGTGTCCACTGGGGACGGTGACAGCAGCCCGTTGCTGTGGGTTGAGATGGGCAAGTAGATCGGCCATGCCGCCATTCTAACGGGCCGTGTCCTGCCCTGGCCCGGTCTCGGCGGCCGCCGTATCGAGCCCGGACGCCTGCTCGGGCGCCTCCGGAAGGGTCTCGGTCGTCGGCGCGGGCACGGGCGCGGGCACGGATACCTGCGTCGCCGTGAACATTTCCTGTCGCTCCGACGCTTCGAGCTTTCGTCGCGCCGCCTCCAGCCGATCGGAACGTCGCCGGCGGGTGGTGCGTTTCTTCCGGCGGCGCATGACCTGGCCCCCCCAGGACAGGCAACGGTATTCCTCTTCGGTATAGCGGTGCAGGCCTCCCCCCAGGCGAGGAATGCGGTTGCCCGGATGCCCCATGCTGGGGCCCCAGCGCGCCTGGTAGCCATCGACGGCACGCCCCTGGCGCTCCCAGCGCAAGGCCATCAGCGCCAGGCACGCCCACCAGGCCAGGGTGGCCACGGCCAGACCCCGGGGCACGTTCACGTGCCAGTAGCCGGTCATCACGTTGGCAAACAGCGCCAACATCAGCCCGTAGCCCAGCCAGCGATGGGCCCATTCGAAGATGCGTCGGCGCCGTGTCATGTCATAGTGGTCACCCGGTACGTCGTGCAGATGCACCAGCGTGCGCGGCTGATGCCGCCCGGGGCCCCCGATGCTGCCCCGCAGGGCGATGTTGATCACCAGCAGGAGCAGCACGGCCACGATGCCCCAGCCCGTCCAGGCATGGGGATGCGCCAGGTGGCTGGGCAGCGACATACCCTGAAAGGCCATGGCCACGCCCACCACCAGACACAGCATGGCGGCCACGCCGCACAGGCCGTGCACGCGCTGCCAGCCACGATGGTTGATGATCCGGGGCCAGTCCTGGCCGGGCACGATCTTCCAGTAGCGTGCCGCCAGCACGGCCACCGGCACCAGCACGGCACCGGCCGTGCCCATCAGCACGCCGTGCCAGAAATCCACCGGGTTGACGTCGTCGAGCGGCCCGTCATGCAGGGGCGTGTTCAGCCAGTCCAGCCAGGAGGTGAGCTGCGCCAGCAGCCAGGGGGGCAGATGAAGGAAGTCCAGCATGGACGGATGATACTGAACCCTAGGGATCATCTGAATAAATCCCGCGAACCGGCGCGCCACGGAACGGGATGCAAGACAAGGCGACATTTGCTGTCAATAGCGGCGCTATTGACAGCAAATGGCAACGCAATCATGCGCCCGTTACGGGGATGCGACGGCCGCGGGGACTTGTTCAGAGGATCTCCAGGTATCGGAATGCGGAAAATCGGGAAAAACCGGCCTGGCGCAGCACGGGGTGTGGCGTCGATGCCGTTGCCGATGCTCTCGGGTCGATGCCGCATCCGCCACGCATGGCGGCTGTGCTCCGGGGACGCGATAGAATGAGGGGTTTACCGTACTCACCTTCTTCTCCTGGCCAAAGAGCCACGCCCCCCATGGACGAGCGTTACGACCCACGAAGCATCGAATCCGAGGCCCGCGCCCACTGGCAGCAGACCAACGCCTACCGCGCCGTCGAGCACGACCCGCGCTTTCCCAAGGGCAAGTTCTATGCCTGCTCGATGCTGCCCTACCCCTCGGGCATCCTGCACATGGGGCATGTGCGCAACTACACCATCAACGACGTGATGTACCGCCACCTGCGCATGAGCGGCTACAACGTGCTGATGCCCATGGGCTGGGACGCCTTCGGCCTGCCGGCCGAGAACGCGGCGCTCAAGAACGGCGTGGCCCCGGCCAAGTGGACGTGGGACAACATCGCCTACATGAAGCAGCAGATGCAGCCGCTGGGCCTGTCCATCGACTGGTCGCGCGAAGTGGCCACCTGCAGCCCCGACTACTACAAGTGGAACCAGTGGCTGTTCCTGCGCATGCGCGAGAAGGGCATCGCCTACCGCAAGCATGGCACCGTCAACTGGGACCCGGTCGACCAGACCGTGCTGGCCAACGAGCAGGTGGTCGACGGCAAGGGCTGGCGCTCGGGCGCGCCGGTGGAAAAGCGCGACATCCCGATGTACTACCTGCGCATCACCGACTACGCCGGCGAGCTGCTCAAGGAAGTGACCGAGCACCTGGAGGGATGGCCCGAGCGGGTGCGGATGATGCAGGCCAACTGGATCGGCCGCTCGGAAGGCGTGCGCTTTGCCTTCGAGCACGACATCCGTGACGAGCAGGGTCAGCCCATCGACGAGGGCCGGCTGTACGTGTTCACCACGCGCGCCGACACGATCATGGGTGTCACCTTCGTGGCCGTGGCCCCCGAGCACCCGATCGCCCGCGTGGCCGCAGCCTCCCGCCCCGCGGTGGCTGCCTTCGTGGAAGAGGCGCGCACCGGCTCGGCGATGGAAGCCGACCTGGCCACGATGGAGAAACAGGGCGTGGACACGGGCCTGGTGGTCCGCCATCCGCTCACCGGCGCCGACGTGCCGGTGTGGGTGGGCAACTACGTGCTGATGAGCTACGGCGACGGCGCGGTGATGGGCGTGCCTGCGCACGACGACCGCGATTTCGTCTTTGCCCACAAGTACGGCCTGCCCATCCGTCAGGTCATCAGCGTGGACAACCAGCCCTACGACACGAACCAGTGGCAGGAGTGGTATGCCGACAAGCAGAACGGCATCTGCGTGAATTCCGGCCCGCTGCTGGACGGCAAGGGCCACCAGGACGCGGTGGACACGGTGGCCGCCCAGCTTGCCGACAAGGGCCTGGGCGGCAAGCACGTCCAGTACCGTCTGCGTGACTGGGGCATCTCGCGCCAGCGCTACTGGGGCACGCCCATTCCCATCATCCACTGCGAGAGCTGCGGCGAGGTGCCGGTACCCGACAAGGACCTGCCGGTGGTGCTGCCGGAAGATCTGGTGCCCGATGGCAGCGGCAACCCGCTGAACAAGTCGGAAGCCTTCCTGAAGGTGGACTGCCCGTGCTGCGGCAAGCCGGCCCGGCGCGAGACCGACACGATGGACACCTTCATCGACTCGTCGTGGTACTACATGCGCTACTGCTCGCATGACAACAACGAGGCGATGGTCGATGCCCGCAACGATTACTGGATGCCGATGGACCAGTACATCGGCGGCATCGAGCACGCCGTGCTGCACCTGCTGTATGCGCGCTTCTGGACCAAGGTCATGCGCGACATGGGGCTGGTGAAGTTCGACGAGCCCTTCAAGCGGCTGCTCACGCAGGGCATGGTGCTCAACCACATCTACCAGCGGCGCACGGCCAAGGGCGGCATCGAGTACTTCTGGCCGAAGGATGTGGAGAACGTCACCGACGCGCAGGGTCGGGTCGTGGGCGCACGCCTCAAGAGCGACGGCTCCGAGATCGACTATGCCGGCATCGGCACGATGTCCAAGAGCAAGAATAACGGGGTGGACCCCACCTCGCTGATCGAGCGCTTCGGGGCCGACACGGCGCGCCTGTTCGTGATGTTCGCCAGCCCGCCCGAGCAGACGCTGGAATGGTCCGACAGTGGGGTGGAAGGCGCCAGCCGCTTCCTGCGCCGCTTCTGGGCCTTCGGCCATGCCCAGCGCGACGTGGTGCGCGGCGCTGCCGACACCGTGGATGCAGCCGGCCTGTCCGAGGCGTGGCGTGACCTGCGCTACGAGGTGCACACGGTGCTGAAGCAGATCCAGTACGACTACGAGCGCCAGCAGTACAACACCATCGTCTCGGGTGCCATGAAGCTGCTGAACGCCCTGGAAGCCGCTGCACAGAAGCAGGCCCCCACGGGCGCCGCCGATGCCGCCGCGCTGCGCGAGGGGATGTCGATCCTGGTGCGCAGCCTCTACCCGATCGTGCCGCACATCGGCCATGCCCTGTGGCAGGCGCTGGAGCTGGGACGCGGCTTCGAGGGTCGCGAGATCATCGACGCCCCGCTGCCGGTGGTGGACGAGGCGGCACTGGTCAAGAGCGAGCTGGAGCTGATGCTGCAGGTCAACGGCAAGCTGCGCGGTTCCATCCGCGTGCCGGCCGATGCCGACAAGGCCGCCATCGAGCAGGTGGCAGCCGCCTCGCCCGAGGTGGCCCGCATTGGCGAAGGCAAGACGCCCAAGCGCATCATTGTGGTGCCGGGCCGTCTGGTGAACGTGGTGCTGTAAAGGCCTCAAGGAGAAAGCCGCATGTCCCGCCTTCCCGACACTCGCCCCCTGGCCGGCACCTCCCGGCGCGGATGGCTGCGGGGACTTTCCCGCAGCGCGCTGCTGGTCGGCCTGGCCGGGCCGCTGGCGGCCTGCGGCTTTCACATGCGCCGCGCCACGCAGCTGCCGTTCAGCACGCTCTACACCAACCTGGCGCCCAACGGCAGCATCGGCCTGGCGCTGCGCCGCGAGCTGTCGCACAGCGAGGGTACCGAGCTGGTGACCGACCCGAAGAAGGCCGAGGTCCGGTTGATGATCCTGCAGGAAGTGCCCGAGCGCGAGGTCGTCGCCTACTCGTCCGAGGGGCGCGCCCGCGAGTACGAGCTACGATTGCGGCTGCGCTTTCATGTCGAGGATGCCAAGGGCAACGACCTGATTCCCGAGAGTGAGATCACGCTGCGCCGCGAGATCTCCAACGCGGACAACCAGCTCACGGCCCGGGCCGACGAGGAAGCCATGCTCTTTCGGGACATGAGCAACGACATGGCCCATCAGCTGTTGTGGCGGCTGGCGGCCATCCGGCCGGCAGAGTAAGCACCCGTCCCATGGGCCAGCGCATCAGCACGCCGGCGCAGCTGCGTCAGGCCATCGGCCAGGGGCTGCCACCGCTCACCTGGGTCAGCGGCGACGAGCTGCTGCTGGTCATCGAGGCGGCCGACCTGGTACGTGCCAGGGCCCGCAAGCTGGGCTTCGAGGAGCGCGAGGTGCTGGACGTCGACGCGCGCTTCGATCGCAGCCGGCTCATTGAGGCCACCCAGTCCACGTCGCTCTTTGCCAGCCAGCGGCTGATCGACCTTCGCCTGAACACCAAGCCCACCCGTGAACTGGGTGATGCGCTGCGCGAGCTGCTGCCGCGGCTGGACGAGGGCACCCGCATGCTGGTCTCCAGCGCCCATCTGGAACGCGCCACCACCAGCACGGCCTGGTTCGAGGCTCTGGCCAAACAGATGCTGTGGGTGGAGACGCCGCGCATCGACGCGGGCGCCATGG
>ERZ773049.442-NODE-442-length-25976-cov-4.660738_pt1 | contig 25976 bp, 19 predicted proteins | sample MGYA00580633_ERZ773049 | MGnify/ENA primary metagenome ERZ773049 (study PRJEB29015, sample SAMEA2737991) | human oral metagenome | biome: human oral; feature: human-associated habitat; material: dental | place: China | collected 2066 ...
CAAGGCAAAATGGTGCTAAATGCGGTGCGATTTGCTGCTAAATGCGAGACGAAAAGCATAAACATACACTGCAATTGCATAAACAAAACCCCTTCGAGCCATAAAACACATGCCGCAAAGGGGCAAAATAACCATTAAAAGGTGGGGTTTTAGGGGCAAAAAGCAGGTAATTGGGCTTCTAAAATTATGAGCTGGCAACCAAACTAGAAAGGCAAAATGGTGCAAAATGCAGGTTCTGTTCCTAGAAATAGACAAAACCAAAGACGTGAAAGGGCGAAAAAAGTACCAATTTACCTGCTTTTTATGCTATGTCCTCGCTAGAATGGAGTGAAAGCTTGAACGCTTCTGTAAAGTAAAAATAATAAATTTAACTCAAATCAGCCGTTAGAGCCTGTGTAGATTTTGTGTATTGTTGAGCATATTGCCTGCCCTATTCTTGAAGACGTAGCGGGCTACGGAAAGAGAATAAGGCAGGCAACATGCCGACAAGAAAACGAAAGATGAACAGGAAGCGATGGAAACAACCTAAAATAATGGGTAAGCGGCCTGACGACCGATTGGGGTTTAAGAAGCGGAACACCGCCTGTTGAGAATAGGGGAGCAACTATCGCTCCCCTATTCAGGCTTTCATTAATGCTCAACTACTATTAAACACCCATTTCAGGAGGTGTATCGTGATTTCCTTTTTGAAGGAACAAACGTTCTGTAAAGACGTTATGGCCAGCCAACTTTTAATATTCGCTCCGCATTACGAGCAAGTTCAGCCTGTGGCGTTCTGTTGCACGAGCATGGCTGCAACCACAGGCGTGCAGCATGGTTCATGGCAAGAGCCACAGGTACTACTTCACCATTAACTTCTTGCCTTGGCGGATGTAGATGCCCTTCAGGGGGTTGCTAACCCGCTGTCCGTTGAGGTTGTACAAGGCTTCGTTGCTCGCGGCAGCCTCGTCTGCTGCTATTTCTTCGATGGCAGTGGTGGTGTCGTCGTCGTCGAAATGCAATACCAACTTGGCCCCAGCCCCACCTTTGAGTTTAAGGTAAGCCTTATGCACGGGAAACGGGTTGAGATTTGAGAACAGCACGCCGCCCAAGGAGGCAAGGTATTTGTTTTTGGGCATGACGTGGTAGGCCGTTAGATTGTTACACGCCTCGAAGCAACCCTCTACCATGCCTTCGCCAGTATCCTTGTCATAAGGTTTTAGGTTGGCGGGTAATGTCAGGGTGGTAATCTTACTTGCACTATATATCGACGACTTAGCCAGATTGGTTACTTGATTGAAGTTGATGCTTTCTAGCCATCGGTTGCTGGATATAGCGTAAGATGTTATGCCTGTAATGCCTGCGGACACGGTGTAGGTGGCATTGGCTTTTGCCCTTGGATACAACACGAGTGTGGTGCCCCTGAATAGCACGCCATCGATAACCTTGAAGTGGGGTGCGCCTGTGGCAATCTCGAATGCGGCCAGCGAATTGGTTGGTGCGATGGTGGGGTAGCCATCAAATATTTTCTCCAGATATTTAGGCAACACTATCTTGGTAAGACCTTGTACGCTTTGGAATGCAGCTGTGCTGATAACCTTTACGCTGGGATTGACGGTGTATTTGCCACCCTGCAACGGAACATTAGACGGCACGCAGATGAGCTTAGTCTTGCCCTTTGAGTAGAGCACGCCGTTTGCATCGTTCTCGAAGACAGGGTTATCGGCATCCACCGTGAATTTGGGCGCCCCATAAAGGCTGCTCCAGGCACCTCTTTCTATCCGTTTGAGGCCCTTGGGAATGTTAATCGTGGCAAGCGAAGCGCCCGAGAAAGCGTAACCGCCGATAAATTCCATTGTCTGCGGCAATGTTACAGAGGTTATTCCTGCACTTCTGTATTGGGGGTTATATTCTGCACCGACAATGGTAAGTACGTATCCGTACTTGTCGGTGACGGTTGCGGGCAGCACCAATGCGCCTGTTTTGCCAGGTTTCATGCCCAAAAAAGATAGGGTAAGCTTCGTACCAGACACCACTTTGTAATAGCAATCGCCAAAACCAACAACTTGATCGTCGGTGTATGAGAACCCGCTAATTGGTATTGCTGCAAGCAACAGCGACAAAAATAAAAGTCTAAATGTATTCATGCTATTGTGGTTTATGTGTTAATTGTCCATCTGGCCAAGAGTCTAGCAGCCTGAATATGCGGTTAGCTCTGGCAAAAAAGCACTGGGCAGAATGGCTAATACGCCATCCGGGCCACGTCGTAGTAACGTTTGAGAGATTGTATGTGTGCAAGGAATGTTGCATCCTGCATGTTATGCTTCGTTTTTCGTTTTCCATGACACATATAAGTTATGTTATTAAATACATACTACATGATGTTTCTTTACTCTCTAAATATGGGGCGATTGCCTTCTTTCATTCTTTCAACAATTGTTTTTCATGGGCTTTTGGCGTGTGTCTGGGTTGTACGCATATCGCTTGCCCCATGCTGAATACAAACAATTTCCATCTTTTTCCGCCTTTTAAAAGGGCAGACCCTTCACTAACGGGTATTATTTTGCAAAGTTAATTATTTTTACAGACCTACCAAAGTACATGAGGTTATTTTATGTTATTATTCGTTTAAAAACAAAAGAGCGGACATAAAGTGGGCATTCAAAACACTTAACGCCTGACAAGTTGACGAGTGAAGGGGTTGACGAGTTGACAAGCAGACGAGTTGATGAGTTCATAAGCCGACAAGTTAACGCGTTGAGCAGTTCACTGGTTGACAAGCTGACGAGTAGGCAAACGGGTAGGCGCGGCCATCTTTTCATCTGTTCGCCCTTTCAACTTTGCACCCTTAAAAGCCTCTTTATTCGCAGATACTTCGCCTATTCCACCCCAACTTGTCCGTTTTTGTGTATTTTTAAATAAGCGTTTTGCCCTTATATCAAGATAATTGCGTATTTTTGCAGATGCTGCGCCATGCGCAATAAAACGAAATGAGATGCTGAAAGTAAAGATAATCAATCGCGGACGCCAACCGCTACCCACATACGCCACGGCTCTTAGTGCAGGAATGGACCTGCGAGCCAACATCGATGAAGACATCACTCTGCTGCCAATGCAACGCCAACTGGTGCCAACGGGCTTGCACATCGCCCTGCCCGAAGGCTACGAGGCGCAGATAAGGCCACGCAGCGGGCTTGCACTTAAACACGGCATCACCGTGCTTAACACGCCCGGCACAGTGGATGCCGACTACCGCGGCGAAATAATGGTGCTGTTGGTTAACTTCTCTAACGAGCCTTTCATCGTGAAAGACGGCGAACGAATTGCACAAATGATTGTTGCCAAGCACGAACAAGTGAGCTTCGAACTCACTGAAACGCTCGACGAAACCGAAAGGGGAGCAGGCGGATACGGACATACTGGACTGAAATAACACAACTGATGAAACGAAATCTGATACACATCGCCGTTGCGACAGCTACTTTCGCCACGGCTTTCACCCTGGCAACACCCACGCTATGGGCTAAGAAAAAGGTGCAACCCGCCAGAGTTGCGCCTACCAAGACCTTGTCGTATAACGACCAACGCCGCTTCGACTACTTCTTTCTCGAAGCCGTGAAACAAGAAAACACGGGCAACTACGCCTCGGCGCTTACCCTGATGAACCACTGTCTTAGCATCAACCCCAACGCAGCAGAGGTTTATTTCATGCAAGCACCCTACTATGTGCAGATAAAAAACGACTCGTTGGCATTGGCCTGCCTGCAAAAGGCGGCATCGCTACGCCCCGACAACGCCACATTTACCGAACGGTTGGGGCAATTTTACATCAGTAGCGGCGACTTCGACAAGGCCATCGAGACTTACGAAAGGCTCACCACCAACAGCGGCGAGCGCGATAACGATGAGGCACTGAACATCCTCATGCAGCTTTATAATAAGAAAAAAGACTTTGCTGGGGTGCTAAGGTCGCTCGAACGACTGGAACAAGTGAACGGCGTTAGCGAAGAAACAACCCTCTCGAAGGTGCGCGCCTACGAGATGCTGGACAACAAGAACGCGGCATACAAAGCCTTGAAACAGCTAAGCGACGACCATCCCAATGACGTGAACTATCGTCTGATGCTCGGAAACTGGCTTATGCAGAACCAAAAGGAGGCCGCCGCGCATAAGATTTTCACCGATGTGCTGGCCGACGACCCCGACAATAGCTTTGCGCAGGCATCGCTCTACGACTATTATCGCGCCAAAAACGATGAGGCGAAGGCCACACAGCTGCGCGACAAGATGCTAATCAGCTCGAAAACAGACGACGAAACGAAACTCTCCATCATGCGACAGGTGGTGCAAGAGAACGAACGCGCAGGCGGCGACAGCACAAAGGTGCTGGCTCTTTTCGACCGAATAACGGCGGCTAACCCCAACGACGCGGGCATGGCCGAACTAAAAGCAGCCTACATGTCGGTTAAGAAGATGCCCGACAGCCTGATTGTTAACGCCTTGAAACGGGTTATTGCCATCGCACCCGACAACGCTGGGGCACGATTGCAGCTTATCGAGAACCTTTGGAGAAAGCAAAATTGGGACGAAGTGTTGGCTTTGAGCAAGTCGGCACAAGCCTACAACCCCGAAGAAATGGCATTTTACTACTTCGAAGGCATCGCCTACTATCAGAAAGACAAGAAAGACGAGGCCCTGGACGCTTTCAGAAGGGGCGTAACACAGATTAACGCCAACAGCAATAAGGACATCGTGTCGGACTTTTACGAACTGATGGGAGAAATACTCTATCAAAAAGGACTGGCCAAAGAGGCTTTCGCCTCGTACGATAGCTGCCTGCAATGGAAACCAAACAACTTGGGATGCCTTAACAACTACGCCTATTACCTAGGCGAAAAGGGCATTGAGCTAGACAAAGCCGAGGCCATGAGCCACCGAACCGTTAAGGAAGAACCCAACAACGGCACCTATCTAGACACCTATGCGTGGCTGCTCTTTCTTAAAAAAAGGTATTCTGAGGCGCAGGTTTACATCGACCAGGCACTCAAAAACGACTCTAACAGCCTTAAAAGCAAGGTTGTGGTGGAACATGCTGGCGACATTCACGCCATGAACGGCGACACGGACAAGGCCATCGAGTATTGGAAGAAGGCTTTGGAACTGGGTGCCGACAAGGCGGTTATCAACAGGAAGATAAAGCTTAAGAAACCTTTCTGAGTGAACAGAAGAAGGCATTTAGGGAATTAAGGAGTTAAACCACATGAAGATGAGTAACATAGAGTGAAGGAGAAAAGATGTTAAAGAGTTAAGTAATGCCCTTTTCCGAGCGTTGTTTGGCAAGCTAATTCAACCAGTTAGGCTAGAAAATCTAGAAAAACAGGAGTCTAGAAAGACTAGAACAACTAGAATAACTAGAAGTCTAGAACAACAAGAACAACTAGAAAACCTAGTTCAACTAGATAAATTAGCAAGCCAAAGCCAACAAACACAACGGGTACAGCCATCTTTTCACCCTCTCACCTTTTCAGCTTTTCACCTTTAAAAGCCCTTCCACCTTTAAAAGCCTTCCACGCTTTGAGAGTACATATACACTATTTACCACCAAAAAACATACAGTTATGATAAAGAACAAAAAAACAACAACGGCATGCACCCGCAATGGGATGCAACACATAACAGGTTTGAAAGCGGCAGCGAGAACACTAAGTCTTGCTCTCGCAGTGGTACTTACACCACTGATATGGACCTCTTGCAAAACAAAGTCGGCCGTGGTGTCCGACAGTTCAACGCCAACACACAAGGCTGCACGCGACCGCGAAGTGCTGGCCAACAACCAATTGGCCTTTATGCGCCGCGTTAACGGCAACCAAGTGTACGCCAAAAACATCGTTGGAAGCATATCGCTCAACGTGCAAGGCGCAGGAAAAGACGTCACCGTGCCAGGACAACTGCGCATGAGAAAAGACGAAGTGATACGCCTGCAAGCATTTGTGCCACTGCTTGGCACCGAAGTGGGGCGCGTAGAGTTCACACCCGACTACGTACTGGTTATCGACCGCATTCATAAAGAATACATCAAGGCCGACTACAACCAAATGGACTTCTTGCGAAAGAACGGACTTAACTTTTATAGCTTGCAGGCCTTGTTCTGGAACGAACTGCTATTGCCCGACCGCCCACGCATCACCGAAAGCGACCTCAACCAGTTCAGCGTTACTTTCGGCGGTGGCAGCAGCAACCCCATAACCTATTCCACGGGCAACTTCAACTACGCCTGGCTAGCCGATGCCGACAACGGACGCTTACGACAAACGGACATAACCCATCAAGACCCCACACGCGGAACTACGAAGCTTACATGGAAGTATGGCGACTTCAAAGGAGTTGGCGTAAAGATGTTCCCCGCATCGCAAGTGTTCAGTATGAGTTCTGCTGCTGTAAAGGGCGGACAAACCTTGCAAGTAACCATCAAAATGAACGAAGTGAAGACCGACGAGAAATGGGACGCACAAACAACGGTGTCGCCTAAGTATAAGCGAGTAAAGGCACAAGATGTCTTCAACAAAATACTCAACATGTAAATGAAACACGTTCTAACCATCCTCCTTGCCCTCATGGTGGCCTTCCCACTCGGTGCGCAGAAAAAGCGTTCCGCTAAGAAGTCGCACCCTACCGCCACCACACAAAAGCGAACGCAGGCCAAAGGCAAAGTCGCACAGCCCGCCAAAAAGAACGCCAAGATAACAAAAGTTCCTGCTAAGAAAACAGTCAAGCCTGCACCCAAGAAGGGTGCAAACGCGGCGAACAAACGCGGAAACGCCGCGCGCGGCAAGAACACGCAGGCTGAAACCAACAGGGTTATCAAGGGCTTGCAAGGGCAAAGGGAGGCTATAAAGAAAAAAATACAACAACAAGAGGCCGCACTTAAAGCCAATCAGGCCGACGTAAAGAAGAAGTTGCAAGAACTGATGGTTATCAACAGCGAGATTGGCGAACGCCAAAAGAACATCGACGGCATTCAAAAAGACATCAAGCACATCGAAGGAAACATCGGCATACTGAACTCGCAGTTGGCTACGCTTGAACAACAATTGGCCGACCGCAAAGCAAAGTACATCCGTTCGGTGCGCTACATGGCGCGCCACCGTTCGGTGCAAGACAAGATGATGTTTGTTTTCTCGGCCAAAAATTTGGCACAAGTGTATCGCCGCATGCGTTTCGTGCGCGAATATGCCTCGTATCAAAAGGCACAAGGCGAATTGGTTAAGGCCAAACAGCAACAAGTAACCGAGAAACACATCCAATTGGAAGAGGTGAAAGGCCAAAAGAGTACCCTATTATATAAGGGACGTCAAGAACATGCCGCACTGCAAACCAAACAAGGTGAGCAACAGAAAGCCGTAGACGGACTGCAACAGCAACAAAAGACCATTCAGGCCGTGATTGCCGAACAGCAAAAGAAAGATGCCGCCTTAAACGCCGAGATAGACAGGCTCATTGCCATCGAAGTTGAAAAAGCTAGGCAAAGAGCCATTGAAGAAGCCAAACGTAAAGCCGAAGCTGCCGAGGCTGCTAAACGTAAAGCCGAAGAGTTGGCAAGAAAGAAGGCTGCGGCCGAAGCGGCAGCACGCGAGAACCAACGCCGCATTGCCGAGGCTAAGGCACGCGAAGAAAGACTAAGGGCAGAGGCTAAGGTAGCCGAGGAGGCTGAAAGGGCACGCCGCGTTGAGGCCGAAAGGGCTGCACGAGAGGCCGAAGAACGCCGTGCTAAGGCTGAAAAGGAAACGGCCGACAAACGGGCGCGCGCCGAAAAGGAGGCCAGAGAGGCTGCCGAACGTAAGGCAAGAGCAGACCAAGCGGCGCGCGAGTCGGCCGAGAAGCAGGCACGAGCACAGCAAGCGGCACGCGAAGCCGAGGCTGCACGCCTAGCAGCCGAACGCAAAGCCGAAGCCGAAAGAGCCAGAAGCGAAAAAGCTATTGCCGATAGTAAGAAGGAAGTGGAGGAGACACGCAAGCTTAGCACCGTAGACCGCATGGTGAGTGGTGGTTTCGAGGCCAACAAAGGCCGCTTGCCCATGCCCATCACAGGCAGCTATCGCATCGTTAGTCACTTCGGACAATACAATGTTGAGGGACTTAAAAACGTAAAACTCGACAACAAGGGTATCAACATCCTTGGTGGCAACGGCTGTCAAGCACGCAGCATCTACGACGGCGAGGTGAGTGCCGTGTTCGGTTACGGTGGTTCGATGGTAGTAATGGTACGCCACGGTGCTTATATCTCGGTATATGCCAACCTCCGTTCGGCCAGCGTAACGCGCGGACAACGCGTAACCACACGCCAAACGCTTGGAACTGTGGGTGCCGACAACATCCTGCAATTCCAATTGCGCAAGGAAACGGCAAAGCTAAACCCCGAAGCTTGGCTAGGGAGATAACCGCGCCAGTACCTTTGCAAATGCTACATTGAAACACTCGCTACTCAACAAGAGCCATTTAATAGGATACACTTGTTGAGTAGCGAGTTTGTACATTAGCAGAAACTATCACCATTTACGATGTAAATAGACTGAAAGGTATGCCGTGGCACAACGGCTTGTCTTTATCAGCCCATGCCTTAATCCCTTTCGTCAACCAACCCCCAGTTTTACTTCTTGCGCGCCCAACACATACAAGGTAAGGCCGCCCCATCCGCGCTTCCCCTGCATTTTTCACAGCTTATAAAGCACTAGCACTTGGCCACCTACCCATGAGACATTAACCCAATAATGAGAATACAAGATGCTATTTTCCTGGCCACATTTAACACAAGTAAAAAGTACATCTGCTGATTTTAGGCTTTATCTGTGGAGATTTCTCTCGCTCCGTCATGGGGTTTTGCCCACTATGCTTCCGAAACAATTGATAGAAAGATTACGGTTAAAGCCCGTAAGGTCTAACCAGGGCCGGAAAATAATAGATAGTAAATGGCTCGGGAAAGGTGCAGTAGCTGGGTACAAAAGCCCATGTTGGCTTTAAAAAGTTTAGATAGCAGCTTAAAATATGCCAACTACCACAACGCAGTAGTTGGAGAAAAACTAAGAATTTCACATTGTCTTTGGGATGTTTTAGTCAGGATTGAAAGTCCACATAGGTTTTCTAAATTCAATTCAGTTTGAATATTACTAACATTCTCACCAACCAACACGCCTGTCAACTCGCCAACTTGTCAACTCGCCAACGGCCCAATTTGTCTTATTTTCAGCACAAACTTTAACACAATGAGTGCTGTTTTTGTCAACCAATCGCTCGCTCGACCGAAAAAATCAATTCTCGCGGAGGTTTGTTTTGGTGCAAAAAGAGGTTAGCCAGTGAATGAGGTAAAATGAATGTTTATACCAAGTGAACGCCATTTGCACCACATTTAGGGCTATTTGCTGCTAAATATGGTGCAATATGCCGCTAAATGCAGTGCAATTTGGTGCAAAACGCAGTGTGTTTTGGTGCTAAACGCAGTGCGTTTTGCTGCTAAATGCAATGCGTTTTGCAGCTAAATGCAGTGTAAAAAGCTACTAAACGCAAGGTGAAAAGCATAAAAATCCACCGCAATTGGTATAAATAAACCTTTTACAACCACTAAAAACATGGCACAAAAGGGCAAAACAACCATTAAAAAGTGCGTTTTTAGGGGCTAAAAGCGAATAATTGGGCTTGAAAAATTACGGGTAGGCAACCAAACTAGAAAGGTAAAATGGTGCTAAACGCCTTTGATATTCGAAAATTTACACAGAAAATAAAAGACGAAAAGCAGAAAATAGCGATTTTTTGTTCGTTTTTAAGTCGTTTTTTCGCTAGAATGTGCGAGAAATAAATCACGTTTTGTAAAAGAAAGCAGAGCAACATTAGACCATTTCTGCGCATAGGTTCATAAGCTTATAAGCGCATAATTTGATGGGCTCATAATGATTACATTAATAAAGCAGTAAAACCATTTTCCCTCCTTTCTTGCCAGCAAGAAACGTATATACAAGAGAAGTCGAACAGGGAAGGTGCAATTACTCCCCTGCTCGAAACTCCATTTAATCATCACATCCTATAAAAAACTTATGTTCAGGTGGCCATTAAGAACACCCCTTTACCAAAATCCAGTTGGCGAGGGGTCGTCACTTTCCCCAAAAATTATGTCGTCGTCTTCCTCGAAATCATTCGAGCCTTTTCCATCAATGGGTTTACCGGGGTCGTAGCCACCACCAACACCCGGACTGGCAACCTCCATCAACCGTTCTGCTACTACACTTATGCTTTCGGCCAGCGGTGTTATGTATGTTCTCTTCTTCATGGTATATACATTATTTAAAGATTACCTTCTTACCCCGATGTATGTAGATACCTTTCTGTGGGTTGGTTACGCGTTGTCCGTTCAGATTATAGTATCCGTCATCGTCCGTTTTGTTCTCATCGGTTGTTACACCTTCTATACCTGTTGTTTCTTCACCTTCAACTACAAGCTCTTCATCATCAAATTGTAATATCAACTTAGCTCCTGCAACCTTTTTTACGCGTAGGAAGGCCTTGTGTACAGGGAAGTTTTGTATAACAGTGTGAACCCGCTTAAACGTTCCTCCTTGCATGACGTAGAACGTGTTTTGGCCAACGGGCAACAACTTGCGTGGCTTTTCTGTAACCCCAATCATTACATTACTGTTTATGCTATACTTTACATTATCCTTTTCGCCAATGGTGTAATAGAAGTTTGCGTTGGTGGCACTTTCCTTCCCTATAACCTTTAACAACACGCCCGTGTGTGCAGGTATGTAGCCATACGAGTTGGGTACCCCACCATTAAGGTCGATGCTCTTCATCCTGATGCGAAACATGGCATTGCCATAGTCGGGAACCCCGAACTTAATTTGAGAACCTGAAACAAATGCAGCCACACGCGAACCGTTTTCAGAAAGACAATCCCCAAAATCAACGTCGAACTCGCGAGCAAATGTAGCATACTTCGTATTTATACTTACATCTTTTATTCGATAGTCAATCTGCGAAGTGAAATCAAACTGGCTCGGGTCCTCCTTTTTCGTCGTCGCGTTATACACCATTTTCTTCCACGCAACTTTGTACAAGCCATAAGCAGACTTCTTGACATATATCTTTGTGCCTGGAGCGAACTCGTTGTAGTTATCTCCCGTTGCATCCAATTCGAAACGCGTAGTGCTAAGCATCTGCTTTGTGGGACTGGATTCGATGAAGAAAACACTTTGCAGCGTGTTGCCCGACGTAACGAAAGCCTTGGCTCCGATATACTCTACATTTCGCTTTACCACTACCTCTTTAACGTTGGGCGAGATATTCTCGAAAGCATAGTCGCCAATATAACTCACGTCAAAAGACTTAGTACCGAACCTAATTTTCGTAGGAAGCACGAAGGTATGGTCAGTATTCGTTGTACTGAGCAGGGCCACGGCCTTGTCCGAAACAGCGATATACTCTTCCTTAGCATCTGTAAACGAAGGAAATATCCCTGCGAAACGCTTATAGAAGGGGATGGTTTGATACTCACCGAACTTACTCTTACGGACATTAATGGCAATCTTACCCATCTTCTTTTGGGGACCTTTGTCAGCATCGAATGCCGCATCATTACCACCTTGACTGATGAAACCAGGGCCAATCACCTCATCGCAAAGGAAGGTGATGGTGTTAAGGTTGTCGCAAAGGCCAAACGCTCGTTTACCAATAGACTTCACCTTGTTGGGAATGGTTACGTTCTTCAACTTCTTGCAATCGTAGAAAGCAAAATCGCCGATCTTGGTGATGGACGGTGGCAAGAGCGTAAAACGATCGTTTGCCTTACCTGGTGGGAATATCATCAGTTCCGTTTTGTTCTTCGACAACAGATACCCATCGATGCTGGTATATTTAGCATTGTCTCTATCTACATTTATCTCTGTTAGCTGGGTGCATTGCTTAAATGCCTCAGGGCTGATGTCGGTCGTTGCCTTTGTGATGTTGATCTTGGTAAGTGCCTGGCAACCTAGGAAAGCCTCGCGTGCTATCTTCTTAACATTCTTAGGGATGTTAATGCTGGTGATGCCACAGTCGGCAAAGGCTCCCTCGCCTATCTCCTGTATCACAGCCTCGTCATGGAACGTCACTTTCGCCAGCTTCTTGCATCCAATAAAGGCATTGGCTGCAATCTTTGTTACCGATCTGGGTATGCTGAAGGCTTTAAGTTCTGTAAGTCCGGCAAACACATTGTCGCCAATCGTCTTGAGTTGGCTTTCACCTTTAAAATTAAATTCCCTCAACTTTCTGTTGGTAGCAAATGCGCCACCCCATATATTAGTCAACTTAGCGTTTTCGGGGACATTCACAACCTCGAGATTACTGCACTCGTAGAAAACCGTACCCAACGAGGTTAATCCCTTAGGCAGTGTAACCTCTTTAAGTTTTTGGCATCCTCTGAACGCCAACCCTGCCAAGTAATTAACTTGCGACTCTTTATCGAAAGTCACCTTCGTGAGGGAATTCATTGATCGGAATGCGTCTGTGCCAATAGATTTCACCTTTTGGGGAATAAAAATGGAGGATATGTACTGCGCATCTTGGAAAGCCCTTTCAGCAATAGTCGTTACCGTCGTGGCAATAGTGTAGGTGTTGCCGAGCCTCTTTGGTGGATAGAAGTAAAGAATCCGCTTATCTGCCGAATATAAAACTCCGTCTTCGGCAACAAAGTCGGTGTTGCCAGCAGCCACAACATAGTTTTTCAACTCACGGCACGACTCAAAGCATCCCTGAAGCAAGCCTTTATAAGGCACGGTCCCATATTTCTTAATGCCTTTGGGAATAGTTATTGTGGTGAGCTTCCCTGCATTGTAGATAGCCGAACTCAACAACGTGTTAACTTTATTCAGGTTAACGCTCAACAGATTGCCGTTGTCGGATATGGCATAGTTGTCAATCGTTTCTATGTCATCTGGCACGGTGTAGTGAGGGGTTGTTTTACCTCTGGGATACACCACAAGCGTTTTACCATCAAACAACACCCCGTCCTTTACGTGAAACGTGGTGCTACCACCAGACGCAACAGCGAATTCTTTGAGTGAATAAGTGGGCGCTATAGTGAAGAAACCCTTGGATATGGTTTTCAGGTCCTTGGGTAACACAACCTTGTTTAGTCCCGATATATTGAGAAATGCCCCCCTACATATATGCGTGACTTTAGAATCTACCTCGTAAACTCCACCTGATTTAAGGGGAATTTGGGAAGGTACGGAGTATAGTTTTCCTTTTCCCTTTGAATACAGCGTACCTGTGGCATCTGCTTCAAAATGCTTGTTGTCGCCATGCACGGTATATTTTGGGGCAAGCCCAATATTGCAAAGAGCGTTGTCGGCAATTTTCGTCACCGATTTAGGAATATACATAGTCTTCAACTTGGCCCACGAGAGGGCATAGGCCTCAATGCTCGTTACGGTTTCTGGGAGTACAATACCCGTCATTTCCTGACAACTATAACCAGGATAGTAATCCACAGAGGTAACCGTAAACGTCACATCCTTACCATCAGAAACCGTTGCAGGCAAGTTTAACATGCTCGTCTTGCTACCGTCGGTCCCTATGAAGGCAAGTGTGTTCTTGGTTCCCGAGGTCACCTTATAGTATAGTCCGCCGAACCCCACAATCTGTCCGGTGGTATAAGAGAAGCCTTTTAATGGCAGTGCCATCAATAGCAACGTTAAAAATAAAAGTCGAAAAGTGTTCATGTTCCTATGGTTTATTATTGGATTATTAGATGTTTTGAAACTTTTGAGAGATGGGCAAACGCGCTACATGCAGCAACGCGTTAGCATAATCGTTCGCTGTTGGAGGCATCCATTCATGGGGCAAAGCGCCATTTGGGACGAGACTCCTACTCTTTCTACATATGTTCGATGTGTTTTGTGTTTCATGTTCTTTCCTAATTAAATGTATAAATACGAGCCGTACAAATCTCCTAATTCTCCATTTCGGCAATTGTCGCCTCTAATTCCCCAAATTATTTCTTCATGGCATACCCTTTGTCCGTACAGTGGGCATTCATTTTTACTTGTTGCCCTAACACTAACTCAAAAAGACATCGTAACCCCAATAAGGATAACAGGATGTTCAATAATGTTGCCAGCATTCGGCTTTGTTTTGCAAAGTTAAACGTTTTTACAAACAAAACAAATTTCTTTACGTTATTTTATGTTATAACTGGTTTATAAAGTAATAGGATGGCGGCCGTTCTTTCCGTTTTATCACAATTACATTTCATTATATAACCACTTTTGTTTATTTTAACTCATACTGCATAGATTATGCTTAGTCTTTTAAAGCATCTGGTGACTCATGGGACTAGAAAAAGCATTGAAGGAAAGATTAAAACAAAGTTGAAGTAAAAGAATTGCCAGCAACTTGGAAATAAAGCCTACAAAAATTTAGGAAAGTAACGCACAATTACTTTTCAGCGAGCCTCTGGAAAGGTAAGTCTTAGATAACTGGATGGCCTGCATCACGCTTGTCGGTGCCTTGCATTGCAGTCTGGCGCATCTGTTTTAACTATGGCTATCCGTACATTCGGACATAACTTTGGCTACTGAACGTGTTGGGCGTGCACTGAATAAGCATAAGGCAGAACTTGCATAGGAACACTCCTTATTATATATAGGAGGCCGAGCGCGGGATAAGACAATATAAAATGTGTGTGGGAATAGTGTGCGAACGAACTTTTTTGAGTAAGTTTGCAAATACAAAATAACGAATAACGGCAATGAACTGGCAACAACTGATATCCAACATGCGCCTTGGACAAGAAGGCAAACACCCCGAAAGGCACGACGACCGCTCGGAGTTTAAACGCGATTACGACCGATTAATTTTCTCGGCTCCTTTCAGACGACTGCAAAACAAGACGCAAGTGTTCCCGCTGCCGGGCAGCGTATTCGTACACAACCGCCTTACACACAGCCTTGAAGTGGCCTCGGTGGGCATGTCGCTGGGCAACGATGTGGCTCGCGCACTAGTAAAGCTGCATCCCGAATTGGCCAACACGCTGTTCGAAGAAATCGGAACCATCGTAAGCGCGGCCTGTTTGGCACACGATATGGGTAACCCTCCCTTCGGGCATAGTGGAGAAAAGGCCATACAGACGTTCTTTTCAGAAGGTGCAGGACTGGCGTTGAAAGACAAACTGTCGCCCAAATTCTGGACAGACCTCATCCATTTTGAAGGAAACGCCAATGCCTTCCGCCTGCTTACACACCGCTTTAACGGGCGTCGTGCGGGCGGTTTTGTGATGACTTACACCATGCTATCCAGCATTGTGAAGTACCCCTTCGAAAGTGGCGCATCGGGAAAGAAGAGCAAATTTGGGTTCTTTGCAACGGAATCAGACACCTATTGCAAAATCGCCGATGAATTGGGCGTTATTCGTCTGTCGACACCCAACGAGCCTTTGCGGTTCGCTCGCCACCCATTGGTGTATCTGGTAGAGGCTGCCGACGACATTTGCTATGAGGTAATGGACATCGAAGACTCGCACAAGCTGAAAATCCTCTCGTTTGAAGAGACCGAAAACCTGCTGTTGGGATTCTTCGATGAGCAGGAAAAACAACGCATAAGGAACCGAATTGAGGAAGAGGGCGTTACCGATGTACACGAAAAAGTGGTGTATATGCGGGCTTGCGTGATAGGCTTGCTGGAACGCAGATGCGTAGATGCATTCGTTGCCAACGAGCAAAAGTTGCTTGATGGCACGCTTGACGGCTGCCTTATCGACCATATCTCGCCTTTGGAACGCGAGGCTTACCGCCGCTGCGAAATGGTTTCGAGACAGAAAATATACAACAGCAAGCCTGTGCTTGATGTGGAGTTGAGCGGTTATAACATTATGGAAACCTTGCTTACGGCATTGGTTGAGGCTGCCGCCGAACCGCAAAGGTACTATTCTAGGCAACTTATTCAGCGATTTAGCAGCCAATACGACATCAACAGCCCTAACCTTGAAACGCGCATACAAGCCGTAATAGACTATATTAGCGGCATGACCGACTTGTTTGCGCTAGATGTTTACCAAAAGATTAAGGGCATTTCGCTGCCCAACGTGTAAGGCGTTGCCGTGCGAAAAGCAGTGGCAAGCGCATCGGCTATGGCCTATTCGCCTGCGCTTTCGCTTGTCACCTCACACGTTTTCGCCCATTTCATCGGCATTATGTTTAAAACGTGACGTAGGGTTGCAATCTTCGCACCTTCTCTTCCGAGAAGTCTTTCAGCAGTTTTAGCTGTTCAAGACTTTGCAAATCGCCATGCAAACGGCGGAAATCAACTATGGCCCGCGCCATATAAAAGTTGATGTACGGATGTCTTTTCAGTTCGTTTAGACTTAGCTTGTTAACGTTTAGGCGATGAATTTTGGCCAATTCATCGGCAGAAACAGCAAAGTAAGTGAGCGACTCAATGGGAAAATCGTCTATCTCGGCCAACTGTTCGATACCAGAGAAACCACCAAGCCTATTGCGATAGTTCACTATTTGTCGGGCAAAATAGCTGCCTATGCCTGGCACTTTCTTCAAGTCGGTGGTGTCGGCCGTATTTAAAAACACGTGCATACCCGCCTTCAACTTCATGGGATAGTGCAAAGTGTCGCGCTGGTGCATGGTGCGTGGCCGCTCAGAGGCGATGAAATCGGCCGCTGGGCGATAGTCGTCGGCAATGCGGATGTAGGGTTCTAGTTGTCGATATTGCTTTAAAGTAAGGCCATATAGTCGGGCAAAGTCGGATGGCTGCCGAAAAACGCCACCCTTGTTCCTGTATTTTAGCAAGCTTTTCACCTGCCAAGGCTGCAAGCCCAAAGCCAAAAGCTGTTCGGGCGGAGCCGTGTTTGGGTCGAAAGGCGTTAGGTGAATGGCCATCTGTGTGGGCTCGTCCAGATTCCAATCTCTATCAGCATGCGACGATGAAACCGCCTGTTTTGAGCCCTTACGCTGCTCGGCAGCAGGTCTGTCGGCCGTTATTGACAAGCCACTCGACCAACGAATGGCCACGAAAATCACCACAATGGCCACCAAGAGGAAAAGGATGGCCTTGCGGTCGGACTTTGGAAAGTAGAACAATTCTTTCATTGACATGGTATGTAGGATTATTGGTTTCGGTTAAATGGGGCTTTTTGGATGGTTCGCCACATGTGTGGGGTCAACCCGAAAACATCAGAACAGCCCTAGCTGATGCAAGAAAATGGCGAGTATGCACAACGGACAAATGTAGCGCACGCTGAACAAATAGGCGCCAAAGAGCGTGGAACGAAGTGTGCCCCAATTGGTGAACTCGTCTTTTACAAGCTTTCGTGGCACGAACCACCCAAGGAATATGCAGGTGAGAAAACCGCCCACGGGCAGGAAAATCTGGCCTGTTACGAAGTCGAATATGTCGAACAGCGTGTGCCCAGCGATGCTCAAACCGCTCATTGCACCCAACGAAAGCGAACAAAACACGCCTATGGTGAGTGTTCCTGCCGTTACGATGGTGGCTGCTTTCTTACGGGTGGTGTGCAATTCTTCGAAGAAAAAGGCGGTGCTTACCTCGTGCAACGAGATGAGCGACGTGAGCGCGGCCAAGGCCAAGAGGGCATAGAACATGAGCGAAAGCACATATCCCACGATGGGAACGCCCGAAAAGGCTTGCTGAAACACGTGGGGAAGGGTGATAAAGATGAGCGATGGGCCGCTATCGGGGCTTACTCCCACCGAAAATGCGGCAGGAAATATCATCAAACCTGCCAAAATAGCCACCACACTGTCGATAACGGAAATCTGTACAGCCGATTTCAGCAGGTTGGTTTGCCTACTGAAATAGGAGGCGTAGGTGCAAATGCAACCCATTGCAATGCTCAACGAATAGAACGACTGGCCTAGGGCATCGAGAAAAACGTTGGAATTGACCTTAGAAAAGTCGGGATTGAAGAGGAAAGCAATGCCCTTGCCTGCTCCTGGCAGCATGCACGAGGCCACAACGATAACCAACAGCAACACGAAAAGCGTGGGCATGAACAGCTTGGAGGCCTTTTCGATGCCCCCACGCACACCGTGGATGATTACATAATGGGTGAAAAGCAGGATAATGGCCGTCCAAAAGACAGGCATGAAGGCACTAGACGAGAAGTCGGAGAAGTAACTGGCAATGGCCGCATGGTCGCCTTGCAACTGGTTTGCGGCCGAGGCGTACATATATTGTAGGCACCAACCGGCCACAACAGCATAATAACCCGTGATGAGAAAGCCCGTTGCCACACCCAAAAAGCCCACCCAACGCCACGGACTGCCTTTGCCGGCAATCTTGGTATAGGCTCGCGCGGTGTTAGATGCGCCGTGCCTGCCAATGATAAACTCGCTTACCATACAGGGAATGCCTAGAAATAGGATGCAGCATGTATAGATAAGAATGAACACAGCCCCGCCATCGGCACCGGCCATATAAGGAAAACGCCACACGTTGCCCAAGCCTACAGCCGAACCTGCCGTGGCTAATATCAATCCTAACTTGCTCCCAAATCCTGCTCTACTTTCAGACATAATCGTAACTATTTTGGTTTATCATGGTGCAAATTTACAAAAAACATCTACTTTTGCATAGAAATTAGCAGCATTATTACACGTTGGCGATACGATTTGGTTGTTTTTTGGGGCTCGGAAACAGCAATTTTGCACTTTACAGAGGCCATAACGAGCCATTCGTTAGCCAAAAAGACATTAGAGATATGAAACCAACAAGACTGCAAAAAACGAATTATGGCCGACACATCATTATGGCCTACCCTTTCGCCACCTGCCTCATCTTGGTGATATGGGTGGTTTGTTTGATGCCCATTCCTGAAACACCCCTGAGCCATCTCACGCTCTTCGACAAGTGGATGCATATAACGATGTATGCCGTTTTGTGCGTGGTGGTGTGGGCAGAGTACCTTCGCAGGCATCGAGAGCTGAACAAAATGCGCCTTTTCATCGGTATTTTTCTAGCCCCCCTGTTGATGAGCGGACTGATTGAGTTGGCACAAGCCACCTGTACTGGCGGCAATCGCAGCGGCGACTGGCTAGACTTTGCCGCCAATAGCATAGGCGTTGTTCTGGGAAACCTTATCGGTATGCTTCTGGCAAGGTGTTTCGCCAAAGGCAAAAAGGGTTAGCCAGGAGGTTGGAGTTGTAGAAACGGCGGTCGCCTGTTACTTCCGGACCGATGAAATGGGGCTTTTCAAAGTCCTCATCTTCACTTCCCAACTCCACTTCGGCCAACAACAAGCCTTCGTTATTGCCGTAAAACTCGTCGATTTCAAAGGTGTGGACACCGCTTTTCACCAGATACCGCCGCTTGTCTACCACTCCGCCACGGCAGAGCAGCAACAGTTGGTCGGCCTCTTGGGGCGGTATCTCGGTCTCGAACTCGTATCTCGACAAGCCACCATTCATCGAACGGCCTTTTATTGTAAGGTATGCGCGGTCATCGCGCTTGCGTATGCGCACCGTAGCCCCTTCGCATGGGATGTAACCTTGCACGATATGGCTGCTCGAAAAGGCCGCCTCGCGATAGGCACCGCCTTTTTCTACCAAGAATTTTCGTTCTATTTCTTGTCCGCTCATCTGTTTGGCATGTCGTGTTTAGTAGACTTTACCTTGCTTGCAAGCGCATGTCGTAACAACACTTACAAGCAAGGCGAAGACCCAAATTTACGAAAAATCACGATTTCATCGCATAAATCAGTAAGATAAGGGCCAGTAAGGCCAATACCCCCACTAGCCAATAAATCACTTGTTTGGCTTGTTTCTCTTGGCGCGCCTCACGTTGTGCACGGCGCATTTTGCTTTTCTCACTCATAGACTTTTAGTTTTTAGGCTCGCCTTAGGGTAATTCGATTTGTAGCGTAGCACCTCGCCATCGCCCTCTTTGAATGTGAATTAAAACGTTGTTTCGGACTTAAAGAAATCGTTTTGGGCGGTTTCTTGTCCGAAGTTCACCGTCTAGGTGGGCTTTGTGCATTGCTTTAAAGGGTTGCTCTACTTGCGAGCGGCATTATTAATTAGGTTTTATATTAGTGACAAGTTGAGGGGTAGCCGAGAGCCTGCGAAAGGGAAAAGGAGAAGGAAGGTGCGCCTTGTAGCTTGTTGTTCTGGGCTATCTAGTAATTTTAGGTTATCTATTTATTCTAGGATAGCTAGCTTATCTAGAATGGTTAGTTGTTCTAAGCTATCTTGTTATTCTAGGTTATCTAGCTGTTCGGGGGCGTTTAGTTTCCCTTTACTAAGCTAAATATACGGCCTAAATCTGCTTTAAACTACTTACTATCTACTCCTTTCTACCTAGTACTTACTCCTTACCACTTACTCTTTACTACTCTTCTGTAACAGGAAATTCCATCAAGTAGGCCTTAATGAAGTCGTCTATCTTGCCGTCCATCACGCCGTCTACATCAGCCGTTTGGTAATTGGTGCGGTGATCTTTCACGCGGCGGTCGTCGAAAACGTAACTTCTTATCTGACTTCCCCACTCTATCTTCTTCTTACCAGCCTCAATCTTGGCCTGCGCCTCCAAGCGTTTCTTCATTGCGCGGTCGTACAACTGCGATTTAAGAAGTCGCATGGCGTTGTTTCGGTTCTCCAATTGTTTGCGGCTTTCGGTATTCTCGATGAGTATTTCTTCTTCCTCGCCTGTGTCGGGGTCGGTGTATTGGTAACGCAATCGCACGCCCGTTTCCACCTTATTGACGTTCTGACCGCCTGCACCACCACTTCTAAACAGGTCCCACGACACCTTTGAGGGGTCGACATACACCTCGATGGTATCGTCAACCAATGGTGAAACGAACACCGAGGCAAAGCTCGTCATGCGTTTTCCCTGCGCATTATAGGGCGAAACGCGCACCAGCCTGTGCACACCATTCTCGCTTTTGAGGTAGCCATAGGCATATTCGCCGCCCTCAATTTCCATGGTTACGCTCTTAATGCCAGCCTCTTCGCCCTCTTGCAGGTTGCTTATCGTAACCCGATGCCCATGCGATTCGGCCCAACGCATGTACATACGCATCAGCATTTGCGCCCAATCTTGGCTTTCTGTGCCGCCTGCGCCTGAGTTTATTTTCAGCACGCAGTCCATTGGGTCTTCCTTTTGGCGCAGCATATTCATCAGTTCGAGGTTCTCGATAGCCGTTACCGCCTTGCGATAATCGTCGTCCACCTCCTCTTCTGTCACCATTTCATCGTGGTAGAAGTCGAAAGCCAGCTGCAATTCGTCTGCTGCCTGGCGCACTTCCTTATATCCCACAATCCATTTTTCAATGCCTTTCACCTTTTTCATCTGCTCTTGGGCACGTGCAGGGTCGTCCCAGAAGTCGGGAGCTTGCGTTCGTAGCTCCTCTTCTTCCAGCTCCACCCGCTTTCGGTCGATGTCCAAGTAGCGGTGTAAGGCCTCAGCCCTTTCTTGTATATCTTTAAGTTGGTCTGCTGTAATCATGCTTTTGCGTTATTGGTTCCCCATAAATCAGAGGTCCGTCTTGCGGAACTTAGCCAAGCCTTTGCAGGCGATGAGGGGCAAAAACCGTCCATTTCATCGTGCATCGGCAGGCTTTGGGGATGTTTGTTCTTCTCGTTATGCTCCTATTTATATATAATGTGTACGATGCCGAATTGAGTTTTTACTCCTCGTACATCTTGTCGATAAGTTCCTTATAATTGGCCAAGATAACGGGTCGGCGCAGTTTCAGCGTGTTGGTTAGTTCGCCATTCTCCATGCTGAAATGGTGAGGGATAAGCGTTATGCGCTTGATTTGCTCGTAGGGCGAGAGCTGTTGCACAAGCGTGTGAATGCGGTCGAGCATCATTTGGTGTATCTGATGATTGGCGCAAAGGTCTTCGCGCGAGTCAAAGGCGATGTTATGCGCATGCGCATACTCCTCAACCACCCTAAATTCGGGTACCACCAATGCAGCAACAAACTTGCGTTCGTCGGCCACAACGGCCACTTGGTCGATGTATTTATCCACCAAAAGCAACGCCTCAATCATCTGCGGAGCGATATACTTGCCGTTCGACGTCTTATAAAGGTCCTTCAAACGTTCGGTAAGAAACAGCTCGCCATTCTTGATATAGCCAGCATCGCCCGTTCGGAAGAAGCCATCCTTATCGAAAATCTTACTGTTAAGTGCTTCTCGCTTGTAATATCCCTTAGTGATGGTTGGCCCTTTTAACAACACTTCGTTGTTCTCGCCAATCTTTATTTGCAGCCCGTTGATAACCCTTCCCACCGAACCGAGGGTGTAAGGTTTGTCTACATGGTCGCACGAAACAGTGGCAAGACTTTCGGTTAAGCCATAGCCCACCATCATAAACAAGCCTATGGAATGCACAAACTCTTCCACTTCTGCCGACACTCTCGCACCGGCCGTGGGGAAGATGTTGGCGTTTTCAAGTCCCAATTGTTTGCGAACAAGGCTAAGCACCGTGCGGTTGATCATCTTATATTCCAAGCGCAAATGCAGTGGTGGGCGTTTTCCGCGGCTCAGATAATAAATATTGTGCCGCCTACCAACAGCCAAAGCATGCTTAAACAGGCGCCGTTGCAGTGGCGATGCAGCCTCCATGCGTTCTTTTACGCCCGTATACACCTTCTCCCAGAACCGCGGAACCGACGACATACACGTGGGATGTGTCTGCCGCATCGAGTCTTGTATCTCGTGCGGATTGGTGTTGATGATGATTTGTGCACCTTCCGAGAGTGCCAGGTAGGCCCAAGCACGTTCAAAAATGTGCGTGTATGGCAAGAAACTGATTACTCTGTCTTTCTCGCCAACGGGTACACATTCGTCGTTAGCTTTCAGTGCGGCATGGTATTGGCTGTAAGTAAGCATCACACCCTTACTATCGCCCGTTGTTCCGCTGGTATAAAGTATGTTGCAAAGGTCGTTGTCGTTAGCTTCTGCCCATCTCCGTTCCACTTCGCATTGCCGTGGCAGGTTTTCGCCCAGCTTCAAAAAATCGTCGAAGTACAAGGCGTTGGGGTCGTGGGTGCTGATGCGTACGTTGCGGTCGAACACCACAATGCGTTCCAACGAGTGACAAAGTGCGAACACGCGGTGGGCCTTATCATACTGTTCTTGTTCGCCAACGAAGATGAAACGCACTTGCGCATCGTTCACAACAAATTGCACCTGCTGTTCACTACTGGTTGCATAGAGCGGCACAGTAACGGCGCGAACACCATACGCACCGAAGTCGGTATAGAGATATTGCAGGCAATTCTGCGAGAATACGGCGATATTTTCTTGCGGTTTCACACCCAGGTTGAGCAAAGCATTGCTCACTTGCTTCACGCGCAGTGAGAAATGGTTCCACGACACGGTTTTCCATCCGTCTTCGCCAAAGGGTTTAAACGTTAGTGCGGGTGCGTCGCCATACTTGCGCGCTTGCTCGTGAATGAGCATTGAGAGGTGGCATCTTGTCTGCATAGTGGCTATTGATTTGATTGCAAAGATAATATAAATCCGTCAAAACTATGCGAACGGCAGTCTTTAAATTATGCCCTGCGCACTAACCCATGCCTTTGCGTGCGGCTTATGGATTGCTGTGCCTGTGCAAGATGTGGCTCATACGATTTGCTTTACCCAAAATGGAACAGGCTTTTGCGCGCCAAGAGGCAGGCACCGGTAACGCCGGCCTTGCCTTGCAGCTTGGAAAGCACGATGGCCGAGTCGCGATTAACCATGTTGAGCGAGTATTTTCTTACGGCACTCTTCACGGGTTGGAGAATCGAGTCGCCCGTTCGGGCCAACGAGCCGCCAATGATAACCATTTCGGGATTGAGCAAATTGATAAGTCCAGCCAAATAACGGCCGAGCTTTTGGCCAATGTCCTCAACCAGTTCGATGCAAAGCAGGTCTTCTTTCAAAGTAGCATCAATAATGTCATCGAGAGAGAGCGAGGCCTCGTCTTTCATGATTTGTTCGGCCAACAGCGTTTGTCGGCCATCCTTCACGCTTTGCAACAGATTGCGATGCAAGGCCATGCCCGATATTTCGGTTTCTAGGCAGCCACGCTTTCCGCAGTGGCAAAGAACCTCGTTATCAAAGCTTGGGAAGTGTCCGAACTCGCCCGAAAAGCCCGACTTACCCGTATACAACTCGCCATTAAGGATGAGTCCGCAGCCAATTCCCCAGCTAAGGTTCACGAAAATAACGTCTTTCTCGCCCTTAACCACGCCTTTACTCATTTCTCCATAGGTCATTGCGCGCGTATCGTTGTCGATATACACCCTACATCCTATTCTCTCGGCCATGAGGTCTACCAAGGGGCGTTCTTCAAAATTAAATCGGCTGAAGCTGTGTCCCATTTCGGGATTTACACGCCCCGGTATGTTCACGCCAACGTTCAGGATGCGTTCTTTGGCAATGTCCAACTGATCGATGAAGTCGGTAACATGCCCGCACAGTTCGTCTAGCCCCTCTTGCGAGTTGCGGTACTGGTAAGGCACGTCCATATCGAGCTTCACCAACTCGCCTTTAAAGTTCATCAGACCCAGATTAAGCCCATTGCTCATCAGGTCGACCCCGATGAAGTAGCCCGAATCCGGGGCCAATCCGTAAATCACGGGCGAACGTCCCTTGCCCGTATCCATCTTGCCGCAGTTAACGATATATCCGTCTTCGCACATCTCGGCGATAACTTTGGCAATGGTAGGTACGCTTAGGTTCAGTTCTTTAGATAACTCGGGTATGGTAGACGTGCTGTTGTTCAAGTAATAAGCGATGATGCGTTTATGCGTCATAGCCGACTTCGTCCCCCCTAATAGATCATTCAATAACATGGGTGCCATATTCTATACTCTATATGTTTGCGTGATGTGGCATTCTTTGCCACCGTATGCAAACTTACGAAAAATATCCTATACTAGCCTGCAAATTAATAAAAAGAAACGCAATATTTTACACTTTATAACAAACTATTTAGCAATATGCGCCAAATGGAGCATCAAGGAGCATTAAAGTTTGCTCGTTTTTGCTTACCTTTGCAACTATGAACAGACTTAACACTATGATTAAAAGTATTTTTGCGACAGCGTTCGCACTTCTCATCTCGGCTACGGCATTTGCCGAAAGCAATGCAAACATTCAGGGTGTAGCCTTCGGAACAAACTATGAAACGGCCCTTAAAGGAATAAAGGGACAATTCGGAACGCCTACTTCAATCAACAACAAGCAAATTGAGTATCGCAACATGACATTCAAGGGCGTGAGGTTTGAAAAAGTTACGTTTAACTTCCAAACCGACGAGCAGGGCAACACTTATTTCAGCGAAGCCCGCTTTACGTCACGCCCCGTCAACAAGAAGAACGCGTTGAAAGACGTTGAGTCACTTGCCATGACGATGGACAAGGACTATCCCGGCGTAACCATCGACTGGGAAGACAACGACATGCCTTTTTACAAAGGCGGTTCTTCGCCCGTTGAAAACAACTACCTCTTCACCGTGTGCATCTACCCCGCAGGCAAAGCCTACACCACGGTGTTGCGCTATGGGCCCCTACCCTATGTTAGAAACTAACAGGCGGCACTCTGCCCCAGCTCAAAGGTATGTACAAACCAACTAACCACCTGCAAGTTGTGCTCTGCATGAAACGAACACCAGCAAAAGGCCAACCAGCTTAAAGGCAAGTACAAACCAGCTAACCACCTGCGAGCTGCGCCCTGCGTGCGACGAGCACCCACAAAAGGCGCACCAGTTTACGGGCATGTACAAACCGACAAACCACCTGCAAGCTGCGCCCAAGGCGCGATGAGCACCAAGAAAAGGCGCGACGAGTGCCCACAAAAGCCAACCTGCTTAAAGGCACGCACAAACCAACAAAGCACCTGCGGGCAATGCCCGAGGTGCGATTAAGGTGTACAAAAGGGAGAGATTAAAGGGTTGCGACACATTGAAACGCTAACGCAAGCGTCTTGAATGTAAAAAGAAACG
>ERZ773049.443-NODE-443-length-25968-cov-8.472620_pt1 | contig 25968 bp, 23 predicted proteins | sample MGYA00580633_ERZ773049 | MGnify/ENA primary metagenome ERZ773049 (study PRJEB29015, sample SAMEA2737991) | human oral metagenome | biome: human oral; feature: human-associated habitat; material: dental | place: China | collected 2066 ...
GCAACGCCCACCGGATGAGCGCCGAACGCCTGATGGCATTGCTGAGCCTGCTGGGGGTGTCGCTGGTATTGCGGCAGGATCGCATCGGTGGTGCCCGAGGGGCATCCGAAGCCTCTGACGCAAATCCGGAGGGCCCGAGGGCCACCCGCACGCCTACGGCCGGTTCGGCATGGCCTTCCTCCGGGTCTGACCCTTACGTTTGGTAACACGGAAGCATCCAGAATTCTGTGTGCGCCCCATCAGCACGTTGACCCTAACAAACATACGTTCACAACACAATCAAAAAGTCAACTTATCGAAAGCTATTATACAATAATTACATTTCCAGCATAGAATCATACGAAAACAATCAGAGGAGACTTAACATGCTTCGCAAAACAATCCAAGCATTCACCCTGTTCGCCTTGCTTTCCACGCCCATCGCGTCGTTTTCATCAGAAGCCAGCGTCATTACAGGACAAAAAAGCCATTTCAACAACCTCATCGAGGCTCAAGGCCTAAAACAAGTAATTCAAGCCATAACCCGCAATGACAGCGACACATTCAACAAGTCTTTCACGCACACCACAGAAATAATTCAACTAAAAAACGGGACAAAATTCCTAGAAGGATGGGACAATAATGAACATACAAAAACCAGAGCAGCGTTATTCATCCACCCGCACGGAGGAGTAAGCGCAGCCTTATTCGACATAAGCAGAAACCGCATCAACTACTACAGCAACAACACAGAAACCAATCAAGACGCTTCATTTCAGGCATGGGTGAGAATATTTGCACCAACAATTACCTCACCAAACCAGAACCATCACGACACGAAGACCTTACGAAAAAAGTCCGAATGGGACAATACACACGGAGAACAAAATCTCCGTAAAATCGCATCCCTTATATGGGATTACGACGGATCAAAAATCAGCACAAACTGGGAGATGAACGAAGAGGTGACATCCATAATTGTTAGGGCAGTCAATGAGATAAACTCATGCACAAGAAGCGCACGACTGATCTACATGCCAGGGACGATACTCAATAATGGCGTAGACATATTCAGCCAAGCACTTGATATCATCGACTTCATCAGGGCAATCGCAACAAACAGACGAGCCGAATCGTGCATTGTCATGACTGCATCCCGATGGAGGTCGCCAATAGAAATGGCCTCTATGGGAATTTAACCCCCCAAACCCAGACACGAACTTGAAAGCCAAAACAACGGAAGGGGCAGAGCCCCTTCTGAATAACGATCAAAATAAATAAAACATAAATCACACTTCAAACATCAAACACAACAAGCATTGCAGACAACAAGACAACTTGCCATGTCGATTGAATCCATAGAGAACGCCAGCAGTTGGTTTGACGGCCCGTGGAGCCTGCTCGCATTACTAATCCTTGCCACAACCTCCCTAATCGGCGCCAACTGGATAAAAAAAACATTCGGAAGATACGTTTTTTTGCTAATTCTATTTGCAATATGGCTTGCTTTTATATTATTTACCGGAAACTCTGACAAAACAACACCCCCATCCCCTTTGCCCCCGCAATCTTACGTAACGCATAAATTGACGTGAACAATCAAAACCCATATTTGATGCAATAGGGTGATCTTGAGATGTACCATCGGTGCTTCCACAACCCGACCGGAGACCGCCATGAAGCTCTATGTCAGCCCCACCTCGCCCTATGGGCGCATCTGCCTGGCCCGCGCGCTGCTGCTGGGTCGCAACGATCTGTCGTTGCAAATGGTGGACCCATGGCAGAACCCGCCGGAGCTGGAGGCCATCAACCCGCTGAGCCAGATTCCGGTGCTGGTGCTGGATGACGAAAAGACCGCTGTTCCGGGCACGCTGCCCATCTGCCTGTACCTGGGTGGTGCCATGCCACCGGCGGCCGAGCTGTCGGCCGTCTCCCAGACGCATGCGCTGCTGGAGATGCTGATCCAGATCGTGAAGCTGGTGCGCTTCAAGGCGCCGGACACGGCCGACCATCCGCTGGTGGAGCGCTGTGTCACGGCACTGAAGCGTGCGCTGGCGCGGGTGCCCGCCTTTGACGGCAACAGCCAAGCCTGGCCGGACGTGATGCTGGCCGTGGTGCTGCTGACCGTGAAGCTGCGCCGCCCCGAGGAATTCGAGGCGGCTGCACGGCCCGACACGAAAGCGGCCGTGGAAGCCTTTGCCGCAACATCGCTGGCGAAGAAAACGGCCCCCGAAGCTCTGGCAGCAACCAAAGCCACGACAGTCGGCGAGCTTTGACCACGCCCCAAGGGGCTCGACCGCCACGGCAGCCCCTGCGAGAACACGCCTTCACGCAGCCCAAGCCGGGCTGCGTCACACCGCTGGGTCAAGCCGAAAAACCCTCATCCCGTTCAGCTCTTGCAGGACGCGCCCTGCTTGTGCACCTTGCCGAAGTCGTTGTGGGCGTCCGGCTTGCTCATGTTGCCGGGCGCGCCTTTCTGCACCGGATAGACCGAATCCATCTGCCAGGCATTCCAGCCGCCGTCATAGATGAAGGTGTCCTTCCAGCCGGCCAGCTGGGTCATGAACCAGGGCACGCCTGCGCGCCAGCCTGTGCCGCAATAGAAGGCCAGCTTGTCGCCCGCGTGGATGTTCTGCCCTTTCCACAGCGCAAAGATCTCGTTGGGGTTGCGCAGTGTGTTGTCGGGGTCGTAGTAGTCGGCCATGTTGGATGAATCCGTGCCGGCAAAGCCCCAGATGGCGCCCTTGGGCTCTCCCTTGCCGGGGATGTAGTCATAGCCACTCACCTTGCCGATGTATTCATCCCACGACCGGCTGCTGATGAGCTTCAGCCCCGCTTTCTGCGCAGCCAGCACCTGAGCAGGCAGGCTGATGTTGATCTGCGGGTTGGCCGGAATGGTCACGCCGAAGTGTTCGGCGGGCTCGGGCGTGTTCACCTTCGTCTCGGTGGGCAGGCCGGCATCCACCCAGCCGCGCAGACCGCCGTTCAGGAAACGCACGTCCTTCACGCCCGCCCATTTCAGCGCCCACAACACGCGCAGCGCCGCCAGCTGGTTGTCGGAATACAGCACGATGGTCTTATCGTGCGTGATGCCGTTCTGCAGCAGGTTCTGCTCGATCACCTTGGGATCGGACAGGTTCCAGACGGGCGCGTTCTCGATCCAGTCGGTATCGAAGTGATAGGCGCCGACGATGTGCTGCATGTAGGCGTTGGATTTTTCCCGTGGCCCCCACGACACCTCGAACAGCATGTACTGGTCGTTGTCGTAGCTTTCGGGCTTGCCTCCTTTCATCAGGCGATCCAGCCACTGCGGCGAGACGCTGAGGGCATAGTTCGGGAACGCATCCATCGGCCGTGCCGGATCGTTGGCCCAGGCCAGATAGTCCTTGTAGACCGCGACCTTGTAGCCGCGCGAGGCAAACTCGGCGCTGACCCGCTCCAGGTTGTCGGGGTTGCTGTCGTAGAACACCACCGTGCGGTCCTTGGTGATGCCCTTGCCGGCCGCAAATTCCTCGAATTTCTCGGGGGCGATGTAGTCCAGCCAGGCCGTCGTGAACTGGCCTGCGCCACGGATGTGCCCGCCACGCGGCGCACCCTGATCGTGGAAGCCGTTGTAGAGGCTGTCATCGCGCGTGTCCATGATCACGTAGTCGGCGCTGTCCAGCTTTGCCGCCAGGCCAGCCGTGTCGATCACCTGCACCTTCTGCGAATCGCAGCCAGCCAGCACCATGCCCACGGCGGTCGCCAGGGCGGCTGCACCAGCCAGGCGGCGTACCACGGGCCGTCCCTGCTGCACGTCACGATGGCAGACGTCATGCGCAGCGGTGCCGCGCTGTCGAGCGTCGGCCGTGGGGTCGGAGGGCTCGTTGGAGAAAGCGGATGGCTCCGGGCGAATGGGCAGCAGACTCATGATGATGGCGCAGACAGACGCAAAGGGATGAAAAGGAGGCTCAGGCACACGACGGCGTGCGCAGCAGGCGCAGCGCCAGCCAGCAGCCCAGCAGGATCATCAGCGTGGCCAGCCAGCCCTGCCACGAGAAGTAGGCGGTGGCCACCAGGGTGTTGGTGATGGTACAGCCGCCAGCCAGCGTAGCGCCCACCCCCATCAGCACGCCGCCCAGGATGCGTTGCGGCACCTGTTCCACCGGCGGCACCCGCCAGCGGAACTGCCCCCGCAGCCAGGCGCTGAAGAAGGCGCCGGGCAGGATGCCCAGCACGAAGAGGCTGCCCCAGTTGAGGTAGCGGCTCTGGCCGGTGACCAGATACTGCAACACGTTGGCCGTGGGCACAGCCACGCCGTAGCCATAGTTGCGGCCGCTCTGCCAGCTGAGCCACCAGGCCAGCACACCCAGCAGACCGATGAGCGCGGCAATCCCCAGGGGATAGCGTCCTGTCTCGGCTGCTTCGACTGCTTCGGCAGCATCGCCGGTGGCCGACGAGGAAGAGGTCGCCTGCCGGCGCGCCCGCCACAGCAGGCCGGCGCACATGACCACCAGTGCCGCCACGCACCACCATGGCGAAATGCCCAGCGTCTCGTGGATCAGCCCCAGTGAGGATGTCTGCTGCAACAGCGGCTGCAGCAGGTTCTTGAGCGGCCCCGCCTGGCAGGCTGCCAGGGTGATGGCAAACACCAGCAGCACCAGCAGGCTGCCGGCCGCGCCTTCGCCACTGCGGAACCAGCTGCCGCTTCCGCAACAGCGCGCCAGGATGATGCCCATGCCGAACAGCAGCCCGCCCAGCACGGTGGCCAGGATCGGCATCTGCTCGGCGGGAAGACGGATGAGCCCTGCCGCCTGCAACCCGAAGAAGCCCACCGACTGGATGGAAACCGCCAGCAGCAACGCCAGCATGAAACGCGGATCACGTTTCTGGAACAGCTCGCGGAAACCGCAGACGAAGCAGAACTGGCCGCGTTGCAGCAGAAAGCCGAACGCCAGCCCCACCAGAAGGCCGCTCAATGGCATGATTCGATCCCGGTCGGACGAATGAAACAGGCTTGATATTGTAGAAGTCCACCCATCACCGCCCCGCATGCCCGTCCTGTCGTCTGCCACAGGCATCGCTGCTTCCCTGCGGGCCGCTCCCGCCTTCTACCCGCATGCAGATACGGTCGGTGCCGATACCCTGTCCGTCCGGCCGCACCTGCTTCCCGTGAGGTGACATAGCCTGTATCTTCCGCTCACTGTCGGTAATGACGACACGCGCGTCATCACCGACCCTGCACCCGGAACGACAGGAGATTGTCATGTCAGGAGCCCGAGGAATACGAACCCGCCTGGGCCTGCTGCTGGGCCTTGCCCTGCTGCCGCTGACGGTCATGGCGGACGCCCCTGCCCTGCCGGCCCCCAAGCCCCAGCGCATCGGACAGGTGCAGTTCGAGCCCTGCATCCTGCAGGCGCCCTCGGGGCTGGAGCAACGCGCCCGTGCCCTGTGTGGTTCGCTGACGGTACCCGAGAACCCGCAGCTGCCTCAGGGACGACAGATCGAACTGAAACTGGCGTGGGTGCCGCCGCTCAAGCCCTTCATGGCCCAGAAGGATCCGGTTTTCCTGCTGTCGGGCGGTCCGGGCCAGGACACGCTGCAGACCTATGCGGCGCTGGCGCCCAGTCTTGCCGAGATACGGCAGCGCCGGGGCATGGTGCTGGTGGATCAACGCGGCACGGGGGGATCGAACCGGCTGGACTGTCCGATGGCGCGCGGTACCGACATGCTGTCGATGCCGCCCCAGGCGCTGGTGGCCTTCACCCAGGCCTGTCAGAAGGCTCTGGCGGACAAGGCGGACCTGCGCTTCTACACCACCACCGATGCCGTGCGCGATCTGGAGACTGTGCGCAAGGCCCTGGGGCTGGAGCGGATCAATCTGCTGGGCATCTCCTACGGCACACGGGTGGCGCTGCAGTACGCCCGGCAATATCCGCAGCAGACGCGGGCGCTGATCCTGGATTCCCCCCTGCCCAACGGGCATTATCTAGGCGAGCTGGATGCCCGCCAGCACGAGGATGCGCTGAAGCGCCTGCTGGCACGCTGCACGGAAGACGCCGCCTGCCACAAGGCGCTGGGCGATCCGTACCCGCAGCTGCTGCAGGTGCTGGAAAAGCTGCGGGCCAAGCCGGTGGAGGTGAACCTGAAGCTGCCGCCCCGGGGCGAGTGGGTACGCCAGCGGTTGACGGACGAGACGATGGCCTCGCTGGTACGCTTGCTGGCCTATTCGCCCGAGACAGCCAGCATGCTGCCGCTGCTGATCCATCAGGCGGCCCAGGGGCACTACGAGGTGCCCGGCTATCTGGCGCGGCAGATGAACGAGCAGCTTCGGGAGATTCTGGCGATGGGCATGTACACCGCCGTGGCATGCACCGAAGACATCGACAGTCTCCAGAAACCTACAGGCCAGCCCGACCCGCTGATGCTGAATGCCAACATCAGGGCCATGGCCCAGGCCTGTCGTGGCTGGCCCCGGGGCGAAGTCCCGGCGGGGTTCGACAAGCAGATTTCACCGGACATCCCCGTGCTGGCGCTGACCGGCGAGTTCGACCCCACCCTTGGCCACGCCATGGGCGAGGCGGCCGTGGCGGGGCTGAAGAACGCACGTCATCTGCACCTGAAGCATCAGGCGCACAACGTGATGTCGGCGGGCTGCGTGCCCGAGCTGATGGCGGAGTTTCTGCGGCGCCCTGACGCCGCGGCCCTGGATGTCAGCTGTCTGGACGAGCTGAAGCCCGTTCCGCTGCTGCTGCAATGGCCGCAGCCGTCGCGCTGACAAAAGAGAGAAAAAGAAAGAGAGATGGTGCCCGGGGTCGGACTCGAACCGACACGCCTCGCGGCGGGGGATTTTGAGTCCCCTGCGTCTACCAGTTTCACCACCCGGGCATGGCTGCTGCCATGAAGGACGGAGCCGCTTCCTGTAACATCGGCATCCGGCTGGCATTATGGCCCAAGTCTGCGGCCTGCGGCAACCGCCCGGCCCCGGGCAGTGGCGATTGCGCCGCCTCGCGCCCTGCGCCCCCTGCAGCCCGCTTCCGGGCCTGCGTGCCCCCGCCTGACTCCCGCCGTTTCCTTTCCCGCCTTCTGCCATGGGCTCCTCGCCTTTCCCGCACCATCGTCTGGGCCATGTGCCCATACAGATATCGCCGCTGGAAGAATCCCACCTGCCGCAGCTGATGCAGGTGCAGACGCAGGCTTATGCCGGCCTGCCGGTGCTGGAGCCGGTGGAGTTCTTCCGGAACCGCCGGCAACTTGCGCCGCAGGGATGCCTGGTGGCGCTGGCCGGCAACCGGGTGACGGGCTATCTGGTCTCGTATCCGTGGGACGACGGGCTGCCGCCCGCGCTGGGAGAGCTGCTGGATGCGCTGCCCGAACCGGGCCGGTACTGGTTCGTCCACGACTGCGCCGTGAACCCCGAGTGGCATGGCCGGGGCATTGCCCAGCGCCTGCTGGCGGCCACCGTGGCGTCTGCCCGCCGGCAGGGCCTGAGCAGCCTGCGACTGGTATCGCTGGCCGGGGCAGTCCGCTTCTGGCAGCGTCATGGCTTTCAGGACGTGACACCCACACCACGCCTGCAGACCAAGCTGGCCGGCTATGGCGCCGGTGCCCGGCTGATGCAGCGCCGGATCCTCGCAGAGTCCGGCCCTTCCGCATGAAGCTCTCACGTGACGCGGCGCCTTTACCCGCTCCGTGATGCCCGCCCCTTTTTCTGATCCATCCCGATGAAGCTGTCCGATTTCGACTATCACCTGCCCGAGGAACTGATTGCGCAGTACCCGCCCGAGCAACGCGCCGGTGGGCGGCTGCTGGACGTGACGACGCTGATGCGACTGCCCGAGACCGGCGCTGCCGACCGGCTGCTGGCCGATCTGCCGGAACTGATCGCGCCCGGCAGCCTGCTGGTGTTCAACGACACCCGGGTCATCCACGCACGGCTGGCCGGACGCAAGGAAAGCGGCGGGCGCATCGAGGTGATGGTCGAGCGCATCGACGGCGAGCACGAGGTGCTGGCGATGGTGCGCGCCAGCCACCCGCCCAAGGCGGACAGCCGGCTGCATTTCGGGCCGGAGGGCGCCACGGTCGTCTCGGCGCGCGAGCCGGGCAGCATGATGCTGCGCATCCGCTTCGATGCACCGGCAGCCGGGGTGCTGGAACGGCTGGGTGAGCTGCCGCTGCCGCCCTACATCCAGCACCAGCCGGATCAGGCCGACGAGGCACGCTATCAGACCGTGTTCGCCCGCGAGCCGGGCGCGGTGGCCGCCCCCACGGCCGGCCTGCACTTTGATGAGGCGCTGCTGGCGGCGCTGCGGGCGCGCGGCATCGAAAGCGCACACCTGACGCTGCACGTAGGCGCGGGCACCTTCCTGCCGGTGCGCACCGAAGACCTGTCGCAGCACCACATGCACAGCGAGCGCTACACGCTGTCGCCCGAGACGGCCCAGGCCATCGCCCGCGCCAAGGCTGAGGGACGCCCGGTGGTGGCCATCGGCACCACGGCGCTGCGGGCGCTGGAGGCCAGCGGCGGCGTGGCCGGCAGCGGCGAAACGGATCTGTTCATCACCCCAGGCTACCGCTTCCGGGTGGTGGACCGGCTGTTCACCAACTTCCACCTGCCCAAGTCCACGCTGCTGATCCTGGTGAGCGCCTTTGCCGGCCGCAAGACGATTCGCCGCGCCTACGCGCACGCCATCGCGCAGCGCTATCGCTTCTTCAGCTATGGCGATGCCATGCTGCTGGATCGTGCCCCCGTGGAGGGGCTCACCTGACCTGGCCCCCATCCGGGATGACCCCCGGCCTTCAATAATCACCTCCTTCCATCATGTCATGCTGCATTACACGCTGAACCACACCGACGGCCTGGCCCGCCAGGGCACGCTGCGGCTCAACCATGGCGAAATCGAAACTCCGATCTTCATGCCGGTGGGCACCTACGGCGCCGTCAAGGGCATGTCGCCGGCCGACCTGGAGGCGGTGGGCGCGCGCATCATCCTGGGCAACACCTTCCACCTGTGGCTGCGGCCCGGCACGACCGTGATGGAGAAACTGGGCGGGCTGCACGGCTTCAACGGCTGGCACCGTCCCATCCTGACCGATTCGGGCGGCTTCCAGGTCTGGAGCCTGGGGGATCTGCGCAAGATCTCGGAAGAAGGCGTGCGCTTTGCCTCGCCCATCAATGGCGACAAGCTCTTTCTCACGCCCGAGGTCTCGATGCAGGTGCAGCGGGCGCTGAACTCGGACATCGCCATGGTGTTCGACGAATGCACGCCGATCGAGATCAATGGCCGCCCCACCACCCATGAAGAGGCCGCCCGCTCGATGCAGCTGTCGCTGCGCTGGGCACGCCGCAGCCGTGACGAGTTCCTGCGCGGCGAGAACCCCAACGCCCTGTTCGGAATCGTCCAGGGAGGCATGTTCGAGGACCTGCGCGACGAGTCGCTGGCGGGCCTGACGGACATCGGCTTCGAGGGCTATGCGGTGGGCGGCCTTTCGGTGGGCGAGCCCAAGGAAGACATGCTGCGCATCCTGGACCACATCGGCCACCGGCTGCCCGCGGACCGCCCCCGCTACCTGATGGGGGTGGGTACACCCGAGGACCTGCTCGACGGCATCGCCCGCGGCATCGACATGTTCGACTGCGTGATGCCTACCCGCAACGCCCGCAACGGCTGGCTGTTCACCCGCTTCGGCGACCTGAAGATCCGCAACGCCCGCTGGCGCGACGATGATCGCCCGCTGGACCCGACCTGCCCGTGCAGCACCTGCCGCCACCATTCGCGCGCCTACCTGCACCACCTGCAGCGGGTGGGCGAGATGCTGGGCGCGCACCTGGCCACCGTGCACAACCTGCACTTCTATCTGGACCTGATGGCCCAGGCACGCCAGGCCATTGCCGAGGGGCGCTTTGCGGCCTTCCACGCCGCCTTCCTGAAGGACCGGCAGCGCGGTCTGGACGGCTGAGGCGACGCGTCCGCACGGCGCCTTCAGGCGCCGTCATCCGTGAATGATCCCGGGGCCAGCCGCTTCGGCGCCCCCCCACGGGATACTGCAGCGCCGGCCATGGCCGCGACCGCCCGGCAGACGGCCCGTCGCTATAATGACGGGTTCACCCATCCATCCCTTCAACCCTGAAAGGAACCCTATCGTGATTTCCACCGCCTACGCGCAGACTGCCGCCCCCGCCGGCGCCGAGAGCCAGCTGCTGGGCTTTCTGCCCATCATCCTGATGTTCGTGGCCATGTATTTCCTGATGATCCGTCCGCAGATGAAGCGGGCCAAGGAGCATCGGAACATGCTGGCAGCGTTGCAAAAAGGCGATGAAGTGGTGACGGCTGGCGGGATCGTCGGCCGGGTCACCAAGGTCGGCGACGCCTATGTTACCGTCGAAGTTTCTGCTTCTGGCGACAAGTCCATCGAAATGAACTTCCAGAAGTCCACCGTCCAGACCCTTCTGCCGAAGGGCACCATCAAGGCCATCTGAGTGTGAATCGATATCCGTTCTGGCGATATGCCCTCATCGGGCTGGCGCTGATCTTCAGCCTGATCTATACCCTCCCCAACTTCTACGGCGAATCGCCAGCGGTTCAGATATCGAGCCAGAAGGCGACCATCAAGGTCGACGCGGCCACCGAAAGCCAGGCGCTGGCCGCGCTCGACAAGGCCGGCATCCCCAACACGGGGGTGCTGCGCGACGACAACTCCGTCAAGATCCGCTTCGACTCCACCGACACCCAGCTGCGCGCCCGCGACGTGCTGGAGAAGGCGATGAACCCGGATCCGGCCGATCCGGTCTACATCACCGCGCTGAACCTGCTGTCAGCCTCGCCCACGTGGCTGAGCCACCTGCACGCCCTGCCCATGTACCTGGGTCTGGACCTGCGCGGCGGTGTGCACTTCCTGATGCAGATCGACACCACCGAGGCGCTGAACAAGCGTCTGGACAGCGCGATGGCCGACGTGCGCACGCTGCTGCGCGACCGCAAGGTGCGCCACAGCGGCATCAAGCGCAATGGCAAGCAGCTGGTGCTGGACTTTGCCAGCGAGGATGCCCGCACCCGCGCCCAGGAGCTGCTGCGTGACAACCAGGCCGACCTGGCCGTGCAGGAACGGGGCAGTGGCGATCACTCGCAGCTGCTGCTGACGCTGACCGAGTCGGCCATGCGCACCTTCCTGGACAACTCGGTGCAGCAGAACATCACCACGCTGAACAACCGGATCAACGAACTGGGCGTGGCCGAGCCGGTCATCCAGCGCCAGGGGGCCGACCGGATCGTGGTGCAGCTGCCCGGCGTGCAGGACACGGCGCGTGCCAAGGACATCCTGGGCCGTACCGCCACGCTGGAAGCCCGTCTGGTGGACATGAGCCCCGAGGCCCAGCGGGCCCTGACCAGCGAGAACGGCGTGGTGCCCTTCGGCTCCGACCTGTTCCGCCAGGGGCGTGGCGCCCCGGTGGTGCTGCGGCGTGAGCCCATCTTCACCGGCCAGCAGCTCACCAATGCCTCGGCCACCTTCGACGAGCACCAGCAGCCTGCCGTGGCCGTGAGCCTGAACGAGGCCGGCGGCCGCCACCTGCGCGAAGTGTCCCGCAAGAACATCCACAAGCCCATGGCCGTGGTGCTCTTCGAGAAGGGCAAGGGCGAGGTGCTGACGGTGGCCACCATCCAGTCCGAACTGGGCAGCCGCTTCCAGATCACGGGCATGGGTTCGGCCAAGAACGCCGGCGACCTGGCGCTGCTGCTTCGCGCCGGTGCACTGGCGGCCCCGATGGACATCATCGAGGAACGCACCATCGGCCCGAGCCTGGGTGCCGAGAACATCTCGAAGGGCTTCCAGTCGGTGACCTGGGGCTTCCTGGCCATCGCGGTGTTCATGATCGTCTACTACCTGCTCTTCGGCCTGTTCTCGACCGTGGCGCTGGGCTTCAACCTGCTGATGCTGGTGGCGGTGCTGTCGCTGCTTCAGGCCACGCTCACGCTGCCCGGCATTGCGGCCATCGCGCTGACGCTGGGCATGGCCATCGACGCCAACGTGCTGATCAACGAGCGCGTGCGCGAGGAGCTGCGCAAGGGCGTCTCGCCGCAGATGGCCATCAGCGCGGGCTACGAGCACGCCTGGGCCACCATCCTGGATGCCAACATCACCACGCTGATTGCGGGCCTGGCGCTGCTGGCCTTCGGTTCGGGCCCCATCAAGGGCTTTGCCGTGGTCCACTGTCTGGGCATTCTCACCTCCATGTTTTCGGCGGTGTTCGTCTCGCGCGGACTGGTCAACCTCTGGTATGGCGGCAGGAAGCGCGTCAAGCACCTGTCCGTCGGCCAGAGCGACTGGCACCTGGATGACCCGAAACCGGCCAAGCGCTGAGGGAGCAAGCACACCATGGAACTCTTCAAGATCCGGCGCGACATCCCGTTCATGCGCCATGTGACGATCCTGAACGCCATCTCGATCGTCTTCTTCCTGCTGGCGGTGCTGTTCCTGTTCACCCGCGGCCTGAACCTGTCGGTGGAGTTCACCGGCGGCACGGTCATGGAGTTCAGCTACGCACAGCCAGCCGACCTGGGCAAGACCCGCCAGGCCATTGAGGAAATGGGCTTCTCGGAGCCGCAGGTGCAGAACTTCGGCACCTCGCGCGACGTGCTGATCCGCCTGCCGCTGAAGGAAGGCGTCTCGGCCGCCAAGCAGGCCGAGCAGGTGCTGGCTGCGCTCAAGAAGCATGACCCGTCGGTGGAGCTGCGCCGCAACGAGTTCGTGGGCCCGCAGGTGGGCCAGGAACTGGCCACCAGCGGCGCCATGGCGCTTCTGGTGGTGATCGCCGGCATCGTGATCTACCTGGCCGTCCGCTTCGAATGGAAGTTCGGCGTGGCAGGCATCATCGCCAACCTGCACGACGTGGTGATCATCCTGGGCTTCTTCGCCTTCTTCCAGTGGGAGTTCTCGCTGTCGGTGCTGGCCGCGGTGCTGGCGGTGCTGGGCTACTCGGTCAACGAGTCGGTCATCATCTTCGACCGGGTGCGCGAGAAGTTTCGCGAGCGCCATGCACGGAACATGACCACCGCCCAGGTGCTGGACCACGCCATCACCACCACCACCTCGCGGACGGTCATCACCCACACGTCCACGCTGATGATGGTGCTGTCGATGCTGTTCTTCGGCGGCCCCACGCTGCACTACTTCTCGCTGGCGCTGGCCATCGGCATCTGCTTCGGCGTGTACTCCTCCATCTTCGTGGCTGCTGCCATCGTGATGCGCCTGGGCCTCAAGCGTGAGGACCTGGTCAAGCCCGTGAAGAAGAAGGACGCCACCGAGGTGGAACTGCCCTGAGAATCGAAGGGCCCACGTAGCCTCCACCCCAGGAAAGCCACCTCGCGACCGGCTTCGCAAGGCGCCAGAGACTTCGGTCCTGGCGCTTTTTTTGCCTGACGGCATTGGGAACGCACAACACGCCCGCCCTGTCGGACACCACGAACATCCACCAGGACCCTCTGAACGAGTCCTTTCGGCCATCGCATCCGCAGAACGGGCGCATGACTGCTTTGTCCTGTCTCCCGTTCCGTCGCGTCCGTTCACGGGACTTGTTCAGAGGACCACCTGGATGAGTCCGAATGACGGCAGAAGAGTACATTTTTCGTCGCATTGGCCACAGAAAAGAGGCAACGAGACGTCAGCAAATCCGTACTTTCCGGCCCAGCCGTAACCGAATCCAGGCTTTCATTAGCCGCACGCCGGAAAAGAAACTTTTTCGACACTTTTAGTTTCAATAGGATGCTTCCGGCATATTTACGATGACAAAACCCCGAAAAACGGGGCATTCAATACAACTCATCGAAATATGAGAAATATCAAATCATGACCGAAAGGCATGCAACATGAACATGACAATGAAAAGGCTGTCCTTGGGCATATCCCTCCTCACCCTGCTGGCCGGCTGCGGGAGCAGCGACGATGCCGGCAACCCGGCCTCCCCGGCTGGCCCCGCCAACCCGTCCGGTGCCACCGGAAAGGCCATGGTCACGCAGGCCGCACTGCCCGCGCAGTCGCTGCTGGTCGACAACGACGCCAAGCCGATCTCCGGCGTGGGCATACGGGCCGACGTGCTGGCCACGGCACTGACCCAGTCGACAGGCACGGTAGACGCCTACACCGACGAAGCGGACGAGCCTCCGGTAATCCGGATAAAGCAGAACGTCAGAGCCACCGAGAGCGGCAATGGCATCACCCAGCCTTTCTACAATGATTACCGTGTGTACCTGGACGATATCGGCGACAACGACACCTTCTCGTCGGTGCGCGTGATGACGGGCCTGTCGGCCAACAAGCTGCCTGACAACCTGGACAAGGCTGCCGCCGACGCTGCGGTGCTGACGATCGATGTGGCCCAGCGGATCGAGAAGGGCGAGATCCTGGATCGTGCCTACGCCCGCGTGCAGGCCCATGCCACCCACATGCAGATCGTCGGCCCCTGGACGCTGAAGCGCAACATGGTGCTGATGTATGACGCCGGGCCGCTGAGCTGGGAAGATCATGCCGGCACCACCCAGGTGGTGATGCGCGCGCAGCGCGGCAACCGCTCGTCGGACTTCGGCCTGTGCACTGAAGTGGGCATCGGTGATTTTTCGCGCACCAGCTGCGCCCTGTGGCGCGTGCCCAAGAAATGGAAACCCGGCAAGGCACTCACCTACCGGGGCCAGCGCGTCACCGAGCGCCACCTGAAGCAACAGCGGGATGAGTTCGGCAACATCACCGGCACGGTATCACGACCCATCACGTGGCAGACACGCTGAGCGCAGGAACGGGCTGTGCAGGCACGGCCCGTCATCGGATCACTTCACGTTGAAACTCAGCGTGAACTCGTCGACCACCTTGTCGCAGACCTTGGAATCTTTCGGGGGCTGCTCGACCTCGGACGACAGGTACCAGAGGCCGGGCTTCAGCGCACGGAACGAGAACTCGCCGTTCTTGTCGGTCTCGGCATAGAAGGCCTCGATCTGGACCTCTTCCGAATTGAAGCCGGCCGGGCTGCCCACGACCTTGGCCTCGGCCACCGGTTTGCCGTCCAGCGTCACGCGGAACTTGGCCAGCTCGCCGACCTTGATGTCGTTGGGACTGGCCAGCGGCGTGATCTCGTAGCCCTTGCCCAGCGGTTTGGTGGCAAAGGCGCCGTCATCGTCGACGATGACGAAGCTCTTGCCGCTCATCGAGTACAGCCCGCAGCTCTGCGCATCCGGAAAATCGGCGCGCGTCTTGGCCATGGCCCACTTGCCATCGGCCTTTTTCGTCCAATAGGTGGGCTTGTAGGTGCCCAGCAGCACGTGCGTGCCCTTGCCCAGCCTGGCGGAATGGCGATAGTGGTAGTTCTTGCCCGACTGCACGAGCGTCTGCGTGCCGTTGGGGCTGATCACCTGCAACGGCTCGAACAGCACCAGCCGCGCCTCGGGAATGACCTCGGGCTTGGGAAACTCGTGGCCGTAGATCAGGTCGGCCTCGAAGACATCCTTGTTCTCGCCCTGGGTCCACAGACTGTGGGCGGACGCGGATGCCGATGCGCCCAGCAGCAGGGCAAGCAGGGTGGCGTTGAGTGCTTTCATGGTTTTCCTCACCTGAGTTGATCGTCTTGATTCTTGATTGTGTTCTGATTCATTATCCATGACGCGGAAGGTCATGGCATCGGACATCGTAGCGTCCGCTGCTTGCCTGGATCGAATGAGTGCATGGAGGGTCTCCTTCCTGCCGTCAGCCACAAAGGCCGTGTGCCTTGCCGGGGGCAGGACCGGAATCGGGACCACAGCGTCGGCGTCAGCGTCAGCACGCAGATGTTACATCATCTCTGTAGCGGATGATAACCATTCATATATTACCAAGGCGCGCAAGGCCTGGTCCGTGGCTCCTTTCGAGGTCCCTTCCCGCTCATTCCACGCCCTTGCTTCACCCTCCTGCCCTGCCCCTTTCCTGAACCTTCCGTGCCCCTCTCCGGGCTCATCGAGGTGTGCTCCCAACCCTTCTGCCACCAGGTCCTACTGACCTGAGCCACTCCAATCCATGCCCCCTTGCCCGGACATGCCCGGCCGGCAGGACGGTTCTGGGGCACACTTGCATCATCCCCCCTCACCCACACGGAGTACGGACATGAAGATAGCCATGGCGGGCGACCACGCCGGATTTGCGATGAAGGCGGCGCTGAAGAAACGGCTGGAAAGCCAGGGTCACGAGGTGGTGGACTTCGGACCGTTCTCGGAGGAAGGCTGCGACCTGCCGGATTTCATCTACCCGGCCGCGCTAGCGGTGAGCGACGGACAGGTGGAGCGCGGCATCTTCATTGATGGTGTGGGCTACGGCAGCGCCCTGATCGCCAACAAGATCCCGGGCGTGTATGCGGCCGTGGCACAGGACCCGTTCTGCGCAGGACTGGCACGCTCGCACTCGAACACCAACGTGCTGTGCCTGGGCGGCAAGCTGATCGGCCCGGCCATTGCCGAAGTCATCGTCGACACCTGGATGACGACCGACTACCTGGCCGACAACCCTCGCTACACGCAGCGGGTGGACAAGGTGGTGGAGATCGCCAGGAAGCACACGGTCAGGTAATGACACGGCATGAAGCTCTGAAGAGCCGTCCTTTCCGCGGCATGAATCATCTTGCCCCGGTGACGGCACATCGACCGAATGCAGTCATCGACGAGTTGAGAGGCATGGGCGATGCCCTCGCGGCCATTGGCCGCCAGGCTGGGCTGAGTGATGAGGATGTTGCTGCCATGGAAGAGGCATGCGACAAGATGGCGGCAGAACCCATGCGCTTCGAGCCATGATCCTTCCAGATGCCGACATCGTCTCGGGATTTCCCGAGGACTGATGCGGGGACGCAATCAAACAGGCGTCGGCAGCCCGCTCCCCCGGATCACACCTTCTTCGCCAGCGCCTCAGCCCGGCCGATGTAGCTGGCCGGCGTGAGGGCCCGCAGCTGGGCGCGGGCGGTTTCGGGGATGTCCAGCCCGTCGATGAAGGTGCTCAGGTCCGCCTGGCCGATGTGGCGGCCGCGGGTGAGTTCCTTCAGTTTCTCGTAGGGTTTCTCCACACCATAACGACGCATGACGGTCTGAATGGGTTCGGCCAGCACTTCCCAGTTGGCGTCCAGGTCGGCAGCCAGGGCGGCTTCGGCCACCTGCAGCTTGCCCAGGCCGCGCTGGGCAGAGTCGTAGGCCAGCAGGCTGTAGCCCAGGGCCACGCCCACGTTGCGCAGGACGGTGGAGTCGGTCAGGTCACGCTGCCAGCGGCTGACGGGCAGTTTCTGGGCCAGGTGCGACAGCAGGGCATTGGCCAGGCCCAGGTTGCCTTCGGCGTTCTCGAAGTCGATGGGGTTGACCTTGTGCGGCATGGTGGAGGACCCCACTTCACCGGCCTTGAGCTTCTGGGTGAAGTAGCCGATGGAGATGTAGCTCCAGATGTCGCGGCACAGGTCCAGCAGCACGGTGTTGAAGCTCACCAGGGCGTGGAAGAGATCGGCCATGTAGTCGTGCGGCTCGATCTGGGTGGTGAGCGGGTTGAAGGTGAGGCCCAGCCGGCCTTCGACGACCTGCTGCGAGAAGGCGGGCCAGTCCACGTCGGGGTAGGCGGACAGGTGGGCGTTGTAGTTGCCCACGGCGCCGTTCATCTTGCCCAGGATGGCCACGCCGGCGATGCGGGCGCGCGCCTGCTGCATGCGCTGAACGACGTTGGCGATTTCCTTGCCCAGGGTGGTGGGCGATGCAGGCTGGCCGTGGGTGCGCGACAGCATGGGCAGGGCAGCGTACTGATGCGCCATGCCGCGCAGGGTGTCGATGATGGCGTCGATGGCCGGCAGGATGACCTTTTCACGGCTGCCCTTGAGCATGAGGCCGTGCGAGGTGTTGTTGATGTCCTCGGAGGTGCAGGCGAAGTGGATGAACTCGCTGGCGGCGGCCAGCTCGGCGTCGTCGGCCACGCGGCTCTTCAGGAAGTACTCGACGGCCTTCACGTCGTGGTTGGTGGTGCGCTCGAAGATCTTGATGGCCTGGGCGTCGGCGCTGCCGAAGTCCTGCACGATGGCTTCCAGGCGCTGGCGGGCGGCCGGGCTGAAGGGCTTCAGTTCGGGCAGGCCGGCGTCGGACAGGGCGATGAGCCAGGCCACTTCCACCTGCACGCGGTGGCGCATGAAGGCGGCCTCGGACCAGTAGGCGCGCAGCGGCGCGACCTTGGCGGCATAGCGGCCATCCAGGGGGGACAGGGCATCGAGAGCGGACGTGTCGGCGGTCATGATCGGGAGCTTCGGACGGGTACGGAAGAGCCCCCGATCTTACCCTACAGCAGCTTGTAAAGCCGTTCGCCCACGGATTGGAGGGTATGGGCCGCCCCCGGCAGGCAGTGGGCATTGCGCAGCGGCAGTGCGCTGGCAAACAGGTTCCACTGGGCCAGCAGGCGCACGCCCCTCGTGCCTTGCTGGGCCACGGCATTGAGCCATTTCTCCAGCATCACGCGGCGCTCGTCCATCTGATCCCAGTGCGTCAGGTCCTGCGACCAGCAGGCACTGACGCCATCGAGCAGCAGCTGGCTCATCAGCAGGCGCCGACGCGCCCTGCCCTCATTGCCGCCTGCGGCCTTGATGTCCACCGGTGGCAGCAAGGCGCCCAGCGGGGCAGCCACTTCCTGCGCCATGGGCAGCATCAGGCGGGCGATGTCCAGCGTGGGCCGGGTGCGGGTGGCATCGGCCACGGTACGCCAGCGGGCCTCCAGCTGGGCCATGTCGCCCCGCTCGATGCGGGTGAACAGCTCGCGCTTGATGCGCTGCATCAGCCCGTCGCCCTGGCGACGCAGGCTGTCGAGGGTGGCGTGATTGGCCTGGCCGTCCGCGCCGGACAGGACATAGCCAGCCAGCAGCTGGGTGTGGACCAGCAGGAATTCGGTGATCAGCGTGCGCTGACCCGCCGAGATGGGCCCCAGGGGTCGACGGGACGTGGTGGCCAGTACCGGACGCCCCAGCAGGACGCCCAGGCCGATGGTCATGAGCTGCAGCAGGCGGCGGCGCTGGCGGCGCACCATCACGGGGCGCAAACGTGCTGCGCCCCCCCGCGCCGCTCTGGCGCCGGGTGCATGAAGGTCTCGATCTGTGCCCAGGGTGTCCATGAGGCGGATTCTGGCGCCCGGGCAGGTCCGGCGCCATGGCTCGCGGACGAATGGATGGCTCGGTCAGCCCTGCCGGTCGATGACGGCCCCGCCCAGGCAGACCTCCCCGTCATAGAAGACGACGGACTGGCCGGGGGTGACGGCCCATTGCGGCTCTGCAAAGCCCACCTCGATGCGTGAGGAGGCCTTTTCGGCCCCGGTGGCCGCCGATGCGTCTGCCGGGGCTGCCTCCGTGGCGGCGTCCTCCTCCGGCGACGAGGGCTGCACCCACCCTTCGGCATCCTGCTGGCGGTAGCGGCACTTCACGCCATAGGGGCGACCCGGCTCGGGAGCCGTGCCGATCCAGTGGACATCGCGTGCGGCCAGCCGCTGGGTGAGCAGCAAGGGGTGGTCGTGCCCGCGCACCACGATGAGGGTGTTGCTGGCCAGATCCTTGCCGGCCACGAACCAGGGCGTGCCGTCAGCGTTGTCGCGCCGGCCACCGATGCCGATGCCCTTGCGCTGGCCCAGGGTATAGAACGAGAGCCCGACGTGCTCGCCCACCTGCACGCCCCGGTCATCGACCATCGGCCCCGGCTTGGTGGGCAGATAGCGCGACAGGAACTCGCGGAACGGGCGTTCGCCGATGAAGCAGATGCCGGTGGAGTCCTTCTTGGTGGCGTTGGGCAGGCCAATACGGGCGGCGATCTCGCGCACCTCGGGCTTGGTGATGCCCGCCAGCGGGAAGACGGCCCGCGAGAGCTGATACTGGTTCAGCCGGTGCAGGAAGTAGCTCTGGTCCTTGTTGGCATCCGCGCCGCGCAACAGCTGCACCAGGCCGTCGGGCCCGATGCGGTTGCCGGCGTAGTGGCCGGTGGCGATGCGCTCGGCCCCCAGCGCCAGGGCGTGGTCCAGGAACGCCTTGAACTTGATCTCGGCGTTGCAGAGGATGTCGGGATTGGGCGTGAAGCCGGCCTCGTAAGCCTGCAGGAACAGGCTGAAGACCCGCTCGCGGTAGTCGGCAGCGAAGTTGACGGCCTCCAGGTCGATGCCGATCACGTCGGCCACGCTGGCGGCGTCCAGCCAGTCCTGGCGCGACGAGCAGTACTCGCTGTCATCGTCGTCTTCCCAGTTCTTCATGAACAGGCCAGTGACCTGCCAGCCCGCCTCTTTCAGCAGCCAGGCACTGACGGCAGAATCGACGCCGCCCGAGAGCCCTACAACGATCTGACGGCCTTCTCCGTCCGGTAATGTACGTTTCATGCGAACATTGTAGAAAATTATGGAAACCCTTAAGGGAAGTTCCGGTCACCCCTGCCTCCTCGCCTGCAGCTAGCCTGCCGGGGAGCAGCATGACCCGGAGGCCCCTGAAACCCCCCAAGAAAGGATCTGCCCATGAAAATCGGGATCCCGAAAGAGCGACGTCCAGGCGAAACCCGGGTGGCTGCCACGCCAGAGACTGTCAAGAAGCTGGTCAAGGCGGGCCACGAAGTGCTGGTTGAACGTGAGGCCGGCGTGGCCTCCGACATCACCGATGCAGCCTACGAGGAAGCCGGCGCACAGATGGTGGACACGGCCGGTGCCTTCGGCGCCGAGCTGGTGGCCAAGGTGCGCGGCCCCATGGAGGAAGAACTGCCCCAACTGAAGGCAGGCTCCACCCTGCTGGGCATGCTCAACCCCTACCATGCCGACGGTCTGGCGCGTCTGGCCGCCACGGGCGTGACGGCCTTCGCCCTGGAGGCGGCCCCGCGCACCACGCGTGCCCAGAGCCTGGATGTCCTCTCATCTCAGGCCAATATTGCCGGATACAAGGCCGTGCTGGTCGCCGCCAACCTGTACCAGCGCTTCTTCCCCATGATGATGACGGCTGCCGGTACCGCCAAGGCAGCTCGGGTGGTCATCCTGGGTGCTGGCGTGGCCGGTCTGCAGGCCATCGCCACGGCCCGTCGTCTGGGCGCGGTGGTCGAGGCCTCGGACGTGCGTCCGGCCGTGAAGGAGCAGATCGAGTCGCTGGGTGCCAAGTTCATCGACGTGCCCTACGAGACCGACGAGGAACGCGAGGCGGCCGCCGGTGTGGGCGGCTATGCACGCCCGATGCCGCCGTCCTGGCTGGAACGCCAGGCCAAGGCCGTGGCCGAGCGCATCCGTCAGGCCGACGTGGTGATCACCACGGCCCTCATCCCGGGCCGCAAGGCGCCGGTGCTGGTCACGCGCGCCATGGTCGAATCCATGCGCCCTGGCTCGGTGGTGGTGGACATGGCCGTTGAACAGGGTGGCAACTGCGAACTGTCGAAGGCCGACAACGTGGTGCGCCACCAGGGCGTGAGCATCGCCGGAGTGGGCAACCTGCCCGCCATGGTGCCGGCCGACGCCTCGGCGTTCTACGCCCGCAACATCCTTGATTTCCTGAAGCTGATCGTCGACGACGAGAAGAAGCTCAAGATCGACCTGGAAGACGACATCGTGAAGGCCTGCCTGGTGGCCCGCGACGGCCAGGTGCTGCGCGAGCAGAAGGCCTGAGCCCGCGCCGGCCCGGACGGCCGGCTTCACCGAATACAACCAAGGTTTCACGACATGGAACTCGTCAATCACACCATCCTCAACCTGATCATCCTGGTGCTGGCCATCTATGTGGGCTATCACGTGGTCTGGAACGTGACGCCGGCGCTGCACACGCCGCTGATGGCCGTCACCAACGCCATCTCGGCCATCGTCATCGTGGGCGCCATGCTGGCAGCATCCCTCACCGAGACCGGCCTGGGCAGGAGCATGGGCCTTCTGGCCATGATCCTCGCCTCCGTCAACGTGTTCGGGGGCTTCCTGGTCACCCGGCGCATGCTGGAGATGTTCAAGAAGAAGGAGCCGCGCAAGGTGGAGAAAAAGGCATGAGGCACCTCATGGCCCAATCCTTCGTCCCCGCGCGGCCGGCTGCCCGGCAGCCTGACATCGCGCAGCCCGTATCGTTTTCTGGAGCATTCTGATGAGCATGAATCTCGTCGTTCTGTTGTACCTAGTGGCCTCGGTGTGCTTCATCCAGGCCCTGAAGGGGCTGTCGCACCCCACCACCTCGCGCCGCGGCAACGTCTTCGGCATGGTGGGCATGCTGATCGCCATCGTCACCACCGTGGCGCTGATCCTGAAGCTGCAGGGGGCCGCCGGCACCCAGTCCAACGGCTCCGGCATCGCGCTGGTCATCTTCGGCCTGCTGGTGGGCGGCTCTGCCGGTACCGTCATGGCGCGCCGGGTGGAAATGACCAAGATGCCCGAGCTGGTGGCCTTCATGCACTCGATGATCGGTCTGGCGGCGGTGTTCATCGCCATCGCCTGCGTGGCCGAGCCGTGGGCCTTCAACATCGTCGGCCACGGTGAGCCCATCCCGGTGGGCAACCGCATCGAGCTGTTCATCGGCACCTTCGTGGGCGCCATCACCTTCTCGGGCTCCGTCATCGCCTTCGGCAAGCTCTCGGGCAAGTACAAGTTCCGCCTGTTCCAGGGCGCGCCCGTCACCTTCGCCGGCCAGCATGCACTCAACCTCATCCTGGCCATCGCCATGGTGCTGTGCGGCATCTGGTTCACGGCCACCCAGGGCTGGACGCCCTTCTGGCTGATGACCGCCATCGCCTTCGTGCTGGGCGTGCTGATCATCATCCCGATCGGCGGCGCCGACATGCCGGTGGTGGTCTCGATGCTCAACAGCTACTCGGGCTGGGCAGCAGCCGGCATCGGCTTCTCGCTGAACAACCCGATGCTGATCATCGCCGGTTCGCTCGTGGGCTCCAGCGGCGCCATCCTCTCGTACATCATGTGCAAGGCGATGAACCGCTCGTTCTTCAACGTGATCCTGGGCGGCTTCGGGGCCGATCCGGCCGCTGCCGGCCAGGCAGGCGGTGCCAAGGAGCAGCGTCCGGTGCGCAGCGGCTCGGCCGACGATGCAGCCTTCATGCTGGCCAACGCCGACTCGGTCATCATCGTTCCGGGCTACGGCCTGGCGGTGGCCCGTGCCCAGCACCCGCTGAAGGAACTCACCGACAAGCTGATCGAGAAAGGTGTGCAGGTGCGCTATGCCATCCACCCGGTGGCCGGCCGGATGCCGGGGCACATGAACGTGCTGCTGGCCGAGGCCGAAGTGCCCTACGACCAGGTGTTCGAGATGGAGGACATCAACCCCGAGTTCAGCGAGACCGACGTGGTGCTGGTGCTGGGCGCCAACGACGTGGTGAACCCGGCGGCGAAGGATCCCAACTCGCCCATCGCCGGCATGCCCATCCTGGACGCCTACAAGGCCGGCCAGGTGATCGTGAACAAGCGTTCGATGGCCTCCGGCTACGCCGGCCTGGACAACGAGCTGTTCTACATGCCCAAGACCATGATGGTGTTCGGCGACGCCAAGAAGGTCGTCGAGGACATGGTCAAGGCCCTGGAGGGCTGAGGCTTCTGTCTGTCTGATCCCGGTCCTGCCCGGACGCTGCCCGCCTTCGCGGGTTCTGCGGCCCGAGCACCGGTCCCCCACCGGATCACCAGGGTTACAAGCCCCTTGCAGCGTCGTGTTGCAAGGGGCTTTCTCTATTTGGGACTTTCCCTGACCCGCCTTGCCAATTCACGCCTGCCTTGACCCTGACATTGTGTCAGGCTTCAGACTGCCCCTTTCGACAAGATGCCCAAATGGCAGGAGGATCGATGTTCAAGATGATCATGCTGGTCAAAAGAAAGAAAGGGCTCTCCCGAGAGGCATTTCTCAGACACTGGCAGGCCCATTCGGCCAGCGTCATGGCATACCGCGAGGTTCTGCGGATTCGGCGCTACACCAAGACACTACCCGTTGCAGCACCACAGGAACATGCCAGCGGCCTGGCCATCCAGCGTACTCCCTCATCGTTCGACTGGGATGCCATGGGCGAGATCTGGTACGACAGTCAAGCCGACTTCCTGCAAGTACGCGCAACTCAGGCGGCTCGCCAGGCCTTGGCCAGGCTGCATGCCGACGAACGGACCTTCGTGGACATGGAAGCCTCGGTACTGTGGTTCGGCGAAGAGACAGCTGTCATCCGGCACGAATCGGACTGCCCCTGATGAGTGATCCACGCAACACCGTCGTTCCGATGCTGGCCATATGCTGCCCGGGGCCGGACAATGCCTTTCGGTATTCTTTCGGCAGGCGGGCAGACCCCATGGTGGAAGACAGTTTCACGGCGTTCCTGGTGGGCAGCTTCGTCAGCCTCATCACCATCATCAACCCACCGGCCACGCTGCCGATCTTCACCTCGGTCACCAGCAGCCTGGATGCGGACGCCACCCGGCGCACCGCCACCTCGGCCTCCATCTACTGCTTCTGCATCCTGGTGGGCAGCCTGTTCGCCGGCAGCATGATCATGAAGGCCTTCGGGATCTCCTACGGTGCCATGCGGGTGGCCGGCGGCATGGTCATCGGTCTGCTGGGTCATGGCATGCTCTACGGCAAGGCAGAGGTCTCCGAGGTGGCCAAGGCGCAGTACAGCAACCCCGCCTTCTTCCCGCTGGCACTGCCCGGCATCACCGGCCCCGGCTCCATCGCCGTGGTCATCGGTCTGGAGACCCAGATCCGCGAGCTGGGCACCTTCCAGCACCGCATCAGCGCCTACCTGGCCGTTCTGGGCGCCATGCTGGCCGTCTGCCTGGTCGAGTTCCTGCTGCTGCGCAGCGCTCGCACCGTCACCACGCGGCTGGGCCATACCGGCATCGAGGTCATCACCCGGCTCAGCGGCTTCCTGCTGATCTGCGTGGGTGTGCAGTTCCTGGCCTCGGGAGCGCAGACACTGTATGCCTCGCTGGTGCATGCCGCAGCCGCCACGGCCGGGCACTGAAAAGGCATCCCCGCTCCACGGGCCGGCCCGACCGTTCGGATCGGCCTTCCGGCCCGTCCGTATCCTGCTCCTCGGCAGCGCCGCAGCGTTGTCGTAGCTTTCTCCGACTCAACCCGCCTGACGGCCCTCGCCGGAGAACAGAAGCATGCAGGACAATGCCACTACCATCGACATCCAGCAGTCGGACAGCCTGCGCAACATCGTCCTGGGCTGTTACGCCGCCTCCCTCCTGGGGCCCTTCATCTCTATCGGCATGCTGAACGTCCCCGTCATGCTCGTGGCCTGGTTCTACTCTTCCCGCGCACGCGACACGGCCTACGAGGACCATCTGAAGCAGCTGATCCAGACCCCGCTCATCTGCCTGGTCCTGATGGTTGTCGTCATCTTCACCCGCATCCTGGCCCTGCCGGGCAGCATCGCGCTGATCGGCTGGTTCCTGTACCGCATGGTGAAGGGCGCGCTGAGAGCCTATAGCCGGGAACCCTTCTCGGACTGAGTTCTCGGGCCGGCAACCTGCGACCTGCGACCTGCGACCTGCGACCGGGTGCCAGGTGCCGGGTGTCGGGTGCCGGCGCGCATGATGTGACAGATGGTGAGACAGGGGCTCACGCAAGGCGCAGCCGCTTGATTCCGGGCGGCTGTGTCATCATCTGAGGGGTGGATCACCTTGTGATTTCCCGCCGACCACGGAGAGCCCCCTGTCATGCCGCCCTACACCTACGAGAACGCCACCACCATCGAGACCCAGCGTGAAGCCGCCTTCCGGCGCACGGCCATGTTCGACTACTGGCTACATATCATCGGCGCCATCTTCTCGCTGGGCCTGCTGTCGCTGGTGGCCCTGATCATCAACTACATCCAGCGCCCCTCCTCCCGTGGCTCCATCTATGAAAGCCACTTCACCTGGATGATCCGCACCTGCTGGTGGACGATCCTCTGGATCTGCATCTTCGGCACGCTGGGCTTCGTCACCTTCGGACTGCTGTCGTTCCTGGCGCTCATTCCAAAATATTTAGAGGAACAATCAGGCGATCGCGTGATTTTAACGAACGTTTATAGT
>ERZ773049.444-NODE-444-length-25920-cov-4.688459_pt1 | contig 25920 bp, 18 predicted proteins | sample MGYA00580633_ERZ773049 | MGnify/ENA primary metagenome ERZ773049 (study PRJEB29015, sample SAMEA2737991) | human oral metagenome | biome: human oral; feature: human-associated habitat; material: dental | place: China | collected 2066 ...
TGGACTCGAACCACCGCTGACAGAACCAAAAACTGTAGTGCTACCATTACACCATGGGACAATTAACGGGTGCAAAGGTACTTGTTTTCGGGCATGCCACCAAATTTTAACCCAACTTTTTATGCTTAATGGGCAAAAAAAATTGGAAGTGGGGGTGAAAAGGACTTTTAAAGGCGAAAAAGTGAATAGGTGAAAAGGTAAAAAAATGGCTGCGCACCAGTCATGTTAACTCGTCAACTTGTCAACTTACTAAGGTGAAAAAGGGTGGCTTTGTCCCACCGATGAACAAGCTGGCCTAACGTAGCTAAAAAGCTAGAACGCCTAATATAACTATAAAACCTAGAAACCTAGAACCCCTAGAACAGCTAGAATGCCAAGCCCTCTTGCTAACTAAACCAACGTTTTCGTTAAGCCAAATGAACAATGTCGAGCTTGCCTGAACATGGTCATGGCGAGAAAACGCACTTTTAGAGAAACGAAAAAAGAACCATTTTAGCCCAACACCATGCGCCGCCCAATGTCGCTTTCAGCAACACACAAGCCTTACAAACAGGTGTTGTTCAGTTTGTTTACCTTCCCCAAAAGCCGAAAACCGAGGTACGCATGTTGCACGCTGCCCATCGCCCACCACCGCCCAAGCACGTAAAATACCTTAAAAATGCAGCGCGTTTATCATATTTTGCACAATAAAGCGAACAAAACGCTGTTTATTTGAGGAATTCTCACTAAATTTGCAGCTAAAATTAATTCAAAAGCGGAATGAAAAAAATGCGATGGTCTCTTGCTTTGCTGTTCTCGGCTGGTTTTGTTTTTGCATCTTGTCTGAAAGACGATGCCAGAGACATCACCTATTATGACGACACGGCTATCACGGCCTTCACCCTTGGAAAACTAAGTTTGAGGGTGGATTCCACCACAAAAGACGGCAAGAAAGACAGTGTATATTATAGAAAACTCGATGCCAAGAAATATGTTTTCTACATCGACCAGATAAACAAAAGGGTGTACAACCTCGACTCGCTGCCCTACGGCGTGAACCAAAAGAAGATTGTTGGCACCTTCTCTACCAGAAACGCGGGCGTGGTTACGCTGAAAAGCCTTACCAGCGACTCGGTAAAGTATTACAAAAACGGGCAAGACTCGGTGGACTTCACCTCCGAGCGCACGTTCGTTGTGTACAGCAACTCGCAAAAGTACTCGCAGAAATACACTGTAGACGTGCGTGTGCACAAGCAAAAACCCAACGACTTTAAGTGGAACCAGTTGGCCACGGTGCCTGCCTTCGCTTCTTTGCAAGGCTTGCGCGTAGCAAACGCCGGCTCGATGGTGCTGGTTTTCGGCTCTACTGGTAGTGGGACGGTGGTTTACGGGTCGCCTATTGCCGACGGAAAGTCGTGGGCCAAGCTCGCCCCTTCGTTCTCGCCCGATGCCAACGCATGGCAAAACGCCGTTAGTTTCAACGGCGTGGCATACGTTTTGAATGGAAACAGGGTGTGGCAATCAACCGATGGCACAACTTGGACCGACTTCGGCGTAAACGCCGCAGGCATGTCGCGACTCTTGGGCGCCTCTAATGCGGGGCTACATCTACTTAAAGGCACGAACAACCTATACTGGGCAAAGGCTGGAACGTCAGAGCCTGTACTTGAAACGTTGGCAGCAAGCTCCGGCTATCTGCCGCAACAAGATTTCAACATGGTTGTTTGGAACCACTCGGCAAGCGATAAAACCGAACAAGTGGTGCTACTTGGCAACCGCAAAGAGGCCGACTACGCCAGCGATTCCGCACCCGTGGTGTGGGGTAAGGTTTTCGAATACGGACAAACAAGCTCTACCCAAAGGTGGGCTTACTACAATAGTTTGGAGGCAGAGCCGCGACTTCCGCGCATGTCTAACCTGCAAGTAGTGGTTCATGGGCCCGTTCTCTTGGCCGTGGGCGGTGCAGGTATGGGCGCAAGCAGCAGCGTACAGGCGCTGAAAAACGTGTATGTGAGTGCCGATGGCGGGCTGTCGTGGCGCACCAACCGCATCTATACAATGCCCACCGACATAGCAAAGAACACCACCCAATTTGCAATGGGCGCCGACAAAGACAACCACATCTGGCTGGTTTGCGCTGGCACGGGTAAAGTTTGGCGCGTACGCAAGAACAGTGTGGGCTGGGCAACAAACAAATAACACCACAAACGCGGGGCAAAGGCAAACTGCAACAAGCCGCGCACAGTACGTATTTATATAATAAGGTGAAAAGAAACTGGCTCGCAATGTTGCTGTTCGTCGCACTCCCAAGCGGAGCAATGGCGCAAGGAGACCCCCTCTATCTCATGGAGGCGGGTGGCACATTAGGGTTGGTTACTTACTTAGGCGACTTCAATGCAGGCATCTTCCGTGGGGCGCAACCTATGGGCGGACTAGTTCTGCGGCGAGTGATAAACCCCTATATGGACCTGCGGCTGGCCGCCTTTACAGGCAAGATAAAAGGTTCGTCGCAAAACAACGGCACCTATTACCCAGCCTATGCCGCCTCGCCTTACCACTTTAACCACCGCGTGGTGGATGTGGGCGTGGCCTACGAGTACAACTTCTGGCCCTACGGCACAGGGCGCGACTATCGCGGAGCGCAGCCGCTTACACCCTATATCATGGGTGGGATGGGGCTGACCCACGTTAGCGGCGGCGAAAAAAACGTAACCACGGCCAACCTTTTCTTAGGCGTGGGCGTGAAATACAAGCTAGCCGAGAGGCTGAACCTTGGGCTGGAATGGGCCATGCACTTTGCAACGAGCGACAAGTTGGACGGCGTTGCCGACCCTTATACGGTGGGCAGCGTGGGCATGTTCAAAAACAAGGACGGCTATTCGGCCCTATCGCTGTCGCTCACATATAGTTTCATGCCCAAATGCAGAACCTGTAACAAAGACGATTAATGGAACAAGAACTAGACATCAAACGCATACCCCGACACATTGCCATCATTATGGACGGCAACGGACGATGGGCAAAGGAACGCGGAAAAGAAAGAAGCTACGGCCACCAGGCCGGAGTGGACACCGTGAGACGTATCACTTCGGAGTGTGTGCGCCTAGGGGTGAAGTTCTTAACGCTCTACACCTTCTCCACAGAGAATTGGAGTAGGCCCGAAACGGAAATTGCCGCGCTGATGGGTTTGGTGCTCTCTTCGCTAGAAGACGAAATCTTCATGAAGAACAACGTGCGTTTCCAAGTGGTGGGCGACATACAACGCCTGCCCCAATCGGTGCAAGACAAACTGCAAGAAACCATGGAACACACTGCACAAAACACGGCAATGACCATGGTGGTGGCACTTAGCTACTCGTCGAGATGGGAACTGACGCGCGCCGCTCAAAGCATCGCACGCGACGTGAAAGCAGGAACATTGCAGCCCGAAGACATCACCGAAGAGCTGATGAACGAACGACTGGAAACGGCTTTCATGCCCGACCCCGAACTATTGATACGCACAGGTGGAGAGTTGCGCATCTCTAACTACATGCTCTGGCAGATTGCTTACTCGGAATTGTACTTCTGCGACACCTATTGGCCCGACTTCGACGAGGCCGACTTGCACCAAGCCATCGCCAGTTACCAAGCCCGGCAAAGGCGATTCGGCAAAACGGGCATGCAAGTAGAAAGCGAAGCCTGAACAGCAGGCGTGAAGTATATTGACTTATAAAGATAGAAAACAACCCAAAAATGAAGATATTACGCAAGGTTTTTCCTGTTGTCGCCCTCTGCTTGTGCGGGCTTAATGCCGCCGCACAGGGCAAAATCGTGTACCCAGACATATCATACGCCGGTACACCCAAAACGTTGGTGCTGGGCGGCATCAACGTTTCGGGCATCGAAGGCTACGAAGACTATATGCTGGCAGGCATATCCGGATTGAGCGTGGGGCAGGAAATAATGGTTCCTGGCAACGAAATCACCGATGCCGTGAAGCGTTATTGGCGGCACGGGCTGTTCTCTGACGTGAAGATTTCGGCCGACTCGATTGTTGGCGACAAGATTTACCTGCACGTAAGCCTTGCCATGCGCCCACGTGTTTCGGTTATCAACTACGTTGGATTGAAGAAGTCGGAACGCGAAGACATGGAAAACAAACTGGGACTGCTAAAAGGTGCGCAGATTACGCCCAACATGATAGACCGTGCCAAGATTTTGGCCAAACGCTATTTCGACGACAAAGGCTTTAAGAATGCCGACATCGAAATTCGCCAACGCGACGACGTGTCTAACAAGAACCAGGTGATACTCGACGTAATCATCGACAAGAAAGAAAAGATGAAGGTGCGAGACATCATCATCGAAGGTAACGCACAACTGCCTAGCAGAAAGATTAAGGGCGGCTTTTTGCGCAAGGGTGCATTCGCCAAGACCCACGAGGCAGGTAAGCTTTCATCGCTGTTTAAGGCCAAGAAGTTTACCCCCGAACGCTGGGCTGCCGACAAAAAGAAGCTTATCGAGAAGTATAACGAGCTGGGCTTTCGCGATGCTACCATCTTGGAAGACACCGTTTGGAACGCCGACGAGAAACATGTGAACATACACATAAAGGTGAACGAGGGTAAGAAATACTACCTACGTAACGTTACTTGGGTAGGAAACACCGTCTATTCAACCGACTATCTCAATGCACTTCTGGGCATGAAGAAGGGCGACGTGTACGACCAAAAGCTGCTGAACAAACGCTTAACGGAAGACGAAGATGCGGTTGGAAACCAATATTGGAACCACGGCTACTTGTTTTATAACCTACAACCCACCGAAGTAAACATCGTTGGCGACTCTATCGACCTTGAAATGCGCATCGTAGAAGGTCAGCAGGCACACCTGAACAAGGTGCGCATCAATGGTAACGACCGCCTTTACGAGAATGTTGTGCGCCGCGAATTGCGCACAAAGCCGGGCGACCTCTTCTCCAAAGAGGCATTGCAACGTTCGGCGCGCGAGCTAGCTACGATGGGACACTTCGATGCAGAGAAAGTTAGTCCCGATGTTCGTCCCAACTACGAAGACGGAACGGTGGACATTAATTGGAACTTGGAGCAGAAGAGCAACGACCAAATTGAGTTCTCACTGGGTTGGGGACAGACGGGCCTTATCGGTAAAATCGGTCTCAAGCTCAACAACTTCTCCATGCGCAACCTCTTTGGCAAGAACAAGGAGCGCCGCGGACTGCTGCCCATTGGCGATGGCGAGACACTATCGTTGGGCGTACAAACCAATGGTAAGTACTATCAATCGTACAACGCCAGCTACTCAACGGCTTGGCTTGGCGGCAAACGTCCGTTGCAATTCAACGTCAGCGTGTTCTACTCTAAGCAAACTGGCGTAAACAGCAACTATTATAACAACAATTCTCGCTATGCCTACTACAACTCGCTTAACGGTTACGGGAGCAGCTATTACAACAATTACGAGAACTATTACGACCCCAACCAATACATACAGATGCTTGGTGCGTCTGTGGGATGGGGCAAGAGGTTGCGTTGGCCCGACGATTTCTTCGTGCTTTCGATGGACCTTTCGTACACAAGATACATGTTGAAGAACTGGCGCTACTTCATTATGAGCAATGGTAACGCCAACAACATCAACCTAGGGCTTACGCTTAGCCGCAACTCTACGGACAATCCCATGTTCCCCCGCAAGGGTTCGGAGTTCATGGCATCGGTTAGCGTAACTCCACCTTGGTCTAAGTGGGACGGCAAAGACTATCGCAACTTGGCCAACGATGCTAAATCGCCCACATTTGCAAAGGAACAGCAGGAGAAATATCGCTGGGTGGAGTACCACAAATGGAAGTTTAAGTCGAAAACTTACACGGCTCTTTCGGGCGGACAAAAGTGTTTCGTGCTGATGTCGCGCGTTGAATTCGGTCTGTTGGGCTCGTACAACAGCTATAAGAAGTCGCCTTTCGAGACCTATTATATGGGTGGCGACGGTATGAGCGGCTACTCAACGGGCTATGCCGAAGAAACAATCGGCTTGCGCGGATACGAAAACGGCTCGCTCACGCCATACGGTGCAGAAGGTTACGCTTATACGCGCATGGCACTAGAACTGCGCTATCCCTTTATGCTGGGCAACACCACCATCTATGGTTTAGGTTTCGCAGAAGCGGGTAACGCATGGACCGACACGCGCAAGTTCAACCCCCTACAACTCAAACGTAGTGCCGGCTTGGGCGTGCGAATATTCCTTCCAATGGTGGGACTTATGGGTATAGACTGGGCTTATGGCTTCGACAAGGTGTACGGAACAAAGGGTGGCAGCCAGTTCCACTTCATCTTAGGACAAGAGTTCTAAACCTTTTAACGCCGTGTACGTCTAAAACATAATGGGGAACATGGCTCGGCCAAACCGGTTTTGGCCAGCCTTCGCCCCTTTTGCTGACAACAACAAATTAAAGAAGAGAGATTATGAAGAAACTTATCATCACCTGCCTTGTGGCCATTGTGTCGCTGGCAGCCCATGCGCAGAAGTTCGCGCTCATCGACATGGAATACATCATGAAGAACATTCCTGCCTACGAGCGCGCCAACGAGCAACTCAATCAAGTGTCGAAGAAGTGGCAAGCAGAGGTTGAGGCACTCTCGAACGAAGCTGCGACGATGTACAAGAACTACCAAAACGAGGTGGTTTTCCTCTCGCAAGAGCAACGTAAGGCCAAGCAAGAGGCCATTATGAAGAAAGAAAAGGACGCCGGAGAGCTTAAAAAGAAATACTTTGGACCCGAAGGCGAACTCTACAAAAAGCGCGAAAGCCTGATTGCCCCCATACAAGAGGCCGTGTATAACGCTGTAAAAGAACTCTCGGAACAGCGCGGTTACTCGCTGGTGCTGGATAGGGCAAGCGATACGGGCATCATCTTTGGGTCGCCCAAGATAGACATTAGCAACGATGTGCTGGGTCGTTTGGGGTATTCCAATTAGTCTGGCGTGTAGTAAGGAGGAAGTAGTAAGGAGTAGGTAGTAAAGGAGGAAGTAGTAGGTAGTAAAGTGGTTAGGTGTAAGTGGTAAGAAGGATGAACAATAACTCACAAACCACGAACTAATGAACTTACAAACTCACAAACTTACCCACTGATAAACTCACAAACTTACCCACTCATAAACTTACGAACTCACCAACTCATAACCCCGAATATTAACATATTAAACAATTATAACAATGAAGAAACTAGTTTTAATGCTGATGCTTTTCGCCCCAATGGCCATGTTCGCACAGAAGTTCGGACATGTTAACGCCCAAGAAGTGATGGCATCCATGCCCGAATTCTTAAAAGCTAAGGGCGACATCGAGGCTTCGGCCAAGAAATTCGAGAACGAACTCACCGCCATGCAAGAAGAACTGAAACGCAAAAGCGATGAGTACGAGAAGACCAAGAGCACGATGAACGCCACCAAGCAACAAGAAACGGAGGCTAGCTTGCAGCAGATGTACCAGAAAATTCAGCAAACCTATCAAGACAACCAGCAGTCTTTGCAAAAGGCTCAGCAAGAGAAGATGGGTCCCATCACGGGTAAGCTGGTAGATGCCATTAAGGCTGTGGGCAAAGCAGGCGGCTACGTCTACATCATGGACGTATCGGCCGGCATCCCTTACATCAGCGATACGCTTAGCAAAGACGTAACGGCAGAAGTGAAAGCACAGCTCAACAAAATGAAGTAAAGCGTCCCCTCAAAGCCCTATAACAGACTGCGCATCGCGCACTTTGGCAAACAAACCAGGGCAGAGGAAAGCCTATGCAAAGCCGTTCTGCCGGCACATCGTCTACGGCGAACGCCCCGAACGGCCATGCCTTCACAACCTCTTAAAGCACTGATGCCCGTGTTTGACCTCGTTTCTTGTCGTGGCCAAACGCGGGTTTCAGCCTTTTCGCGAATGCGCCCGCATATATATTATAAGGTGTATCCGTGCCGATAAGCACAGCCGACACAGCGCATCGCCATACTAACAGATGTCCCAAAAGGGGCGAAAACACCAACCAAACGATATGAAAAAAACTATTTTTGCGGCACTAATGCTCCTGGCAGCCCTCACAACTGGCGCACAAGATGCAACCGCACAAACACAAAATGCACCCTCGGAGCGTGCTGCCACACTGCGATTTGGCTATTTCAGCTATCAAGACGTGTTGCAGTCGGCCCCCGATTACGCAACCATTCAGCAGAACATCGAGACCCTTCGCGGCAAGTATCAAGCCGAAATGAAACGCGCCACCGACGAGTTCAACCTCAAATACGAGGCTTTTCTCGATGGACTGAAAGATTTTGCACCAGCCATCCGCATGAAACGTCAAGCCGAATTGCAAGAGCTGATGGAGAAGAACATGGCCTTCAAGCAAGAGGCAGCACGCCTGTTGCAGAAAGCCGAGACCGAGGCAATGGCTCCATTGAAAGCTAGGCTTAACCAAGCCGTGGCCAAAGTGGGCGAACAAAAGGGCTTGGCCTTCATCCTGAACACCGACAACAACGCTGCGCCCTACCTCAATCCCGCATTGGGCGAAAACGTTTCGGCCGCCATCAGCGCCGAGTTGAAGTGATGCACACGTTGCTTAGGCAACATCCTTATGGGCGATGGGCGTCGTTTCGGCGCCTAACAGCCCGTTACACCAATAGCGTATGAACAACTTTCCACAACAAGCAGGCCCAATCGGCGTATTCGATTCGGGCTACGGCGGACTAACTATCCTGCACGGCATTAGGCAATTGTTGCCCCAGTACGATTATCTCTACTTGGGCGACAACGCTCGTGCGCCCTACGGTCCGCGTTCGTTCGATGTGGTGTATCAGTTCACGCGCCAAGCCGTGGTCAAGCTCTTCGAACAAGGTTGTCACCTTATTATAATAGGTTGTAACACGGCATCGGCAAAGGCTTTGCGTTCCATTCAACAGCGCGACCTACCCACGCTCGATGCCAAACGCCGCGTGTTGGGCATCATCCGACCAACGGCCGAGAGCATCGGCAACCTCACCAACACCCGCCACGTGGGCATATTAGCCACCGAAGGTACCATCAAGAGCGACAGTTATCGGTTGGAAATACAAAAGCTGTTCCCCGACATTGTGGTACAAGGCATGGCCTGTCCGCTGTGGGCAGCCATAGTTGAGGCAAACGAGGCCGACAGTCCAGGCGCAGACTACTTCGTTAAGAAACGCATCGACGGCCTTTTGCGCACCGATCCGCAGATAGATGCCATCGTGCTTGGCTGCACCCACTACCCCCTACTGATGAACAGCATCGTGAAACACGTGCCGCCTGGCGTACGCATCGTGCCACAAGGCGAGTATGTGGCCAACAGTTTGCAGCAATATCTGCAACGACACCCAGAGATAGACGCGCTGTGCACCAAACATGGAACGGCACGCTACCTCACCACCGAGAACAAAGACAAGTTCAAAGACAATGCGCAGATATTTCTGCACGAACAAATAGACTGCCAGCACGTTAGCTTGGAATAGCCCCACGCACATCACTCTAAACACCCACCCACTATGCAAGAAACAAGACAAAACCGCATCGCACGACTTCTGCAAAAAGAGTTGAGCCTTATTTTCCAATCACAAACGCGATTGATGCACGGCGTGATGGTTAGCGTAACCCGCACACGCGTGTCGCCTGACCTGAGCATCTGCACCGCCTACCTCAGCGTTTTCCCTTCGGAAAAAGGCGAAGAACTGCTCAAAAACATTGAAAGCAACATCAAGACCATACGCTACGAACTGGGTACGCGCGTGCACAACCAATTGCGCATCATACCCGAACTGCGCTTCTTTATCGACGACAGCCTCGACTATATCGAACGAATAGACGAGCTACTAAAAAAATAACCGCTCATGGCCGTATCTCTTTTCATCGCCCGCCGCTACCTTTTCTCCAAGAAAAGCACCAATGCCATCAACGTCATTAGTGCCATCTCGGTGGTGGGCGTGGCTGTCGCAACGATGGCCTTGGTTATCGTGCTGAGCGTGTTCAACGGCTTTCACGACCTCGTTGCCTCGCTCTTCACCGCCTTCGACCCGCAAATCGAAGTGGTACCAGCCAAAGGAAAGGACGCACCAACCGACGATCCCGTGCTCACACAGATAAAGCAACTGCCCGAAGTGGACGTTGCCACCGAGTGTGTGGAGGACAATGCACTGGTGTTTTACGGCGACAAGCAAGCCATGGTGACCATCAAGGGCGTTGACGACAACTTCACCCAACTAACGCGCATCAACGATTTGCTATACGGCGAAGGCGAGTTTGCCCTGCGCGCTGCCAATTTGCAGTATGGCGTGTTGGGCATCAGACTGGCCCAACAGCTGGGAACAGGCGCACGTTGGAACGGCTTTATGCGCGTGTTTGCGCCCAACCGCGAGGGACAATTCGACATTTCCAACCCCTCTTCGGGCTTCGTTGTCGACTCTCTGCTCTCGCCGGGCGTGGTGTTCTCGGTAAAACAAGCCAAATACGACCAGCGTTACATCCTCACTTCCGTTTCTTTCGCCCGCAATCTCTTTGGCATGCAAGGTATGCTCACGGCCTTGGAGCTGAAATTAAAGCCCAATGCCAACACGGCCGAGGTGAAAAAGAAGATGCAAACCATTGCAGGAAGTAAGTACAAAGTGCTCGACCGATACGAACAACAAGAAGACACCTTCCGCATTATGAACGTAGAAAAGGCCATTGCCTACATCTTTCTCACCTTCATCTTGGTAGTGGCGTGTTTCAACATCGTGGGTTCGCTCTCTATGCTCATCATCGACAAAAAGGCCGATGTGGCCACTTTGCGCAACCTTGGCGCAACAGACAAGCAGATTGTGCGCATCTTCTTGTTCGAAGGTCGCATGATTTCGGCTGTCGGCGCGCTGGTGGGTGTAGGCTTGGGCCTACTGCTTTGTTGGCTGCAACAACAATACGGACTGGTGAGTTTAGGCAAGAGCGAGGGCTCGTTCATCGTCGATGCCTACCCCGTAAGCGTGCACTACACCGATGTGGCGTGGATTTTCGTCACCGTTATAGCCGTGGGTTGGCTCTCGGTTTGGTATCCCGTGCGCTATCTCAGCCGCAAACTCTTGGGTTAGACACATCTTACCCCACCATGTAATTTCCTAAAACAATTCCTATCTCTAACAATGAACGACATTTGCAGTATTGGACACATCACGCGCGACAAGATAATAACGCCCCACCACGAGGCGTTTATATCGGGCGGAACATCCTTCTACTTCTCGTATGCCATAGCACGCCTACCCCGTAAGGTGTCTTATCAGTTAGTAACAAAGCTTGGACGACTTGATGTTGAAGAGGTGAAACGCATGCGCGCCGAACGAATAGACGTATTGGCCTTTACTTGCGACAACTCGGTGTTCTTTGAAAACCGCTACGAAGGCGACCAAAACAAACGTACGCAGCGTGTGTTGTCCAAATGCGAACCCTTTAAGATTAGCGAGATGAACGGCATCGAGGCCAAGGTTTTCCACCTAGGCTCGCTGCTCAACGATGACTTCTCGGCCGATTTTGTACGCGAATTATCTACACGCGGACACATTTCTATCGATGCACAAGGCTTTTTACGCGAGGTGCGTGGCCAAGAAGTGGTGCTCGTTGACTGGGAAGAGAAGCACAAAATCTTGAAAAACACCCACACTTTGAAACTGAACGAATACGAAATGGAGGTGATTACGGGGCTTACCAACCCGCGTTCGGTGGCCCAACAAATCGCATCGTGGGGTGTTAAAGATGTGGTCATCACCCTAGGCAGCGGTGGTTCGCTTATCTATGCCGACCAAACGTTCTACGAAATCCCTGCCTACCCACCGCGTAAGCTGGTAGATGCCACGGGCTGTGGCGACACCTATGCAGCCGGTTACCTCTATTGTCGCGCCCAAGGCCTAAGCTATGCCGAGTCGGGCAAGTTTGCCGCCGCCATGTGCACACGCAAGTTGGAGGCCACAGGCCCTTATATGCCCGACAAAGAATGGTTTGAGGAAGGAACGTAAGCACAACAAGGAACTAGGATATGGCTACTTAAACCCCAATCGGGTTAACCTAACTGCACTTGGTTGGGTTAACCCGATTTGCTTGTTTATCCCTAGCCACTCTAAGCCTTCTAGTTGTTCTAGGCGTGCTGGCTATCTTAGCCCAACCACCTTACTTTTTCAACGCCTTTTGTTAAATATCCTTTATTCGCGCCATTCAACCTATAATAAAGCCCACATAACTCGTCTTAAATAGTAAAGGGCAAGCATAGCATGCGCCCATCACGCCACCTATGGAAGAACTATATCAACAACTGGTGCTTATCTCGCAAGGGAGCCAAGTGGCCTTCAACGGGTTTATCAGCCGTTTCTCAAACACCCTATACTGTCATGCCTACGGCATATTGGGTTGTAGAGAGATGGCCGAAGAGGTGGTGAGCGATGCCTTTTTGGAGGCCTGGCGCATGCGCAAAAAGCTAACGCAACTGCAAAACGTGCGCGCATGGCTAACACGCATCGTGTATAACAAGAGCGTTGACTACCTGCGGCGCGAACGAAACTACACCAAACAGATTAGCGTGGAGCACTTCGGCATGGGCGATTTCGCCTTCCCCGACATGCAAACGCCTGCCGACACGCTTATCTCGGCCGAAGAGTTGGCGGCCATTAACGCTGCCATCGACACCTTGCCACCCAAGTGCAAGTACGTGTTTTTCTTGGCCAAGGTAGAAAAAATGCCCTATCAAGACATCGCCAACATGCTGGGAATAGCCCTCGCAACGGTTAACTACCACGTAGGTCTGGCCGTGCAGACACTAAGACAACTGCTTAGGGCGCGCACAAAACCCACGGCTGGCGCATTAAGAAACGAATAAGACACTTTGCCCATGAACAGGGACATACACGACATGCGCTTTGACGGCTCGGAAGAAGACCTGCTTTTGCAAGACTTCATCAGCCGAGCTGAGCCCACCAACGTTGTTGGCGAGCATATCATGGCGCGCGTCTACGAAAAAATTGAAGCAGACAAGGCACGGCGAAGTAAGCGTTGGTGGCGCGTGGTGGCTGCCGTGGCGGTGCCTTTGTTGGCGTGCGGCCTGTGGTTGGCCTTAAATGTGCAACGCAAAAACGACGCGGCTGCACAACAAACGGCACTCGCAACGAACAAGCCTGCAAGCGTGATGCAAGAATTGGCGGTGCCAACAGGCCACACCTTAACCCTTACCCTGCCCGACGGCACACGCATGACGGCCAACTCGCGCACCCACATCAGATACCCCAAGCCTTTTAGCGCGCGCACGCGCGATATATATATAATAGGTGAAGCCTACTTTGAAGTGGCCCACGAAGAAAACCGCCCCTTTGTGGTGCATGCCCAAGGGTTCGACGTGCGCGTGCTGGGCACGCACTTTTGCGTTAACAGCTATGCGGCAGATAAAGCCAGCGTGGTGTTGGCCGAAGGTCGCGTTGAGGTGAACACTACCGCGAAAGATAAGGTGAACATGCTGCCCAACGAGCGGCTGAACATCGCCCAAGGGCAGTTTGCATCGAAAACAAAGGTTAACGCTGCCGCATACGTAGATCGCTTGAAAGGGGTGTTGCCCATGCAGGGCATGCGCTTATCAGAAGTTACGGAGTATTTGGAGAACTATTACGGCATGCGCTTTAAGGTGCAAGACGGCCTGCGCAACGAACGGCTCTACGGCAAGCTGGTTACGGCCGCGCCCTTATCCGATGTTCTGGCAAGCCTCTGCAACATATCGGGAGCAGAAGCAATGGTGAAAAATGGCGTGGTAACGATAGCACGCAGATTGTAGTTAAGGAGTTATGGAGTTAAGGAGTTATGGAGTTAAGGAGTTAAGCCAATAGCTTTGAATATCAAAAGAAAACTATTCTTGCGATTAAGATGATAAGTTAAAGCTCTTTGAATAGAACTGTAAGTTATGCTGAGAAAATCGTAAACAGGCAAGCCTGTAATCTCCTTAAAAGCCTGCAAAGCCATTGGCTTAACTCCATAACTCCTTAACTCCTTAACTCCTAGAACCGAACAACCACTCACAAGAAATGGAGCAACATGCTCCACAGACCCGCACTTGGCAGACAATGGCGTGAATGTCGGCTGATGTGCGGGTCGCTTTTTTGTGCCTATAAGAGGAAAAACAGCATGGAAGAACGCCCTAGTCGTTGTCCTTTTGAACCAGACATTGCGCTAATATCCAAGAACTAAAATACATTCAACCTTACTATTCACTCCCCTCTCCCCTTGGAGAGGGGTTGGGGTGAGGCTTTTTTTTTCATCTCCCACCTATACATTTCCTCCAACCTTACGTCCTAATTAATAGGAGCACACCTTACATATATAGGTGCTATTACCTAAACTTTCTATTAGTGAATTAACAATAACTACATTAATACAAACCCCATGAGAGAAAACGTTTACATAAAAACTTGGCGTTGGCGCATCGCCCGACGCTACGTATCGGCCCTCATGCTACTTACGCCCGTGGCTACTATGGCCTCGGCCACGTCTGCACAGGCAACTACACAGCATGGGCAACAAGCAGCCATCGCGGCAAGCAACAGCATGTCTACGGTGAGAAACGTGCTCAACTACATCGAAAAGAACAGCAACTACGTGTTCGTTTACAACGCCGAGGTGCAAAAGATGATGCCCAATAGGGTGAAAGTGAACCTCGACGGACGGCCCGCACTGCAAATTCTAGACGAGATGTGCGCCGCTACGGGATTGGCTTACAAGGCACAAGGCAACCAAATTAGCTTGGCGCAAGCAAAAAACGCGCAGTCCGGCCAACCCGACAAGGGACAGAAACGCCGGATAAAAGGAAACGTGAGCGACGCAAAGGGCGAACCCATCGTGGGCGCAACCATTAGCGAAAAAGGTGGAACAGGCGGTACGATTACCGACATCAACGGCGACTTCACCCTCGAACTGACACCCGGAAACCTCGTCACCGTGTCGTATGTGGGCTTTAAGCCACAGACGGTAAAGCCCACAGAGGGCATGCACGTAACGCTAGACGAACAAACACGCGGACTAGATGAGGTGGTTGTCATTGGTTATGGCACCAAAAAGAAGGCCAACCTCATCGGTGCAGTGAGCACCGTTGGGGCAGAAGAGTTGAAAGACAGGCCAGTGGGCAGCGTTGGACAAATGCTACAAGGGCAAGTACCCAACCTCAACATCACGTTCGCATCGGGAACGCCTGGCGAAACAACAACGCTAAACATTCGTGGTGCCACTTCGATTGCCAACACAGGTGCGCCACTAGTGCTGATAGACGGTGTTGAAAGTAGCATCGACCGCGTTAATCCGAAAGACATTGAGAGCATCTCGGTGCTTAAAGATGCAGCCTCGGCCGCCATCTACGGTGCGCGTGCAGGTTTTGGCGTGGTGCTTATCACCACCAAAAACAACAAAGACGGGCAGGCGCACATCAGTTATAACGGGCGTTTCAGTTTCTCGGCACCAACGACTAAGACCGACTTCATGACGGTGGGCTATGATGTAGCCCGACTAGTAGACGCTTTCCAAATGGCAGACAACGGCAGTACTTACACCTCGTTCGAGAAGAGCGACTACGATGAGCTGAAAGCTAGACGTTACGATACCGTTGAAAACCCCGCCCGTCCGTGGACCGTTGTTGGCCCAGACGGAAGGTATCGCTATTATGGAAACTTCAATTGGTACGATTATATCTACGACTTTAAGCAGCCCACATGGAACCACAACCTAAGCGTAAGTGGAGGAACAGAGAAGATAAACTACCTTGTTAGTGCCAATCTAAGTAACAAGACCGGCATTTTCGCCATCAATCCCGACAAGTATAGCACCAAGACACTGATGTCTAAGGTGTCGGCGCAGGTAAAGCCTTGGTTCAGGCTAACGGGTACCACATCGCTATTCAGGTCGGAATACAAGGCCTTTGGATACGACTATGAAGACGGTGGAAACTTCGACAACTTATCACAACACGCCATGCCTTGGGTACTTCCCTACAATCCCGATGGCACAAACGTGTACAATTATGCGCCATCCAAGCATCGCCCCACAAACGGTTTCCACGCCATGTTGCGCGAGGGAAACGGATTTGCTGAGGTGAAGAAGACGCAATCCACCTACGCCCTCAACGGCGTACTAACGCCAATGGCGGGGCTTAGCATCGTAGGCAACGTTAGCTACCGCCTGTTTTACAGGGAAAAAACAACTCGGCAGGCTCCCATGACCTATTCCGAACGACCTGGCGTGCTGGAACAGGTTAACACCGTGTTCTTTCAAAACCGACTCAAAGAGATACGCACAACAGAAGAATACTGGGTGTACGACCTCTATGCGTCGTATCAAAAGACATTCGCTGATGTGCATAACTTCAATGCCATCGTAGGTTTGAATCACGAAACAGGCAGATATAAAAACGTGGAAGGCAACGTAACAAACCTACCTTCGATTTACCTTAACGACCTTAAGCTAGGCACAGGCATACGAGGCGTTAAGGGCGGACAATACGAATATGCCCTGCTAGGATTTTTCGGGCGCCTTAGTTACGACTATGCAGGCAAGTATCTCGTAGAGTTTAACATTCGCCACGACGGCACTTCGCGCTTTCCTGCCAACCATCGTTGGGGCACTTTCCCCTCTATTGCCCTAGGATGGCGACTAAGCGACGAGGCTTTTTTCAAGTCGTTGAAGACTGTTGCCAACAATGTGAAACTGCGTTTCTCGGTTGGCTCGCTTGGAAACCAAGTTACCGACAGTTACGCCAACCCCTATTATCCCTATATCAGGAGTGCATCGATTAAGCAATCTAATCTCATCAATCGTATTGCAGACAACAAATACTTCTACTATATTGAGCTAGATCCGCCAGTATCGGCCGACCTAACGTGGGAAACAGTGGTTACGAAGAATCTTGGATTCGACCTCGGTTTCTTCAACAACCGCCTTACAGCAGTTCTCGACCTATACCAACGCGACACCAAAGACATGCTGGCTACATCGCTCACCCTGCCCGATGTCTACGGCTACGCTGCCCCCAAAGAAAATAATGGACACTTGCGTACGAAGGGTTTCGAACTAACTATCGGGTGGAGCGACCGCTTTAACCTTGGCGGCAAGCCCTTCTCGTACAGCGTATCGGCATCATTAGCCGATAGCAAGTCGAAACTTATCAAGTTTAAAGGCAACGAAACGAAGGTACTAGGCTCGGCATACGAAGGCATGGAGTGGGGAGAAATTTGGGGATACAGGATAGAAGGCATCTATCAAACCGACCAACAGGCCATAGACAGGGGCGTAGACCAAAGTTTCATCAGCTCGAGATTCACAAGCAATGCGGGCGACCTTATATTCTCAGACATAGACGACAGCAAGAAGATAGACAACGGCAAGGGTACGCTGGACGACCACGGAGACCTCGTTAAGCTGGGCAACAGCCTGCCGCGCTATCACTACGGACTCAGCGCAAGTGCCTCGTGGAACGGCATAGACCTGTCCTTCTTCTTGCAAGGCATTGGCAGGCAGCATCTCTACCCACACGAAAACAACTTCGCTTTCTGGGGGCCTTTCTCGCGCCCGTACATGTCGTTCATCCCTACCAACCTGCCTTCGCAGCTGTGGAGCGCAGAAAACCCCAACGCTTACTTCCCCCGCCCGGCGGCTGGAATAGCGAGAAACAATATGGTGCTCACCAAAGTGAACGACAGATACCTGCAAAACCTTGCCTATTGTCGGCTGAAGAACCTCACGCTGGGCTACACCCTGCCCACCTCGCTCACCCAAAAGATGATGATTTCATCAGTGCGCATCTACTTCAGCGGTGAGAACCTCTTCACCATATCAAAGCTAGACAGCAAGTATCTTGACCCCGAACAAATATCGGGAAAAGGGGCTTCGGGCAACGTTTACCCTTATTCAAAGACCTTCGCTTTCGGACTTGACGTCACATTCTAACATAAAAAACAGCAAGCGTTATGAAAAAGATAACTTATATTCTCCTCGCCCTGCCGCTGCTCATCGGCTGTGATCTGGACAGGACTCCGCTAGACGCGCTAGCGCCAGAAAACACCTTTAACAACAAAGAGGAGCTGGAAACGGCCACCAATGGCTTTTACTCCATGCTGCCAAATGCCGAAGATCTGTATGGAGAAACGGCCGACTTGGTTGTGCCCACCACCTTAACGAACGAGGTTCTGGGCATACGAACAGTACCCGCAACTGGTGGAGGATGGAGCTGGAGGGTGCTTTCAGACATTAACACCTACCTTATCTATTCGGCCAGATGCAAAGATGCCAACGTGCGCGCCGAGTACGATGGCGTGGCGCGCTTCTTCCGGGCCTACTTCTACTTTGAAAAAGTAAAGAGATTTGGTGAAGTTCCTTGGTTCGACACGCCATTAACCTCTACCGACGACAGGCTTTACCAAGGGCGAACAGACCGAAATACGCTGCTCGACAACATGCTGGCAGACATTGATTACGCTGCGCAACACCTGCCTGCCGCCACCAATGTATACAAAATAACAAAGTGGACGGCTCTCGCCATGAAGTCGAGAATGGCACTTTTCGAGGGTACGTTCCGCAAATACCACGGCATTGCCGGCTACGAACGCTACCTGCAACTGGCCGCTGATGCTGCAAAAGACTTCATGGACAATTCGCCCTACACCATATATAAGGAGGGTAACACGCCGTACATGAACCTTTTTGCCTCAAAAAACGCCATAAAAAGCGAGGTGATAATGGCGCTTAACTACAACATCGGCTTGAACATCGTGCACGACCTGAACCGGTTTTTCACCAGCGATGGGGCAAAGCCAGGTCTCAACAAGAAAATTGTGGACTGCTACCTGATGTACGATGGCACGCGCTTTACCGATAAAGCCGACTATCAAACAATGGGTTTCTACGATGAAATGCAAGGAAGAGACCCACGATTGGCACAAACCATCGTGACACCTGGCTACAAACGCATAGGCGGAACAGATGTTCTTTCGCCCAGTTTCTCGGCGGCAACCACGGGATACCAAATAATAAAGGGCGTTACTACCCCCGCAGACGATGCCTGGCACAAGTCGCAAAACGACTTTCCACTATTCCGCGCAGCTGAGGTTTACCTTAACTACGCCGAGGCTAAGGCCGAGTTGGGAACGCTTACGCAAGCCGATCTCGATGCGTCCATACTTAAAATTCGCCAAAGAGTGGGTATGCCGGGCATAGATATGGCCGCGGCTAACGCCACCCCCGACCCCTATCTCTCGAATGAAGAAACAGGTTACCCCAATGTTACGGGCGCAAACAAGGGCGTAATACTCGAAATTAGGCGCGAACGAACCATCGAATTGCTCTGCGAGGGCTTCCGCTATTACGACCTTATACGCTGGAAAGCAGGCAAGGTTTTTGAAAAGCAATTCAAAGGAATGTACTTCGGCCCCATTGACACGAATAAGCAATTCACTGTTTGCGACATGAATGGAAACGCCGTAAACGATGCCTTAGACATTTGCATCTACTCTAGCGAAACGATTCCTTCAAAGACCGACTATCCTGAATTAAAAGATATTACGGTATTTCTTAAATTGGGTGAGAACCTTTTCCTTGAAAACGGAATGAGCGGAGGCAACGTTATTGTACACGACATAAAGACCAGAACGCGAACTTGGAACGAGGACCGCGACTATCTCTATCCCATCCCGCAAAGTCAAATCACCCTATATGGTGGTGCACTTAAACAAAACCCAGGATGGTAATTCAGTTGATAAGTTGACGAGCTGACAAGTTTATGAGTTGATAAGTTAACGGGTTGATAAGTTGGTGGGCGTTAGCCATCCTTTCACCTTTTCACCCTTTCACCTCTTCCCCTTTTCACCCTTTCACCTGTTAATCCACAAAGCATCTCACTCCCCTCTCCCCTTTGGAGAGGGGCAGGGGGTGAGGCTTTTACCACATTTCCACAAAGCATCTCACTCCTCTCTCCCCTTGGAGAGGGGGCAGGGGGTGAGGCTTTTAAATACATTCATAGCTTATGAAACCTTTATTCAGCACCCTTATCGTTGCCGCATCGCTCTTTGTCGCCTCACTTCCCATCATGGGTTGTGGCGGAAAAGACACGCCGGGACACATCCCCGACTACCAGCCAAAGCCGAAAAACGAAGATTATAAGTACGCCAAGGCAGAAGGCAACGTGCGCATAATGACCTACAACTGTTTCTATTGCAAGAGCAACACCGCCAGCAAGACCTTCTCTGACGAACATACTGCGGCCTTCGCCCAAGTGATTAAGGCACTAAACCCCGACGTGGTGGTGATTCAAGAGTTGGACAGCGGCACAACCGAACGCAACAAACGTTACCTTCTTGACGACATTCGCCGCGCCACAGGCCTAGACTACGACCTCTTTTTCGGCTCGGCCGCCCCTTATTCGGAGGGCAAAATAGGGCCAGGCGTGCTGTACAAACGTGCCATGCAGCCCACATCCATCAAGAAAATAGCGTTGCCTGGTAAAGAGGCTCGTGCGCTGATGGTGCTTACCTTCCCGCGATTTGCCCTGCTAGGCACCCATCTCGACCTAGACGTCACGGCCCGAAAAGCCAGTGCCGACATCGTCAACCACGAGCTAACCACACTCGCCACACAGCCCGTTTTCTTCGCAGGCGACCTTAACGACTCGCCTTCGTGGAAACCCGAACAGACTGCTTTCCCCATCATAGAGCGGTCATTTGAAATAATTAGCGCGCGTTCGGGGAGCATACCCGACCAACCCAACGAAACCATCGACTACATCCTCGTTGACAAGGCGCACAAGAGCGCGGTGAAAGTGGTTCAAACGGCCGTAGTAAAGCAGCTCGAAATAAATGGGAAAGTAACCGAAACGCGAACGGTAAGCGACCATTTTCCCGTGTTTGTAGATGTTCGTTTTTAGTTTGTGAGGCAAGAGTTTATCAACCTTTGAGCCGCTCTGTTTCTGAACTTATAAACTCAAAAACTCACCAACTCAAAAGCTCCTAAACTCACCAACCCATAAACCCACCAACTCATGAACTCATGAACTCAAAAACCCCAAAGCTCATAAACTCCCTCCTTATTATATTGGTAGCCTGCTCATTCAGCATACATGTCGAGGCTGCCACATACGGCGGCGTGCACCAACTGGTGGCTCGCCGCTTTCCGTTTATGGTTGGCAAGGTGGCGTTTCAGCCCCTCACTGACACAAACCAAGAGGCTTTCGAACTACAAACGCAAGGCAAGCGCCTCGTGGTGAAAGCCACTTCGCCCTCGGCAGCAGCCGTTGCACTGAACCATTACCTCAACCATTACTGCCACATCAGCATCTCCCGATGTGGCAACAACCTGCCCACCCACTTCCGACTAGTGCCCATCCAAGGTACCGTCAGGCGCACCACCCCTTTCAAATACCGATACGCCCTTAACTACTGCACCTATAATTACAGTTACGCCTTCTACCGTTGGCCCGACTTCGAGTGGGAATTAGATTGGATGGCACTTAACGGCGTTAACCTCATGCTAGCCCCTTTGGGTATGGAGGCTGTGTGGGCCGAAACACTTAAAACGCTTGGTTTCGGGCAGAAAGACATTCAACGCTTCATCCCCGGACCAGCCTACACTGCGTGGTGGCTAATGGGAAACCTCGAAGGTTGGGGCGGACCAATGAGCGAAAGCCTCATCGCCCTGCGCCTGCAACAGCAACGACAGATGCTACAACGCATGCGCCAACTAGGCATACAACCCGTGGTGCAGGGGTTTCCAGGCATCGTTCCCACCTTCTTTAAAGCGCGTTTCCCGCAAGCGCGCATCATCGAACAAGGCAAATGGGGTAGCTTTCAGCGACCCGCCGTGCTGTTGCCCAATGGCGATGGCGTGTTCGAAAAGGTGGCCGAGGCCTATTATCAAAGTCTAACAAAGCTTTTCGGGACCGACTTCGAGTTTCTTGGTGGCGACCTCTTTCACGAAGGAGGCATAACCACGGGTGTAGATGTGGGCAACGTTGCCGCACAAGTTCAACGCCAAATGCTACGTTTTTTTCCTCGTGCCAAATGGGTGTTGCAGGGTTGGAACAAAAATCCCTCGCCCCAATTGCTGCGTGCACTCAACAAGCAGCACACCCTCTTGGTGAACCTCAGCGGCGAAATTGCCGCCTCGTGGGAAAGTTCAGACGAGTTTGGGGGCACGCCTTGGCTTTGGGGTAGCGTCAACCACTTCGGCGGAAAGACAGACATGGGCGGACAATTGCCCGTTGTCGTAACCGAACCACACCGCGCCTTGGCCCTCACAGTAGACAGTGTGATGCAAGGAATAGGCATCCTGCCCGAGGGAATAGGCACAAATCCCGTGGTGTACGACCTGGCTTTAAAGACAGCTTGGCACACCGCAACGCCCGATGTAGACAGTATGCTGGTACAATACCTTGGCTATCGCTACGGAGAGGTTCATCCCGACCTACTCGCGGCATGGCGCATCATGCTCAAATCCGTTTATGGCGAGTTTGCCATCAAGGGCGAAGGCACGTTCGAGTCGGTGTTCTGCGCACGCCCATCGCTACGAGTCACCAGCGTTTCCACATGGGGACCCAAGCAAATGCAATACCAACCGGCCGACCTATACCGCGCCCTGGGCCTCTTCTTAAAGGCCGCCCCAAAGCTAAAAGCTAGCGAAACATACCAATACGACCTTGTAGACCTGGCCCGACAGTCGCTAGCCAACTACGCCCGCACGGCATACGCCAACGTGGTACAAGCCTACGAGCAAAAGAACGCCGAACAACTGCAACTGGCCACACGGCGTTTTGAACACCTCATCATGCTGCAAGACAGTCTGCTGCAAACCAATCGCCACTTCCTGCTAGGCAATTGGCTGCAACAAGCCACGCAATATGCCCCCAACGCGGCCGACCGCCAGCTGTGCGTGCTCAATGCGCAAACCCTGATTAGCTATTGGGGACCCGACGACCCCGCCACAAAGGTGCACGATTACGCCAACAAGGAGTGGGCAGGCATGCTCTCCACCTATTATCTTCCGCGTTGGCAAGCCTTTTTCCGCGGCTTGCAAGCCACCATCGGCACGGGCAATCCGCCTGCCATCGACTTTTTCGACATGGAGAAACGCTGGGCCAACACGCCCCAACCCATCAACACCAAGCCCCAAGGCGATGCCGTGCAGATGGCCCAACGCGTGTTGCAAACCATCGTTCCGCCCTACCTTAACGCCAGTTTAGACGTAGAAACGCGACTAAACGACCTGCTACCGCGGATGACGCTCGACGAAAAACTGGCCCAAACACGCCACATACACGCCAAACACTATAACGACAACGGCACGGTTAACCTGCAAAAGCTGCGCACCAACCACACAGGCGGACTTAGTTTCGGCTGTTTCGAGGCCTTCCCTTACTCCTCGGCGCAATATCTAGCGGCCGTTTCCACCATCCAACGCCACGCTATGGACAGCACCCGACTGGGCATTCCGCTCATTCCCGTGCTCGAAGGCATACACGGAGCCGTGCAAGACGGCTGCACCATCTTCCCCCAAGCCATTGCGCAAGGCGCAACTTTCAACCCCCCGCTTATCCAACGCATGGCTCAACACGTGGGCCAAGAGATGCGCGCCATTGGTGCAAGGCAGGTACTTGCACCCGATCTCGACCTTGCACGCGAACTTCGGTGGGGCCGGGTGGAAGAAACTTTCGGCGAAGACCGCCTGCTTGTGGCACAAATGGGCTTGGCCTACGCCACGGGCATTCAGCAAACGGGGTGCATTCCTACGCTGAAACATTTTGTGGCGCACGGCACTCCACAGGGCGGACTAAACCTCGCGTCGGTGAAAGGCGGCCGTCGCGAACTGCTCGATGTCTTCGTTCGGCCCTTCGCCCACGTCATCTCGCGCACCCTTCCCGGCTCGGTGATGAACTGTTACAGTGCTTACGACAACGAGGCCATCACCTCCTCGCCCTTCTTCATGCGCCAGTTACTGCGCGATAGTCTGCATTTCCGCGGCTATGTTTACAGCGATTGGGGTTCGGTTCCTATGCTGCGCTACTTCCATCACACGGCCGAAACCGAACGCGAGGCTGCTAAACAGGCCATCGAGGCAGGTGTAGACCTCGAAGCGGGCAGCGATTATTATCGCACGGCCAAGCAGTTGGTAGCCGAAGGAGAACTCAATGCCGCACTGATAGACAGCGCAGCGGCCAACGTTTTGCGCACCAAGCTGGCCGCAGGACTATTTGAAGACGCTCGCCCCGACACCCTTAACTGGCGCAAAGCCATACACACCGCAGCGGCCGTGGCCACCGCTAGGCAGTTGGCCGACGAGAGTTTGGTGTTGCTCGAAAACCCCAACGCCCTGCTGCCACTCAACGCCCAGCGGCTAAAACGCATCGCCGTGGTGGGTCCCAACGCTGATCAAGTGCAGTTTGGCGACTATTCGTGGACGGCCGACAATCGCTATGGCATCACGCCTTTGGCAGGTATTCGCCAGTATTTGCAGGGCAAAGGCGTGCAGGTAGACTACGAACGCGGTTGCGACTATTACTCGCCCAAGGCCGATTCCATCCCCCATGCCCTTCGCCTTGCCGCCCAAGCCGACCTTACCATCGCGGTTGTGGGCACGCAAAGCATGCTGTTGGCGCGCGCCTCGCAACCATCTACCAGTGGCGAAGGTTACGACTTGTCCGAACTTACCCTCCCTGGCGCACAACAACAACTTGTGGATAGCCTCGTGGCCTTGGGCAAACCGCTGGTAGTTGTGCTGGTAACGGGTCGGCCTTTGATAACGGAGAGTTTCCGCCATCGCGTTGGCGCATTGGTGGTGCAATGGTATGGCGGCGAACAAGCAGGCCTATCGTTGGCCCGAATGCTCTTCGGCGAGTTCTCGCCATCGGGTCGTTTGCCCGTGTCGTTCCCCAAAAGCGTGGGTCAACTGCCCGTGTACTACAACGCCTTGCCCACCGATAAGGGCTATTACAACAAGAAAGGCACGCCCGAAAAGCCTGGGCGCGACTACGTTTTTTCCGACCCTTACCCTGCCTATGCCTTCGGTCATGGCCTTAGTTACACCGCTTTCGCCTATCGCGCGCTGCAACTTTCCAGTCGCACGGCCGTAGAAACCGACACCGTGGAGGTGCGTTTCGTGGTGCGCAACACAGGTCGGCGCGCGGCAATGGAGGTGGCACAGCTTTACGTTCGCGACCTAAAAAGTTCGGTTGCCACACCCGTAAAGCAGCTTTATGCTTTCCATAAGGCTGCCATCAGCCCAGAGAAAGAACAACGTTTCGCCCTTCGTCTGCCCATCGCCGAATTGTTTTTGCACGATAGAAACATGCGCCGCGTGGTAGAACCAGGACAATTCGAGTTGCTTGTTGGTGCCTCCTCGGCCGACATTCGCCTTCGCGACACGCTCACCGTGGTGCCCGTCGCCCAACAGAAGTCTGTCAACAACGCGCCCACAACGTTTAAAACAAACACCCAACGCACACCACAAGCCACGCCCACCACAAGCAAAACCATCCGCATTGCAGGCATCGTGCGCAACGTTCAGGCCTTTCCGCTAGTGGGCGTAAAGGTAACGGCCGACGGAAAGACGGTGCAAACCAACGCCCGCGGCGAGTATTCGCTCTCTGCCCGCATTGGTTCCACCCTCCGTTTCACCCTCACTGGCTACCGCACCGAAACGCTTGTGGTGAAAGAAAATGGCTTGTTTGATGTGGAACTAACGCCAGAAACGCCGTAAAGACAATCTAACATAGAGCTGACAAGCCCCAACTACCGGCCTCACCCCCAACCCCTCTCCAAGGGGAGAGGGGAGTGAAATGCCATGCAACTACAAGGTAAACGAATAGAAACAAAGCATATTACTCCCCTCTCCCCTTGGAGAGGGGTTGGGGGTGAGGCCGGTAGTGGG
>ERZ773049.446-NODE-446-length-25803-cov-7.202890_pt1 | contig 25803 bp, 16 predicted proteins | sample MGYA00580633_ERZ773049 | MGnify/ENA primary metagenome ERZ773049 (study PRJEB29015, sample SAMEA2737991) | human oral metagenome | biome: human oral; feature: human-associated habitat; material: dental | place: China | collected 2066 ...
GATTCCAGCAACCTCAAGCGCTTCGCTCGTTTCCACTTCGTTACCTATCCAATGCCTACGACCGAGTAACTTCTTCTTTTTCAGAGGGATATTTGCTTATAATTTTCTCCCGAACCTATTGGAATACGTTAGGGAGGTGGTCGGAATACGTTCCGAACCTATTGGAATACGTTGGGGAGGTGGTTGGAATAGGTTCCGAACGTATTCCAACCACCTCAGAACGTATTCGCGGGGCATTCTCCTCCCGCCCTTTTCCCCCACCTTTGCGGCCGATTAGACATCGCAAAACATTACGCCTATACACACGAACGAATACCCGACTATATGAATACGTTGAAATCAAAGAAAACGGCCATACAGGCCTTCCTCTATTTCATGGCCACGGCCGTCGTGATCGCCTACTTCTTCCCGCGGGAAGGCAAGTTCAGATACCAATTTCACGAGGGGAAGCCCTGGCGCTACGGCCTGCTGACGGCCCCCAGCGACTTCCCCATCTACAAGTCCGACGCCGAGCTGAAGGCCGAACGAGACAGTCTACAGGCTCGCTTCCGGCCCTATTTCCGACTCGACGACCGCGTCGCAGGGCAGGCCTTGGGCAACCTCAAGAATGACTACGCTGAGCGGCGCACCATGAGCACGCCCGTCTGGCAATACCTTACCCAAAAGCTCAGCGCGCTCTACGCCGACGGCATCATCTCGGTGCAGGACATGGAGCGCATGACCTCCGAGCATCACACCCGCCTGAGGCTACTCCGCAAGAACGTCTCCTCGCAGGTTGACATCTCCCGCTTCCACTCCGAAAAGTCGGCCTACGAGATGGTCATCAACGAGGCGCCCGAATCGATGGACAAGGGCGAGCTGAGGGCCTCCAACTTCGACCGCTACCTGCACCCCAACGTCACCTACGACGCCGAAACGTCCGACAAGGCGCTGGAGGCGCTCATGCAGAAGGTGACACTCTCCACCGGCATCGTGCAGGCGGGCGAGCGCATCGTCGATCGGGGCGAGGTGGTCGACGCCCGCACGTACAACATCCTCCGCTCGCTAAAGATCGTCCACGAGACCAAGTCCGGAGGCAACCGCCGTGACGCCATCACCATGCTGGGCCAAGTGATCCTCATCCTCGGCATCATGGCCTGCTGCGCGCTCTACTTCCTGGCCTTTCGTCCGGAGCTCTACTTCAAGCGCAAGAACCGACTCTTCATCCTCACCTGCATCCTCGTGCCCTGCCTCCTCACGGAGCTTTGCGTGCGCTACGATCTGGTGAACATCTACATCCTGCCCTTTGCCATCATCCCCATCGTCGTCCGCACCTTCTTCGACTCTCATTCGGCCCTCTTCACCCACCTCATCACGGCGCTCATCTGTTCCCTCGTGGCCCCCTTCCCGCACGAGTTCCTACTGCTGCAAATCATGGCCGGCGTCGTCTTCATCATCAGCCTCAAGGAGCTTTCGCAGCGATCGCAGCTCCTGCGATGCGCCTTCCTCATCTCTCTGGCCTACATGTTGGGCTACATCGGCCTCTCGCTCTATCAAGACGGCGACTTCAACAAGATCGATTGGCGCATGGGGATCTATTTCGGCATCAACTTCGTGCTGCTCATGTTCTCCTACGTCCTCATTTATATGATGGAAAAGGCCTTCGGATACGTCTCGCCCATTACGCTCGTGGAGCTTTCGAACATCAACACCCCGCTGCTCAAAAAGCTCTCCGAGACCTGCGCCGGCACCTTCCAGCACTCCCTGCAAGTCTCCATTCTGGCCTCCGCCGCCAGCGCCAAGATCGGCGCCGACACGCAGCTGGTCCGCACCGGAGCGCTCTATCACGATATCGGCAAGATGAAGAACCCGCCTTTCTTCACCGAGAACCAAATGAAGGGCATCAACCCCCACCGCGATCTGCCCTTCGAGCAGAGCGCGCAGATCATCATCAGCCACGTCACCGAGGGCATCAAAATGGCCGAAAAGGCAGGCCTGCCCGAGGCCATCATCGACTTTATCCGCACGCACCACGGCGCCGGTAAGGCCAAGTATTTCTACAACTCCTACTGCAACGCCCACCCCGGCGAACCCGTCGACGAGTCGCTCTTCACCTACCCCGGCCCGAACCCCTTCACCCGTGAGACGGCGATCCTGATGATGGCCGATTCCGTCGAGGCGGCCTCGCGCAGCCTCAACGAATACACCGACGAGACGATCCGCGCACTGGTCAATAAGATCATCGACGGGCAAATAGCCGACGGACTCATGCGCAACGCCCCGCTGACCTTCCGCGACATCGACAAGATCAAGACCACCTTCGTGGAAAAGCTCAAAACGATGTACCACACCCGCATCAGCTACCCCGATCTCAAGAAGAGCTGACGCCCCGAGACCATTTCCAACAAGAAAGGCCTGCCGCACCACTTGCGACAGGCCTTTTTCTATGCGAAAACTTGGTCGTATTTCCCGATTTAGCCGTGTTGCTTAGAAGAAACGCATCAGAATTCCCGATTTAGGCGTGTTGCTTAGAAGAAACGCATCAGAATTCCCGATTTAGGCGTGTTGCTCAGAAGAAACAGGCCAGAATTCCCGATTTAGGCTCGTTGCTTAACGTGAGTTCGACGTAAGAATAAGGCCCTTAGAGAGCCACTACAGAAGCCACGCGATGGCCAAAACGCCTTTGGAAATGCCCCGCGGGAATCTTGCAACGGGGAAAAAGAACGTTTGGGCGTTCGCGGGTACTCCCGCAAATCTCGCGGCAAATGCTTTGGCGTTTGCGGGTACTCCCGCAAGTCTCGTGGCAAATGCTTTGGCGTTTGCGGGTACTCCCGCAAGTCCCGCGGTAAATGCTTTGGCGTTTGCGGGTACTCCCGCAAGTCTCGCGGCAAATGCTTTGGCGTTTGCGGGTACTCCCGCAAGTCTCGCGACAAATGCTTTGGCGTTTGCGGGTACTCCCGCGGGGCATTTCTAAAAGCACTTTGGTCGTTACAGCGCTCTATCCAAGGCATTCTTCAGGGATTAGGAGCCTCATTCTTCCGTCGAACTCACGTTGCTTAGAAGAAACACGCCGGAATTCTCGATTTAGGCGTGTTGCTCGGAAGAAACAGGCCAGAATTCCCGATTTAGGCCCGTTGCTTAGAAGAAACAGGCCGTAATTCAGGATTACGGCCCATTCTTCGAGTAGAAACGCACCGGAATCCAGGAATCCGGCCCATGCTCCAAATGGAAACACAGCGGAATCCAGGAATCCGGCGCGTCCCCCGAGCGGAAAGAGGCCCGATGGCGGCGGTTAGTACCCGGGATTGTTCGGCAACAGGTTGCGGTCGTTGTCGATGGCTTCCGTGGTGATAGGCCAAAGGAGGTTGTAGCCGTTCTCGGCGATGTTCAGCTTGTCGGAAGCCTGCGGACGACTGCCCGCGGCCTCGCCCGTGCGATACTTGCAGAGCGCACGCACGGCCTGCCGCCCTTCGGGGCCGGAGTTGAACCAGCGACGGAGGTCGTACCACCGTTGCCCCTCGGCGAAAAACTCCACGCGGCGCTCGTGCATGATGCGCGCCATGAAGTTTGCGGCCGTGACGGTGCTGCCCGTCTGGAGGGCCGGGACGCCACGCTTGGCACGCAGCTCGTTGAGCCGCTTCACGCCCTCGGGGTAGCCCGCCGCCTCGGCCACGATGAGGTACATCTCGGCGATGCGGACAACGGGGTAGGAGTCGGATTTGTCCGTGTTGGGATACTTGATGCAGTCGTACGTCTCGGTGCCGTTCTTGAGCTTCAAGTGGCGCACGGAGGCCGCCTTGCGCTCGTCGCCCTCCTCGTAGGCCCTGATGAGGGCCTGATCGACGGGTAATTCGTAGCGTCCGTTGCCGCCGGGGGCTGCGCTGCCCGCGCCGTTTTCCTTCTCGTACTGGTCGACGATATTGGAGCGCAAAAACCAGCCGTAGGAGCCACTGTCGCCCGTCGTGTTGGTCCATTGCAGGATCATCTCCTTGCTCGTCTTAGCGTGCCAGATGTCGGCGTAATGATCGGCCAGGGCGAAGTGACCGTCGGCGATCACCTCTTCGGCCAACTGTCGGGCACGCGCCTTGTCCTGCACGGGCGTGGGGGCAATGAGCAGCACCCGCGCCAAGAGTGCCTTGGCCGCCACGCGACTGGCATAGCCGGCTGTGGAGAAGGCCGGCGCATGCGCCATGCCATACTCCAGGTCTTGCTTAACGAGCATCCAGACGGAGTCCTCCGGCGCACGGCTCACGGGCTCGTCCGTGACGGTGGTCAGCAGCGGCGCGTCGCCCCAGTTGGCCGTGATGCGCATATAGAGCCAGGCGCGGACGATGCGCGCTTGGGCGGCGATCTCGGTCAGGTTGACGGTCGATGTGCCCGTATGCTTCTCCACCAGGTTGATCAGGTTGTTACACCGCTGCACAGCGCCGTAGAGCTGTTGCCAGAGCGAGTTGATGTTGTCGCTGCTTGTCGTTGGATTGTTGTCGTCCATGTCGACATACCACGACTTGCTGTTGAGGTTATCGGCCGCGATGTCCTCCATCACGAGTCGGTAGTTCTGCGCGCCGTCGTAGACGCCATTGAGCAGAGCCTGATAGTCGGCGTCCGTCAGCGAAGAGTCCGAGACGGCCGCGGTGGGCGGATAGTCCAGGTTGCAGCCGTTGAAGGCCAGTAGTGAGGCCGCCAGTGCAGCGACCATCAAAGGGGTTCTCATATTCATTGGGTAAGTCATCTCGTTGGGGGGAAGTTTAGAAGGATAAGTTCATGCCGAAGAGGAAAGAGCGCGGATGCGGCACGGATCCGGAGTCGTAGCCGCGATAGGTGGCACGGTCAGGATTCATGGCCACTTCGGGGTCGAAGCCGTCGTACGCCGTGAAGGTGTAGAGGTTGTTCACCTGGGCATAGAAACGCAGTCGGGAGAGGCCCAGATGGCGCACCGTCTCGTCGGGCAGGGTATAGCCAAGCGTCACATTACGGATGCGGAGGAAGTCGGCCTTCTCGAGGAAGCGCGTCGTGTAGTTCATCATGTTGTTCGTGTACGCCACACCGTCGGCCACGGCCCGCGGCCTGTCGTTCGATGGGCGTTCAGGCGTCCAACGCGCCTCAAATTCGTCGCGGAAGATGGCGTATCCGTTCGGCGTACCGCCCTGTCCGCCGCCTCCGGTATAGGCCCCTTTCCACGTGGCGTAGATCTTGGCGCCGAGGGAGTATTGGAGGTCCAGCCCGAGGTCGAAGCCTTTATAGGCAAAGTTGTTGATGAAGGCGCCCGTGATCTTGGGGAAGGGCGATCCGGCCGTCACACGGTCGTTGTTATTGATGATGCCGTTGCCGTCCTTGTCGTAATACTTCACGTCGCCCGGCCGGATACCGCGCTTCCAGAGCGCCTCGCCGCCGGGCTGAGCCAGGATCTCCTCCTTGCTCTGGTAGATACCCTCGGCACGGATCAGGTAGAACGTCGCCATCGGCTGACCCACCTGCAGAATGTTGCTCGGCCCTACTTCGATGAAGTTATCCGTGCCGTCAGCCTTCTTCGTGAGCGCCACGACCTCGTTATGCTGATAGCCGAAAGAGAGGCGCACATCCCACGTCAAGCCACGGCCGCGCAGCGGATGTCCGGTGATCATGGCCTCGAAACCCTCGTTACGGATCCGCCCCACGTTGGAGGTTGTCCGCGTGTAACCGCTCAAGGCGTTGATGGGGTGCGAGAGCAACAAGTCGCGCGTATCCTTGTGATACCAGTCGAGCGTCAGCTCCAGGCGTCGATCGAAGAGCGCAGCGTCGACACCCAGGTCGTATTGCAGCGTTTTCTCCCACGTCAAGTCCGGGTTCGGGCGCGAATTGGGGAAAGCCAGCCCCGACTGCCCGATGTAAGCCACATCGCTGGCGCGATAGGTGTTGAAGTAGTCGTAATAGCCGATCCCCTCTTGGTTGCCCGTATAGCCGACGGCGACGCGGAGCTTTAGGTCGTTCACCGATTTCGTCTTGGGGAAGAAGCCCTCCTCAGACACGATCCACCCAAGCGAAGCCGCCGGGAAGTAGCCCACTCGCCGCCCGGGCGCAAACTTCGACGAGGCATCACTCCGCAGCGACGCCTCCAGCAGATAGCGGTCGGCATAGTTCAGGTTCACGCGTCCGAAGAGCGACTGGAGGGCGTACTCCGACAGGGACGACGACCCTTCCGTGACGCTGCCCGCCGAGTTGATGTATTTCAGCATAGGCGAAACGAAGTTGGTGCCTCGGACAAAGTTGTTGTCCAGCGTTGTCTTCTGGTAGCTGTAACCGAGGAGCGCCTTGAAGGCGAGCTTGTCCCACTGGTGGAAATAGTCGAGCGTATGCTCGGCCAGATTCGAGAAACTGAAGCCACGGAGGTCGTGCACGTCGCCATTGGAGCGGACGCCGCGGATGGTGCCGCGTGGGAAGACGCCCGTCTCGTGCATGAAGATGTAGTCGCCACCCAAATCGAGGTTGTAACGCAGTTCGGGGAGGATGTTCCAAGTCGTCTTCAGACCGACGATGGCGCGGTACTTCCGCGTCACCTGCTCTTGCTCATCGATCAGCGCTACGGGGTTGTATTTGCCGGCGTTGATGGAGCCGAAGCTGCCGCTAGCGGTACGCACGGCATAGTCTGGCGAGGCGGAGAGGGCGTTGATCCAAGGCGAATAGAGGTTGCCGTCGCCAGTGGCACGATTGGTCGTGGCAGAGCTGAGGGCGATGTCTGCCGAGATCTTCACCGTGCGACTGATGCGGTTCGTGAGATTCGTGCGCAAGTTGTAGCGGGTGTAGTCCGTCTTCTTCATCACGCCCTGCTGATCGTAATAACCGAGCGAAGCGTAGAACTGCGTCTGGTCTGTGCCGCCGGATAGGGCCAGCTGATGGTTCGTATGGAGCGCCGTGCGGGTGATGGCGTCGATCCAGTCGGTGTCCGCGCCCTCCTGTGCGGCGGCGACAGGCTTCTTATACGTGGCGTCTGAGGGCGAGAGGCCGAGCGAGTTGTTGTAGTTGTTGATTGCCTCGTTGCGGGCGGCCACATGCTCCGCCGTGGGCAGGAATTGGAGCTTGCGCCAGAGGTTCTGCACGCCGACGTAACTATCTAACGTCACCCGTGCGCGGCCGGAGCTACCGCGCTTGGTGGTGATGAGGACGACGCCGTTCGAGGCGCGCGATCCGTAGAGCGCTGCGGCCGAAGCGTCCTTGAGCACCTCCACCGAAGCGATGTCTGCGGGGTTAATGTCCGCCACGCCGCTCAAGGTGTTGCCTTGGTAGCCGGCCTTCTGCGAGAAGTCGGCCGAGAGGATCGGCATCCCGTCGACGACATACAGCGGTTCGTTGCCGGCCGAGATGGAGCTGGTACCGCGGATGTTCACGACCACGGCGCCGCCCGGTGCTCCCGAGGCCTGTGTGACCTGCACGCCGCTGACGCGTCCGCTGAGTGTTTGCTCGAGCGACGTGGCGGGGGTCTCCCGAATGGAGGCGGCGTCCACCGAGCCGATGGCGCCCGTCAATTCGCGTCGTTTCTGTTGTCCGTAGGCCACGACGACCTGCACCTCGCCCAGCTGCGTAGCGTCCGTCTCCAGCTCGACGTGCATGGAGGCGGTAGCGGGGACCTCTTTCGTTCGGTAGCCGACGAAGGAGATGACGAGCGTGGCGCCGGGGCGTGGGGCGGTCAGGCGGAAGTGTCCGTCGACGTCGCTCACCGTGCCTGTCGTCGTGCCCTTGATTACAATGTTTGCGCCGATCACCGGTTGGCCGTCGTCCTTACCGACGACGGTACCGCTGACCGTCACTGACTGCGCCTGTGTCCATGCGACAAAGGCGAAGAATGCGAATAGCATCAAGAAGAGTAGTCTTCTGTTCATGTGTGACATACTTGTTTAATGGGGTAATACAAAAAGAGAAGCGGCCCCTTTCATTGCATAGAAAGAGGTCGCTTCCGGGGGCGCAAAAGTACGGGCGGGGGCTGGTGCGGCTTGTCCCAAATTGTGGCGATTTCAGGCCGTGCGCTGCCCCGTAGACCTACCATTTGTAGCGATAACAGGACAGGTGCCGACCCCGTACCCTACAACAAGCCCCGCCGGACGAGGAGCGCTTGTTGCTTACTCATCGCCCGGCGGGGCAGGGTGTGGGGGGCTGGCGATCGGGGGGCTAATCGCGTTCGGGCAACTGGTGTTTCAGGAAGAAATAGCCGACGATGCCCGAGACGAGCGACCCGACAAAGATGCCCAGCTTGGCTTCGTCGAGCAGTTCGTCGCCGATGTCGGGCACGGCAGCAAAGGAGAGGTTGGCGATGAAGAGCGACACGGTGAACCCGATGCCGCCCAGGATCGAAACGCCGAAGAGGGCCCGCTTCGTGATCTCCGGCGAGATCGACACGATGCGCGCTTTAGCCGCCAGATAGGAGAAGGTGAAGATGCCGATGGTCTTACCCACGAATAGGCCGAGGAAGATGGCCAATGGGATGCCTGCCAGGGCCGAAAGGTCGAAGCCGCCGAAGTGTACGCCGGCATTGACAAAGGCAAAGAGGGGCAGGATGAGGTAATTGACCACCGGGTTGAGCCGTTCCACGAGGCTTTGCAGGGGGCTGACCGTGTGGGCGGCCAGGCGGTGGATGTTGGTGAGGACTAAGACTTGACCGGGGCTCAGGACGGTGGACTTACCGGCGTGTCGGGCCTGGGTGAAGTCGAGCGAGGCGAGGTGATCACGCATGTTGTCGGCGAAGGAGTCGAGCTTTAGCTTGGGGCGCGCGGGCACGGTGAAGGCGACGAGTACCCCGGCTATGGTGGGGTGAATGCCGGCTTGGGTGAAGAGGTACCAAACGACGAAAAATCCGGTGTAGAAGAAGAGCGCGTGCTGTATTCCCAGGCGTCCGCCGACGGTCAGGAAGACCAGTACGCCCAGGGCGATAAACAGCGGGGTGGCGGCGACGTGTCCGCTGTAGAAGATGGCGATGACGATGATGCCGCCGATGTCGTCGACCACGGCCAGGGCGGTCAGGAAGACGCGTAGGCTGAGGGGGACGCGGCTGCCGAGGGCTCCGAGGGCGGCCAGGGCGAAGGCGATGTCGGTGGCCATCGGTATGGCGGCGCCGTGGGCCGCGGGGCCGCTGTGGCAGACGGACAGGTAGACCAGTACGGGCACGATCATGCCGCCGCAGGCCGCTATGACGGGCAGTAGCGCCTTACGGGCGGAGCTAAGTTCGCCTACGAGCAGCTCCTGCTTGATCTCCATGCCCACGACGAAGAAAAAGATGGCCATAAAGGCGTCGTTGACAAAGGTGGTGAGCGACATGGGCTGACCGTGATGGGGGAAGAAGATGAAGTTGTCGAACCGGAAGTCGAGGGGGTACTCCAGGCAGCTGTTGTAGGCATCGACTAAGGGGGAGTTGGCCAGCACGACGGCCGCGATGGTGGTTAGGAACAGCAGCAGACTGGCGTTGGGCTTCTGGGTCACGAAGCGGCTGAGGGATCGAATCTTGGTGATCATGAGTAATGTTGTAGTGAGGTTTGAGGATCAAATAACGTAAGTCTAAATAGGTGTGGCAAAGATAGACGGATCCCTATTTTTTGGCCATAAATTTTTGCAGTTGGGAGGCTTTTTTTGGTCTACGGCCGTCCAAGTTTTTCCCTTTGGGGGCGACTGAGCGGCATGCACGGCCGTTGGAGCGCGCTTTGGGAGCGGCTTGGGCGCAGTCGCCGCCGTCGGAAAACATTTTGCGGGCTGCGGGCATTTATACACTACTGTTGGAAAACATTTCACCGGCTTCGGGCACGCGTAAGCCGTCGTTGGAGATCATTTTATGGGCTGCGGGCACTCGGGCGCTGCCGGCGGAAAACATTTTGCGGGCTTCGGTCATTCATACACCGCCATCGAAAAACATTTCACCGGCTTCGGGCATGCGTAAGCCGCCGTCGGAAAACATTTTGCGGGCTGCGGGCACGCGTAAGCCGTCGTCGGAGATCATTTTATGAGCTGCGGGCACTCGGGCGCTGCCGGCGGAGATTCCAATGGGAACTACCGACCGTCGGGCGCTGCTGTCGGAAAACATTGGGGCGACTTGGGCGGGCAGATAGCTCCTCTCTTACTCTATTTCGTGAACTCCCGGTGCACTTTCGCTCCCGTTGAGGCCTTCTATGGGGCGTAATTGCACGATCACACCCTCGTTGAGGTGTTCAATGGGGTGTAATTTTACGATCACACCCTTATTGAAGTCCTCAATGGGGTGTAATTGTACGATCACATACTCGTTGAGGCCTTCAATGAGGCGTAATCGGGGAAAAGAGTCCCCAAAATGTTTTCCAACAGCAGCGCCTAACGAATGAGAGTCCCCAAAATGTTTTCTGAAGAGAGCGACCGGCCGAATAGAGTCCTCAAAATATTTTCCGACGGAAGCGCCTGACGGTTGGTGGTTCTTATTGGAATATCCGACGGAAGCGCCTGACGGTTGGTGGTTCTTATTGGAATATCCGACGAGAGCGCCCAACAGGTAGCGGCTCATAACGTACACCCAAACGAGAGCGAGTGACAGGCAGCGGCCTGTAACGTACTCCCCAATAAGAGCGACCGATGGACAGCGGCTCCCAAAATATTTTCCGAAAAGAGCGCCCAACGGACGGCGGCTCCCAGAGTATTTTCCGACAGGGGCACGGCTTAAACCATCGCCCACGGATGACGTCTATCGCCCCGCTTTCGGGGCTTGGGCGCCTCGGAAGGACGCACGATTTATAGGTAAACAAACGATGATACAACGATTTTCGATCCTTTTTTTGAGCCTCTTGCTGCTGGGGGCTGCCACCGGAGTGGTGGCGCAGGTCCACGTCAAGGGTACAGTCGTCCGATCGGGCGAGCCGGCCGAGGCCGTCGAGATGGCGGCCGTGAGGCTGCTGAACATCAAGGACAGCGCGATGGTGAAGGGCACCGTCACGGACCGCGAGGGGCGCTTCGACCTGATGGGCGTCCGGCAGGGCGACTACCTGCTGCACGTGACGTACGTCGGGCTCGACCCGCTCTACCAACGGCTCCACATATCGGGCAGCAAGACGCCCGTGGACGTGGGCCGGCTGACGATGACCGAGGACGGGGTGCTGCTGGGCGAGGCCGTGGTGACGGCCCGCGCCGTGGAGGTGCAGGTCAAAAACGACACGGTGGAGTATAACGCCAGCGCGTACAAGGTGGCCGAAGGGTCCGTGCTTGAGGATCTGCTGAAGAAGATGCCGGGCGTGGAGGTGAGCGCTGAGGGCGCGGTGACGGTGAACGGAAAGGAGATCAAAAAGATACTGGTCGACGGCAAGGAGTTCTTCTCGGACGACCCCAAGGCGGCCTCCAAAAACCTGCCGGCCCAGATCGTCGACAAGGTGCAGACCTACGAGAAGAAGAGCGACCTGGCCATGCTTACGGGCTTCGATGACGGTGACGCGGAGGCCGTGATCAACCTCACGGTGAAGCCCGGCATGAAGCAGGGGTGGTTCGGCAACGCCTTTGCGGGGGCCGGCAGCCGCGGGCGGTACGACGTGAACACGATGCTGAACCGGTTCGTCGACGACGACCAGTTCTCGCTCATGGGCGGGATGAATAACACGAACAATATGGGCTTCACGGACTTTGCCGCGGCGGCCTTCGGCGGTGGCCCGGGCGGCGGGCGACACCGGTTCGGAGGCTTCGGCGCCGGGAATGGCATCACGTCGTCCGGCAACGTGGGCACGAACTTCAGCAAGCGCCTAATGAAGGATCTGACGGTCGGGGGCAACGTCCGGTTCTCCGGTTCGGACAACGAGGCGCGGGCCAAGACCGACCGGCAGAACATCCTGGCCGGCGATAGCACCTCGTTCGACCACGCCGAGAGCGCCTCCGACACCCGGACGCGAAACGTGGGCTTCAACCTGCACATGGAGTGGAAGCCAGACTCGCTGACGCAGGTCATCTTCCGCCCGGAGTTCTCCTATGGCACCACCCACACCGACGCGGAGGAGCTGACCCATACCCTCAGCGGGAGCCTCGACTCGGTGAACGCCTCCCGTTCACGCTCCCGTGTGGACGGCCACGCGCTGACGGCCTCCGCCAAGCTCGACGTCAGCCGCAAGCTGAACAGTCGCGGCCGCACGCTGACGCTCTCCGTCTCCGGCGGCGGCAACCAATCGATCGACAACACCCAGAATCGCTCCGACACGCGCTTCCTGCTTTTCGCCGACTCCACCGAAACGATCGACCAGCAGGTGCACAGCGACACTCGGGGGTACAACGTGCGCGGCAAGGTGGCGTGGGTCGAGCCGCTGGGTCACTCCAACTTCCTGCATCTCTCCTATCGCCTCCGACGGACACACCGCGAGCTGCTCCGCGATGCCTACCTCATCGACTCCGAAGGCCAATACACCGTGCCCGACACCACGACGGGCCGCAACACACGTAGCGATGCGACCGAGCACCGCCTCAACCTCTCCTTCAAGATGGTCCGCCCGAAGTACGACTTCACCCTGGGTCTCAACTTCGACCCCACGCAGACCCGCACCGTGACTGAGGTAGCCGGCCGGACACTCTACGACCTCTCCCGGAGCGTCGTCAACTACTCCCCGACGGCCAAACTGCGGATCCGCTTCGACAAGCGCACCGACCTCCGCCTCGATTACGACGGCCGCACCGAACAGCCCTCCATGACGCAGCTCCAGCCAGTGGCTGACCTCTCCGACCCGCTCAACACCGTGATCGGTAACCCGGACCTTCGCCCCACGTACACGAACAGCCTACGCCTCCACTTCGGCAAATTCGTCCCCGACAAGCAGTCCGCATTCATCTTCATGGCCGGCGTGAACTATGTGCTGAACGACATTGTCAGCCGCACCACCACCGACCGCCTCACGGGTCGCCGCCAGACCACCTACGAGAACATCGATGGCAATTACAACCTCGACGGTCGCCTGATCATCAACCTCCCCCTGCCGGGCAAGCATTTTACGCTCAGCTCCATGACCTACGCCCGGTATGGACACTCCGGCGGCTTCATCGACGGCTCCCGCAACACGAGCAAGGCCACCGTCCTCATGCAGCACGCAGGCATCAGCTTCCGTTCGTCCCTGGCCGACATCGAGCTCAACGGCAACATCCGCCATAACCGCACCCGCAACACCCTCAGCGTCGGCCGCGACCTGAGCACCCTCAACTATGGCGGCAGCGCAGCCTTCACGCTCTACCTCCCACTCGGCTTCCGACTGGAGTCTGACCTCACCTACTCCACCAACTCAGGCTACACCGATGGCTATTCGCAGCGCGAATGGCTCTGGAACGCGGGCGCCTCTAAGTCGTTCCTGAAGAACAACGCCGGCATGCTCCGCCTGAAGATGTACGACATCCTGCACCAGCGCAGCAACATCTCGTACAGCGCTACGGCGACAGCCATCCGCTATTCGGAGTACAACACGTTGAACAGTTACGTCATGCTGCACTTCATCTACCGCTTCAGCCTCTTCAAGGGTGGAGCCAAAGCGTCCGATATGCGCATGCCCGGCCCACCCGATCGGGGCGGCCGCGACCGTCCCCCGCGGGATTAGGGGTACGAATACAAGAAGTCCTGCCGGCAGAGGAGGTGTTCGCCTCCCGCCGACAGGACTTTTCCTTTTTAGGGGTTCGTTATTCAAAGAGACCCGGGTCGGAATAGTAGACTCGGTTGCCGACCACGCGAGCGGCCTGTGTGTAGGGATGTTCCTCGGCACGGCCCACGCCGGTGATGTGCATCACTCGCCAGCCGTGGGCCTTGAGATAGTCCGAAACGAGTGAGCGGTGGCAGCGCCACCAGACGGCCTCGGCGCAGAAGTAAGCCGTCGGTTGGCGCTCCGCCTCGTCCATAAGGCGGGCTATGCCGCGGGCAAAGTCGTCGGTCTCCATATAATCCGCATAGGCGCGGAAGGAGGCGTTGCGCCAGCGCGTGTTGTGTGAATCGCGGTGCACCCGTCGGCGCCCGCCCAGATCGGGGAGGTGGAGGTAGGCGATGCCGCTCGCGGGGAGCGACGCTTGCAGGGCCTCCTGATTGTACTGCGGATACTTGTTCGAGCCCGGTAGGCCGCGGATGTCGACCAGCAGGCGGATGTCGAACGATCGCAGCATGGCGATGAAGACCTCGATCGGGTGGGTGGAGTGGCCGATGGTGTAGACCACGCGCTCAGGTTGCGACATGGCGCAGGGCTTGTGTCAGCACTCGATGCCCGGCCGGGCCTCGACGCCGAGGGTGTAGTAATGCTTCACCTCCTGCATGTCGGTGACGAGGTCAGCGGCGGCGATGAGGTCGGGCGTAGCATAGCGACCGGTGATGACAACTTCCGTGTCGGGGTGACGGTCGTTGATGGCGTCGATGAGTTCGGCGGAGGTAAAGAGACCGAAGTAAATGGCGATGGTAGCTTCGTCAAGGATCACGAGCCCGTAGCGGCCGTTGTGGAGTATGCGCCGAACCTCCTCGAGCCCCTCGGCGGCACGACTGATGTCGTCCGGTGTGGGTTTGCGCTCGATGAAGCACTCCGATCCGTAGCGGTGGGTGGTGATGGTGGGAATGCGGCGGTCGATGTAGGCGATTTCGCCGTATCGCTGGCCTTTGACGAACTGTGCGATGTAAACACGTCGACCGGCTCCGACTGCGCGGAGGGCCAATCCAATGGCAGCGGTGGTCTTACCCTTGCCGTTGCCGGTGTAGAGATGTACGTAACTCATAGTGGATTGATATTAGTAGGTTGAATAGGATTTAGTTTGAGGTAGTTTGAAGGAGAGTGGGGAGGGGGAAAACGAGGCGAGAGGGTGAATGTCTCGTCCTTCTGCATAAAAGAGCAATGCCCCGACTGTCCGAGCGTCGATTCCTTGGGGCTGCCTCATCATTCTTTCACGAAAGCCTTTTTACCGTCCACATAAAGTGCCTGTTCAGCGTCGTTGAAGGCATAGCGATCGGCCTTATAGGTGCCATCGGCTGCCTTATCGAGGATGATGGATTCCACGTCGCTGTTGGGCAGGAAGATCTCGGCTTTCGAGCGGTCGTCGTTGAAGAGTACGAAGGCGCTGATGACGGCTTCGCCCTCTTTCTTTTCTACGGGGTTCAGGCGGGTGCCGACCTCGAAGACTTGCACACATTCTTGGCGCAGCTGGCTCCACGACTGTCCGGCCGAGGGAATGCAACCGTGCTCGTCGCGGTCGCCTCCTGTGGCGGGGGCTTCCTGCGCCTGCGCGGTAGAATCGGCGGCGGCAGTGTCTTGCTGCTGGGCGTTGTTATTACATGCGGCCAAGGCCAGCATGCTGATCACTGTGATAAATACTTTCTTCATTGTCTTGTCATGTAGAAATTAAAATCTGGGGGCAAAGATACATAGGCTGCAAGGGCTTTGTACATAGAGGGGGACATGAATAGCAGGAAATAGGCCCCATCGTGTCGCACGGGTGAGGCCTAAAAGTTCCAAGAGGTGCTATCGTGTCGCACAATAAGACCTAAAAGTTCTGAGAGGCGCTATCGTGCCACACAATGAGACCTAAAAGTTCCGAGAGGTGCTATCGTGCCACACAATGAGACCTAAAAGTTCCGAGAGACGCTATCGTGTCACACAATGAGGCTTAAAAGTTCCGAGAGGCGCTATCGTGTCACACGACGACGAATGCCAACAGTAGCTGGATCACTCAAGAACGACCGATAAAGAGAAACGGCCGAATGCCCCTTTGTGCACCCGGCCGTTTGTCGCAGGTCCTTCTTTAGTCGTTCGTTTTCCCTGTCTCGTTTTCGGGGAGCGGCATCCACTTCAGGCGGCGTGCCTGCCAAGTCTGCTGCTTGGCGGCGGTGGTGAGGCCACGGCGATAGTCGAGGGTGCGCTCACCGCGGAGGAAGAGGTAGACGCGGCGCAGGAGGTCGATGTCGCTGAGGGTGGGCTGGGTAGTCAGCGCCGAGGCGGCGTCGTAGGGCGTGATGACGCGGTTGACGGCAGCCAGGGCGTCGCCCGTGCGCACGCCACGGACGATCAACTCGGCACGAATGAGGAGCATCTCGGCGCCATCGGTGATGGTCAACGGGCTATGGCGTTGCAGGTTGGTGAGGTAGCGGTTGCCCTCCTTGTTCGTGGCCGTGGGGACAGCCTTCCGCTCGGCGTCGTTGCGCAGGCTGTTGACGATGTCGGCGTCGACCTCCACGTCGCGGGCCGTCTCGCCGAGGGTCGAATAGAGGCCGTTGGGCGAGCCGTTGACGTTGTAGATGATCTGCATCGTGGCCTTTTCGCCGAGCGCGGCGTCGAGGTGGGCAGAGGCTTCGGCGTACTGCCCGCGACTCATGTAGAGTTTGCAGAGCAAGGCTTCGGCGCTACCCACGGCCAGGTCGCGATTGAAGGCGCCGCCCATGCCGCGGAGCACCTCAGCGTCGGCCTCGCGGACGGCTGCCTGGAGGTGGGTGATGGCCTCGGCGTAGAGCGCCTCGTGGGTGAGGTTTTTACCGTTCACGGGCACCTCGCCAGCCGCCGAGGGGTTCGACGAGAAGCAGTCGGCCAGCAGCTTGTAGGCATAGCCGGCATAGAGATGGCCCGTGTGGCGGGCATAGGCACGGACGATCTCGTCCCCTGCCGAGCCGTCATCTTCCGTCGAGGCCTCGATGGCGAGGAGCTCTTCGGCGCGGGCGCGGAGGTTTTGCAGGTTGTTAAAGACGCCGTCAGCCTCGCCGCCCGCAGAGGAGGCGTTGTCGTCGCTGAGGGCTTTATAGACGAGGGCGTTGGGCACCTTCGTCGGTGTCAGCTCGTCGGTCATCGCGCCGAGGGCCATGAAGGCGGCCGAGGAGGCCTGTCCGGCCAGTGTCTTGACGTTAGCCGTGAGGGCGCCGTCGGTGAGGATCTTGCCTTTGACGGAGGCCATCATGCCGGGTCGGCGCAGGTCGTCGTACGTGAGCGAGTTGGAGGGCGTCTTGGCGTTGTCGATCCATTTGTCGCAGCCGGCCAGGGTGACGAGGGCGACGGCCGAAAGGAGGATATAGCGGAGGTTCTTCATTATGTCTGTCTGTGTCATTGTTTAGAATCCGATGGTGAGTGAAGCGATGAATGAGCGCGGCGCGGGGGCGTTGGTGATGTCGCGCGAGAGGCTGCCGATGCCACGCGTCTGGCGTGTGCCGCCGTTGGCCTCGATCTGCGGCTCGGCGCCGCTGTAGTTGGTGATGAGGATGAGGTTCTGCGCCGAGAGCATCAGGCGGCAGGCCTTGAATACGTTGTTAGTGGCCCGACGCACGGGCGAGCTGAAGTCGTAGCCCGCGGAGAGGCTGCTGAGGCGGATGAAGTCGGCCTTCTCGATGTAGTTATCGCGATTGCGCTCCGTGTGCGCCAGCTGTTCGGCCGTAGCGCGATAAGCGTCCGTGCCCGGCGTCTCCTTGGCCAGCGCAGCCTTGAGGTCTTCGCGCTTCTTGAGGTTATCGCCCAAGCCGGCCACGTTGTAGTAGCTCTGGTTGTAGACCGATGCGCCGGTGGCATAGTTCACGCGGGCGTTGAAGGTGAGGTTATGGAACAGCTTCAGCTCGAAGCCCACCGCGCCGTTGAGCGTCGGGAAGGGTTTGCCGAGATACTCATACTCCTTGCTCTCCTGCGCACCCTTGTAGACGCCTTTGGCATCGTAGCGCGCGCCCTCTACCTTTTTATAATAGAAGGCGTAGGCCGGCTGACCTTCCTTGATCACGTTGGGCAAGTTCTCGATCGTGCGGCCGCCGGTGTTTGTCACCTCGTTCGTTTGTCCGTTCACACTGACGAAGAGATCGAGGGCGTTGCCTGCGCTGCGATTCTCCCAGACGGTGCCGTTCCAGTTCAGTTCGAAGCCGTAGCCGCGCACACTACCGATGTTCTCCGGGCGCGAACCGAGCCAGCCGAGGGAGCTACGCAGGGGCACGTAGATGATAGCGTCCGAGGTGAATTGGCCATAGAGCGAGAGGCCGATGCGATGGCGCTTCAGGTTGACGTCTGTACCTAACTCGATCTCGCGCATGCGTTCGGGGCGGATGTTGGGATTGCCCTGCGTGGAGGGCGCCACGAGCGGACCGTAGGCCGAGCTGCCGGTGAGGGCGTAGGCCGTGTGGGCGTCGGTGGGGTAAGGCAGGCGGCCCGACTCGCCATAGGCGGCGCGCCACTTGAAGGCCTGTTGATTGTACGATACGCTGAGCGAGGGATAATAGATGCTGGCCACGTTGGCGCCGATCAGGTTCGAGGCGTCGCGGCGGAGGCCGGCGTTGATGAAGAGCGTATTGCGATAGTTGAAGAACGCCTCGCCGTAGAGTCCCCACGTGCGCTGCTCAAAGTCCGACTCACTGACTTGCTTCTCGGACGCGGCCGAGAGCTGCGTGACGTTGCCGCTGAAGACGCTTGTGGAGACGGTGTTGACCGTCTCGTAGCGGCGGACGATCTGCGAGAGGAGCGTCAGGGTAGTCTGCCATCCGCCTCCGAGGTCGAAGCGACGGTTGGCCTTGATGTCCCAGTTGAGCGTCGAGTTGCGACGGTTGCTGACGTTGCGCGCGCCCTTGTCGTTCGTGTTGAGCAGGTAGCCGTAAGGCAGCAAGTATTCGCCACGGATGAAGTTCACGTCCATGCCGAGGAGCGTCTCGACCTTCACGGCGCCGGGCAAGAGGTAGCTGAGGCGTGCCTGACCGATGACGCGGTCGTTGTCGTACGTCCACGACTGTGCGCGCCAGGTGCGTTCGCTGACGTAGCCCCACGGCTTCTGCGTGCGCATAAGGTTCCAGATCGCATCGTTCTTTCCCTGCGCCGTCTGCGGCAGGCTGAGCGAACCATTGATGTAGCGCAGGCTGACGTTCATGCCGAACTTGTCTTGGGTCACGTCGTAGGCGGCCATGAGGGCGTGGCGCACATCCTTGTTGCCGGGCACGATGCCGGCGGTGTGGTTCTCGTCGAGCGAGAAATAGAGCTGGTTGCCGGGCGCGAACCGCTTGGATAGGTTGGCGTAGAGGCGAGTGATGTTACCGTTGACGAAGAAGTTATTGATGTCGTCGTTGTTGACGAACTGCGTGTATCGGCGGGCCAGCGTGTTGACGCCCTGGGTGAACTTGACCGTCCCCGTCAAGTTGCCGCCGTCGGCTGCGGCCGAGCTGCGGCGCTTGGTGGTGATGACGATGACACCGTTGGCCGCCTCTGCACCGTAGGAGGCTGCGGCAGCCGGACCCTTGATGACGTCGATGGAGGCGATGTCCTCCAGCGGCAGGTCGTTGAGGGAGCTCATGGCGTCCTGCGAGGTGTTGATGTCCGACGTATGGGAGTTATTGTAGCGCACACCGTCGACGTAGATGATCGGGTCGCGGTCCATGCTGAGCGTGGCGCCGCTACGCATGTTGAAGCGGATGGGCATACCCACCTTACCGTTAGATTGGAACATCTGCACACCGCCGATGCGTCCGTCGATGATGTCGGCCAGGTTCGAGCCTGTGCCCTGATCCATGAGCCGTTCCACGTCCACCTTGTCGATCTTCGATCCGACGGCCTTGGCGTTGCGTGCGCTGGCGATACTGGCGGTGACGACCACTTCGCGAAGCTCCATGCCCGTCTTGAGGCGGATCTCGTGATGGTCGATGAGGTAAAAGGCGGGGAGGGTCTGCGGCTCATAGCCGACGTAGGAGACGGTGACCGAGTCGCCCCGTGTGATGGACAAGTTGTAGGTACCCTTTTCGTCGGTGACGGCATACGTCCCGTTTCGGGTGACGAGGTTCACGCCGGGCAGTGTCTCGCCCGTTTCGTTGTCTACCACGCGTCCCTCCACGCGTCGCTGTGCCAGGGCCGTGGTGGCGGTGCAGAGCAGAAAGAGGAGGGTGAGCAGATAAAACTGCGTAGTTCTTTTTGTCATACTGTTCTTTTATTATTTGGGGTTTTAGCGGGTGCAAAAGTACGCCCGCCACTGCCCGTGGCCCCTCCCTAATTATAGCTGTTTATGCGGCTCTGCAGGGAATGCAAACGCCCCTTTTCTCCCTATCAATGGGGAAGAAACCGGACGAGGGACGTAAAAAAGCCCTGCCGGCTGAAAGGGTGAGGTCTTCACCTTTCCACCGGCAGGGCTGATTCGCAGGACGCCGCAGGCTGTGCGACTCAGAGTATAGCGGCAGCTAACGACGACTTCTTTTTCTTCGGCACGCTATGCTGATCCACCTTCTCGGGTGTGTGGTAACGGATCACCTCCGCCTCAGAAGAGAGCTTGAAAAGCTCCTCCCCGTCGCAGAATAGCGGTGCGTTGTCGTCGTATAGATCATTCATCCGATTCTCGAACTCCATCGTCTCACGGGCGAAAGATTCGCTCTCGTCGATCTTTTCTGAGGGTGAGTAGGAGACGAGGTATACGCCTCTCCTTTCGCTGTATTCAAATCGGATCGTCAGCCAGGTGTAGCGACTGACCAAGTCCTGCGCCCATCGCCGCAGGATCTGTTCCTTCGATTGCGTCACGCCTGTCCCTCCTCTCTGGCTTCCTTTTGTCGACGGCGGGCGCGGCGTTGCGACAGGCTCTGCTTGTAGGCTGTGCGGGTATGATCGACCATCTTATTGATCAGATGTACCAGCTCGGTGATAGCGGCCTGTCCATCGGGCGAGGCGTTCATGTACGACAGCTCTAAATACTTGACGATGCGGCGATAGACGGCGTCCGTCGTGGGGCGGAGGTCGGTAGATGAGGGGAGGTCTGGCTTCGACCGCGCCTTAATTCGTTGCAGCTGTAAGTCTTCCAGCGCCTGATTCGCCTCATCGAGCAGTTGCACGCCACGGTCGAGTCGGAGGCGCGTAATAAGCGGGGCGTAGCGGTCATCTTTGAGATCGATCAGCAGGGACGTTATGCCGGCTGACTTCCGCCCGAGGGACACTCCCTGAAGTGGCTTATCGGAGCGCCACAGGAGGTAGAGCATTTCGGCGGCCTTCACCTCGTCCGGATCCGGCGAGAGGCGCATGGCCCGCACCACGGCCGCGATGTACGACAGCCAATGGTTGCATTCCTTCTCCTTCTTTGCGATATGTGGTGTCTCAAACCGCGCACGGGTCTCCTTAATCATCTCCTGCTCGTCTTGGACACATTTCTCGTACTCCTCGACGAGATCCTTCGGCAACCCGATCTTTTTCAAGTCCGCCTCGAGCAGCCAATCGCGAACGGAGGCGTGAAAATGCAGGTGCAGGGCGTTGTCGAGCCGCTCCTGACTGAGTTTTTGGATTTGCACTTCTTCTTCCATCTCTTTTTCTCCTCGTTTGTCTATGTGCAGGTCGTGCAGGGGGCCAAACGTGCCTCGTTTACCCCCTTGCACCCCGTGCAAAGGTAACATTTAGCGGTTTGTTGAAATCCCATCTATCCATCGGTGCTTATCTACGAAGCAGATTGAAGCCACATCTATCCATCGAATCCGTTCATCAATGTCTATCGAAATCCCTTCTATCCATCGGTAAATAGATACCTCGTCTTTATCTATCCAACGATTCAATCGGCTCCTATACACATCGTATCTGCCAATCACTTCTATCAAGTGGGTTAAATATACAAAGTTAATCGCAGTCATTTCTATCAAGTAGATCAAATATACACCGTATATTTTTACCAATCCTATCAAGTGGCTTATATACACAGCATCAATAAGATCCACCTCTATAATTCGACTCAAATACACGCTGTTTATTTGGTCCGATTCTATCAGGGGATTTTCATTGACTGAATCAATAGGAGTGGATTGAACCATGTGATTCTTATATACCTCATCAATTCAAACTGGGTGAATCGTGTGATTTTCTTCTACGCTGTTTATTGGATTCCATTTTATCGGGGGAATATGACGAACGCCTCTTTGAGGGGCCTGCACGGGGTGATAGCCCCCACACGAGGCACTTTCCCGAGCTTGCCGCACTGCCGACCACCCGAACGTGCCCCAAATGGCTCCGCCAACGGCTGCCGACCTCCCCAAAGCGGCACGAACAGCGGCTTGTACGCCTTTCGATCCCTATTTTTGCCCCCATGATGACAAAAGATTTGACCGAACACTGCGCGCTCTTCCGAGGGCTGACGCCGGAGCGCGCCACGGAACTCCTCGAGACCTATGGCTACGCCCTCCGTTCCTACCCGCCGCGCTCCTTCGCTGCCATGCAGGGCGACACGTGTCGGACGCTGCTCATCGTCTGCCACGGGCAGGTCAACGCCTGGATGGCCGGCGCGGGCGGCAAGCAAATCATCGTGGAGCAATTCGCGGACTGGGACGTGCTGGCGCCGGCCTTCCTCATGGCCACGCACAACGTCTTCCCGGTCAGCATCGAGACGACCACGGAGAGCGAGCTGCTCGTGATCCATCGTGACACGCTGCTCAAGATGCTGCACGCCGATATGCGCATGATGGAGAACTACCTGCGCGAGATCTCGGACAAGTGTTTCGCCCTCACGCAACGCATCGGCAGCTTCGCCCTCAAGTCGCTCCGCGAGCAACTCCTGACCTACCTGCACACGCACGACACCTACGCCCGGCAGCAAGACATCGCCGACCGTTTCGGCGTGGCGCGGCCGTCGCTCAACCGCGTCTTGCAGGAGCTCTCGCAGGAGGGCATTGTGAAGATGGTGCACGGCAAGATCAAGCTCCTGCGCCGCTTCGATCCGTAGACCGAAAGGCCGGGGGGCGTATCGCACAACGTCCCCGCAGCCCGCTCTGGCCGGGGCATGAAAAAGCCTCCGAGCGCCCGCTTCGCAGCAGGGGTTGGGAGGCTTTTCGCATCGGGGGAGGGGGGGACGATCGAGCGTCGGCCCTGAGGAGCCGTCAAAAGTCGCGGAAAGCGGCGTTGAGGTTGCCCATCTCAGTCTTCACCTGATTCATTCCGATCAAGCCGCCCGACATGCCGGACGACTCGCTACGTACCTCGCAGATCACCTCGTCCGACGGAGAGACGGACGTCGTGACCGACACTTTGAAGTATTTCACCAGGGCACCCAGCAGCAGTCGAGCCACCCGGTTGCCCTTTTCGTAGACTGCGGCGCCTTGAGCCGTATCCGAGACCTTTTTGTAGCCCCACGCGCTGAGCAGTTGTGCCGCGCGTTCGTCCAGTTCACGCTTCGTCATGCCGCCGTAAACGTGGCGGAACATATCGCCCGTAGCGATGTCGTTTCTAATAAATGCCATGCTGTTCTGATGTGTTGTTATGCCCTTCAAACAACCTGCGTGGCGCATGGTTCATGGCGCGGGGAAAGTTGCTCTCTATTCCCCTTTTCTTCCCTTGATGGAAGATTAAAGAGGGCAAAAGAAGATCAAGGCCCCACCGGGGCCGGGGAGTTTAGCTGTGGGGCACCCGGCAAACTTGGCGGCGTTCCTAACGCCTATTTACGCAGCCTCACGAAGTTCAATCGGAGTGCATTCATCACCACGCAGAAGCTGGAGAGGCTCATGGCCGCCGCGCCGAACATGGGCGTCATGCCCACGCCAAACACGGGGATCCATAGGCCTGCCGCTAACGGTATGCCGACGACGTTATAGATGAAGGCCCAGAAGAGGTTCTCGCGGATGTTGCGCAGCGTGGCACGACTGAGTCCGACGGCGGCGGGGATGTCCGACGGCCGACTCTTCATCAGCACCACGTCGGCCGCATCCACGGCCACGTCTGTGCCGGCGCCGATGGCTATGCCGATGTCGGCCGTGGCCAATGCGGGCGCATCGTTGATGCCGTCGCCGACCATCGCCACGGCGCCGAACCGTCCACGGAGCGACTCCACCGCCGCCTTCTTCCCGTCGGGCAACACACCGGCGATCACCTCGTCCACGCCAACGAGTCGCCCGACGGCCTCAGCCGTGCGCTGATTGTCGCCCGTCAGCATCACCGTCCGAAGGCCCATCGCATGCAGTCGGCCGACGGCCTCGCGTGCATCATCCTTCACCGTATCGGCCACGGCGATCAGCCCCAGCCACCGATCCTCGGCGGCAAAGAGCAGCGGTGTCTTGCCCTCGCCCGCAACGCGTTCGGCGGCAGACGCGATGGCGTCCGTCGTGCCGATTCGCTCCGAAAGGAAGGCCAGGCTGCCGCCCGTAATCCGCCGCCCATCGACCATCGCCGTCAGTCCCTTGCCGGGGATCACCTCGAAGGCATCCGTAGCGTCGGGCTGCATGCCACGCGCTTCGGCGTAGGCCGCTACAGCCCGCGCCAGCGGGTGCTCACTCTTCACCTCTAACGCATAGGCCGCACGGAGCAGCTCCTCCTCTTCCACGCCATCGGCCGGCAGGAGGTCGGTCACGACGGGCGAGCCGTTCGTGATCGTGCCCGTCTTGTCGAGCGCCACGACCTGCACTTGGCCCGCTCGCTCGAGCGCCTCGGCCGTCTTGAATAGGATGCCGTGACGCGCACCGAGTCCGCTGCCCACCATGATTGCCACAGGGGTAGCTAACCCAAGGGCACACGGGCAACCGACCACCAGGACGGCCATGCCACGCGAGACGGCCGTCCCCACATCTGCCCCGACGGCCAGCCACACGCCCACCGTGATGAGCGCGATCACGATGACGGCCGGCACGAAGATGCCCGACACCCGGTCGGCCATCTTGGCGATCGGCGCCTTGCCCGACGAGGCGTCGCTGACCATGCGTATGATCTGCGACAGCGTCGTGTCGCGCCCGACGCGCTCCGCCCGGCAACGCAGATAGCCCGAACGATTGACCGTAGCGGCCGAGACACGATCGCCCGGCGACTTGTCTACGGGCAGGCTCTCGCCCGTCAGCGCCGACTCGTCCACGGCCGCCGTGCCCTCCGTGATGATGCCGTCCACGGGGATATGCTCGCCGGGGCGGACAGCAAACGTGTCGCCGACGCGCACCTGCTCGATGGGCACCGTCACCTCGCGGCCGTCGCGCACCAGCGTAGCCGTCTTCGGAGCCAGCCGCATGAGGCTCTTCAGCGCGTCCGTCGTCCGACCCTTAGCGCGCGCCTCGAGCAGCTTGCCGAGCGTGATGAGCGTAAGGATCATGGCGCACGTCTCGAAGTAGAGCGCATGCAGCCCCGCATAGGCGTCGGCCGTGCGCCCCTCCATTAGCGCGGCGGACATGGCGAAGAGACCGACAAGACTATAGACGAAGGCTGTGCCCGACCCTAAGGCCACGAGCGCATCCATGCCCGGCGCACCGTGCAGCGTGCCCTTGTAACCGGAAATGAAGAAGCGCCCGTTGATGATCATCACGGCCACGGCGAGTAGCATCTGCACGATACCGACGGCCATCGGGTTGCCCGCAAGCGCCGCAGGGAGCGGTAGGCCGAGCATCGAGTGACCCATCGCCGTGTACATCAAAAGCAGGAGCAGCACCAGAGAGGCGACGAGGCGCCGACGGAGGGCGGGCGTCTCACGGTCGGCCAGGGGATCGTCGGGCGATTTGTCCGCAGGCGCATGTGGCTCTTCGGTCGCCTGCTCCGCGGCGTCGTAGCCCGCCTTGCGCACGGCGGCCACGATGGCGTCGGCCGTGGCTGTGCCCTCGACCACCATCGAGTTTGTCAGCAGGTTGACGGCCACGGACGACACGCCCTCGACGCGCGACACGGCGCGCTCCACATGGGCGCTACAGGCCGAACAGGACATGCCATCGACGGAGAATTGTTTCGTGGGATTCATATCTATACGTAGTTAGGGGGAGTAATAAGTAGTAAGCAGGAATAAGAGGTAGTAAAAAGCACCCCGACGGGCCGTCGGACCCCAAAACAGACCGCCGCTGGCACCCCGACGGGGTGTTGGACCCCAAAACAGACCGCCGCTGGCACCTCGACGGGCCGTCGGACCCAAAAACAGACCGCCGCTGGCACCCCGACAGGCCGTCGGACCCAAAAACAGACCGCCGCTGGCACCTCGACGGGCCGTCGGACCCAAAAACAGACCGCC
>ERZ773049.447-NODE-447-length-25788-cov-7.656356_pt1 | contig 25788 bp, 18 predicted proteins | sample MGYA00580633_ERZ773049 | MGnify/ENA primary metagenome ERZ773049 (study PRJEB29015, sample SAMEA2737991) | human oral metagenome | biome: human oral; feature: human-associated habitat; material: dental | place: China | collected 2066 ...
CGCTTGACAACGACCTTGACGGTCGCTGCGTCGAGCGCTTCGGCCATCCGTCGGCCCACATCGCGATAGCCCTCCACGAATCGGTTGGCCTTCTCATATAAAATGTAAGCCCGACGAGCGTCGCGCATAGAGCCGTTTTCCATCAGTTGGCCCGCAAGCGCATAGGCTTGTTCGGCGGCCTTGGGACGGACGTCACGCAGCTCACGGTCGTAGCGTGTCGGTTGGCCAATTATCTCCATCGCCTTGGGGCTGTCGTAGATTGCATTAGCCAATTCGTTCAGCCGCAAGTACGCGTCGGCCGCTACGACGTAACGATCCGATGCGCCGGAGTCTTCGGCCTGTCGGATGTGTCGAAGAGCGCTTTCGCGCGCCATGGGATAAGCCTGCCGAAGTACATCTTGCGACGTCTTGCTGCCCGGATGCTTTCGTAAATGTTGTGCAGCCTCCAGCGTCGCCTTCTCGTAGTCACCATGCTTGAGCGCCTTTTTGCTCGAAGAGCAGCCGGCAGCCAGCATGATGGCAAAAAGAAGCAGTGCGCCGTATTTCAAAAAAACATAGTGAGTCTTCTCTGCCTTGCGCTTTGTGTCCATTGCTTTTCCTCCTGCCTTTAATGATTTAGTTGTGATGAGTTTGAGTATGAGTTTAGAATAATGCTGCAAATATACGTTCTCCCGAAATACGCGATCTCCTCAAAGCCTCAGGCTGCGTGGCGCCGACGACGTCCGACGACCCTCAGCCAACCGATACGTTCCCTCGAAATACGTGATCTCCCCCAAGCCTCAGGCTGCGTGGCGCCGACGACGTCCAACGACCTTCAGCCAACCGATACGTCCTCCAGAAATACGCGATCTCCCCCAAGCCTCAGGCTACGCGGCGCCGACGACGTCCAACGACCTTCAGCCAACCGATACGTCCTCCAGAAATACGTGATCTCCCCAAAGCCTCAGGCTGCGTGGCGCCGACGACGTCCAACGGCCCTCAGCCAACCGATACGTTCCCCCGAAATACGTGATCTCCCCAAAACCTCAGGCTGCGTGGCGCCGACGACGTCCGACGACCTTCTGCGCTTCGGGCGGGCGACGCACCGAGATAATTCAAATCCCGGCCTACTTTTGCGTCTCAAAAGAAACGAACCGAACGATGGATATATCAGTTGTCGTACCCCTATATAATGAAGCGGAATCCCTGCCTGAGTTGCACGCATGGATTGAGCGAGTGATGGACGAAAACCATTTCAGTTACGAGATCATCTATGTGAACGACGGCAGCACCGACGGCTCATGGGGTGTCATCGAACGCCTGGCGAGACAGTCGACGCATGTGAAGGGTATCAAATTTCGACGCAACTACGGCAAGTCGCCGGCGCTCCATTGCGGCTTCTACCGCGCGGAGGGCGACGTGGTGATCACCATGGACGCGGATCTGCAGGACAGCCCCGACGAGATTCCCGAACTCTATCGCATGATCCGCGAAGACGGCTACGACATCGTCTCGGGCTGGAAAAAGAAGCGATATGACAATCGCCTGACGAAAAACCTCCCGTCGAAGCTCTTTAACGCCACGGCGCGCAAATTCTCCGGCATCAATCTGCACGATTTCAACTGCGGACTCAAGGCTTACCGCCGCGAGGTGGTAAAGAACATCGAAGTCTATAACGACATGCACCGATACATCCCCTACTTAGCGAAAATCGCTGGTTTCAATAAGATTGGCGAAAAAGTAGTTCACCATCAGGCGCGGAAATATGGCGTTACGAAATTCGGACTCGATCGCTTCGTGAACGGTTATCTCGACCTCATTACGCTTTGGTTTACGTCGAAATTCGGAAAGAAACCGATGCACATCTTCGGGCTTTGGGGCAGCGGCATGTTTCTCATCGGATTCGCTGCGCTCGTCATCGTCTTGGTGATGAAATTGGCCTCGATGATGGAGGGCGATTTGCGCCCCTTGGTCACGACGTCGCCTTTCTTCTACATTTCGCTCACGGCCATGATCATCGGCTCGCAGCTCTTCCTCTCGGGCTTTATCGGGGAGTTGATCTCGCGTAACTCGCCGAATCGGAACAACTACAAGATCGAACAGGAAATCTGATTCGGCTTCGCATCGCAGCGCATCCGTGGCCTTGCCTGCGCGCCCCGCTGTTTGGCCATGCACTCAACCATGTTTCCTCCCTCTCGGTCTTGGACGCCTTGCCGCTACACTACACTCTCAAGCCTCTGCCCGCGTGGTTTCTCGTAAAAATCATCCTGCTCGGCTGGCTGCTGGCTATCCCCGCCCTCGTCGCGGCGCAGGAGCCTGCGGCTGTGGATACGGCTTGGCTACGTCGGGCACGCAGCGGCGAGCTGGAGCTGAACGAGGAAACACTGCGAGCCATCCGCTCCGGTTCGCTTCTCTCGCCCGCGTCGGCGGCTCCGGCGCTGCGGCATAGTCCCGCCGACCTCCCCTTGGTCATTTCCTTCGACAGCATTCGCCCCACCGGCGGTCCGACAGCTCGCCCCGACCAACTGCCGCCCGCTGTCTATCGGCTGTACGAGCCAGCCGCCCTCCCCCAGCCCACCGCACCGACGGGCAGCTGTATGCTTTCGGCTGCGACGGTTAGCGACCTCCGTGCGCTGCGACGCATCGGGCTACGACGCGCTGGGCATGTGGCCCCAGGAATGCTGCCGATGGGCCTCAGTATTCCGGTCAATTTCGAGAATATGCTCCGCTTTGTTTTCTGGCCGAGCTACCGGGCGAAAAAGCACAACGCGCGCCACGCTCAGGCTTATAAATCGTACAGTCTGCTCCCGCCGCCGACCGACGATTCAAACAATGAGATCGAACGCCGCCGCCTCAACGAGGCAATCAATGAAAAGCGGAGCGAGCTAAAAGCGAAAGACTAACGACGAAAAACGCCATGCGTATGCCTCAGGCGGCAAAAGGCTGAAAATGAACGACGCACGGCAGCCGAAGGCGAAAAACAAACGACGAAAAACGTCGTTCGTACGCCTCAGGCGGCAAAAAGCTGAAAATGAACGACGCATGGCAGCCGAAGGCGAAAAACAAACAACGAAAAACGCCGTGCGTAGGCGTCAGGCGGTGAAAAGCTGAAAATGAACGACGCATGGCTGCCGAAAGCGAAAAGCCGACAACAAAAAACGCCATGCGTACACGTCAGGCGGTAAAAAGCTAAAAATGAACGATGCGCGGCAGCCGGAAGCGAAAAGTCGACGACGAAAAACGCCGTGCGTACGCGTCAGGCGGCAAAAGGCTGAAAATGAACGACGCGCAATTGCCGGAGGCGAAAGACTAACAACGAAAAACGCCGTGCGTACGCGTCAGGTGGCAAAAAGCTGAAAATGAACGACGCATGGCAGCCGGAAGCGAAAATCCGACGACGAAAAACGCCGTGCGTAGGCGTCAGACTGCAAAAGACTAAAAATGAACGACGCGCGGCAGCCGGAAGCTAAAAACTAACAACGAAAAACGCCGTGCGTAGGCGTCAGGCGGCAAAAAGCTGAAAATGAACGACGCACGGCAGCCGGAAGCGAAAGACTAACGACAAAAAACGCCATGCGTACGCGTCAGGCGGCAAAAAGCCGAAAATGAACGACGCACGGCAGCCGGAGGCAAAAAGCCAACGATAAAAAACGCCATGCGTACGCGTCAGGCGGCAAAAGGCTGAAAATGAACGACGCGCAGTTGCCGGAGGCGGACAAAGAAAAATGCCGGGTATGGAGCGATAGCCTCGCTCTTGTACCCGACATTTTTCGTCGTTCGTTATTCGCTTTCGGCTCTCCCCGCGGGAGAACCGTTTCTTGTCGTCTGCTTTCGGCTTACGCGCCTCATTCTTCCGGAAGGTGGATCTCCGGACCGCCGCCGCCCGTGCCACCTGTGCCCCCCGTGCCAGCGCCACCCGGCTGAGGTGTCTCGGGCTTCTTACCCTCGCCAGCGCCGCCCGGCTTCGGCGTTTCGGGCTGTTTGCCGCCACCGCCGCCCTCCGGCTTCTTAGGCTGATTGCCGTCTTCCGGCAGCCGAATGTCGGGACCGTCGTCCGGCTTCTTCCTCGGTTTTTTCTTCTCTCCGGGCTTCTTTTTGTTATCTTTCCGATGAGAGGCCGTGAGGGAGCGCTGCATCGTTTTGAAGTCTCGCGAAGTCTGGTTCATTCGGTCCACGAGCTGATCGATGAGCGCGCGATCGTCGTCCGAAGCGGCACTGAGATAGGCGGCTTGGATATACTGGCAGACGGCATCGAACGCCGCGTCCGTCTGCGGACGGATCTCGATCGCCTGGGGCAGCTTCCCGTCGGCGTCGCCCGTCCGACGGCGGACGTGCAGCGCCTCAAACTCGGTGTTGATCTTCTTCAGATTCTCGAAGGCCTCGGTGAGGCCCAAGGCAGTGATCTCGGCCGTCATCGTTTTGATGTCGTCCTCCATGCTCAGCAGGCGGCCGCTCTCCATTTCGTAGGGCAGTTTGTAGATCTTCTCGTACGGATGGAGCGTGGCGGCGAGTCGAAGGGCAGCGTCTCGGACATCTTCCTTATGCGACCGTTCCTGGGCGCGTATCGTGAGGAAAATGTGGATCAACTGGTCTTTTCGCTCCGCATCCTTCTGCTTGAGCTTGGCCGTGTCGGCTGAGAGCGCGGAGTGCTGGTCGATCTTCGTTTCATACGTGATTCCCGTATTCCACTTCTCCGGCAGGTCGGCAGGCAGCTTCAGCTTCGTTTTGTCGACGGCCATGACCAGATCATACTGTTTGCGGTGATACTGCACGTGCAGCGAATTGTTCAACTTTGTGTTGTTAGCCTTGACGAAGGTAATCGTGCGAGGCACATTGATTTGAATCTTTTCCATCGGGATTTATTATGTGGTTATTGTAATTTTTATGCAGGTATCATGCCGCAAACATACGCCTTTTTCTTTACCGCCAAACGTTCGGCGCTCTTTTTTTTCAATCTTTCCACTGCGCACCGCTCGCGATCGACGTAACGCGACGATTCGAACGGCTCGAAAGCCTGCGGCTATACGTTATATATACAAGCGGACGACCCACAGCCTAAAGCGTTAATATGTCAACAATGAAAACCACTCACAGCCTTCAGCCGTCAGGCAGCTAAAAGCCCTCGCGAGGGCTTGACTTTCTTTTGCCTTCTTTTCTTGTGGCAAGACAAGAAAAGAAGGTGGGGGACAGGGGGCGACGCCCCCTCACAACTAAAGGCGGAGGGTTTTCGGTCATATCCGCATATATATAAGGTATAACCACAAGACGGGATGCGCCTTTCGGCCAGTAGGCTTAGGGGCGTATGGCATACGCCCCTACGCCTCGATCAGTTCAAGGAAGCCGAAAGATAGCCAACCCAAACAGACGAAAACACAAGGCCGCTTTACTCTTTTGCTATCTATCTCCCTGTTTTACCTAAACGCCTGAAGCTATGCATCTAATCTACACGTAAACATCCGAAAGCCTTAGGCAAATGAGCGTTTTCACCGTCGAGACGCCAAAGCCTTAGGCAAATCGTTGTTTCTCGCTGGAAATGTCGTTTTGCCTAAGGCATTTTGCTGTTTCCAATTGGAAATGCCGTTTTGCTTGAGGCTTTTTGATGTTTCCAACTGAAAATGCCGTTTTGCCTAAGGCATTTTCGTCTCGCCGAAGTGATTTGAGCTTTTGCCTGAGGCTTTCGGGTGTAAACATTGGAAACGTTCATTTGCCTAAGGCTTTTAAGCGTCAACAATGAGAAAAGATCAATAGCCTCAGGCTTTCAGTCAATTCAAATCAAAAAAACACCCTTAGCCTTCCGCCTTTAGGCAGCTAAAGGCCCTCGCGAGGGCTTGACTTTCTTTTGCCTTCTTTTCTTGTGGCAAGACAAGAAAAGAAGGTGGGGGACAGGGGACAACGCCCCCTTATAGCTAAAAGCGGAAGGATATGAGAAGATGGGGAACGTTTTTTCGGCGCGGCCGGAGGCTATCGGCTGTATTTCCAGCGGCGGTGGGTCCAGAGCCAGCCGGCAGGGTCGCGCAGGATAGTGCGCTCCATGCGCCGGGTGTATTCTTCGGTGATCCAGTTCTCGGGCTTGGAGCGTGGGGCATCGGTGAGAATCTGAAAATCAACGGTATAATACCCGCGGCTTTCGTACTTTACGTCGGCGTAGATGACGGGAAGATTCATCTTGACGGCCAACCGCTCGGGGCCGTTGAGCACGGCGGTGTCGCGGCCGAGAAACTGGGTCCAATAGTGCAGATTCGCGCGGCTGGGGGTCTGATCGGCGATGAAAACGAAGAGCGCGGGGGGCGACGTGGGGCGGGCGGTGCGGATGAGTTCGCGGACGACGTCTTTTTTGGGCACACAGCGGGCGCCAAAACGCGTCCGAAGGTGGCGAAAGAGTCGGTCGAAAGCGGAACTATCCAGCGGGCGGTAGATCTGGCACACCTCCAAGAGCCCTCCAAAACGCGAAGGAAATCCGGTGAACCATTCCCAATTGCCGTAGTGGCCCATGACGAGGATGAGCGACTTATGGCCGGCTTCAAGCAGCGGGCGGACCATCTCCGGATTGCGCAGGTGAGCCCGCCGCAGCAGCTCCTCGTGCGAGATCCCGGCCAGTTTGATGGTCTCGACGATGTAGTCCGAGAAATGGTGATAGAAACGGCGCTCCAGCCGCAGGCGTTCGTCCGGCGAGAGGTGCGGGAAAGCGCCCTCTAAGTTGCTGCGGACTACACGCCGACGATAGCCTACTAACCTATAGATGAGGACATAAAACACATCCGACAGCACGTAGAGCGCGGCCATCGGGAGCAGCGCATGGAGGCGCACCACGGCGTAAAGCAGCGCATAGATTAGCGTGTTCGCGAAGGCTTTCATGGGCGACTGAGGAGTGTGGCCGTGAGCGCCGTGCCATCCGCGTTCCACCCGCCGAGGCGGACGGGGGTGAGGCGGTTGGCGAGCGCGCTGTCGTACGCCGTTTCTACCTTAATATAGTTCGCCGTGAACCCGTGCATGCGGCCGCCTTTGCGGGCGTGCTCGAAGAGGACGGTGGCCTCGCGACCGATGTGGGCGTCGTAAAACGCATGGAGTTTGCGGTCCGACAAATCGAGCAGCGTGCGGCTGCGGGCGTGCTTGACGTCGGCCGGGACGACGGGCGTAATCCGCAGCGCCATCGTCCCCGGCCGCTCGGAATAGCTAAAAACGTGAAGCTGTGAGAAGGGTAAATTTTCAAGAAATTCGTGGCACTCGGCAAAACACGCCTCCGTCTCGCCGCGGGTGCCCACGATCACGTCCACGCCGATAAACGCGTCCGGCATCAGGCTGCGGATCCGCTCCACGCGGCGGCGAAAAAGCGACGTGTCGTAGCGTCGGCGCATCAGCTCGAGGACGGTGTCGCTGCCGCTTTGCAGCGGGATATGGAAGTGCGGCATGAAGCGGCTGCTGGCGGCCACGAGCTCGATGACCTCATCTGTGACGAGGTTCGGCTCGATGGACGAAATGCGGTAGCGCGCAATGCCCTCGACCCGATCCAGCGCGCGGAGGAGGTCCAGAAAAGTCTCGCCCGTGGAGCGCCCGAAGTCGCCAATATTGACACCGGTGAGGACGATCTCCCGCCCGCCTTCGCGCGCCACCCCCTCAGCCTGCGCAACGAGGTCGGCAATGCGGCCATTCCGACTGCGTCCGCGCGCAAACGGGATGGTACAGAAAGAACAGAAATAGTCACAGCCGTCCTGCACCTTCAAAAAGTGGCGCGTGCGATCGTCCGCCGAGCAGGAGGGGGTGAAAGCGCGAATGCGTTTCGTGTCGGTCGTCACCGCTAGGCCGGCCGTCCGCTCGCGTAGGTGACGCATCACATCTCCCTTCTGCTCAGCGCCTAAGACCAGATCGACGTGATCGATGGCGAGTACCTCGTCCGGCTTCAGTTGCGCATAACATCCCGTGACGATAACGAACGCCTTCGGGTGTTGGCGGCGAATGCGTCGGATCAATTGGCGACATTTTTTGTCGGCAAGCTCCGTCACGGAGCAAGTGTTCACCACGCAGACGTCAGCCTGCTCCCCGGCGCGCGCACGTCGGATGCCATGGTCGGCCAGTTCGCGGCCGATGGCGGACGTTTCGGCGAAATTGAGCTTGCAACCCAGCGTGTAGTAGGCCGCCTTTTTATCTTCAAAATAAGCACTATCAATCATCTTTGGAGTTCCCTTTTTTAGGGGGCGCAAAAGTAAGAGGCTGCGTACACATTCGCTCCGTTTCGGTCCGCAGGCGGTAAGATTTGAGGCAGATACGCACTTTCGAGGAGGAGTATCTTGAAGCCGTTTCGAGTCGTCAAAGCGCTTCTTCACATAGCCGAAAGCTGTCTGTAGAATAGCTTATTTTTCTTCAGTGCGTTTTGGACTTGAGGCCGATACGCACTTTCGGGAAGGGGTATCTTGAAGCCGTTTCGAGTCACCGAAGCGCTTCTCCACATAGCCGAAGGCTGTCTGTAGAATAGCTTATTTTTCCTCAGTGCGTTTTGGGCTTGAGGTCGATACACACTTTCGAGGAGAAGTATCTTGAGGCCGTTTCGAGTCGCCGAAGCGCTTCTTCACATAGCCGAAGGCTGTTTATAGAACAACTTATTTTTCCTCAGCGCGTTTTGGACTTGAGGTGGATACACATTTTCTGAGAGAAGTATCTTGAAGCCATTTCGAGTCGCCGAAGCGCTTCTTTACATAGCCGAAGGCCGTCTGTAGAATAGCTTATTTTTCCTCAGCGCGCTTTGGGCTTGAGGCCGATACGTATTTTCTGGAAGGGGTATCTTGAAGCTGTTTCGAGTCGCCAAAGCGCTTCTTCACATAGCCGAAGGCTGTTTGTAGAACGGTTCATTTTTCTTCAGTGCGTTTTGGGCTATAAGACGCATCTTTTGGAAATTTACACCCTATTCGCAGCCCTCACGCCCTATTTCTTTTATCTTTGTTACAGCCTAAAGCCGACAGCCCGAGGCGAATGGCCGGGGCACATCTCCGGGCGCTGGAGAGGCTTTTTGCAGGGGATTGACCAAAAGCTGAAAGCTGGAGGGGCCTTTCGCGGAGTATCGACCAAAAGCCGAAGGCAGTCTGGTGTAAACGTTTTTCAGGACACATCTCCAAAGGCTGGAGGGACTTTTTGCGGGTTATTGGCCAAAAGCCGAAGGCTGTCTGGAGCTGCTCTTTTTCGAGCTATCGCAGCGGGTCACTTGAGTGGTTTTCCGCAGAGGATTGACCAAAAGCCGAAAGCAGACGGGCGTAAACATTTTTCCGGGGTACATCTCCGAAGGCTGGCAGGGCTTTTCGCGGAGTATCGACCAAAAGTCAAAGGCTATCTGGAGCAGCTCTTTTTCGGGTCATCGCAGCGGGTCTCTGGAGAGATTTTTCGAAAAGGATTGACTAAAAGCTGGAAGCTGTCTGGAGCTACACTTTTTCGGGTCATCGCAGCGGCCCGCTGGAGAGATTTTCCGAAAAGGATTGACCAAAAGCCGGAAGCTGTCTGGAGCTACACTTTTTCGAGCCATCGCAGCAGGCCGCTTGAGAGGCCTCGCGGTCGGTGGGAAAAGGCAGCTGGAGGCAGACGGGCGTAAACATTTTTCCGGGGTATATCTCCGAAGGCTGGCAGGGCTTTTTGTAGAGGATTGGCCAAAAGCCGAAGGCGGTCTGGCGTGAACGTTTTTTCGGGGTATATCTCCGAAGGCTGGAGAGGCTTTTTGCAGAGGATCAACCAAAAGTCGAAGGCAGTCCGGAGCTGTACTTTTTCGGGGTATTGCAGCGGGTCGCTGGAGAGGCCTCGTGGTTGGTGGGAAAAGGCAGCCGGAAGCGGACGGGCGTAAACATTTTTCCGGGGTATATCTCCGGACGCTGGCGAGACTTTTTGCAGAGGATCGACCAAAAGCCGAAGGCTATCTGGAGCTACACTTTTTCGGGTTATCGCAGCAGGCCACTTGGGGAGCCTCGCGGTCGGTGGGAAAAGGCAGCCGGAAGCGGACGAGCGCTAAAACCTTTTTAGGTCTACTTGCCGATGATTTTTGTTATTTCGTGCTACTTATTCCCCGCTTACTTCACGCTCTCTTTCTCTATTCATTTTATTCAAACGCTTACCGAATCATGAAGACTGAAACGATTTTTCGAGTTCTGCTATGGAGCCTCTTTATGGCCACCGGTATGGTGGGGCTTCGCAGCGCGGCGCAGACGGATGCGCCAGCACGTAGGGCGTACGCCACCGTCAGCGGAACGGTGCGCGACACCCGCACGAACCGTGTGCTGCCGGCGGTGCATGTCGCCGTGCCAGGTACGGGCGTCGGCACCGTGACCAATGCCGACGGTTATTTTTCGCTCCATGTGGCTGACTCCCTCCGGGCCGATCGGATCGAGTTTTCGCACATCGGCTACGCGCTCCTTACCTATCCAATTCGACCGGGTACACAGGTCGAGGCGGCCTCCATCCGACTGACACCGAACGCTAACCTCCTGGAGGAGGTGACCGTCATGGGCGGTGATGCGCGCGACCTCGTGCGTCAGGCCGTGGATCGCATCACGGACAACTATCCGCAGCGGGCCAATCGTCTGACTGGTTTTTATCGGGAAGTCATCCGCAAGGGGCGGCGCTACATCGACATTTCGGAGGCTATCGTCGGGCTCTACAAGACGCCTTACAATGGCGTGGGCACAAACGCCGATCGGGTACGGCTCGAGAAGGGGCGGAGGCTGCTCAGCCAACGGCCGGGCGACACGCTCATCGTGAAATTCGAAGGCGGCCCGACGCTCTCCATCTTTCTCGACGTGGTGAAAAACAGCGATTTGATGTTCGCTCCCGACGAGATGGAACACTACGCCTTCCGCTACAATCGCACCACACTGATAGACGATCGTCCGCACGTTGAGATCCGCTTCATGCCACGTGTTGTCTGTCCTTATGCGCTCTACGAAGGGCTGCTTTACATCGACAGCGAAACACGGACGATCTCCCGCGCGGAGTTCAGCCTCGATATGACCGACCGCCTCAAGGCCACGCAGGCCATGCTCCGCAAGAAACCCGCCGGACTGCGCTTTCGCCCCGAGCGATTGGCCTTCCTCGTCACCTATCGGCGACAGGCCGACGGTCGCAGTAGCCTGGCTTACGTGCGCTGCGAAACGGCCTTTCGTTGCGACTGGCATCGGCGACTTTTCGCCACATCGTACGTCGTGACGTCGGAAATGGCCATCACCGATCGTGACGAGACACACGCGGAGAAAATCCCCTACCGCGAGGCGTTTCGCTCACGTGACGCCCTGACCGACCGCGCAGCCGACTTCTATGACACCAATTTCTGGGACGGCTATAATATCATTGAGCCAACAGAGTCTCTTGAAAATGCCGTGGGCCGACTGATGAGGCGGCGGAGCCACGACTAAGCTCCGCCAACGGCGGACGGATGCAAACGAAACGTCCTGCCGGACGGAAGGAATCGACCGGATCCCTTTCGCCCGACAGGACGTTTCTGCGGTGCCTCCCTAAGTCCGAGAGGCCATAGCGGCGCTCCTCCGGCTATCAGCCGTTCATGGAGGCTAAAAATTCGGCGTTGTCCGTGGTGCCCTCCAAGCGCTTTTTGACGAACTCCATCGCCTCGACCGTATTCATGTCCGAGAGTACGGTGTTGCGGAGTACGAATAGGCGATTGCGGGTGTTCTCGTCCTGCAGCAAATCGTCGCGGCGCGTACTGGAGGCCTGGATGTCGACCGCAGGGAAGATGCGACGGTTGGCCAGCTTACGGTCGAGTTGCAGCTCCATGTTGCCCGTACCCTTGAACTCCTCGAAGATCACGTCGTCCATCTTCGAACCCGTTTCGGTGAGAGCCGTAGCAAGGATGGTGAGGCTACCGCCGTGCTCGATGTTACGCGCAGCACCGAAGAATCGCTTCGGCTTCTGGAGGGCATTGGCCTCCACGCCACCCGAAAGCACCTTGCCCGAGGCCGGTTGCACGGTGTTATAAGCGCGAGCCAGACGGGTGATGGAGTCGAGCAGGATGACTACGTCGTGGCCACACTCGACCATGCGTTTGGCCTTGTTGAGGACAATCTCGGCGATCTTCACGTGGCGGTCGGCCGGCTCGTCGAAGGTGGAGGCGATAACCTCGGCGTCTACGCTACGGGCCATGTCGGTCACCTCCTCGGGGCGTTCGTCGATGAGCAGGATGATCATGTAAACCTCCGGGTGATTGGCGGCGATGGCGTTGGCGATGTCCTTGAGGAGCATCGTCTTACCGGTCTTCGGTTGCGCCACGATGAGCCCACGCTGCCCCTTGCCGATGGGTGCAAAAAGGTCGACTACGCGGACGGCGTACGGGTCGTAAACCTTCGGCGAACGGCGGTCGGTGAGTTTGAATTTCTCTTCGGGGAAAAGCGGTGTGAGATGGTCGAAGGGGACGCGGTCGCGGACCTCTTCGGGCAGTCGGCCGTTGATGGTGTCCACCTTGACGAGCGGGAAATATTTCTCGCCTTCGCGCGGCGGGCGGATGGGACCTTCGACGAGGTCGCCGGTGCGGAGTCCGAAGAGCTTGATTTGTGAGGCCGAGACGTAGACGTCGTCCGGCGAAGCGAGGTAATTATAGTCCGACGAGCGGAGGAATCCGTAGCCATCGGGCACGATTTCGAGGACGCCGGCGGCGGTCAGTATGCCGTCGAAATCGTAGATCGGCGGGGGCGGTACGACGGGGGCATTTTCGCGTAGGTTGGGATTGTTGGGCCGATGATTCTGTTGGGGGCGTTTCTTGGCTTCGTTCTGCTGCTTGTCTTTGGGCTGCGGCGCGGGCGGCTGCATGGGCAGCACCTGATCGAGGACGGAAGGCGTGTCGGTAGCATGCTTGAAGATGGTGCGTTTCGGTTCCTCGGGCGCGGGGGGAGTGGCTGGTGTCGCTGTTGGCGCTTCGGGCGACGGCTTCGCTTCATGAGCGGCTGCGGCGGATGCTTGGGGCGCCGTTTCAGCTGCGGCGGATGGAGGAACGACGGGCGATACGGGAGCAATGGGGGCAGCCACGGGCGATTCTACGGGCATCTCTTCGGCTTCGAGCATCGGCTCGGTGGCCAGGATCGGCTCCGTTTCGGCGATGGAGGCGGGTGTCTCAGCGACGGGTGCTGCCGCCGACTTGCTTTTCTTCGGACGACCCGGGCGGCGTTTGGCGGGTTTGCTTTCCGCTGCCTCGGCCTCCTCCTTCGTCTCGGCCTTGGGCGCGGCTTCCGTCGTCTCGGCCTTGGCTGGAGCCGCTGGAGCGGCGGCTTCCGTCGGCTCTGCCGCTTTGTTTTTCTTCGGGCGGCCCGGGCGACGTTTGGCGGGTTTGTTTTCCGCTTTTTCGGTCGTGTCGGCTTTGGGTTCCTTTTCGGAGGCGGAGGCCCCAGCGGCGGATTCGGCCGACTTGTTTTTGGGTGGACGGCCGGGGCCGCGGCGTTTCTGTTCGGATTTCTGAGCTTCTTTTTCCTTTTGCATACCGGCTACCGATTCGGCTTGTCGGTCAAGAATCTGATAAATCAGGGCTTGTTTTTCGACACCTTTAATGTCCGTGAGTCCCAGATCGGTTGCGATGGTTTGCAGCCGGGGGAGATCCATGTCTGTGAGTTCGACAATGTTGTATTTGACCATGTTGTTATGTGGATAAATGGAGAATTAGCGGGGGTACGCGGGGCAGAAGCGGACATGTATACGCAGCGTCCACGCGCCACCAGGCTCTTCGCTTATGATGTAACTATCAATTGTATATATCGTGAGGATTGCTTTTTCGTCCGACCCTCGTTCCCGGGGTTAATGGGTGCTATTTGAAGGGGGGATCAAGCGGGGGCAAATATACGCCAATCCGTAAGACGCCAAAATCGAACACTTTATCCGGAAACAGCACAGCGGCGGAATGTCGCAGGTTGGTTAGGTCTCAAAATTCACAGCGATAATAAATCACATGCATGTTTCTTAGTGTCGCACACAGCGCCAGTCAGTTTCCGGCATGTCTCTTAATGTCGAGCACTTCGCCAGTCAATCCCCGGCATGTTTCTTAATATCGAACACTTCGCCAGTCAATCCCCGGCATGTTTCTTAGTATCGCATACAGCGGCAGTCAGTTCCTGTCATGTTTCTTAATATCGCACGCAGCGACGGGCCGTTGCAGACTTGCATGGCTCCGAAATACACTATTTCCGCCCCCCCCCGTGTGTCCCCCAGAAATGGAAAAGCGGCCACCCGACACGGTGTCGGAGCGGTCGCTTTTCAAAGAAAATGGTAGGCGATAGTTTAGAGCGCCTTCAGCTCGCGGATGGTGGCCTCGGGGTCGGGCGAGCGGAAGACGTAGCTGCCGGCCACGAGCACGTCGGCACCGGCATCGAGGAGCACGCGGGCCGTCTCGGTGTTCACGCCGCCGTCTACCTCGATGAGCGTCTTTAGCTCGCGCTCGCGGATCATGCGGCGCAGCTTGGCGGTCTTGACGACGGAGTGGCCGATGAAGCTCTGGGCGGCAAAGCCGGGGTTGACGGACATAAGAAGCACCATGTCGAGATCCCCGAGGATGTCCTCGAGGAGCGTAACGGGCGTATGGGGATTGAGGGCCACACCGACGCGCATGCCGGCATCGCGGATGGCGTGGACGGTGCGGTGGAGGTGGGTGCAGGCCTCGTAGTGGACAGTCATCATGTAGGCGCCGGAGTCGGCCACCTCGCGGATGAATTTCTGGGGCTCGACGATCATCAGGTGCACGTCCGTGGGCTTGTGGCAGACGCCGCGGAGGGCGTTCATGACCGGGAAGCCGAAGGAGATGTTGGGGACGAAGACGCCGTCCATGACGTCGATATGCAGCCAGTCGGCCTCGCTGCGATTGATCATCTCCACGTCGCGGCCGAGGTGCATAAAGTCGGCCGAAAGGAGCGATGGGGCTATGAGATGGTTCATTGTGCGCTATATATAAGGTATGAGCGAGGCGGGCGTCAGTTGGCGATGGGGAGGGCGGGGTTGGGCGCATTGTCCGGCGTATACATGCGGGCGAACCAGCTGAGCAGGGCGAGGGTCTCGGGGCGAGGGCCGAAGGCTTGGGAAGGGTTGCTGGAGGCGTTCATATCCCGACGTTCGGCGGGGGCGGAAGGGGTAATCTTTTTCATAGGCAGAAAATGGGGGGGATGTTTGTTGTGTATGGGTGTATGTATGTGCTATAAATGAAGTTTTCTTTCTCTGTATTTGGTGGGATGGAAACGGGCGGAACGGGGGGAATATTGCTTGATGGAGAATATTACTATGGGTGGACACATCGGCCTGCCTCTTCTTCTTTTCTTGTCTTTCCTCCTTCTTTTCTCGCCTCTCCTTCTTCTTTTCTTGCCTTGACGCAAGAAAAGAAGCAAAAGAAAGTCAAGGCCCCACCGGGGCCGGGGAAGTTGGCCGGGTACCTGTGGGGTGTATGTTAGAAGGTCAAGGCCTACCGGGGCCGGGTACCTGTGGGCGTATGTGATTTGCCTCTACTCTGGGTGCGTCCTTCGCTTGATGTATTCGTAGGTGGCTTCCTGGGCGCGAAGGGGGGGGGCGTCGTTGTGGATGTAGATGTTGCGCAGCTGGCCGTCGATGTGGCAGGCCTTGACGTTGTCGCGCAGCTGGATGTCGAGGAGGTCGAGGATCTCGCGGCGGACGTCGGGCGAGAGGATGGGCACGGCGGCTTCAATCCGTCGATTGAGGTTGCGGCGCATCCAGTCGGAGGAGGTGAGGTACATCGTCTCTTCGCCATCGCCGCGGAAGTACCAGAGGCGGGCGTGCTCGAGATACATGTCCACGATACGCGTGACGCGGATGTTGGGGCTGTAGCTGCGGTCGGGCGTCAGGCAACAGATGCCGCGCACGAGCAGGTCGATCTCCACGCCCGCCTGACCAGCCTCGTAGAGTTCGTCGATCATCTGCTTATCCTGGAGGCCGTTCATCTTGAGAATGATTCGCCCTCCACGACCGGCACGCGCCAGGTCGGCCTCACGTCGGATCAGGCGGATCAGCTCCGGCACCATGTTGAAACGCGCCACCAATAGGCGGTCGAAGTGTGGCTCCGCGAGGCGCCCCTCTAAGACCTCAAAGACACGGCAGACATCGCCCACGATGGCTTTGTCGCAGGTCAGGAGAGCCATGTCGGAGTAGCCCTTGGCCGTCTTCTCGTTGAAGTTGCCCGTGCTGAGGCAGGCAAAGTCAGCGGCCTCGCCACGACGTAAGACGACGGCCACCTTGGCGTGCACCTTCAGCCCGGGTATGCTGTAGATGATCTTGATCCCCGCCTGACGCATCTCTTCGGCCGTGCTCATGTTGTTCTCCTCATCGAAGCGCGCCTTAAGCTCCACGAAGACCGTCACACGTTTGCCATTGCGCGCGGCACCGATCAGGGAGTGGATCACGGCCGAGTTTTCCGCCACGCGATACTGCGTGATCTTGATCTCCTCCACGTCCGGATCGAACGACGCCTCCATGAGGAAGCGCAGCAGATAGTCAAACGATTGATAGGGGAAATGCAGCAGCACGTCGCCCCGCTCCACGGCGCGAAACATGGATGCCAACTCCTCGAGATACGGCACCCGCAGCGGCGCAGGGGGCGTGCGCACCAGCTCCGCCCCGATGGGGTTCGGAAGGCGGATCATGTCTTGCAGGTTCATGTAACGCCCACCCACGACGAGGTCGTCGGCCGCGATGTGGAACGACCGTCGCACGAAGGCCAGCACATCGGGCGGCATCTCGCGGTCGTACATGAAGCGGCTCAGGGCGCCGATCTTCCGCTTGCCCACCTTCATGCGGATAGACTGGAGGATGCTCTGCGGCGTCTCTTCGTCGACATAGATATCGGCGTCGCGCGAGATCTTAATCCCGTAGCATCCGTCGGGCACGTAACCGGGAAAGATGGCGGGGAGGTTGTAGCGGATCATGTCGTCGACAAACATGAAGTAGTGCATGCCCTCATACTCGGGCAGGGCGACAAAGCGCGGCACATTGGAGTGCGGTATTTTGATCAGCACATAGAGCGGTTCACGCGTCTCGCGCTTGAGGATACGGGCGATGAGATAGAGCCGGCGGTCGCGGATGAAGGTGCGGAAGCCCTCGTGGAGCGTGACGGGCGAGAGGTAGGGGAAGATCTCTTCGTCGAAATAACGGCGGACAAAATCGCGGTGGAAGGGCAGCGGCTCGTGCGTCTGATAGAGGTAGACGCGTTGGCGACGCAGCTCGGGGAGGATGCCGTCGTTGAAGATGCTGTAGAAATCCTGCTGCTGACGGTTCACCTCGGCGGTGATCTCGTTGAGCGTTTCCTCTGCCTTCTCGGAATTATCGGCGCGGTAATTCTTTTTCATAATAGCGCCGCGCTGATCGGCCACGCGTATCTCATAGAACTCCTCCAGATTGGAGGCGTAGATGGAGAGGAAGCGGATCCGCTCATAGATGGGTAGGGTGGCGTCTGCAGCCTCCAGGAGGACGCGATAATTGAATGACAACCAACTGATGTCTCGCTTGAAATAACCGTATTTCTTTTCCATGTGCGGGCAAACATAAGTCGCTGATTTCATTGCCCCTCTCCCACCCCATCTATTTTTGCGCGCGCATCATTCGCCCCCCATACAACTTCACACGCCCTCTGACTACCCCATAACCACCTCTTGACTACCCCCATAACGACCTCGCAACCCATGCTTTCCACCGTCCAAGCCTACATCGCGCAACACCAACTGCTCCGGCCCGGGGCACTCGTCATCGTCGGACTGAGTGGCGGCGCAGACTCTGTCGCCCTGCTGCATATCCTCACCCGACTCGGCTACCCCTGCGTGGCTGCCCATTGCAACTTCCACTTGCGCAACGACGAGTCCGACGCCGACGCCGACTTTGCCCAACAGACCGCCGAAGCGCTCGGCCTCCCCTTCCGTCGCATCGATTTCGACACGGCCGACTATGCCCACCAAAACGGTGTCTCCACGGAGATGGCCGCCCGCACCTTGCGCTACGAATGGTTCGAGACGCTCCGCCGCGAGCTGGGGGCTGAGGCCATCGCCGTGGCTCATCACCGTGACGACAACGTCGAGACCGTCCTCCTCAACCTCATCCGCGGTACGGGCCTCAGCGGACTATGCGGCATGCGGCCCCGCAATGGGCACATCGTCCGGCCGCTGCTCTCGGTCGACCGCCACCAGATCGTCCGCTGGCTTGCCGATCGCCACCTACCCTTCCGCACCGACAGCTCGAACGCCTCTGACGTCTATCGGCGCAACTTCGTCCGCCTCCGCCTGCTGCCGCTCATGGAGCAACTCAACCCGTCGGTCCGAGACGCCATCTTGCGCATGGCTGGCCATCTCACGGACGTCGAAGCCATCTATCGCAACGCCATCGATAGCCACCGCGCGCACCTTATCGACGCCGACGGCCGCATATCGATCGACGCCCTCCTCCGCACGCCCGCCCCGCAGGCCGTGCTCTTCGAACTGCTCACGCCTTATGGCTTCACACCCTCACAGTGCGCCGACATCGCCCGCGCCCTCAGCGGCGAATCCGGTCGCTCGTTCGTCGCCCCCGGCGGCCGATGGCACCTCCTCAAAGATCGCCTCCACCTGATCCTATACCCCGCCGACGAAGTGTCCGCAGACACCTTCACCCTCACGCTGGGCAACGAACTCACCGCGCCCATCCGCCTCAGCCTCGAGGAGCGCATCGTCGACGAGGCGTTCACCATCAGCAGCAGCCCCCACGTGGCCACCTTCGACGCCGATCGCATCGCCCTACCGCTCACCCTCCGGCGTTGGCGCGCTGGCGACAGCTTTGTGCCCTTCGGCATGACAGGTCGCAAGAAGCTGAGCGACTATTTCTCTGACCACAAATTCAGCCTCCTCCGCAAAGCCGCCGCGTGGATCCTCTGCGATGCCTCGGGGCGGATCCTTTGGATCGTGGGCCATCGCACCGACAACCGTTTTCGCATCACCTCGAAGACGCGCCGCGCACTGATCGTCACGCAACGCTGAACGCGCCTCATGCTTCCGCCTCCGTCGTCGTTTGAAGTCGTTTTCATCTAAAAAAGTGGGGGGGACAATGCTCGAAGCCCCGTCATGCGACACGAAATGGCTTTTCCAATCGAAAATGCGGTTTCATGCGACATGAAATGACTTTTCCAATCGAAAATGCCGTTTCATGTGACACGAAATGACTTTTCCAGTCGAAAATGCGATTTCATGTGACACGAAATGGCTTTTCCAATCGGAAATGCAGTTTCATGCGACATGAAATGGTTTTTCCAATCGAAAATGCCGTTTCATGTCACATGAAACGGCATTTCTATCGGGACACAAAAACGCATCCTCCCGACAGCGAACCTTTTTGAGAGAGGCCCCTGTCGAGAGGATGCTTAGCGTTACGGCTATTAGGCGACGCCTACTTTGTGCCGAAAATGCGGTCGCCCGCGTCGCCCAGCCCAGGCAGGATGTAAGCCTGCGGATTCAGTTCGCGGTCGAGCGAGGCGGTGTAGATGTCCACGTCCGGGTGGTTCTTCTGTACGTAAGCCACCCCCTCAGGCGCCGCCACGAGGCACATGAGGCGGATGTTGGTGCAGCCCTTCTCTTTGAGCATACGGATCGCGTCCGAGGCACTACCACCGGTGGCCAACATCGGGTCGGTGACGATCACCATACGGCGGTCGATATCCTCCGGCAGCTTGCAGTAATAAAAGACGGGGCGGTGCGTGTCGTGATCGCGATAGAGGCCAATGTGCCCCACCTTAGCCACGGGCAGCAGGCTCAGCAGTCCGTCCACCATGCCGAGGCCGGCGCGAAGAATGGGCACGATAGCCAACTTCTTGCCCGAGATCTCATACGCCACGGTGCGCTCCATCGGTGTCTCGATCTCGACCTCTGTCAGCGGCAGATCGCGCGTCACCTCGTAGCCCATCAGCATAGCAATCTCGCGGAGCAACTCGCGGAAGTCCTTCGCACCCGTGTTTACATCCCGGATCCGCGTCAACTTGTGACAGATCATCGGGTGATTAATGATATGCAGTTCACTCATATATCTATAGGTGTTTTGTTTTCAAACGGTGCAAACGTACTTAAAAGGGATCTTTGGAAAAGGTCAGCCCCGGCCCTGCATCTAAGCCACGCCCCCAATCCGTCTTCACCTCTCCAGCCAAAGCCTGGAAAACGCCTTTCCTTAGAAAAAGGCTGATTGATTGTATATTTGCCCCCGAAATTACGACGGGGGAACACTTTGGTTCCCTTTCTTTTTGCACAATAATGATCGAACGAAATACAGTGATGCGTCTGGCTGAAGCCGCCCTAGCCGACTCGGCTTGCTACCTTGTGGATGTCGTCATCGGCGCCGACAACGCCATCGTAGTGGAGATTGACCACGACGAGGCCGTCAGCATCGACGATTGCGTGGCCCTGAGCCAATATATCGAGCAGCACCTCGACCGTGACGCCGAGGATTACGAGCTGGAGGTCACCTCCGCCGGCCTCGATCGCCCCTTCAAGATTGTCCGCCAATACCGCAAGCATATCGGCAGCGAAATCGAGCTCAAGCCCCGCGAAGGCACCCTCCGCACGGGCGTGCTCAAGGATGCTGACGAGACGGGCGTGACGCTCACCGTAGCCAAAAAGGTAAAGCCCGAAGGTGCCCGTCGCAAGACCACCGTGTACGAAGACGAAACGTACCGATATGATGAGATAGCATACGCGAAAAGTAAAATCCGATTCAAATAGAGAGAAGACAAGAGAATATGGCCAAGAAACAGGAAACAGTCAGCATGATAGACAGCCTTCAGGAGTTCAAAGACCTGAAGAATATCGACAAGGAGACGATGATCAACGTGCTCGAAGAGTCGTTCCGCAACGTGATCGCTAAAATGTTCGGCACGGACGAGAATTACGACGTGATCATCAACCCTGAAAAGGGCGACTTCGAGATCTGGCGCAACCGCACCGTGGTGGAAAACGGACACGTCAGCGACCCCAATCTGGAGGTCTCGCTGCGCGATGCGCAACAGATCGACGCCGACTGTACCATCGGTGAAGAAGTGACCGACGAGGTGCACTTCGCCGACTTTGGCCGGCGCGCCATCCTCAACCTCCGACAGGCGCTGGCCTCGAAGATCCTGGAGCTCCAAAAGGACAACCTCACAGCCAAATATCGCGAGCTGATCGGCACCATCGTCGTGGCCGACGTCTATCAGGTATGGAAGAAAGAGGTGCTGCTACTCGACGACGAAGGCAACGAGCTCCTGCTGCCCAAATCGGAGCAAATCCCCGGCGACTTTTATCGCAAGGGCGAGGCCGTACGCGCCGTCGTGCAGCGGGTAGAGACGGATAACAACACGAAGATTTACCTCTCTCGTACCGACAAGGCCTTCCTGCAGCGCCTCTTCGAAATCGAAGTGCCCGAGATCAACGACGGCCTGATCACCATCCGCTCCATCGCACGCATCCCCGGTGAACGCGCCAAGATCGCCGTCGAATCGTACGACGAACGCATCGATCCCGTCGGTGCCTGCGTCGGCATGAAGGGCTCACGTATCCGCGGCATCGTCCGCGAGCTGCGCAACGAGAATATCGACGTCGTAAACTACACCACCAACACCGCACTCTATATCCAGCGCGCACTCAGCCCGGCCAAAGTCTCCTCCATCCGCGTCGACGAAGAGGAGCATAAGGCGGAAGTCTTCCTGCGCCCCGAAGAGGTTTCGCTGGCCATCGGTAAGAACGGACTCAACATCAAGCTGGCCAGTATGCTTACGGACTACACCATCGACGTCTTCCGCGACATCGATACGGCCGACGAGGAGGATATCTATCTCGACGAGTTCGCTGACGAGGTGGAGCCTTGGGTGATCGAAGCCCTCAAGGAGATCGGTTGCAACACCGCCAAAGCTGTGCTTGCCCTCGCCCCCGAAGAGATCATGGAGCGTGCCGACCTGGAAGAGCAGACGGTGGACGACCTGCTGCGTGTCCTCTCGGCCGAGTTTGAAGACGAAGCTCAACCGGCACCCGACGATTATGCTCCGGAAGAGGAACAACCCGTCGACGAACAGCCCGCTGACACAACCGACGCATCCGAACCCGTCGACGAACAGCCCGCTGAATCCACCGACGAACCGGACGAGACGCCGACAGAAGATGAACCGGAAGAAGACGACGCCGACGAAGAAGCGGACAACGACACCCCAGAAGTGTTTCAAGAAGACGACACCGACGAAAAAGAGGAGGATTAAATCAGAGATAACTACACGAGGAAGAGAGATATGCCTGTTAAATTGAACAAAGTATTGAAGGACTTGAATGTCGGCTTGCAGACGGTTGTCGACTATCTGCGCGGGAAGCGTTTCGAGGTCGAAAGCAACCCCAACGTCCGCATTCCCGATGAGCAGTACACCCTGCTCGTTAAGGAATTCGGCAAAAACCTGCCGGAGTCCGAACGAAGTCGCCTGCTCGAAAAAGCTGCACCGACAGAAACGCACGTGAAACCAGAACCAAAACCGGAACCCGTAGCCCAGGAACCCACCAAGACGGAACCGGATGTGATCAAGACCGAGATACCGGACGACATCCTCCCCAAATTCGTCACCAAAGGCAAGATCGATCTACCCGAAACGAGCGGACACGGATCGTCGCACTCCCGGCGGCGTAAACACAGTGGACATTCCACGACTGCACACCACACGGAGACAAAGCCTGCTGCCCCTGCTCCAGCGTCCTCTGAGGGAGAGGCTAAGCCGGAGACTCCTGCCGTAAGCGCTCCAACCGTTGAGGCCCCTGCCCCCAGCGTAGAGCAACCGAAGGAAGTGACCGCTCCCGCAGAGATCAAGGCGGAGGCCTCTGCACCCACAGCGCAAACGCAGGAAGCGCCTGCACCCATCGCTGAAGCGCCCGCAGAACCCACACCGACCGTCGCCGAAACACCCAAACCGGAGACATCGGCCGACAGCACGGCGCAGACGGGATCGACGGAGAAAAAGGAGGACGAGGTGTTCCGTCTGGAGACACCTCGCTTGGAGTCGAACATCAAAGTGACAGGCAAGATCGACCTCGCCACCATCAACCAATCCATGCGCCCCAAGCGCAGGGGCTCCGAGCGTAACCGTGACCGTCGGCGGCAGCAACCGCAGGCTTCCGCTACCCCAGCTAAGCCCGCTACATCTGCGACGCCTCATGCCCCCGCCACCCCATCGGCCGCCGCATCCGCCGACGCCAAGAAGAAGCGTAAGCGCATCAAGAAAGACCGCATCGACATCAACGCCGCCGTCAATACGGGTGCACGGTCGAACGACAACAAGCGATCGAACGATAACAAGCGCCCCAAACGCCCCGTGCATACGGAGGTGAACGAGGGCGATGTGCAGCGTCAGGTGAAGGAGACACTGGCCCGTCTGACCAGCAAGGGCGCCAAGAGCAAAGGCGCCAAGTATCGCCGCGAGAAACGTGACGCTGTGGCCTTCCGCGAGCAGGAACTGCTGCGCGCCGAAGAACGCGAAAGCCGGATCCTGAAGCTCACGGAGTTCGTCACCGCCAACGACCTGGCCAACATGATGGACGTCTCCGTCTCCGAGGTCATCTCCACCTGCATGAGCATCGGTATGATGGTCTCCATCAATCAGCGACTCGACGCGGAGACGATCAACATCGTAGCCGAGGAGTTCGGTTTCAAGACGGAATACGTCAGCGCCGAGGTGTCGGAAGCCATTAAGGAAGAGGAGGACAACCCCGAGGATTGGGTGCCGCGCCCACCGATCGTGACCGTCATGGGCCACGTGGACCACGGTAAGACGTCGCTGCTGGACAACATCCGCAACGCCAACGTGATTGCCGGTGAGGCCGGTGGCATCACGCAGCACATCGGTGCCTACAGCGTGACCCTGCCCGACGGTCGACACATCACCTTCCTCGACACCCCGGGCCACGAGGCCTTCACCGCCATGCGTGCACGTGGCGCCAAGGTGACGGACATCGCCATCATCATCGTCGCAGCCGACGACAACGTCATGCCGCAGACTGTCGAGGCCATCAACCACGCCTCCGCGGCCGGTGTCCCCATCGTCTTTGCCATCAATAAGATCGATAAGCCCGGCGCCAATCCGGACAAGATCAAGGAGAAGCTCTCGCAGATGAATTACCTCGTCGAGGAGTGGGGCGGCAAGTATCAGAGCCAAGACATCTCGGCCAAGAAGGGCATCGGCGTGCAAGACTTGCTCGAAAAGGTGCTGCTCGAAGCCGACCTTCTGGAGCTGAAGGCCAACCCGAAACGTCGCGCCACGGCCTCCGTCATCGAGTCGTCGCTCGACAAGGGGCGCGGTTATGTGGCCACCGTACTGGTGAGCAACGGGACGCTGCGCCAAGGCGACATCGTGCTGGCGGGTACACACTACGGGCGTGTCAAGGCCATGTTCAACGAGCGCAACCAACGCGTGGAGAGCGCTGGGCCATCGGAGCCGGTGCTGATCCTCGGCCTGGACGGTGCGCCACAGGCGGGCGACACGCTCAACGTCTTGGAGACCGAGCAGGAGGCGCGCGAAATCGCTGCACGCCGCGAGCAGTTGCAGCGTGAGCTGGGGCTCCGCACCCAGAAGCGCTTCGGACTCGAGGAACTTGGGCGCCGCCGTGCACTGGGCGACTTCCACGAGCTGAACCTCATCGTCAAGGGCGACGTGGACGGCTCCGTCGAGGCGCTCTCCGATACGCTCATCAAGCTCTCCACCGAAGAGATTCAGGTCAACGTCATCCACAAAGCCGTCGGGCAGATCTCCGAATCCGACGTCGAGCTGGCCGCCTCATCCAGCGCCATCATCATCGGCTTCCAGGTGCGCCCAGCACAGGCCGCCCGTAAGTTGGCCGACAAGGAGGGCGTCGAGATCCGCCTCTACTCCATCATCTACGACGCCATCGAGGAGGTGCGTTCGGCCATGGAGGGCATGCTCTCGCCCGAGATTCGGGAAGAGATCTGCGGTAACCTCGAGGTGCTACAAGTCTTCAAGATCTCGAAGGTGGGCACCGTGGCCGGCTGCCTCGTGAAGGAAGGCAAGATCAAGCGCGCCAACAAGGTGCGCGTCATCCGTGACGGTATCGTGATCCACACCGGCGAGTTGGCCTCACTCAAGCGCTTCAAAGACGAGGTGAAGGAGGTCGTGGCCGGACAGGAGTGTGGCCTCTTCATCAACAACTACAACGATGTGCAAGAGGGCGACATGATCGAGCCGTTCGACGAGATAGAGGTCAAGAAGACGCTGTAACCCGCAGCCCTCGGACGCGCATGACCTGGCTGGATATCGTGGTCTTGGGCCTTGTCGGAGGGGGCCTCGTCAAGGGCTGGCACGACGGATTCGTCCGTCAAGTGGCCGTTCTTGGCGCCGTCGTGGCCGTCATCTATTGCTGTTCGCGCGTGGCCCACTGGCTGCGCGCGCTCGTTCTGAGCGCTGGGTGGGTGTCAGAGGGCAGCGTGACGTTCGTCAGCTACATCGGCGCCTTCGTCCTCATCTTCGCCATCGTCCGCCTGGCCGGTCGATGGATGGACCACTGGGTAGACGAGAGCGCGCTCAACATCCCCAACCGCCTGGCCGGTGCGCTCTGTGCCGCCAGCGTCGCCCTGTTCGTCAGCAGCTTCACGCTGAACTTCGTCGAGGGGATAGACCGCCACGGCTTCCTCCTCACTGAGGAGACCAAGAGCCGTTCGCGCACCTATCCCTTCATCCGCGAGACGGTACCGACCCTCTTTTCGCCCAAGTTCTTCGTCTGGCGAGAGCGGGATCTACAGGAGTCGCATCGCCCCACCCCGACAAGCCGCGGGGGGCACCCATCTCCAGCCCGAGGTTTGTGCGCAGGGCACCCCAGAATCTGATTC
>ERZ773049.448-NODE-448-length-25761-cov-7.216953_pt1 | contig 25761 bp, 23 predicted proteins | sample MGYA00580633_ERZ773049 | MGnify/ENA primary metagenome ERZ773049 (study PRJEB29015, sample SAMEA2737991) | human oral metagenome | biome: human oral; feature: human-associated habitat; material: dental | place: China | collected 2066 ...
CGCAGCGCCGCATGACGCAAGATCTGAACCGCGAGCCAACAATTGAGGAGCTCGCCAAAGAGCTTGATATGGAGCCGGATAAGGTTGAGTATGTCATGAAGATCAAGCAAGATATTTCCAGCCTTGATGCGGGCGTTGGGCGCGACGGCGAAGAAGACGGCGAGTCGGTGCTAGGCGACTTCATTGAAGATGAAGACACGATTAGTCCGGAAGAAGCAGCATCAAACGAGCTATTAAAAGAACAAGTGCAAGACTTGCTCGGTACGCTGAGCGACCGCGAACAGAAAATCATCCGTATGCGTTTCGGGCTAGATAATGGCAAAAGCCACACGCTAGAAGAAGTCGGGCAAGAGTTTGCGGTGACGCGCGAGCGCATTCGCCAAATTGAAGCAAAAGCTCTCGCTAAATTACGCAAGCACAAAGATGCGAAAAAATTATTTGAATATTTGCGCTAGGAGCGCTGCGCCCGCCGCTTAACAATCCGGAGCACCCTTTAGTGAGAGCGCTCCGTTTTTTTGTAATTCGTCTGGCGTTTAATCTAAGCAGTCTACTAGTACAGCGTAGACGACGTATTAGCAGGCGCAATCGACGGATCGCTAAGTGCGATAAGAAAAGCAGCGATAAAGATGATCCCCGCAATAAAGCCAATCACAACCTCAATAATTCCCCAAACCAAACTCACTGTGCCGATCGTGGTAGGCATACCGGCTTCTCGCGACTTGTTGCGCGATAAAATGCCGAGAATGAGCCCGCCGATCCCGATACCAAGCACGTTAAGAACGATGCCGATGATACCGAGGTTCTGTCCTGGATTTTCGTATGCATACCCTGGCTGCGCATAGGGTTGTTGATACGGCTGGCCGGTGCTGGGCATTTGATACTGTTGGTAGGGCTGTCCTGCCGGCGGAACGTAAGCTGGTTGCGGCGGCACAGGTGGAGCTGGTTGCGGCGGGGTTTGCTGCGTGTTTTGTTGTGTTTTGTTACTCATACTAATTCTCCTTTACATCGTATTGCATTTAATTATAGCGTACCGGCGGCTAAAAATGGATAATGGCGCAAATCTGGTCAAGCTGTTGGTGTAAATTATCAATCGTGCCGTCGTTATAAACATAGTAATCGGCGATGGCAATCGGGCCGCCCTTTTCGAGATTCTCAATCTCCGCCCAGTCGCGTGAGCTTGCTTCTTCAACGGTAAGCGGACGAACGGGGCGCGTTGTTAGGCGGTGGTGACGCAGGCGTTTGGGCGCGACGATCGCCACGACGGTGAGGGCGCTAGAAAATTCGCGTTTTAAGGCTTTATACTCCGTCCACGTATATAATCCATCAGCGACGATGTGCCGCTGCCCGGCGTTAATGAGATTGTGAATCTCGCGAATGATGCGCTTCACGACGAAGTCTTTGCCTTCGCGCGCGCGAATGTCCTCACGGAAAGCGCGCTCGTTAGCCTCGCTCCAGTCGATACCGGCTTCTTTCATAGCGCTTAAGATAACGCCGCCGAAGTACACGCGCGGGTAACCTTTGTTGATAACGTAGCTTGCGGCTTCGGACTTGCCGCTGCCTGTTAGTCCAACGAACGCGATAATTTTGATGTTTGCGGGAATTTCACTCATAACTTTATCATATCAGATATAATAAGAGTTATGGCGAAACGCTTCGTAATCATTGACGGCAAAAGCGTATTTTATCGCGGTTACTATGCGATGCCGAATCTGTCGACGGCGGACGGTACGCCGACGGGCGGCGTGTACGGATTTGCGGCGCTGAGCCTTGAGCTAATTCGACAGATCCAGCCCGATTATGTATGCGTGGCATGGGATAAACCGAAAACAAATATTCGTAAGCGTCTCGAAATCTACCCCGAGTACAAAGCTGGACGCAAACCGGCGCCGCCAGATTTTTACGCGCAAATTCCGATTTTACACGAACTGCTTGATGCGTTTGGCTGGCCGCTCTACGAGTTTGACGATTACGAGGCGGATGACATTATGGCGACGCTTGACCGCCAGGCAGAGGCGCGCGGCAATATCGAGACATATTTAATCACGAGTGATTTAGATGCGCTGCAAATTTTGGACAATAATACGTTTTTGTATGCATTAAAAAAGGGCGTGTCAAACATTGATAAATTCGACGTGGCGGAATTTGAAGCGCGCTACAAGATTCGAATTGATCAATTCCTTGATTTGAAGAGTTTGAAAGGCGACTCAAGCGACAATATTCCTGGTGTCGCAGGCGTTGGCGAGAAGACGGCAACGCAGCTGTTGCAGCAATTTGATACACTTGACGGTGTTTACGAGCATCTTGATGACGTGAAAGAAAGCGTGCGCAAAAAATTAATTGCAGGTAAAGACTCGGCCTATATGAGTAAACGGCTTGCAGCGCTGATGTTTGATGCGCCGGTGGCGCTGGATCTGCCAGCGATGGATATCGCGCGGCTTGATACGGCGAAACTGAAGGCGATGTTGGTGAAGTTGGAATTTCGCAGCCTGCTGCGCAAATTGCCGGACGCAATGAAAGATGACACACCGGCAGCGGTACTCGACACGAATGATGTTGAAGAAATTGAACCAGGCACAGCGCAGGCGGTTTTGATGATGGCGCCGGAATTAGTAGTTTGGGCTGACGGCGACGACGTGTGGCTTAGCCACGAGCGTGCTAAAGCTGCGCGTCTCCCTCGCGCCGATGCGGCGAAAATCCTTACTCACGTACCAATAGTCGGACATGATGTAAAAAAGTTCTTGAAGCAGTTGCTTGCCGACGGAATCACAACGTTGCCAGAAGTACAACATGATACGGCGCAGGGCTCGTTCCTCCTGAATCCGTTGCGAAAATCACGTCGGTTGGAGGATTTAGTTGGGCTGGAGTCAATTGATAGTCCCAAAAATGCCGTTCGCGCGATCTGGGCGTTGTATGATGAACAGCGGCAAGCATTTGAAGCGCTGCCCGATCTGTCGCGTGTGGCGCACGAGATGGACTTTCCGCTGATTGCGATCCTGGCGCGCATGGAACATCAGGGGATTCGCCTGGACGCGGGCGTGCTTGATGCGATGAACACAAAATTAACTCGCGAAATTACGGACGTGCAGGCGCAGGTGTACGATATGGTCGGCTACGAATTTAATGTTTCCAGTCCAATGCAGTTGTCTGAGGTATTGTTTACAAAATTACAACTGCCAACTGTCGGGATTAAAAAAGGGCGCACGGGATATAGCACCGGGCAAAAAGAATTGGATAAATTGCGCGGGCAGCATCCAATTATTGAACTGATTGAACGCTACCGCGAGCTAACGAAATTACAAAATACGTATGTCGCGACATTGCCGCAGCAGGCTGACGAGCGCGGCTATGTGCATACAACATTTAACCAAGATGTTGTGGCGACGGGGCGGCTAAGCAGCACCGATCCAAACTTGCAGAATATTCCAATACGTACGGCGCTTGGGCGGCATATTCGCGATGCATTTGTGCCGGCAGACGGAAATATGTTCGTAAACGCCGATTATTCACAGTTTGAATTGCGTCTTGCGGCGGTGATGGCGGGCGAGCAGAGTATGATAGACGATTTCAACAGCGATACCGATATTCACGCTAAAACTGCTGCTGAAGTGTATGGCGTACCGCTTGATGACGTGACGCCTGCGCAGCGCCGGCGCGCCAAAGTAGTGAATTTTGGCGTGTTGTACGGCATGAGCCAGCATGGGTTAGCGGCCGCGGCGCATATGAATTACGCTGAAGCGCAGCATTTTATTGATGAATATTACCGTATGCATCCAAACCTGAAAGCGTATATGGCGGATACGATTCGAAAGGCGCACGACGACGGTTTTGTCGAGACACTGTTTGGGCGCCGCCGCTGGACGCCCGATGTGAAGTCGAGCAATTTTGCTGTACGTAATGCGGCAGAGCGTGCTGCTGCAAATATGCCAATTCAGGGCACGGAAGCTGATCTTATGAAACTTGCGATGATAAAAATACAACAGTTGCTTGACCGCGATTACCCCGAGGCGCGGCAAGTCCTGCAAATTCACGATAGTATCTTGGTTGAGTGCCCGCGCGCTGAGGCGAAGGCAGTTGCGGCGCTTCTGGTCGACGCGATGGAGCAGGTCTATCCCAAACTCGGCGTTCGCTTGCGGGTTGATGTGAAAATCGGCGCGCATTGGGGTGATGTGTAACATTTGCACGATAATACCCGCAAAAACTATGGACTTTTTGCCAGGAAAAGCGTATGATGTAGGTGTCATTTTAACATAAGACAAAAGAGGCATTGGTATGTATAGCTCACCAGAAAACCCATTCAGCAACGGTAACACGCTAGGGGAGGGTGATGATGCATACGCCGAAACAATAGCGTCGACAGAGCTATTATCGCGCGAACGGCAGAATAGCTTAACGCTTGACTATGCGGATGTATTGCGGCAAAACGGCACACTTGATCATCATATTGAAGCTTTTGCGGCATATATCGATGGGCGCGAAACAACGGGCGAATCGCTTGGCTTCTCATTTGGCCAGTTCGTAGCAAAAGATGGCAGCATTGTTGAAGTGCGAAACGATGGAAGCAGGAAAGATGAGCCGGACGGCTCTGGTTGGTGTATTACCCGCACTCGGGAAGGTGATGACGGATCGGTTCTTATCGGGGCGGATGCTGTAGTAAGCAAGCAGACAAATACCCTTTTGCCGCCGCCATTGGGGCCGAATGATGTCGCGTCAATCGAAACGCTAAACTGTGAAGGCGGCACGACATATGAAGTTATATCGCTAAAAGATGAGCGCGGGTTTGTCGTTACCGATTCAAGCGGCAGCTTATATCTGCCGCTTGATGCCGTCATGTCGCGTATCGATGACTATAAGAATATTGACGCGGCACTGAGTGATGTTTGTGCTAAACCGGAAGTAAGCCAGTACATGCCAATAGGCTGGCAGCGCACCATCTGATTGACTTTTTACCCTAAGAATGTAAATATATTGATATGTATCGAGGATCGCGGCCGAGAATTTTGCCTGTGTTTATTACAATCGTTGTGGTTGTGATTGTAATTGCTGTCGCCGTGACGCTTGTGCGCTCTATGCTGCAGGGCGGCACGCCAAATGATAATCAGCAATCTGATCAGGCGCAAAAGCAAACACTGCAAATGGCGGCGGTTAGCCAAGATGCAACGCGCAGTGTGCGCTGGACGGTACGCGGACCGATTGTCGCCGATGAGAAGTTCAAAAGCTATCAAATTGTTATTACGCCAACTGCCCGAACCTACACGGTTTACAACGGCTATCTCGACAAGGTTGAGAGCCAAAAAACCTACGACAACAATGCGACGGCGTATGAACAATTTACGTATGCGCTTGATAAAGCAAACATTGGCGTAGTGCGCGGCAAAGAAGACGATTCAGATATCCGCGGCGTGTGCGCTACGAACGGTATCGTGTATAAATTTGAAACGGTCAACGGCGCGACTGCCGATCACACGGTGTGGGGTTCAACCTGCAAGGATTCGCCGGGCACGCTTGGCGCCGACCCCTTGAAAATTCATGCGCTTTTTGTGAACCAAATTCCTGAATTTAAGTCGAGCTTTAACAACATTTATTAAAAGAAAGGCGGGCATGCGCGGCGTTATTTTTGATTGTTTTGGAGTATTGTGCGGCAGTAGTTTTGAGGTGTTGGCTGCGAAATGCCAGCCGGAGCGCGTGAAGGAATTGCGCGATCTGAACACGCAGGCGGACTACGGATATATTTCGAGTGCGGAGTATGTACGGGGTGTAGCAGCAGTGCTTGGCTGGACGATTGACGAGGTGAGAGCAACGCTTAAGCAAGCGCGCGTACGCAACGAACCGCTTATTACGTATGTAAAGCAATTGCATGCCGATGGCATACCGCTCGCACTTTTAAGCAACGTGAGCAGCGGCACGCTGGACGGACTATTTGCGCCAGGCGAGCTTGATGATATGTTTGATGTAAAAATTTTATCGTTTGCTGAGGGCTTAGCGAAGCCGAATCCAGCAGTATTTACGCTTGCGGTGGAGCGGCTCAGTATGCCGGCGGGCGATTGCGTCATGGTTGATGATAAGCCAGAGAACTGCGACGGCGCCGAAGTAGCGGGGCTTTCATCAATCTTGCATACATCAAACGCCCAGACGATGGCAGCAGTTCAGGCATGGCTTGAGGCGGCGCATGCCTGAACTGCCCGAAGTTGAAACAATTCGCCGCGGACTCAACCGGCTCATTGTTGGCAAGATGATCGCGCGGGCGCGCCACTGCGATTCGCCGAAGAGTTTCCCGAATGAGCCGACAGCGGTCGCGCACTTTTTGCATAACGCTCGCGTCATAGCGGTACGGCGGCGCGCAAAAGTTTTGCTCATTGAGCTAGACACGCACTATACGCTTGTCGTTCATCTAAAAATGACAGGGCAGTTAGTGTTTGTTGGTGCGGAGCGTTGGGGTGGCGGACATCCAACGGATAGTTTGATCCACGAGCTACCCGATCGCCATACGCGCGTTATTATTGATTTTACTGATGGCTCGCAGCTCTTTTTTAACGATATGCGCAAGTTCGGCTGGATGAAATTGTATCCGACGGCAGAGGTGTCAGATATGTCATTTATGCGCCGCGTTGGTCCGGAGCCGCTTGGTGATTCTTGTGGCTCGGCGGCGTTTATTTCGCGCATTCGCCACCGTAATAATACGACTATTAAAGCCGCAATTCTCGACCAGTCGGTTATTGCTGGCGTCGGTAATATTTACGCCGACGAATCGCTGTGGCAAGCGCGTATTCATCCGGCGATGCGCGTACATGCGCTGAGCGACGCGCAGCTCACTGTACTGCTTACGAGCATCAAAAAAGTTTTAGCGCTTGGTATTGAAATGGGCGGCAGTACTGATAAAAATTATGTTGATGCCGAAGGGAATAAAGGCAACTATTTGCAGTTTGCGCATGTTTTCCGCCGTGAGAACCAACCTTGCCAGCGCCATCCTGACAGTACTATCCAAAAAATTCGCGTCGCCGGGCGCGGTACGCATATATGCCCAGCATGCCAAGTGCTTTCGTTGGAGTGAATAAGCAGCAAAGAAGGATTAATACGTTTAGTGGTTCAGCTAGTACGCTGTACGAACGAGGTGCAGCGGCGGTATAATAAAGCAGTGATTTATCTGATAACGGGCACAAATGAATACCGCGTGCGACAAGAGATCGCGGCGCTTGCGAAGCGGCTTGGTGTGCGAGCGGAGACGATTGATGTAGATCGGCTTAATCTAAACAGTTTGGCGGATATTGTGCGCGGAGCGAGTTTATTCCACGAAACGCGGCTCGTTGTACTAAGGCAGCTATCTGAACATAAGGAGTTGTGGGCGAAGCTTGGCGAGTGGGCGCGTGACGTTAGTGCTGATACGGCGCTTGTGCTAGTTGAAACAAAGCCCGATAAACGCACAAAGGCATATAAAACACTTGCGCGCGCAGGTGAAGTCATCGTCGCCGAGCCGTTAACGGAGCGTACGCGCTCAGCGGCAGAAACGTGGCTGCGAGATTTAGCGCGTGCGCAGGGCGTGAAGATCTCGCGGGCGCAAGCGGTCAATATGGTTTCACGGGCGCTCATACCGAATGAAACATCGCGGATAGCAGAAGTCGACCAATTGCAGCTGGCGCACGCTGTAAGAGCGCTCGCAAACGTTGATACGGTAACGGATGAGGCTATCGCGGCAGTGCTACCGCCGGCGCGCGAATTCTCAGTGTTTGATATATTGGAATTAGCCGCGCGGCGCGATGTGCAGGCGGTGCAAAAAGCGCTTAGCGAATTGCATGCAACTGATGATCCGTACAAGGTGATGGCATTATTGTGGGTGCAGTGGGCGCAACTTGCAGCAGTGATGATGGCAGAAGGCGCTTCGTCCGCACAGATCGCGAGCGATCTGGCGATCCATCCGTTTGTCGCCAAGAAGCTGCAGGTGCTTGTGCCGTATTTTAGTGCGGCAAGCGTACGCGAGTTGACGCAGTTGGCGGCAGAATTAGATTACCAATCAAAAACATTAGCGGCAGCGCCGTGGGATATCATTAATCGGTTTGTGCTTACCGTTTCCACACGAAATTCGCCCCAGGGAAGCGAATAACTCCTAGGGCGAGTTGTTGACTGGCGCTGCGACTCATGCGTTGCGCCAATAAAACGTATACTATTTCTTCGTAGCGGTTTTTTTAGCTGCCGTCTTCTTTGCAGCTGGTTTAGTGGTTGTTGTCTTTGCTTTTGCCGCTGGTTTCTTTGCGGCGGGTTTAGCAGCGGGCGCTGCTTTCTCTGTCTTTTTCGCCGTCAGCTTTACGCCGGCAGCTTTTGCAGCCTTAGCGAGCGCAGCTTTACGCCGGCTTACGGTGCCTTTCTTCAGCAGGCCCTTTTTGACAGCGGTATCAAGTTCGCTCTGCGCTTTACTCAGGCTCGCGGCGCTCGGGTTAGCGAGAAACGCTTTGGTTGCCAGCTTAACGTCGCGCTTGATAGCGAGATTACGCTCGCGGCGCTTGGCAGTCTGTTTCATGCGTTTAATGGCTGATTTGATGAGTGGCATAGGACTCCTTTACCTCTGTTGTTGCTTGCTATTTACGATCAATGTTAGATTATATCGCAAGTACCTCTGTTTGTAAAGTGGCAGCAACCACTTGACTATTGCAAACCACTTATGGTATAGTGGCAAATGAATAACCGTATAAAACATAAAAATAGGAAACATAATGGCAGATGCGCTCACACAGATCGTCGAAAAGCTGGAAGAAAACAGCAATATTCTCGTGACGGTCAACACAAATCCGACGGTCGACGAGCTTAGCGCGGCGCTCGGTATCACGCTGCTGCTGAATAAACTTGATAAACACGCGACAGCGGTGTTTAGCGGTCACGTGCCGCCGGCGTTAGAGTTTTTGCAGCCCGAAAAAACATTTGAAGGCACCGTTGACAGCCTACGGGATTTCATCATTGCGCTTGATAAAGAGAAAGCCGACCACTTGCGCTACAAAGTTGTTGATGATATGGTTAAGATTTTTATTACGCCGTACCGCACGACGATTAACGAAAAGGATTTGGATTTTAGCCAAGGCGATTATAACGTTGAAGCGGTGTTGGCGATTGGCGTGCGTAGTACGGCAGATTTAGACCATGCGCTTGAGAGCCACGGGCGGATTTTGCACGACGCTGCCGTGACGTCAATTTCGCTGGACGAGCCGTCGCACCTGGGCGGAATTGAGTGGAATAATCCGCGCGCGAGCGGTTATAGCGAACTATTGTATGCGCTTGCCGATGTGCTGGTCGGCGAGAACAAGAAAATGATCGACGAGCAGATTGCGACGGCATTTCTGACAGGCATTGTGGCGGCAACGGAACGGTTTAGCAATAGTAAGACCAGTTCGGCGGTAATGCGGATCGCCGCATCGCTGATGGGGGCGGGCGCGAACCAGCAGCTGATTGCAACTAAACTAGAGGAAGGCGAGAAAAAAGCTCAAGCTGATGAGACTGCTCCGCACAGCAAAGATGCGCAAGAAGGCGAGTCGGTGCGCGTTTCAGAGATGACAAATGGCAGCAAAACAAAAGCGCCGCAAAAAGCTGCGCAAGAATCCGGCGTCGGGACGCTTGCGATTTCGCACGAACCAGAGGGTGATGTCGACGAAGTGAAGCGGGCGATCGACGAGAAAAATAGCCAAGCGGCTCTGAGCGCCGCCGAAGCGGTGCTGGCTAAGCACGCGCAGCAAGTCGCTGAATTAAATAAAAAAGACGCCATAGCAGCGGAAGAAAAACTTGCTGAGCAATTAGCGACTGCGACGCCGGTAGCTGTGCCTGTCAGTAAATCTGCTGCGCCATCGGTTGAAGATATTCAGCGTGATATTGCGCGCGCAAACGAAACACTTGACGAAGCGGCAGCGCAGCCGGTTATCCAAGAGAGAATCGAGACGCCGAAAACGCAATTGCCCGATGTCGTTGAACCGGCACTTGGCGGTACGCTTAATGCAACGACCGAACAAGCCGCCGAAGATGCGCGCCGCGCAGCCGAAGACGACCGTAACAAAGTAATTTTGAGCCATGACGGCAAAAGTAAATATGCATCCGACGCGCCGAGTACGCAAGCGCCGCTTAATGCTGTGATAGCGCATGCTGACGCTGAACCATCAGTGCCTGATGTGCTTGCGCAGGGCGCCGTGACTGCGCCGACCGATCACGCGGCGGCAGTACAGCCGCCCGCACCGGTTGCGCCAAGTGCAGTCGCGCCGCAGCCCACGCAAGATGATGCACGCGCCGCTGTGAATGCAGCGCTCGCAGGCGCGCCAAGTGGAGCGCCTGCAGCAGACGGGGCGTTACCGCCACCGCCGCCATTGCCGCCGATGCCGGACTTCTCGACATTGCCGCCGATGCCGTCAACGAATGATAGTACGTCTGGCGCCGCCGTGCCAGACACGCTTGAGACTGCGTTGCCGCCGCTTCCGCAGCAAGCAGCACAGGCGGCAGCAGCACCGGCGTCTGCCGATCCAGCGCAGTTCCGGATTCCTGGGCAATAAAGGATAAATATACTTAAAGGAAAATCCCCGCCACTGGTTGTGGCGGGGTTCCTTAACAAGAGAGGAGAGGGGCTAAGACGAACGTCCGCTCTCAAGCTGAGCGCGATCCTGCGCGCTCAGCGCGATGACCGGGTGAACGTCCGGTCCTGTGATGGCTAGGACGAGTCCGACGCACCCGCCGTAATCAGTCGCCTGGTCATAGAGCACGCCAGCGAAGTGCCGCGCTTTTACTCCGCTCGGGGCGTTCTTATAGATTAAGAACGTGACCGATGAAGCGTCAGGTGAAATGTCACGGTCGCGGTCAATGCTCTTACGCTGCACTGGAATAGTGCAGGTAAGGGTATTGCCGCCCTGACGAGACGAAGAGCGCACGTGAATGTTCATATTTACAGTGCGCCCGTTATATGTCGACGGGTCAATAGTTGCCCAAGTGGCCTGGTCATCGTCGCGATCAACTCCGACGAACAGAGGATAGCTCTGTCTTGGCTTGATGCCTGACGCCATCAGCGACTGCGCTACAGTCGGCGTGGTTAGGCGTAAAGAGGTGAGATTGGCGCAGCCGTAAATGGCTGCGCTCAGGATAACAAGCCAGATAGCGAGCATAATCCTTGACGCTCGCTTAAAAGTCTTGAATACTGCCACCCACATTGCGATAATAATCACGAAAGTGATGATAGTAATGGTAACGGCAATGGTCGCGGGCGTCATAATGCCTCTCCTTCTTGAGGTAGTTGTTAAGGAACAAGATTATAATATCATATTTTACAATATAGCAACTATAGTATACTAGTAGCATGCACGATGGTATTATCTTGATCGACAAACCAGCTGGTATGACAAGCTTTGGCGTGGTAGCGCGCTTGCGACGGGTGTTGTCGGCGCGGGCGGGTAAAAAGGTAAAAGTCGGGCACACAGGCACGCTCGATCCGTTTGCGACAGGTTTGATGATTATCGTGACAGGTAAAGCGTGCAAAGATGCTATGCGCTATACGAAACTTGATAAAGTGTACGAAGCGACAATAAGGCTTGGACAAACAAGCACAACAGGCGATCCAGAAGGAGAGATTTCGGCGTATGATGGTACTATAGGCGATGCAGGCGAAGTTTCCTCTAAAACAGCTGCACGCCGGACGGATGAGTCTACTCAAACCTCAGATTATTCCGCCAAAAGACCCGCCGCGCCGCCTCTTACGCAGATTCAGGCAGTGCTCGCGCAATTTACCGGCGAAATCAAGCAGCGCCCGCCGATTTTTAGCGCGATCAAAGTTAATGGCCAGCGAGCCTACAAACTTGCCCGCGATGGCAAGGAGGTCGAAATTCCCGAACGAACCGTGCAGATCTACGCGCTTGAGCTATTATCGTACAACTACCCGGAGCTTGTAATTCGCGCGCACGTGTCAAGCGGCACGTATATCCGCAGTCTAGCGGTCGACATTGGCGCGGCACTCGGAACGGGCGCATATTGCCAGAAACTACGACGGACGAGAATCGCCGATTACGACGTCGCAGCGGCGCAGCAATTGCGCGATTTTGGCGTTATAGACTGAAAAGGTGTGGATAACCCCTTAATCAGGCGGAGCAGATTAGCATGAATACGTCTTTGAGTAGACAAATGATAGCGTGTTCTATGGTGTTGCCCACTGACTCCATGCCGTCTGCTCGCTTGCAGAGAGCGAGCTCGCTCGGGCAACAGCATCCGCAATGGTCTTTGCGTTAATTACAACGGTTTGTCCGACCTCAAGCGACGGTGCACCAGCTGCGCTAACTGTATACGATTCAGCAGCAACACGTTGCTCGGGCGATAACGCCTGCTTGTTTGCCTGTAGATATTTTGCGATAGCGGCACGAGCGTGAAATGTGTACGAGTCGCCAGGGTTCGCGGTTGCGCTATAATCGGCACTCGCTGTTGTAGCTTGTGTTTGTTGCGTGCTTTTTGCTGGTGCATTATTTTCCCTAGACTTGTCAGATTCACGCGATTGTGCCACCGAAGCTGTACTAGCATTTTGCGCGTCTATTTTCACGCCGGCATGCTGTAACGCTGCGATAACATCTGCGCGAGAAATCGTGACAGCCTGTCCGACATCTAATAGAGGCGATCCGGCATTATTTGTCAACTCTACCTCGGCTTGCAGCGTCTGCGCGGTGCTAACCTGAAGTTGCTGATTAGCAACGACAGACGAGACCGCTTCGCGCGCAAATAACGTATACGAACTACCTGCGCTCGCTGTGTACGCAAACGTATCGCCTGTTTCTTTGGCTGTATTCGTATCGGTCGTCTTTTCTGATGTTTTTTCTACCGGTTTATTATCCGCTTGCGCTGTTTGCGTTTGTTTGGCTGCTGGCGCGGTTGTGTTTGCGGTTGGCTGCTTTGTTTCTGCTGCTTGCTTAGGTTGTTCCGGTTGCGGCTCGCTTGTTTTCTTCTCGCTTGCCGGTGCAACAGACGCTTCTGGTTTCGCTTGCAGTACAGGCGAATTTTGCGTTTCACCGGTAGCTGACTCTACCTTTTTCTTCAGCTGCGGCTCAGTAGTAGCGCGCTTCTTTGCCGGCTCGGCATGCACGTTGGCGCTACCGTTTTGCCCGGCGCTGAACAACACGCCTTTCTGGCGCAACACCGTTACCGTTGATAATCCCACCAATATGACAGCGCATATTATAGCCACCCGACGCTGATTCAATCGAAACTTCCGCATCGTTTTTCCTTATACCCCACTAACTTTTTATAAAAGTAAGTAGTTTCATAGTAGCACTAACGGCAGGACATTTTCAATAAGCTTTGACGATTTGGCAGAATAATGAGCCTGGATATTTACAAAACATATGTATTGTGATATAATGAAAAAGAGTAATACAAAAGGAAGTGACCGTGGAAGAGATAAATCTGTACGACCTATTGAGGTTTTATATTAAAAAATGGCTAACGATAGCGATTTTCGTCATGATCGGCGGAATCGTCGGTATCGCATATACGTACTACATTCAAACGCCGCAATACGAAAGCAAAGCGACGCTGCTATTAGTAGGGACGGATCATACATCAGGTAATCAGGAGTCGGTGGCGCTAAACAACTACGTGGAGCTATTCAAATCGCGTCGCGTGCTTGATACGGTCATCGCCGACCAGGGGTACGATAAAGATTACGACACGCTCGTATCAAACGTAACGGCGCGGGGCACGAAAAGCACGGATATTATAAATGTATCAATCAAGACGCCCGACGCGAAGCAAAGCAAAGCACTGCTTGAAAGCGCAATTGAATCATTCCGCAATGAAGCCAAAGAGCTGTACGGCAATAGTAGCATCAAAATCAACACGGTCGATGCCGCCAGCACGCCGAAATCGCCGTCGAACGTGCGCCCAGCGATTCAAATCGGGCTTGCTACCGCTGCTGGATTTATGCTCGCAATAATCGGACTATTCTTCGTTTACGATTACCGCCACTCGCAGCCAAAAGCAGATAAATCATATAGTGATAATGAGCCCGCGCAGCAAAAAGATCAGATGGACGACGAACCAAAAACTGATACCGTAAAAGAAGATAATCGTTGCACCACAATCTCACATTTTTATACCGGTGGAGTATACGAAAAAGATTAGAACGGAAGGTAATTTATATGTATGCACGTTTTGTGAAAAGAGCTTTGGATTTTATCGGAGCGAGTTTTCTATTGCTTCTTTCAAGCCCGTTATTCATCGTTGTAGCAATTATCATTAAACTAACAAGCCGCGGTCCGGTATTTTTTAAGCAGGAGCGAACAGGACTACACGGCAAGACATTTACAATGTGTAAGTTTCGTAGCATGGCAGAAGATAATGATGTCAATGACGTAAAGAGTGGTGATAAAGTGACGAAAGTCGGTAAGATTCTCCGTGCGACCTCGCTTGATGAGCTGCCGCAGTTCATCAATATCATTCGTGGCGACATGTCGTTTATCGGTCCGCGTCCATGGATTCCGGCATACTATCAGCATATGAACGCTAAACAGCGTCACCGTAACGACGTTCGACCAGGCATTACTGGTCTGGCTCAGGCGTATGGTCGCAATAACTTGAACATCTATGAGAAAATAAACTATGATCTACGATACGTTCGTAATGTGTCTTTTTTCGGTGATATAAAAGTCATTTTTGTTACTATCAAAATGCTATTTAATCGCGAGGCGTGCGAGCTCGGCAAAGAGGGGATTCATGAAGAATTGGAAATGTTAAAGAAGCAAGAAGCTGATCATAGCATGCAAGCAAACGGAATTTAATGAGCATGCGTATCGTTTATGTTATCAACTCAATAAAGCGTAGTGGTCCAAACCAGGTACTGCTTAATATGGTGTCTGGTATTCAGGATAAAGGTTATGACATTAAAGTAGTAGCGTTCTTTGATGGTGATCAGAATGAGATTGACAAGCTAAAGCAATTAAATGCGCAAGTTGATGTACTAGGCGTCTCAAAGAGGAATATCGTGACTGACGGCGCAAAAAAACTTCGTCAATATCTTGATGATTCTAGTCCGGATGTCGTTCACTCTCACGGCATATTATCGGATATTGCTGTAATTAGGTCTGGTTTTGGAAAGAAAAGCGTTACAACGATCCATAACAACATGTTTGAAGACTACATCTATTCCTTTGGCAGAATCAGAGGGACTATATATCTCATGCTTCATTTGATATACTTGAGAAAATTTTCATACATTGTATGTTGTTCAAATAATGCATGCATAAAGTTACAACGTTATATAAAACGAGTAAAGTGTATTCATAATGGAATTTCTAGCGTTTCTGTGGGCAATAAGAGAAAACAGCGCGCAAGGAGTGCTCTTTGTAAAGAACTAGGGATCAACTTAGAAGATAAAGTATTTCTGTACGCGGGAAATCTTACCTTTGGTAAGGGAGTGCTGGTATTGCTTGAGGAGTTTTCTAAGTCAGGAAAAGATGATGAGCATTTAATAATCGCAGGCGACGGTGAATTACTCGAAAGGTGCCACAACTATTCAAGCAAAAATATTCACATCGTAGGCTTCCAGCCGTCTATTCAAAAATATTATCAAGCTGCCGATGTATATGTTTCCGCATCGCTATCTGAGGGTTTTTCAATTGCTATAATTGAAGCTCTTCAAAATAATTTGCTTCTGCTTTTATCGAATATTCCTGCCCATGAAGAGGTTTTTAGGATAGACGGCACAATGTATATTGGTGAATTATTTTCAAAAAATACGTTTGAAGAGAATAAAGTTCGTTTAGCATATAGCCAAAAACAATCAAAAAAGTATTACGAGAAATACCTCACAGACACTGTGATGATGGAAGAATATAGTAAATTTTATCAGGAGCTAACGACATGAAATTTTCAGTGTTAATGTCTGTTTATGCAAAAGAAAAGCCAGAATTTTTAAATGCTGCGCTAAGAAGTCTCGTGAAGCAGACTCGTAAACCAGATGAAATTGTAGTTGTACAGGATGGTTCTCTAACGAAAGAACTAGAAGATGTAATTAATGAGTACTCAAAAAAGTTAGAGTATAAACACTTATTTAAAATTATTCAATTAAAAAATAATGTCGGTTTAGGTCGTGCTTTGAATGCTGGACTTAAATCATGTTCGTATGAGATAGTTGCACGTGCTGATAGCGACGATGTGTCACTCCCAAATAGGTTCGCAGAACAAATAAGTTACATGGAAAATAATCCAGAAGTCAGAATTGTTAGTGCAAATATACAGGAATACGATGAGTCTTTAACAAACCGACTGGCTGTACGTATTGTGCCTGAAACAGATAGATGTATAAAGAAATACATTCGACGTCGAAGCCCTTTTAACCATATGGCAGTAGTATTTCGAAAAAGTGCAGTTCAGGAAGCGGGCGGGTATATACACTGTTCATTCTTTGAGGACTATTACTTATGGTGTCGAATTGTTGCGCATGGAGGAAGCTTTTATAATTTCCAAACACCTTTAGTTCATGCAAGGACCGGCGACTCAATGATAGCGCGTCGAGGTGGTTTAAGATATGTATGTGATATCTGCAACTTTCAATATTTAGCTCAAAAGACTGGAATTTTCAGTATTTGGGACGTTGCTCTTAATCTTATTATTCGTGTTCCCATAGCGCTCGCTCCGCGATATTTACGTAGACTAATGTACATTCGGGGTTTACATAAGGAGTCTTAATGGAATGGCGTATCCACTAGCCGTAACCTTATTTTTCTTTATTTCACCGATTCTGTCGTTGGTATTTGTGATTCATGGTTTATTTACTAGTAAAAAGTACTCGCTATGGTTTGGGGCGATTTTTGCAACAACTATGGGGCTACTTGTTTACAGCATTATTCCTAACCAAGAAACAGATCTTTATCGGTACTATCAGTACCTTGATGATATAAGTAGATATAGCTTTTCGGATGTAATTTCGTCTATATGGAGTGCAGGAGATCCGTTGTCCTATAGTTTGATGTATATAGTGTCTCACTTTTTATCTAATAACTTTGTACCCTTTGTTGTTGCACTTATAGATTATTCAATCCTATTTTATATTATATTTGATTATAGAAAGCGATTTATACATAAACAAGATTGGCGTACATGTTTGTGTATACTGTTTATAATTTCTACGTTTATTGTCTTTAATAGCTTAATAGGTCTTAGATTCAGTGTTGGAGCGTTAGTATTTCTTCTTGCACTTTATCTAGATACCGTGAGAGAAGAGAAATGGATATCGAAAATTCTATACATTTCATCAATATTCTTTCATTCCTCAATGCTGTTAATGGCTGTGCTGCGTGTAGGTGCGTGGCTCTTTAGTAGGCGATCTATAATATTTTACGCCCTAGCAATAGCTACGGGTAGTATATCATCATTACTTCTGATATTTTCTGAACAGCTTTCGGCTATTCCTTTTTTATCTCATTTCGGAAGGAGAGCTGCTGATTATTTAGTTTTTAATATTCCATCGGGTTTTGTCTATCCATTTAATTTGCTTACATGTGTATTATTGTTAGTGGTTATTTTCTTGATGCGACAAAAAAAACAAAGTTCTTCAATAATAGTCAAATTGAACATCGCTACTATACTGATAGCTTTTGCAAATTTTTATCAATTTGTTATTGCAAGTCGCTTTACTACTATAAGTAAATATCTTTTTATTTTAGTATTGCTTGAGTTCTTAGTAGATAGTAAGAACGAAAAGCTAACAAGAAACAACTTGATTGCAATTACACTACTTGGTATTGTGATATTAGGGAATTTATGCTTTCAGTTCATAGCTTTTTCGGGAGTAGAACTTATGTGGACTTTTCCTGAAGTGCTGTATAAAAACGTGATACAACTTTTGGTAATGAAATGAATCCGTTAGTGTCAATTGTAATACCGGTATATAACTTAGAAGAGTATATTCAGCCTTGTATTGAATCTTTGCGCAAGCAAACATATCAAAATTTAGAGATAATAGTAGTCAACGATGGCTCAACAGATAATACCTTATCTATTATTAAGAAGTTGACAAGGAGTGATGGTAGAATTAAATATATAGACCAAAAGAACCAGGGAGTGTCCGTAGCTCGTAATAGAGGAATAGAAGAATCTTGCGGTGATTACTTTATGTTTGTTGATGGTGATGACGTCATGAAAGCGCAGGCTGTAAGTCTGATGGTAGAGGCTGCCTTAGAGACTGAAGCCGATATCGTATGCGCAGGAATTGAGAAACAGATAGAATATCCGTCTAATGATATATTATTGCGAGATACTAAAAATATCAATAATGCGCGTAGCGTGTTATCTTCCGACGAGGCATTAAAAGAGCTATTGTATGAGAAAAGGATAACGAATGGTCCTTTTGCAAAATTATTCTTAACAAAAAAGTTTAAAGCGAATCGATTTCCTGAAGGTGTATCAATTGCAGAAGATCTCTATTTTAACTACAAGGCATTGCTTCAAGCGCGTACAGTTACGCTTCTATACACGAAAGTGTATTACTATATGCTTCGGCAAGGTAGCGCTATGCAAACAGCGTTTTCATCAAAGAAGATGGACGGTTTAAGAATTTTAATGCAATTACCTAATGAGCGTAAGCCAATATGGCGCGCGCTACAGACGCGTATATTCATGGAGGCTGCGTATGATCTTGTTCAGATGTACGGTACAAGATGTTTTTCCGAAGAGCGTGAAGCGTGTATTAAAATTATAAGTTCAAATGTTTGGTCTGTCTTAAAAAATAAAGATGCAGCTATAAAAAATAAAATATATGCTTTACTGTTTCTTGTTCTTGGAGTTCAGGGTGGAGCAGGAGTCCTTGCGGTTCGGCTAAAGGCAAAAGGTAATATATCATGAAAGGTATAATTGGCGTAAAATTTTATAGTGCACTCAACTTAGGAGATGATCTGTTTGTCTATATTTTATCGCAACGGTATGGTGAAAATAATATACTAACATATAGTCAGAAAATCCCAGCGTCTCTTGATAAGATATATACTCTCCCGAGGTATAAGTACATATTATTCCGTGCATTAGAAAAAATAACTAGAAAAAACTTTTTAGATATATGGCTTAATCGGACAAGCGAAGTATATGTCTATATTGGTGGCTCAATATTTATTGAAAATAATAACCTGCAAAAATGGAAAAAAAATGCTCAAGCTTACAAAGATCTCTCTATCCCATACTACATTCTTGGTTCAAATTTTGGACCATACAAAAATCCTGAGTTTGTTAGTATTGTGCGTGGTATTGTTTCGGGTGCTCAAGACGCTTGTTTCCGTGATAGAGCCTCGTATAAGCTATTCAAAGACATTCCATCGGTCCGTGTTGCAACCGATATAGCTTTCACTCTGGATGTAAACAAATTTAGATCAACTCCAAAGCAATCAAAAACGGCAGTCATCTCCGTGATAGATGCGCATAGTCGATTTAATAAGACTACGGCTGATAGATACGAACGAGAGATTGTGCATTTCTCAAGGCAACTCGTAAAAGATGGCTACAAAGTGGCGTTGATGTCTTTTTGTAAGTATGAGGGCGACGAAATTGCAGTTCAACGCATATTGGGTAAAATGAGCAGAAAATTACAAGAATCAGTTTCGTCTTATGCATATACTGGCGATATTGATGAGGCGTTGAGTGTACTTTCTGAGGCTGAGATCATTGTTGCATCGCGCTTTCATGCGGCAGTTCTTGGACTGGTGTTTGGTAAAAAAGTTCTGCCAATAGTATACAGCGACAAAACAATCAATATTTTAAGGGATTTGAATTTTGACGGTCCGATCTTTGACATTCGTGAGATTGATAAGTTTAACGGTCGAAAATTTGATATCAGTAATCTTAGAGTGAATAACATTGACAAGCAAAAGAAGCTCGCCGAGAAACAGTTTCAGGAGCTTGATAAAATTTTAGAAAAGAGAAAATAGGTGTCCAAACAATCGTCTCTCATCAAAAATACTCTCATCATTGCATTTGGCAAGCTGTCGACGCAGTTCTTGACGTTCCTTTTGTTGCCGCTGTACACGACATATTTAGCTACGAGCGAATTTGGTACGGTCGATTTGGTGATGACGTATGTTACGCTGCTTGCGCCGATTATCACTGTTTCTCTCGAAATGGGCGTATTTCGCTTTTTGATAGATGTGCGAGGCGACACAAAAGGGCAAAAACAGATTATTTCAACGGTCGTGCAGTTTGTGGCGTGTGTGCTCGCAATCGCGACTGTGGTATATTTGCTCGTTTGGCATTTTGTGAGTATTCCGTACGGATTGTATGCGCTTGGTGCAACAGTAGCAGTAATTGTATCGAATATGTTTTTGCAGATTGCACGCGGTTTTGGCGATAATGTGAAGTTTGCGATTGGCGGCATGGTCGCTGGTGCGACGACGATTGCTGCGAATATATTGTTTATCGTCGTGATGGGTATTGGTGCTAGGGGTATGCTGACGTCGACGATTTTAGCGAATGCCGCATGTGCAATATATTTGTTCGTTGCACTGAAGCTTTATCGATATATAGATTTTTGTATCCGCGATAAAAAGTTATTGCGGCAACTACTTGGTTATTCAGCGCCGCTAGTGCCAAATGGTGCGTCGTGGTGGGCGATTAATGCCGCCGACCGCACGATCGTTGCAGTATTTTTGGGCGTAGCTGCTAATGGCATTTATGCGGCAGCATACCGATTTCCACTGGTGTTTAACGGATTATTCTCATTTTTTAGCATGTCGTGGACGGAATCGGCGTCAGTGCATATTAATAGTCCAGATCGCGACACCTTTTTCTCAAGAACGATGAATGCGAGCGTGAAACTGTTTGGATCGTTAGGCTTGGTAATGCTTGCGGGGCTGCCAATAGTATTTAATCTATTTGTCGGTACGGCATTTCGTGAAGCATATTTGTATATACCATTGCTTATCGTTGGCTCATTTTTTAACTCTATTGTCGGGCTTTACAGTGCGCTCTATATTGCTAAAAAGATGACAAAGCAAGTAATGAATACCTCTGTTATTGCAGCAGTCGTGAGTGTGGCGGTGTCGCTAGTCGGTATTCGTTTCGTGGGGTTGTATGCGCCAGCGGCGGCAATGGCAGTAGCATTCTTTGCGATGGCAGTATATCGCCACTATGATATGAAAAAATATATCACAATTCGGTATGAAGCGAAGACGTTTGTAGTGTTGGTGCTGTTGTATGCGTCGGCGATCTCGCTGTATTATATGAATACGCTTGTTGGTAATATTGCAAATATTATCATTATCGGTGTAGCGGTATTGCTACTTAACCGTTCAGTCGCAGTGGTGTTATGGAAGGGTGTGTTGAGCAAGGGTTGGGCGTTAGTAAGGAGTTGGCGAAAATAGCCGTTAATTCAATGTGTGCTAGTTTTATTTTGATCTACCAGGCATTCTTGAGTTTCCGCAAATTTTCACAGCACTCCTAATATCGCCCATACCTAAACAAGTAAGTTCTCAAAAAACGCCAAAATAAATATATAAGGAATCATTTCCCTTCTTTAATATGTTGAATTGCAATATCAACATAAAAATCATCGAATTAATCCTTATAATGAATAGCATTCACGCTTTTATTGCAGTTTGCGGAAACTCAAGCCAGGCATTACCTTGTGTCCTATCTATAATAGGCTATTGCTACACAAAAGAGCTCTAGATTTGCTATAATTTACAATGGTGAATGAGGGGTTATTTGGTGGATATTCAAGAGTCTAAAAGAAGTCGTGACGCGACAACGATTGAGTGAAAGTACGGTTCACTAAATTGCGAGAACTGTAGTTAGTAAAGATAAAAGAGTATAGAGAGATTAAAGAGAAGCATGTCTAGAATAACAGTAAGTATTATTAATGGCTATGGTATCGAGAAACTAAATCAGGATTTTGATTTTGACGCTAGTGAACAGTATCCTCACAATGATACGCATATCATCTATGCCCAGAATGGTACAATGAAATCTTCATTTACAAAAGTCCTGAAGTCGAAAGATTCAGTGTGGGACTACGTACGAAATATCAAAGGCTCATGCTCTGTGCTATTTGACGGGGTTGAAATGGATCAGGCAAACATATTAGCTGTACCCTCATTTGATAATAGTGACTTTGCGAAAAATGACAGAGTACATTTGTTGCTTGCTAACCATGAACTCAGAAAAGAGCATGGAGAGCTAATGTCAGAGCGAACCACTGCGTTACTCGAGCTATTGGATAGACTGAGAATTGTGTCTGGCATTCAGGCAAAAACAACGTTTGAAGGTATTATTGCAGAATTCTGTGCAGCATTTAACAGTGATGCGCCTGCAAACGATAGACAGTTTGTACGCCTTATTCATTCTCACCTTGATCAAGTACAGAATGCTCATGATTTTATAGTTGACCTTCCGTATGAAATTGCTGGAGAAAAATATGTAGAAGAGTTTGCCGACATGCATAAGGCTTTTCTTGATGAATTCATAGCTCGCTATGATAAAGTTCTCGAAACCGCAGCATATATGCGTGGTGGATTTGATACGAAAGGAGCGGAAGAAGTAGGAAAAGTATTGGGAGATAGCAAATTCTTTGATGCTCGGCATTCCGTGACACTTGTGGACTTACGTGACCCAACGAAACCCAAGGAAACATTAGTCGATAATGCTAAAACATTAGTCGAGCTTTTACAGTCGGACTTTGATAGAGTTTTTGAAGATAATCCGACTTTAAAAAGTAAGTTTAAAAAGGTGCTAAAAACAATTAATCAGAAAAACCGTGTGGGATTTAAGAAACTACTTGAAGATAGGCATACACGGCAAATTCTCATTTTAATGAAGAACCCCTCTCAAATAAGACGACAACTCTGGTGTGGATATTTAAAAGGCTGCGAACCGTATTTGTCTGATTTACTAAAGAAAGACGCTGCTATTACAAAAAGGATGCAAGATATTGTCGAGAGGGCAGGAGAAGTAAAAACACAATGGGATGCTGTAGTCTCTAAATTCAATAATCGCTTCAAGCATATGCCTTTTGAATTGGAAGTTAAAAATCGGTCAGATATTCTTTTGGATGGTGCCAACAAGGTTGATTTAGTTTATAAATACAGAACGCCGGATGGCTCAAGATACCCTATTGATGACCAAAAGCTTCGAGGCTATTTAAGCACGGGTGAGCGAAAAGTCTTCTATTTACTTGATCTACTATTTGAAGTTGAACTGCGCATAGACTCACAGGAAGATCATCTAGTTGTACTTGATGACATAGTAGATTCATTTGATTACAAGAATAAGTATGCCTTTTTGGAATATATAAATGAGCTGTCTGCAGAACATCAAAATTTAAAGCTCATTATCCTCACACATAATTTTGATTTCTTCCGCCTTATGCAATTACGTCTGTTCGGACAGGGCAACAGGACACACTCTTGGTTCGCTGAACGCAAAGTCGGTCAAACAAAGCTCGTTAAGGCAGGTCAGTTTAACTATTTCAAAAATACAAAGGATCGAGCAACTTGCCATAAGGAGGCGTATCTTTCGCTTCTACCACTTGCACGTAATCTTGTAGAATATAGCCTTATTGATGCCTCTAAAAATGATGACTTTGTGGTGCTAACGCAGTGTCTGCATATGCTTGGTGAAACAAAAACATACGGTGACATTAAGGCTATCATTCAAAAGCGCACCGGAGTTGATAGTTGTAGTAAGTTGAAGGATGCAAATTCTATTCACGAGCAAATCATTGACGCTGCGGATCATTTATCCCAGGTGGATGCATTTAATATGCTCCACAACAAAACAGTACTTGCGATGGCTATCCGGCTAAAAGCGGAAGAGTTTATGATCGGCAAACTATCTCAGGATAGTGTCCGAATAGCAAAAGACGTTGAAAAAGATTTTACCCGTGAGTTGTACAAACTATATTGTAACCTGTCAGATTGCGATAACGATTGTCGGTCTATCCTTGAAGACGTTAGCCTAATTACTCCAGAACACCTTCATATTAATGCTTTCATGTATGAGCCACTAATTGATTTATCGCAAGAAGAATTGAGCGAATTGTATGAGAGAGTGAAGGAATTAACATGAAACAGGATTCAACAACAGTACGGTTACTAAATCGTCTCAGCGAACTTATAGAAAGCGCTAATTGTCTGATTTCCTCGCAGCAGGGAACAGCAGGGACGTACGGCTCACCTACTGTGGATCGGCAAGGTTATCAACGTTGGCGTACTAGCTCAGAGAGCTTAATAGTTTCTATCTGCGGGGTGCACAGCCTATATCATAGGAATTTTACTTCCGTAGCGAAGCCAAGTGCATATGCCAAAAATGTTACTGGCGGTAAAGGAGTTTTGCTTGCAGTAAAAGACGATATAGCAAGCGGCTGTATCGAACTGCAAACAGCCAACTCGTCCCCAGTATCGGTTGCTACAGTCGAGAATGCATCAGTTAACTTGCGACTTTCCAGTGCTATATATTCTCACATAGCTCAGTATCTTGACACTGAGGACTATTTCCACGCTGTAGAGGAGGCATATAAAGTAGTCCGCAAAAAATTACAAGAAACTACAGGTGAGGAAAAGGCTAGCGATGTTTTTAATGCAAATGCTGAAAGTAACAAATATCACAAAGATATTTTTGGTAAAAAAACAGAAGCAGGTACGCCAGAGAGCGATTTCTTTCGGGGGGTTGGCTATCTAAATCTTGCGATACAGTTTCTAAGAAATGAAAAATCACATACCTTAGCAACTACTCTTGATAAAAATTTGGCGATTCACTACATATCACTTGCAAACTTAGTATATGATCTGATATCTGCGAGAAGTGATGAAAAATGACTAAAATTTCCCTACTGAAATGGTTCTATCTATGTATAGTTGAAACCTTGGCTACCTTACTCTCCCACAAACATTTCGAACATCCAAACCCAAAATCCTAAACTCAAAACCTCCAAGCCTAGCCGCTAAACTCAAGCAATTTCTCCTCTGGAGTCATGCAGTTTAGTTCTAAGCGTGGTCGGAAAGTGTTGTAGGTGTTGAGATAGTCTTGGTACATGATGCTTAGTCCTAGGGAACTTTTGAGTCTTTCGATGCGTACGGAAAAACTCCTCTTCGTCGGTTCTTAAAGCTACGTTCAATCACAGCGTTTTCGCTAGGACTGCTTTTGTGAATGTAGTGATGTCTCCAGCCTAGGTTTGTAGTGCTTGCCCCGGCTATCTACATTCTTGAGATACATATGCGTTGTTTTTCTTGATACCTGGGATGGCGGCAGTTCTTGCTCGGTGCGGTTAATCCTGCCTCTTTAGAAAACGATGAACGGTATTGACTTGCTTAGCGGTATCCTTAATTTAGCAGTCTTTAGCTTGGTTGAGCGACTTTTTAGGTCGCTCTTCAGCTTTTTTAACAGCAGCTTCATAAGCTAATTTGGATCTACACTCATACACTCTCCTTGAGATAAGTATGTTATTTGTCTCGAGTGTCGGAGGAATTGGGGCATAATTAGGCGGACGAGGGCGCAATATGTTGTGGGAGGGTAGGGAGCAGTTGACATACTCTTACTAGTTTACTAAAATCTAAGCGTGTCCCCGCGCTTGTACTTGTGTCTCGTGCGGGTATTTTAGAGGCAGGTAGCTTTGGAAAAGTATGGCTAAAAAACGAATTATTCTTTTTGTGCTCGTTATATCATGGATGATATTAATTTTTTGGTTTTCGAGCGCTGGGCATGAAGTATCGAGCGGGCAGAGCGAGCGCGTGGTGCGAGGTGTACAATATATTACGAATATCTCGTTTTCCGAGGCGGTGGTGCGCAAGGCGGCGCATG
>ERZ773049.450-NODE-450-length-25727-cov-7.933390_pt1 | contig 25727 bp, 21 predicted proteins | sample MGYA00580633_ERZ773049 | MGnify/ENA primary metagenome ERZ773049 (study PRJEB29015, sample SAMEA2737991) | human oral metagenome | biome: human oral; feature: human-associated habitat; material: dental | place: China | collected 2066 ...
TCCGTAGGGGTACGGAGATCAAAACCACCAGTCCGGGAGATCTCCGTAGGGGTACAGAGATCTCTCAGACGCGTGGTTTTGATTTGATGCGGTTGCCCTGAGGTCGATGCAGACTTCCGCCACTTGTTGGAACGCTTTCCGAGGCCTCGGGGCGGCTGCGGCCGCCTGCGAAGTTTTCCTGGTACCCGGCAAACTTGGCCGACGTCCCTGACGGCCCCTTCCGGGGCAGGGAACTTAGCTTGGTACCCGACAAGCTTGGCCGACGTCCCTGACGCCTTCCGAGGCCTCGGAAAGCTTCAGCGACTCGTTTTGAGCCTTCCGAGGCCTCGGAAAGCTCCGCCACCTGCTTTGAGCCTTCCGAGGGGTCGGAAAGGCCCAAAATCACTTCTAACATTCCCGTAACATAGACTAACTGACGGCTAACCATGCGGCTTCTGGAGCCACTACATCTTTGCGGTGTCAAAAAAAACACCCCGGATGTGTAGCTTCTCCTGATAGGGCTGCGTCTAATGGGTGTAACGACAGAAAACAAAGAGATAAGACATACAATTCATTCAAAAACAAAAAGACAAGTAAGATGGAAACACAAGTTTGGACCCCGGCCGTATGGTCGATGATGTTGGCAATGGATGCCGTAGCGATGATTGATTTGATGAAGCATGCCCGCGGACGCCGCGCGAGCTATCGGATGGGAATGGCGGCGATGATCCTGGCTGTGCCCTTCGTGGGGGCGGCGGTGTATGGATGGCAGCGACTGCAGTCGGTGCGTGTGCCGGCCGTTTGCGCAGCGCTGATGCTGCTCGCCACGCTCTCGTCGTGCAGCAAGGACGACCTGCCCGAGCCTTATTACCCCAACACCCGGTCGGAACACACGGAGAGGCAGCACCCGTCGCTGCCCGAGTCGAACGACAACATTCGCCAGCGGAACCGATTCGTCATCGAGGAGAAAAACGTCTTCAACGAGGGACAGGTAACGCCCCCCACGCCCAGTCATCCGGGCAACGAGGGCGGCGTGAAGCCGAAGGGCCGCTCGATCATCGACCAAACGGAGCCGAACGCCGAGAAGGAGTGATCGCAGGGCAGTCATCCCCAGAGTGCGAATGAGAAGCGGGGGGCGCAGAAACCTTTATAAGGTCTTGCGCTCCCCGCGCTGCATTTTTTTTCTTCGCCCCTTGTAGTTTTCCCCACGTGGGGTGCGTCTAACGGGTAAACAACCCTCAAGAGAGAAATGAAAGTATCCGAACAAGCATTCACGAAGCTCGTCCACGAGCATAAGCGCACGATATACAGCGTGTGCTACATGTTCTCGGCGGACGAGGAGGAGGTGGCCGACCTCTTTCAAGAGGTGCTGATCCGTATGTGGAAAGGGCTGGCGACGTTCGAGGAACGCAGCCAGATGCGCACATGGATCTATCGCCTGAGCCTCAACGTCTGTATCTCGTACGACCGTAAGAAGAAGTCGCGACCCTCGGCCCTGCCGCTGTCGATGGACATCAACCTCTTTGAAGATCGCGACGAGGATTCGCGCCAGGTCAGCCAACTGCATGACCGCATCAGTCGCCTGCAACCCTTCGACCGTGCCATCGTGCTCCTCTGGCTCGAGAACATGAGCTACGACGAGATCGGGCAAGTGGTCGGTATCAGCACCAAGAACGTCTCCGTGCGACTCTATCGCATCAAGGAACAACTCAAACGCATGTCTAACGATCAATAATCCCCCCCTCTGGAATAACTATGGAAACGAAACATAACGAAACCACCACCGCGCACGAATGGGACGAGATGCGCGCACAATGGGCCGCCCTGAACCGCAAGCTGAGCAACGAACCTCTCGTCGACGATCGACACATCCGAGAGTCGATGGGGAAGCATCAGGCGTGGGGCAAGCGGACGAGTAAATGGGGGATTGTTGCCCTACCGCTCTATCTGCTCTTAGCCTTCTATATCGCGTTTATTTTAGGCGCGGACAAGCCCTTATCCCTGCAATTAATTGGCTGCACCCTTGGCCTCATGGCTCTCAATCTGGTGATTGAGTTCATCCTCTACATCAAAGCAAAGCAGCTCTTCACGAAAGATCTGATTAGCGTATCGCGCGGCCTTATCCTGCTCAAGAAGATCAAGCGGCAGGTCTTTCTCTGGGGATTGCCACCTTCCGTCATGCTCTTTTTATGGGCTACGTATGACGCCGTCGGAGTGAGCAGTCTACGAGTTATTCCGACATGGATCTTTTTCGCGGCAGCCTTCGGCCTAAGCATCTTCCTCTCGCGTTTGATTTACAAAGAGCATGAATGGATGGACGACAAAGTGCTCCGCCAAATCAAAGAGCTCACCGAGGGTGAGAACTCACAACATGCGTCCACAGACAATCTCTAACCCTTAATCCGACCTAACAATGAAAGTATCCGAACAAGCATTCACGAAGCTCGTCCATGAGCATAAGCGCACGATATACAGCGTGTGCTACATGTTCTCGGCGGACGAGGAGGAGGTGGCCGACCTCTTTCAAGAGGTGCTGATCCGTATGTGGAAAGGGCTGGCGACGTTCGAGGAACGCAGCCAGATGCGCACATGGATCTATCGCCTGAGCCTCAACGTCTGTATCTCGTACGACCGTAAGAAGAAGTCGCGACCCTCGGCCCTGCCGCTGTCGATGGACATCAACCTCTTTGAAGATCGCGACGAGGATTCGCGCCAGGTCAGCCAACTGCATGACCGCATCAGTCGCCTGCAACCCTTCGACCGTGCCATCGTGCTCCTCTGGCTCGAGAACATGAGCTACGACGAGATCGGGCAAGTGGTCGGTATCAGCACCAAGAACGTCTCCGTGCGACTCTATCGCATCAAGGAACAACTCAAACGCATGTCTAACGATCAATAATCCCCCCCTCTGGAATAACTATGGAAACGAAACATAACGAAACCACCACCGCGCACGAATGGGACGAGATGCGCGCACAATGGGCCGCCCTGAACCGCAAGCTGAGCAACGAACCTCTCGTCGACGATCGACACATCCGAGAGTCGATGGGGAAGCATCAGGCGTGGGGCAAGCGGACGAGTAAATGGGGGATTGTTGCCCTACCGCTCTATCTGCTCTTAGCCTTCTATATCGCGTTTATTTTAGGCGCGGACAAGCCCTTATCCCTGCAATTAATTGGCTGCACCCTTGGCCTCATGGCTCTCAATCTGGTGATTGAGTTCATCCTCTACATCAAAGCAAAGCAGCTCTTCACGAAAGATCTGATTAGCGTATCGCGCGGCCTTATCCTGCTCAAGAAGATCAAGCGGCAGGTCTTTCTCTGGGGATTGCCACCTTCCGTCATGCTCTTTTTATGGGCTACGTATGACGCCGTCGGAGTGAGCAGTCTACGAGTTATTCCGACATGGATCTTTTTCGCGGCAGCCTTCGGCCTAAGCATCTTCCTCTCGCGTTTGATTTACAAAGAGCATGAATGGATGGACGACAAAGTGCTCCGCCAAATCAAGGAGCTCACTGAGGGTGATCTACCTTCGCAGCCATGAAAAAGTAAAAGACATGGGAACAATAAGTATCATCATTGAGCGTGCCGATGACGGCACATATGGAGCGTATGCTGAAAACGTGCCCGGCATTTATGGCATGGGGCGCACGGCGGCGGAAGTGAAGCAGAGCATCCGCGACGCCATCGACACAGTAAAAGAATCACTCGATACCCCACCGCCCGCAGTCTTGTTGGGTGACTACGAGTTGGCTTTCCATTACGCCACGGCCGAGATCTACTCCTAATCGTACACACGTAAGTCGGACAGCGTCTCTCCATGAAAAAGATCGGATTGATATCAGACACCCACGGCTGGTGGGACGAGAAGTACGCGGAGGCATAGGCGTACCTTTGCACCATAAACCGAACAGAAATGGAAGCAACACAGCGCACACTTATCGATTTGCCCGAGCGCGCAATCAGGGCATTACAGTTGAGAGCTGAGACATCGGGAATGTCTCTCAAGAGATACATGGAGGTTTTGCTCATACAGCAAAGCGAAGAGCCGTTGAGTGATGAGCAGCTTTATAGAAGCATGCTCCTAATGTATCCGGACGGGAAGGAAGAAGCCTCCGAGGAGGAGGTTAGTGAGTTTAGAGTGTGGCTGAAACTGTCATCTTAGCGAATGAGCCATGAAAAAGATCGGATTGATTTCAGACACCCACGGCTGGTGGGACGAGAAGTACGCGGAGTATTTCGCCGAGTGTGATGAGATATGGCATGCGGGCGACATCGGGTCGGCCGACGTGGCGATGCGGCTCACGGCCGTCAGGCCACTGCGGGCGGTGTACGGCAACATCGACGGTTACCCCGTGCGGCAGATGTATCCGCGGACGTTGCGCTTCGACGTGGAGCAGGTCTCGGTGATGATGACCCACATCGGCGGCTACCCCGGTCGTTACGACTCCGCGATCCGGGCCGAGCTTTACGCCGCGCGGCCCCGCGTCTTCGTCTGCGGCCACTCGCATATCCTGCGCGTGATGTACGACAAGCACCTCGAGTGCCTCTGCCTCAACCCCGGCGCGGCGGGTATCAGCGGATTCCACACCGTGCGTACCCTGCTGCGCTTCGTCATCGACGGTGCCGAGGTGCGCGACATGGAAGTGATTGAGTTGGGCAACCGAAGCGGGAGTGTGAAGCGGTAAGTCTGCTTCTTAGCGGAAAATGGCCGGGTACATGTGAGGGATTTTCTCATCATGTACCCGGCCATTCTTTGTTGTACGGCCTGCTTGCGTATGGATGGGGAGCAGAGCCACCTATACCCCGTGCACAGCGGCACCTTCGGGAGCAGGCGAAAGCTCAGTGTCCTCGGCGGGAGGGGTAAGATTGACGGCTGCGGCAGCGAGATACTGCTCGGCTTGGAGGGCCGTCTGGTTGAGGTAGGGGTACTCCTGTTCGAAGTATTCACTGAAAAGTCCGCTGTGGAGGTTGTCCTCGATCTGCTGCGTGGTCCAGAGCTTGCCCTCGCGGTCGCGGGTGTAGTCGTCGAGGGTGGACTCGGAGCGGAGGTGGATGACGTAGAGCGAGACGAGGCGGCTGACGCGCTCGTTATCGAAGGCGTAGCGGATGAGTAGGCGGGGCTTGAGGTCGGACTTGCCGAAGAGGTTCCGCCCGACTAAGTCGCGAACGGTCTGCTCGGGGGTGTGGCCGAAGAGGATGGGCGCGCAGAAGGGATGATCGATCGCCTCGGGCGAGACGACGCGGTCGGCGTCGCGGCGGGAGAGGTAGAGCATGCCACGATGCATGACGGCGATACGCACCACGGGATGGCGATAGTGGCGTGCCTCAGCGCTAAGGCTGACGGAGTAGGCCACGCGTCCGATAACGTGTCCCTTCACATCGACCACGGGCAACCACGCCTCCTCGGCCAAGCCGCGCTTCATCATCGAGAGGCGGATCTGCTCGTAAAGCATCAGCCCCAGACTGATGGCCAGCAAGAACTCACGCTGCAACAGCTGCTCCAGACGAAGCGTTTGGTCGGCCTCGGGGAGGATCTTATAAAAGAGGATGATGAAGAGGTGAATCGTGTAGGCGTTCTGGGTGATACGGGCCACGAAAAAGAACTCGTTGAGGGCTGTGCGGAGGCGCGTCCGACGCAGGGCGGGGCGACGCGAGCGGCGTACACGCCCAACGATGACGCGTTGCATGGTGCTGATGCTGGAGAGTACGACCACGAGCAACCACTCCGTGACGAGCGGCGAATAGTCGGCCAGCATGTTGCCCAACTGAAGGACGAAGAAGAGCGAGTAAAGCGCCAGTGCGACGGCTGTGGGTAGGAGCATGAATTGGTAGCGTCGGCGACGTACCGGCCCCCAAAAGACGATAAGCCCGACGAGGCACACGGCGGAGGAGATGAGGTAGGAAATGAGGTAGGTGTACGTGTAGTTCAGCACCACCAGCAGCAAGAGCGGCGTCAAACCAACGACTTGATTATTCAGGCCGTGACGTATATCCAAGCTGTCCTTTATGCGTGCGATGCGATCCATTGTCTTCTTCTCCTCTCTCTCTGGTTATGGGCTATAAAATCCGTTCGTTATCGGAATAACACCGAGGCTGGGGGATTTGTTTACACGCCAATGATCTATGCTCGATCGTCCACGGTTTGGCGGAATAAAACGGGGGGCGCCCCGCGTAAGCAGGACACCCCCGTAATCATGGATCATTGCCGACGGCCTCAGCAGATATCTACGCCTAAGACACGCTCGGCATGGTACGACGAACGCACGAGCGGCGCACTCTCGACCGAACGGATGCCCTTAGCGAGCGCCGTCAGGCGGTAGGCCTCGAACTGCTCAGGCGTAACGTACTCCGTGACGGGCAGATTCTTGCGCGAGGGCTGCAGGTATTGCCCGATGGTGAGCGCGTCGACACCGACGGCGTGGGCGTCGTCCATCAGCTCCTCCACCTCCGCGATGGTCTCGCCGAGGCCGACCATGATGCCTGTCTTGGCGCGGACGTTACGCGAGGCGATGTGCTGAAGCACGCGCATGCTGACGTCGTACTTCGCGGCGCTGCGCACGCTGGGCGTCAGGCGGCGGACGGTCTCGAGGTTGTGCGAGATCACCTCTGGCTCGGCTGCGATCACCTCGTCGACAAGCTCCGTGTGACCTTGGAAGTCGGGGATGAGCACCTCTACCGTCGTATGCGGATTCAGCTCCTTGATGCGGCGGATGGTGACGGCCCAGTGGCGGGCGCCGAGGTCGGGCAGGTCGTCCCGGTCAACGGAGGTGATGACGGCGTGGCGGAGGCCCATCAGGCGGATGCTCATCGCCACGTGGTCTGGCTCCGTGGGGTCGAGCGGATGTGGACGGCCCGTCAGGGTGTTGCAGAAGCGGCAGGAGCGGGTGCAGATGTCGCCGCCGATCATGAAGGTGGCTGTGCCGCGACTCCAGCATTCGCCTTGGTTGGGGCACTTGCCGCTGGTGCAGATCGTGTGCAGGCCGTGCGACTCGACGATCTCCTTCGTCCGACGGAAGTCGTCGTTGCTACTCAGGCGGATCTTCAGCCAGTCGGGCTTGCGAACGTGCGCGGTAGCCATCAGAGATTCTCGAGGATGAAGTCCGTCATCCGCGTGTAGAGGTGAAGGCGGGTATTGCCGCCCATGATGAAGTGGTTGCGATCCTTGTAGACCTGCATGTCGAACTGCTTGCCGAGCTGAACGAGTGTCTCGGCGTAATCCATCGTCTGCATGAAGTGCACATTGTCGTCGGCTGTACCGTGGATGAGGAGCAACTTGCCGGTGAGCTTCTCTGCCAGCTTGATGGGCGAGGTGAGCGCGTAGCCCTCGGCGTTCTCTTTCGGCGTGCGCATGTAGCGCTCGGTGTAGATGGTGTTGTAATAGTGCCAATCGGTCGGGGGAGCCACGGCGATGCCGACCTTGAAGGTGCCTTCGCCGACGCTCATGCTCATCAGCGTGTTGTATCCGCCGAAGCTCCAGCCCCAGATGGCCATCCGTGAGGCGTCGATGAAGGGGAACTGCTTGGCCAGGGCCTTAGCGGCTGCCACTTGATCTTTCGACTCGAGGTCGCCCATCTTCAGGTAGGTGCACTTGCGGAACTCTTCGCCCCGGGCACCTGTGCCGCGGCCGTCCACACAGATGGTGATCACGCCGTGTGCCGCCAGACATTCCTCCCAACCAAACTCGAAGCGGTCGAGCACGGACTGCGAGTTGGGGCCGCTGTACTGCGTCATCAGCACGGGGTATTTCTTCTTCGCGTTGAAGTCGGCCGGCTTCACCATCCAGGCGTTCAGCTCCACGCCGTCGGCTGTGCGGACGGTGAAGAACTCCTTCGGACCGTAGGAGAGCTTGGCGAGGCGTTCGCGCAGCTGGGCGTTGTCTTGCAGGGTGCGTAGCTCCTTGCCGCTCTTTGTCTCGTGCAGCGTGGCGATGGTGGGCGTGGTGGCCGAGGAGTGACGGAGCACGTAGTAGGCGTAATTCTTACTGAAGGTGGCTGCGTTCGTGCCCGGGAGCTTGGAGAGGTTTGTCTTGACGCCCTTGGCATCGACGCGGCAGACGGAGCGGCGGAGGGGACTCTCGTCGGCGGCTTCAAAGTAGACCGTGTTCGTGGCTTCGTCGAGGCCGATCAGGCGTGTGACGTCCCAGTTGCCGCGCGTCACTTGACGCTGCTCCACGCCGGTGGGGGCGTACTGGTAGATGTGTGCGTAGCCGTCGCGCTCGCTGACGTAGAGGAAGCCGTTCTTATTGAAGCGCAGGGTGCGCACCCATTCGGGGTTGATGTAGCGCGTGTTTTCGTCTTTCAAGATGAGCTTGCAGACGCCGCTGGCGGGGTTGGCGAAGTACATATTGAAGAGACTCTGATGGCGGTTGAAGGTCATCACGGCCAGCTGGTCGGGGACGGTGGTGAACTCGATGCGGGGGATGTAGCCGTCGGCGTCGAGGGGCACGGGGATGGTCTTCGTGTCCTTCGTCTCGATGTTGTAGGCGTGTACCGAGACGGTCGAGTTGCGGTCGCCGGTGTTGGGGTACTTGTACTTGTAGTAGGACGGGTAGTAGGTCTTCTCGCCATAGATCTGCATGGAGTATTCGGGCACCTCCGTCTCGTCGAAGCGGACGAAGGCCAGGAAGCGGCTATCGGCCGACCAGGTCATCATGCGGGTCATGGCGAACTCCTCTTCGTAGACCCAGTCGGTGGAGCCGTTGATGATGCGGTTCGTGGCGCCGTCGCGGGTGACTTGCACTTCGGTGTCGTAGTCGAATTTCTTGATCCAAATGTTGTTGTCCACTACGTAGGCGCACATGCGTCCGTCGGGCGAGAAGGTGGGGAGCATGATCTTCCGGCCCGACTCGTTGAGGGGTTTGATGAGCTTGCGGCGGACGTCGTAATCGTAGGCCTTGAAGCGCTGCGAGTGGCGATAGATCTCGTCCGACTCACGCCAGACGATGATGTGGTGTCCGTTGGGGCTGATCTCGTAGCCTTCGAAGTTTTTGAAGTCGCATTCGCGGGCGGTACGGGTGTCGAAGAGGGTGTCCACGACGCGTCCGGTGCGGTATTCGTAGCGCACGATGGCTGTGCCGAGCTTGTCCATGGCCGTGTAGTGTTCGCCGTCGGGCAGGGACCGCAGGTCGGAGCCTTTCGAGGTGGGGGAATACTTTCCGTCGGTGTAATCCTTCAGGTTGGGGGTTGGCTTCTGTGCCACCGCCAGGGCTGCGGTGAGGGTCATCATCAGTAGAAGGGTTGTTCTTGAGTGTTTCATTGTGTCTCGTTTGATCAGTGAAAAATTTAGGGTGGCAAATGTAATGGCGGGAAAACGTTTGGATTGAATCGTGTCTCCGCCCGCCGTGTATGCGCAAAAATGCCGGGCCCCCAAGCGTGAGGTACCCGGCATAATCATTCATTCCTCTAGTAGGCGATAGGGGGGTATTGCATAAACCCCCACGTGCATCCGGCCGCCTGATTATTCGGCTCCATTTGAGGGGCATATTTGATTTCCTGGGCTCTCTCCTTCGATATGAGCAAACAAGTTGAATACCAACGTGTCCACACCTTATTATTTTCCGGCTTGTGGTGGCGGATCACCTCTGCTGTGGGTGACAGCTTGAAGAGCCTCTCCTCGTAACAGAACAAAGGCGCCTTCAGTCCGTCGTACTGCTCATTGATCCGATCCTCGAATGCAGACGACTCTATGACGAAACGTTCGTCTTCATCAGCTTTCGATTCAGGAGAGTAAGAGATGAGATAAGCGCGTCGCTTCTCGTTGTATTCAAATCGAATCGTCAGCCAGGTGTAACGCTTGACCATGTCCTCGGCCCATTGCCGCAGGGTCTTTTCTAATTCAAGATCTCTCATAGGTTTCCAAGGTTGCCGATGGCTTTCGTTTTCATTATTCGCTATTTGTCGATGTATATCCCACGGGGTACCCGGCATTCGTTTTTCGTTTGGGTAGGGGCGTATTGAATACGCCCCCCAAACATCCCACAAGGGATGAATGATCGTCACCTTATTGGATCGTTCGGCCCCTTTCGGGCCCGTGTGGTGGGGCGTATGCAATACGCCCCTACAACCGGGTACCCTATTCCTCCGGCAACGTGATATCGGGGTTGCCGTCGTCGGGTTTCTTCGGATCCTTCGGCTTCTCGTCCGGCTTCTTCGGCTGCTCACCCGAACCACCACCGGGCTTCTCCGGCTGCTTCGGATCCTTCGGAGTCTTGGGTTCTTTCGGAGTCTTGGGTTCCTTGGGCTCTTTGGGCTGCTTAGGATCCTTGGGTTCCTTCGGTTCCTTAGCGGCCTTCTTCTGGGCGAGGCTGGATTTGTGGGAGCCTTTGAAGTCGGTGATCACCTGATTCATATCCGAGACAAGGCGCTCGATGAGGGTTTTTACATCGTCGCTGGTGGCTGTGATGTAGGCGGCCTCGATGTAGCTACAGATGTACTCGTATGAGGCATCCGTCTTGGGGCGTAGCACTTTGAGTGCTTCAGTCTTGGTCGTGACGGTCTCGGAGCGACGCTCTTTGCGTAGCGCCTCGTAGGCTTCGTTGACCGTTTTGAGCTGCGTGATGGTGTCGGTGAGCCCCAGGGCGGCTATTTCGGCGGTGTAAGGGGCGGCGTCCTTCAAGAGACCCACGATGTGTCCGCTTTCGTCTTCGAAGCCTTCGCGTTGAATGTTTTCGGCGATATACTTTCCAAAGATGGAATCCAGCTTTTCGGCCGCTTGGGCTGTAGCCTGCACGGGCGAATAGTGATTGAAACGGATGATGCCGAAGAGGTGTGTCAGCAGCTTATCGCGTTCTTCGTCTTTCTCCAGCAGCGCTTTGGTGTGCACCGACCTTGCTGCCTTCTCGTTGAGGTCAACTTCTTCGTTTACCTCGCCTTCCCACTTCTGCATGGCCACTTCGGGGATCTTCAGTTTCGTTTTGTCGACGCCTTTTACCAGATCGAGCTGGTTGCGATGGAACTGTGCGTGGTGGATGGCGTTGTAATTCCGGCAATAACTGCCCTTGATCTTGACGGTTTTCGGTAATTGTTTCTCTTCTGATGCCATAAGTAATACGTTTTTAGAGGGTTGATATAGTTAGAATGCGCTGGGAAACGCGGGCGCAAGGTGTAAAAAAAGATCGTGTAAGCCTTGCACGACCCTTTCACAGTGTGTGAAACGGCCGTGCAGGCCTTGCGTGGTCCGTCGCAGTGTGTGAGATGATCGTGCAACACCTGCACAGCGTCGTCGCAGCGTACGAAACGGCCATGCAACACTTGCACAGCGTCGTCGCAGCGTACGAAACGGCCATGCAACACCTGCACAGCGTCGTCGCAGTGTGTGAAACGGCCATGCAACACTTGCACAGCGTCGTCGCAGTGTGTGAAACGACCATGCAACCCTTGCACAGTCTCGCCGCAGTGTGTGAAACAGCCATGCAACCCTTGCGCAGCGTCGTCGCAGTGTGTGAAACGACCATGCAACCCTTGCACAGCGTCGTCGCAGTGTGCGTCCCCGTCCGCCGCCTGATCATTCATCCCTGCGGGATGTCTGGAGGGCGTATGCGATACGCCCCTACCCGGGTACAATCATTCGGCCTACATGTATCAGGCAAAATTCGCCGGCGTCCGAAGACGCCCCTTACATTTGCCGCATACTCAGATATTCAACGTATATGAAGAACAACAAACTACTCAGCACAATGCTGACGATGGCGCTCGCAGCGCCGATCGCAGCGCAGAGTTGGCTGCCCCTCAAGCAACACGCTGACGGCGCGGCCGACCTGGTCAAAGAAGAAGCCCTGGTGCTCCTGGACAGCACCGGCGTGGTGGTGGCCGATAACGGCTCCGGTAGCTTCACCATCCGTGAGGTGGTGGAGGTGCGAAGCGTGCCCGCGGCGCTCCGTTACCGAGTCGTCAAGTACGACTACGACCCCCTCACCGCCTTCGCCCGCTTCTCCCGCGCCACCGTCTACAAGGCCGACGGCACGAAGCGCGAAGTGGACGTCACGAAGGCCGTCGACTACGCCGCCCCCGCCCGCATGATCTATTGGGGCGCGCGGCAGATCATGCTCGAGATCGGCGCCCTCGACTCGGGCGACATCGTCGACTATGAGATCGACAAGAAGGGCTTCACCTACGCCCTGCTCTCGGCCGGCGCGGACGACGAGGAGCGCTTCGTGCCCCCGATGCGCGGACAGTTCTACGACATTGTCCCCTTCTGGGTCACGACCCCGACCGTGCGCAAGGTCTACACCGTCGACATGCCCGCCGACAAGGAGGTGCAGTATGAGTTCTATCAAGGCCAGTGCCAGTCGTCCATGCGCCTGCAGGGCAAGCGCCGCCTGATGACGTTCGCCGTGGCCGACGTCAAGCCCTTCCCGAAGGAGCCGAACATGGTCGACCTCTACGACGTGGCGCCGAAGCTGATGATGTCGTCCACCCCGGAGTGGAAAGAGAAGTCGCTCTGGTTCCACAAGGTGAACGAGGACTACAACAGCTTCGGGGCCGACCCGGAGACGAAGAAGAAGGTCGACGAGCTGCTCCGCGGCAAGCGGACCGAGATGGAAAAGATCGCCGTGCTCACCCACTGGGTGGCCGACAACATGCGCTACTCCGGCATCTCCATGGGCAAGGGCGAGGGCTACACGCTCCACGCCACGAAGATGAACTTCACCGACCGCTGCGGCGTCTGCAAAGACAAGGCCGCGCTGCTCATCTCCATGCTCCGTATGGCCGGCTTCGAGGCCTATCCGGCGATGACGATGGCCGGCTCACGCATCGAGTCCATCCCCGCCGACCACTTCAACCACTGCGTGACGGTCGTCAAGCTCTCCAACGGCCAATACATGCCGCTCGACCCGACCTGGGTGCCCTTCCAGCGCGAGCTCTGGTCCAGCGCCGAACAGCAGCAGCACTACCTGCCCGGCCTGCCCGAAGGCTCCGAACTGCTCCAGACGCCCCTCTCGCCGCCCGAGGATCACTATTTCCGTCTCTCGGCTAACACCGCTCTCGACGCCAAGGGTACGCTCCGCGGCGAGTTCACCGTCACGGCCGAAGGGCAGTCCGACGCCCGTCTGCGGTGGCCACTCATCCGCGGCCTCATGGCCAACTGGCGCAACGCCATGGAGAGCGAGCTGCTGCGCGTCTCGCCCAATGCCCGCATGCTGAGCGTCGACTATGGCCGCGATCCGCGCAACTATCAGGCCGGCCCGATCCGCATCACCATGAAGTTCGAGATCCCGGACTATGCCCTCACGGGCGACGGCGTCCTGCTCGTCCGCCCCATCTGTGCCCGCCTCTACCCCTCCGTCCGCACCTATACGAACATCGACACCGATCGCCCGACGCGTCGCTATGGCTTCAAGGACGCCTGCTCACGCCTCGTCGAGCTGAAGGAAACGATGACCGTGCCCGCGGGCTACACCCTCCGCCAGTCGCCCGTCGACGAGCGCCTCAAGAGCGACGCAGCCGACTTCATCGGCTCGCTCTCTCAGCGCGGCAACAAGGTCAACATCCGCCACGAGCTCACCCTCCGCAAGCGCGTCTATGACGCCGCCGACTGGCCCGGCTTCCGCAAGGCCGTCAAGGCCCATAAAGACCTGGCTGACGAATGGCTCGTCTTTGAGAAGAAGTAAGAGAATCAATGAAGCAAATAACGCATACCGACATGAAGAGATACACCGCAATCCTGCTCGGCCTCCTGGCCGCCTTCGCCCTCCAGGCACAGCCCGAGGCCGTCTTTAATAAGCTCATCAAGCAGTACACCTGGAACTCCGACGGCAGCATGACCTATCACTACCGCAAGGAGGTGAAGCTGAACACCCACATGGCTTTCAATCAGCTCTACGGCGAAACGTTCATCATCTACAACAAGGAGTTTCAAACCCTCCGAATCAACGAGTGCTATACCCGTCAGGCCGACGGCACCATCGTCAAGGCGCCAGACAACGCCTTCAACGAAGTCCTGCCCGCCTTCGCCGTCGATGCCCCGGCTTACAACCACCTCACCGAAATGGTCATCACCCACACCGGACTCGAGATCGGCGCCACGATCTATCTCGATTATACCCTCACCACGGGCGTGGGTTACTATCCCTTCCTCGACGTAGCCGAGACTCTCGAGGAGCATGCGCCCGTGACGGAGTGTGAAGTATCGATCACCATGCCCGCCGACGAGAAACTGACCTGCGGCATCTCCGGCGTCGACTCCAAAGAGCCGACTACGCACACCGAAAACGACATGACCACCTACACGTGGCAGTTCCGCAACCTGCCGGCCATCCCCCTCGAATCGCACCGAGCCTCCGAGGCCGTGCCGATGCTCTTCGCCTCCAACGCCGGCGGAGAGAACGGCATCGCGTGGCTCTCGGCCATGAAGGTGCGCCCCGCGGACTGTGCCCGGCTCGTCGATAAGCTGCTCCAAGGCATCACGTCGCCCGTCGATCGCGCCAATGCCATCCAGCGCTTCGTGGTGAACAACATCTCCACGATCAACCTGCCCGTGCTTCTCTCGGCCGACATCCGCGAGCCGTCCGTCGTCCTCTCCTCGGCTTACGGTACACCCGCCGAGAAAGCCGCCCTGATGGCCTCCATGCTGCTCGCCGCCAACCTCGACGCACAAATCCTCGCCGCCTTCCCCATCCACGCCATGCCTATCGCCGTCGGCGCCCTGACCGACATCCGCGTACGCACCGGCGGTCGCTTCCTCTCGCCCGTTCGCATGGACGCCCCCGATCCCGCCCTACGTGCCACCCGCGATCAATTCTGGCTGACGGGCGACGACGGCGTCAACATGGTACAGATCGTCAAGCGCTCCGCCCGCCTCGCATGCAGCGCACAGATCACCCTCGGCAAAGACGAAGCGACCGTCGAGGGTACCGTCACCGACAGCGAGGATCCCGCAGCCAAGCCCGACTTCACCGGCAAGACGCCCCTGCAATCCTCAGCCGGCTACACCGTCTACGCCCTCCCCGTCCCACGCCACCAAGGCCTCGACGCCTGGCGCCTGACGCTCGGCAGCACCCGCACGCAGCCCTACGAGTTGCCCTACGCCCTCACCGAGACGTGCGACTACACGATCGACCTCGGCGGCCGCGAGCTGAAGACGCTCCCCTTCCGCAAGGAATGGAGCGGTGCCGCCGGCAAGATCAGCCTCAGCCTGCAGCGCGACGGCAACAAGGTCACTGTACACCGCGAAATCGAGCTGACGCACCCCGTCATCTCATCCGAAGCCTACGCCGACCTCCGTGCGCTGATCCTCCTTTGGCAGGACGACGCCTACCGCACACTGATCCTAAAGGACAAGTAGGAGCCGTAGCATGCACCGTGAGCCCGGCGTCAGAATACATCTTTCGTTGGGCTCACGTTTGGTAGTAAGGCCTGCGTTTTTACTTTTGCCGCCGCAATGGCGAAAAAGAACCATTGAACGGGGTGTAGCGCAGTCCGGTTAGCGCACCTGCTTTGGGAGCAGGGGGTCGTGGGTTCGAATCCCGCTACCCCGACAACAAGAGAAAGCCTCTTAAATGCGTTTCGCGGCGTGTTTGAGAGGCTTTCTTGTACACCCACTCCTCAGCCGGATAATAGGACAGTCGACAAGGCCGGTTGCGGGCTGTATATCCGCCTCCTCACCTCCATTTCTTCCGTGTCAATTTAGGTCGATTACGATTCGTAAGCCGAAGAGTAAAGTCGACGGCTTTTCACCGTTCTAAACGGGGTAAAAAGACCGTTTTTCAAGAGCAAATCAAGAAAGCGGTTACGAATCGTAAGTCACACTCCGAAATGCCTGAAAGTGAAATCCTCCGCAATCCCATCAAAGCCCCTTGCACGGATCCTTTTTCTTCTACTTTTGCCGCCGTTTGAACAAAATAATCAGCAAATAATCAGAGTAAAGAACTTGCTTATGAACCCACAAGAGTTATCAATGAACGCCAACCGCTTGGTTGCGTTTTTGCAGAAGCCTGCTTCTGAATTTACCAAGGCCGACATCATCTCGTTCATCCGTCAGAACGATATCAAGATGCTCAACTTCATGTATCCTGCGGGAGATGGTCGACTGAAAACACTCAATTTCATCATCACGAACGAGGAGTATCTGGATACGATCCTGACCTGCGGCGAGCGCGTCGACGGTTCGAGTCTCTTCTCTTTTATCGGTGCCGGCAGTAGCGACCTCTACGCTATTCCGCGTTTCCGTACCGCCTTCGTCGACCCATTCGCTGAAATCCCGACCCTCTCCATGCTCTGCTCTTACTTCAATAAGGACGGACAGCCGCTCGAGAGCGCACCCGAGTACACACTCCACAAGGCTTGCAAGGCCTTCACGGACGTCACGGGCATGAAGTTCCAAGCCATGGGCGAGCTAGAATACTACGTTATCGTTCCCCAGGAAGACTATAAGGACTTCGAGGCTACGGATCAGAAGGGCTACCACGAGTCTGGCCCCTACGCCAAGTTCAACGACTTCCGCACCGAGTGCATGTCGTACATCGCACAAACCGGCGGACAGATCAAATACGGCCACTCTGAGGTGGGTAACTTCACGCTCAACGGCTATATCTACGAGCAGAACGAGATCGAGTTCCTCCCCGTCGATGCCGAAGAGGCTGCCGATCAGCTGATGATCGCTAAGTGGGTGATCCGTAACCTCGGCTACCAGTATGGCTACAACGTGACCTTCGCACCGAAGATCACTGCTGGCAAGGCTGGATCGGGTCTCCACGTACACATGCGCTTCACCAAGGACGGCAAGAACCAGATGCTTACCAACGGCGAACTCTCTGAGACGGCTCGCAAGGCCATCGCCGGTATGATGGAGCTGGCTCCGGCAATTACAGCTTTCGGCAACACGAACCCGACGTCGTACTTCCGTCTCGTGCCGCACCAAGAGGCTCCGACGAACGTATGCTGGGGCGACCGCAACCGCTCGGTGCTCGTACGCGTTCCGCTGGGATGGTCTGCCAAGACCGACATGTGCGTTCTGGCCAACCCGCTGGAGAAGGAGAGCCACTTCGACACGGCACAGAAGCAGACCGTGGAGATGCGCTCGCCGGACGGATCGGCCGAGTTGTACCTGCTGTTGGCCGGTCTGGCCGTAGCATGTCGCCACGGCTTCGAGATCCCCAATGCGCTGGAGATCGCCGAAAAGACGTACGTCAGCGTGAATATCCACAAGAAGGAGAACGAGGAGAAGCTGAAATCGCTCGCCCAGCTGCCCGACAGCTGCGAAGCATCAGCCGACTGCCTCGAGAAGCAGCGTAAAGTGTTCGAAGCACACGACGTGTTCAGCCCGGGCATGATCGACGGCATCTTGGCCAATCTGCGTAGCTACAAGGACAAGACGCTCCGTGCCGATCTCGAAGGCAAGACCGAGGAAATGCTGGCGCTGGTGAAGAAGTATTTCCACTGCGGATAATTTCCCTGCTCTAAAGTTGTCATTTGATATGCTCCCGGTGAGGCTCTCAGTCCTCACCGGGAGTTGTCGTTTTTACAGGGCAGGTAGGGCGCAAAAAACGCTGTACAACGTGAGTTCGGTGTAAGAATAAAGCCTGCAGAGAGTTTCTACGGAAGCCCGACCAGAACGTTTTTGGAAATGCCTACAACACTGTTGCAAGTGCCCCGAAGATTTGGGCGTTTGCGGAGAGTCCCGCAAGTCTTCCGGCATTTGCTTTGACGTTTGCGGGGAGTCCCGCAAGTCCCCCGGCATTTACTTTGGCGTTTGCGGGAGTCCCGCAGGTCTCCCGGCATTTACTTTGGCGTTTGCGGGTACTCCCGCAAGTCCCCCGGCATTTACTTTGGCGTTTGCGGGAGTCCCGCAAGTCTCTCGGCATTTGCTTTGGCGTTTGCGGGTACTCCCGCGAGTCTTCCGGCATTTGCCTTGACGTTTGCGGGAGTCCCGCAAGTGTTTCGGAGAACTTGTTGGCCGTTACAACATGCTATCAATGACATTCTCTATATGAATAAGGGAATCTCATTCTTTTATCGAACTCACGCTGTGCGACACCGATATCAAGCCATACAGGGCCAATCCGTACGTGAAAAGGACACCGTACCGGCCATACACGCCCTCCCCCCTCGTAAGAAGGAATACCCGGACAGATCTGCACCCCGACAAAACGCGGGCAAATCCGACCAAACACTTAGGATAATAAACCACCTCCGAGCGCGTTCTAACAGCGCATTTCGTGAAGCATGGAGACCCGTCGGACGAGTTGATATATCCATATCTTTGCGACCCGTTAAAAAAATGATAATTAAGAATGAAGGGTAAATTATTACCGATCGTATGCGTTTTGACTCTCTTGGGGGCCTGTTCTGTCCCCAAAGACGTAGCTTATTTTCAGGGGATCGACCGGCTGACTACAGTCGACCTGGAGCGGATGAATCAGACCTATGCGACCACTATCGCAGCGGACGACCTGCTCACCATCAACGTCACGGCATGGAATACCACCGTGGTGGCGCCGTTCAATCCTCCACCGTTTGCCTACATTCCCCAAGGCGAAACGTCCGTGGCAGCCGATTCAAAGCTCACTACTTATTTAGTTGACAAGGAGGGATACATCAACTTCCCCGTTTTAGGAAAAGTGCACGCCGCGGGCCTGACGAAGGCTGAACTCATCGACGCATTGCAGACTCGGATCAGGGAGTATGTCGATGGCGCTATGGTTCATGTGCAGATCGTCAACTTCAAAATCACCATCCTCGGTGAAGTGTCCCGTCCGGGCAGCGTCAATATCCGGAATGACCGCGTTTCTATACTCGACGCTCTCGGAATGGTCGGTGACCTAACGATCAACGCCAATCGTAAAAACATTCTCATCGTTCGCGACAACAACGGACGCAAGGAGTACGGGAGGCTGGACGTGACCAACCCGGAGATTTTCGCCTCGCCCTACTTTTATCTCAAGCAAAACGACGTCGTTTACGTCGAGCCCAACAATGCCAAGAAACGCAACGCAAACTATAGCTCCGCGCAACAGTATACACTCACCATTATATCGACCATCCTCACGGCGGCATCGGTGATCACCACCGTCGTAGTGGCTCTCAGAAGAAAGTGATGGAAGCAAACAACCAACTACCGCGGGAGGACGGGCGCCCCGCCATGAATGATGCCGACGACCGCGAGGCCGTAGGCTTGCGCCCCATTATCGTCGGTTACTTACGACAACGCACCACCATACTCGTCTCGGCGGCCATCTCCCTCCTGGCAGCCATACTTTATCTCGTGTTGTACCCCAAAACTTACGAGATCATGGCCCGCGTGCAGATACAGGAAGACGCCGGAATGCTGGGAACCGGGAGCATCGGCCTCGGTGAAGCCTCCGGACTCATGAAAACGTTCGGCATCGGCAGCATGGGCGGTGGGAGTGTAAGCATCGACGACGAGATCTCCACCCTAAAGTCCAACAGCCTCATGCGCAAGATGGTCGTCGAGCTCGGTCTATATGCCGACTATCGAAGGCCCTACTCCCTGCTACGGATGTACGGTGAGGAACCCGTGCGCGTGACCTGCGACTCCGCCACGCTGGCCGCCCTCAACGACGAAGTGGAGTTCAAGCTACACCTCACGGACCGCGGCGCGGCTGAGATCACGGCCAAGACCAAGGGACAGAAGCAAACCTTCCACTTCGATCGCCTTCCGGCTGTCGTGCAACTCGACAAATGCACCTTCACCTTCACCCGCAACACCGAGCCGACGGCTAAAAACGACATCACGCGCCTCGAGATCACCGTCTACCCCCCCAGTTGGGTGGCCGAGAAGGCTGCGGACGACTTCCTGATCGAGGATTACTCGAAATCGGCCAACATCATCGAGCTTTCATGTACCGACTACGAGCGCCAGCGGGCCAAGGACATGCTGAACGTACTCATCGACTATTACAACCACGATGCCTACGACTATAAGAAGGCCCAAAGCGACGTCTCGCTGGCCTTCCTCAGTGAGCGGATCATACACGTGACGGACGAGCTGGAGAAAGTCGAGAGGCAAATCGAACAATACAAGGCCGAGAACAAGATCACCGACGTAGAATACGACATCCAATACTACGCCGAGTACATGCGTGACATCAAGGGCCGACTCATCGAGGCCGAGACCCAGTCGAACATCATTGCCATGATGGACGCCTTCGTCAAGAACCCCGCCAACCGATATAAGCTCGTCCCCTCCCTGCTCACTACGAGCGAGACCGAGAGTAGCCCCATCTTTCTCTACAACCAAGCTCTCTTGGAGCGCGAGAAAGCCCTCCGAAACTCGAACGAGAGCAATCCCCTCGTCGCGTCGCTCACCACACAGGTGGACAGACTGCGCGAGACCGTGTTTCAGACCATCAATAACGCGCAACAAAGCATGACGCAGACCCGTCGGACCCTCGAAAAACAGGAACGTGAGCTCCTTGACCGCATGGGATCCGTCCCCGTTCAGGAGCGCGTCTATGTCGACTACAAGCGACAGCAAGAAATCCTGCAAGGCGTCTATCTCATCCTCTTGCAGAAGCGTGAAGAGATCAGTCTCGCCCTCGGGCAACGTACGGACCGTGCAAAAATCGTCGACACGGCCTTCGTCAAAGCCAAGCCTATAGGCCCCCGCAAGGTGTTTGCCTTGGCTGGCTTCGTGGTACTCACCTTATTACTCTCGATTGGGTGGATCGTCTGCCGAGATCAGTATCGCCTGCTGCGCAAGGAGCTACGCAACAGCCGCGAACACTCCGAATCCTGACGCCGTCACCACCCCGCACGACATGTTTGGTAAATACGGCCTCGTCCTCAAGAATGCCTCCTACCTGACCCTCTTCGAGGTCATGCGTATGGCCATGCCGTTCATCGCGCTGCCCTACCTCTTCCGCGTCGTGGGCGAGGAGCGTTACGGGACGGTCGTCTTTGCCCAAGCCATCGTAGCCCTGTTCGCCCTTTTCATCCATTTCGGCCTCGATATTTCGGCCGTGCGCGATGTGGCCATCTATCGCAACAACCGCGAGCGACTCAACCAGATTTTTTCGGCCGTCATTTTCATCAAATCCACCCTCGCCCTTCTCGTAGGGGCCATCCTTGCGCTGGCCATTCACCTCATCCCCGCCTTGGGCAGCCTCTCGACGCTCATTCTTTACGCCTTCATCGCCTGTCTGGCTGACATTTTCCTGCCCGTGTGGTATTACCAAGGCTGTGAAAACATGAAGGTCCTCACCATTGTCCGCTTCCTCTCCATAGCCTTTTATACCGCGGCGCTCTTTCTCTGCATTCACCGCGAGGAGGACTATCCCCTCATTGCACTGCTGCAGTCGCTCGGTCTGGTGGTCTCCGCCGTCGTCTCCTGCGGATATGTATTCCTGCATGACCGCATCCGTCTCCGCATTCCGCCGACCACGATACTCGTGCGAACCTTCCGCGACAGCGTCCCCTTCTTCGCCTCACGCGCCTCACTGGCCGTCAATACCTACATGGCCAAGATCATGAGTGGTGTATACCTCTCCGGCGCCGAGGTGGCGGCCTTCGACGTGGCGCAGAAGGTGCTCAACGGCGGCATGGTGCCCATACAGATGCTCAACCAGGCGCTCTACCCCAACATCTCCCGCACACGCGACCGGGGGATGGTACGCTCCCTGCTCCGCGTGGTCACGCTCCTCGTGTTCGGTGTCGCCGCTGCGCTCTTCACCTTCGCCGAGCCCATTGTCCGCATCCTCTCCCACGGCGAGCTGACCGAGGCTACCGCGCTACTACGTATGCTCTGCGTCCAGCTGACCTGCTCCGGCTTTTCGGTCTTTCTCGGCACCTCCGTGCTGGTGGCCTTCGGCCATCAACGCCCCTTCAACGTCAGCGTCATCTGCTCCACCGTCGCACTACTTATCTGCTACTCGGTGATGATCACCCTCCACCTCAACTCCATCTACCTCTACGCCGGGGCGCTCATTCTGGCCGAGATGGTCGTCCTCGCTTACCGCGCCTTTGCCGCCCGCCGCTATTGGCTCATCTAAAATCACACGCTCCGAGCCATTCGAAATCAGTGCGCGCTAAAAACGTGAAGCACATTTACCTCTGACTTCCCCCTTACACTCCTCCGTTTACCCTCAAAAACGCGTGAGTTCGATGTGCGATTTTCTGGAGGGAATCACCTGCCACAAACTTTTTCGGCTCACGTTCCTCAGGCCATCGTAGGATGGCCTTCATCGAACTCACGTCTTATTAGAGCCTTATCCTACTAAAGCGCCCCGATTAAGGCTTTCGGCGTACTTTTACGCTCGGAACAAGCACCACCCGCAATTCATGATTGACTTCCCCATACATACGGCCCTTGGTGTCACCTTCTTCAGCCTGTACTTCCTCTCCATGTTGGGTCTTGCCCTCGTAATCTTGTTGGAGAATCGCAACCCGCTGAAGACCATTCCTTGGATCATTGTCCTCCTCACCCTGCCGGGCATTGGTCTCGTCTTCTATTTTTTCTTCGGGCAAGACAATCGCCGTCGTCGAATCATCTCCCGACGCACCTATCGCCGCATTATGCGCCCCTTGAGCGCCGGCGGACCGCGTCAGGATAAGGTGAACGTACCGCCCGCTTACCGTCCGCTGATGCGCATGCTCAATCGGAACGGTCGCACGCCGCTCCTCTACGGCAGCCACATCGACATATACACCTCCGGCCAGGAAAAATTCACCGCCTTCCTCGAGGCACTTCGCAGCGCGCGCCACCACATCCATCTGCAATACTATATCATAGCCGACGACGAGATCGGGCGCTGCGTGCGCCAAGTGCTCATCGAGCGCGCCCGGGCCGGCGTAGAGGTGCGGGTGCTGTATGACGACGTCGGCAGCTGGAGCGTGCCTCACCGTTTCTTCGATGCCATGCGCAACGCGGGCATTGAGGCGCACCCCTTCCTGCGGGTCGTCTTCCCACTCTTCACCAGCAAGGTCAACTACCGTAACCATCGGAAAGTCGCCATCATCGACGGCCGCATCGGCTTTATGGGTGGCATGAACATCGCCGATCGCTACCTCCGCGGCGTGTCATGGGGCGTCTGGCGCGACACGCACTTCCGCATCGAAGGGAAGGGAGTCCACGGCCTGCAATCGTCCTTCCTCATCGACTGGTATGTCGTCACCCGCCAGCTCATCAAGGGCAAAGACTACTATCCGGACGAGAAATTTTACGACGATAACCTCATGCAGATCTTCTCCGGCGGTCCCACCGGGCGCTGGCGGATCCTCTTGCAGGCGTTCATCTTCTGCATCACCAACGCCAAGCGCTACCTCTACATTCAGACCCCCTACTTCCTGCCCACCGAGGGCCTCACCCAAGCGCTACAGACCGCCGCGCTGGGCGGCGTGGATGTGCGCCTCATGCTCCCCGAGCGATCCGACACCCGGAGCGCCCATCTCGCCTCGCATTCCTATCTCGACGACATGCTTCGGGCCGGCGTCAAGGTGTACTTCTATCGCGCGGGCTTCCTGCACTCCAAGCTTCTCGTGTCGGACGACGAAATCGCCTGCATAGGGTCCGCCAACTTCGACTTTCGCAGCTTCGAGCACAACTTTGAGATCAACGCCTTCGTATACCATCGCCCCTTTGCGGAAAGTCTCCGCCGGATGTACATGGACGACCTCCGCTCCTGCGTCCCCGTCCGCGCCTACAACTGGGCCCGTCGCCCCTTCCACCTCCGACTCATCGAGTCCTTCCTCCGCCTCTTCTCGCCCCTGCTGTAAGCCTGGGGTGACCTCCTTCTCCTTGAGCGTAAACACGCACAACAAAAAAGTTCGGATAGTCTCCCCATTCCAGGAAAGCTCCATCCGAACTTCTATCACAAGCCTTTCGGCCTAACAACGTCTCGTCAACCGTTCACAACCACGCCACCGCGCTCCTCGCCCGGGCGATGGATACGTAAGAGTGGCGCCTCCAAGTCCGATGCAAAGCAACGGAAGCGCCCCATCCGACGACTCCAGAACCATCCCGTGAACCCACAGAAGCCGCCCGACGCGAACAGGCGAATCGCACCCCCCAAGTCCTCCTTGCTGATCGGCGTCGCGACGTACACAGCCCGATCGAACGTCATGCTCATTGCCACCAAGCGCAACACATATCGATCCTCGTGCTCCTCAAACCATACCGGCGAAAGACCAGCAAACACAAACATCAAACCGGCAACTCCGCCCCAAACAAGCCATATCGAAAGACTTGCTCCCGGCAATAACAGACACATACACGCCACGTTCGCCACGAGCACTATCGCCGTCAGCGTTTTTACAAACGTGGAATACTTTGCGCGCACACGGCGCGGCAATACAGTTTGTTCTTTCATGAGGTTTCTATTTTAGAGATGAAGAAAGTCAATACGATGTTACAACGGCCGGACGATATCGACGCGCAACCCCAGTTCCCCGACGATGCGGTAAAACAGCCCCACGCCCGGCTCGACAGTGCCATTCTCAATCTTAGCGATCTGTGCACGCGTCATGCCTACTCGCCGGGCGAGTTCGTTTTGCGTCATGCCCGACTCTCGACGCGCCTCAGAGAGGATCTGCGAGGCGTAATACGCCCGCGCCTTCTCTTCAGACTTTGCCCGCTCCGGCGTCCCGATCTTGCCGAATTTCTCGTCAAGTACAAGGTCATAGTCTACGATCTGATGATTGTTTGTCTCCATAATAAGCCTCCTTAATTCTTAAAGCCTTCTCTATTTCACGTTTAGGCGTTTCCTGCGTCTTCTTCATAAAACCACTAAACAATACCACAATCTGACCTTCATCAAAAATGAAGAACACGCGATAATTGTCACTTCCACACTTTACTCTCTCAATTCATACAGTTCGTCACGAATAAACTTCACAAACTTCTTCGACACCCGATCCTGAGTTTTCAAAAGGAGCAATCCATATTGCACTTTCTCTTGCACCTTCTCATCCAGTTCAGACATAAATGCCTCGAAGTATCCTCCGTATGTTCTAATCTTCCTCCCCATGGCACAAAGTTATGAATCTCCCCCCTACATCATTCCTTCCGACAGCGCCTTCCAGAGCGCGTCGCCAGCGGGCACGGGAGCGACGATCTCGACAGACCGTCCCGAGACGGGGTGCGTGAAGGCGATGCGACGCGCATGCAGACTGATGCCGCCGTCCGGATTGGAGCGTTCGGCACCATACTTCAGGTCGCCCTTGATCGAGCAACCCATGTGTGCCAACTGGCAACGAATCTGATGATGGCGACCCGTACGGAGGTCGATCTCCAGCAGGTGATAGCGGTCTGAGGAGGCCAGCAGACGATAATGAAGCTCGGCGCGACGTGCGCCTGGCCGGTCGGACTTGCAGACGTAGCTTTTGTTCTGTCGCTCGTTGCGCCAAAGCCAGTCGACGAGCACGCCCTCCGGCTCCGTCGGTCGTTGGCGCACGATGGCCCAGTACGTCTTACGGACGCCACCGTCGCGAAAAAGCGCATTCATACGCGCCAGCCCCTTGCTGGTCTTGGCAAAGACGACGGCGCCCGTGACCGGTCGATCGAGGCGATGCACAACGCCGACGAACACGTTGCCCGGCTTGGCATACTTCTCTCTGATCCACTCCCGCAGCTCATCCGCCAGCGAGGGATCGCCCGTCTTATCGCCCTGCACGATCTCGTGGCACGTCTTGCTGACGGCGATCAGGTGATTGTCTTCGTAAATGACTTGCATATTCGTTTCGTTAGATAGATACATTGGGTGGTTGAGGGCAATATGGGTTGATCTTCATACACCTACGATAAGCTCCCGCAAATTGCAGGAGATCTTCGTACGCCTACAATAAGCTCCCGCAA
>ERZ773049.451-NODE-451-length-25625-cov-4.282988_pt1 | contig 25625 bp, 17 predicted proteins | sample MGYA00580633_ERZ773049 | MGnify/ENA primary metagenome ERZ773049 (study PRJEB29015, sample SAMEA2737991) | human oral metagenome | biome: human oral; feature: human-associated habitat; material: dental | place: China | collected 2066 ...
GTGAGTTTATTAGTTGGGGAGTTAACAAGGATTGCCGTCCACTCTGCAACTAAGCATACGGCTTAACTCCTTAACTCCTTAACTCCTTAACTCCTTAACTCCCTAACTCCCTAACTCCTTAACCCCCTAACTCCCTAACTCCTTAACAAGTTTTTTTCAAGGCATAGCCACGTTTTGCCAAAGGCAAATGGGGCATAAATCCAGATTATATCGTATCTTTGTTCAGTACTTTGTACATGAGCGGGGGGAACTTATCTTGGTTTTACAGCACAAAGATAATATACTCCGCTCAATTTATCGACATATTAAAAGTGAAGTCGACTTTATATAATACGAAACACTAAAACTCGATAAAATGGCGCAGAAAGACGAACAAAAGCAATTAGACGAACAAATGCAGGTAGACGAACAGATGATGCGCAAGGCCTTAGACGAGGCAAGGCAGGCCTTGGCACAGGGCGAAGTGCCCATTGGAGCTGTTATTGCTTGCAAGGGTAGGGTGGTGGCGCGTGCCCATAACCTTACCGAAACGCTTTGCGACGTTACGGCACATGCCGAAATGCAGGCCATAACGGCGGCGGCAAACATGCTTGGCGGAAAGTATTTGCCTGAATGCACGCTCTATGTAACGGTTGAGCCCTGCCCCATGTGCGCCGGCGCATGTGGTTGGGCACAGCTGGGGCGCATTGTTTATGGCACGCGAGATGAGAAACGGGGCTACGAACGCTTTGCCCCAAACGTGCTGCATGCTAAGGCCACGGTTACGGCTGGCGTGTTGGAAGAGGAGTGTCGCGAACTGATGAAAAGTTTTTTTAGCGGCTTACGCAAATAGTTTGTTGTACAGCTTATGCCCCGATGGCACCTTTCAGGCCTATCTTATCAGCTTGCTACGGCCAAATAGGTAAGACGTGCGTGTGTAGTCGAGGGCGCGAGCCAAATAAATACTGCCTATAACGCCCATTACAACCGAAACAGCTGCATGCAATAGGCCAGTGGACTCGAAGGCGAAAACGGGAAGTGTGAACTTGGCGAGTATGGTAAAGATGGGGTGGAAGATGTAGATTGGAAAGGTGTTTCGGCCAATGTAATGTGCCACAGCTTGCGCTTTATTACCCAAATAGGTGTGCAACTTGGCTGCAAAACAGAAAAAACAAAACACGCTTACAAGGATGGAGATGGTGGCCCAGTCTTGAAACTTGGGCGTGCCTACCAAAAGTAGGAAGGGTATTATGGGCCATAGGCTGCTTGTATACACCTTAGAAAAGTCTTTAACAAGGTGCCTGATGCCTACGCCAACGAAATAGTAGGCGGCAAACCTGATGTTAAGTAGGGGCGTGAATTGGGCAGTGAGTATAATGAGAGTGGCGAAAATAGAGAGTTTGGCCGCCATGCTGACTTTTGGGCGACACGAAATGCTGCGTAATAAAGAACGCCGCACACTACCATGAGGTGTAAAAACCAATACGGGCCGATAGACTTGATGAAAAGCACATGGGCAAACGCCTGCCATGTGGGCTGGGTAAGTCCGTCTCTTACGGGCAGAAACAATGACAAAACTGCATATCCCGAAACCATTATCACATAGGCTAAGGCTATTTTGGAGAGGTAAAGGGCGTAGGCTTTTACAGGCTTACCAACGTTTACTAGAAAGCCCGTAACAACTAAGAAACTGGGCATGAGGAAAGCAAGGATGGCGTTTTTGAGTAGCGGATAATGATCGCCGAAGTTAACGATGTGAATAAGGATAACCAGAACAATGAGAGTATTGCCCTGAAAAAGTCGAGGTGGTTATTGTGATTTATTATTAGTATAGTATAAGGGGGATGCGGCAACTAGCATGTCGCATCCCCCTTGGGGTTGTTAAGGTTCGTTGTAAATATAGGTTTTGGCCAGCTTCTTTGCTTTATGATTGGGCTTTAAGCCTCGATGCGTTTGTACAAAGTGTGTTGCTGTTACTTTGCCAAGAAACCTTATTTCACTACTGCAACGAAGTATTTGCTTGTGCTCCAGAACACGTCGGGGTTGGTAATGGTAAGCACATACTCCTTGTTAGCATCTCTTTCCAATGAGTAGCTAGAAGCGGGGTGAGTGGTGAGGAGCTTAACCGACTTAGAATAGAACTTAATTTCTTTAAGCGTGCGAATGTCTACGCGGGTGAAGTAGGCCTTGTTGAAAGCGCTTTGCAGTACTTTCCCGTCTACAAGGATGCCTTGTTCTTTCAGTTCCTTCTTCGTTCCGAACACGTACCAAGCGGTGTGTATCTGCTTGTCTTGGTCGCTAATGGTTTGCGCCTTAGCCGTGTTGTCGGTCTTCAGCTTCGTAACGTGGGTGTTAAGGTTGTTAACCTTTTCGTCCAACTCGGAGATGTGGATGTCCTTAGCATCGAGTTCGGCGCGCAGTTGTTGCAGTTGTTGGTCTTTCTCGTCCAATTGTTTCATCAGCCTTTCAACCGTTTTCTTCAGTTCTGCACCCTTAAACGTACTTTTCTCCAGTTGTGCGCGCAGTTTTTTCAACAGTGCACGGTTTTCTTCCATGCGTTGTGTGATGAACTTGATGTTTTCTTTAATCTGCTCAGACTTGTTGGCCCCTTCGCCGTCTTTTGCGATATTGACATGGTTTTCGGCCTCATTAATCTGTCGGAATCCGTCTTGGATTTCGTTCATGGTGGCCATCATGTCGTTCAACTGATTGTCTCTTTGTTGGATAATCTGCTGCAAAGAGTCGTTAAGTTGCGGTTCTCCATTGGTTTTACCTTGTTTGCAGGCTGCCAACGACAATACTGCGAAACACGCGATAACAAGTTTCTTCATAATTTTTCTCCTTTCGATTTTTTATCTTTTTTACTACTAGTTCCTGCTAAAACAATAACTATTTCACCACGTGGGGGCGTTTGTTCGAAGTGTTTAGCCACTTCTTGAAGTGTTCCCCGCACGTTTTCTTCGTGCAACTTGGATATTTCCCTGCATACGCACACTTGTCGTTCGTGGCCTACCGCCTCGGCCAGTTGCGTAAGTGTTTTCAGCAATCTGTAAGGCGATTCGTAAAACACCATCGTGCGTTGCTCGTCTTTTAGGCTTTCGAGATAGGTTTTCCGCCCTTTCTTTTGGGGGATGAACCCCTCGAAACAAAACCTGTCGCAAGGCATTCCCGACGACACCACGGCAGGGATGCAAGCCGTTGCGCCTGGCAAGCAGTTAACGGTTATGCCTGCCGCCACGGCTTCGCGCGCCAAGAAAAAGCCTGGATCGCTGATGCCCGGCGTTCCTGCATCACTAACGAGGGCGATGTTTTGCCCCGCTTTAAGGCGTTCTACAATTCCGGCAGACGTGCCATGCTCGTTAAACTTGTGGTGCGATTGCAGGTGAGCCACCTCAATGCCCAGATGTTTAAGCAAGATACCCGTTGTTCGGGTGTCTTCTGCCAGTACCAAATCGGCCTCTTTCAGGGTGCGAATGGCGCGCAGCGTGATGTCCTCCATATTGCCCACAGGGGTGGGTACAATGTATAAGATGCCCATATTGTACGCAAATATAGCAATATATATTCCTAGTAGCAAAAAAAGCAGGCGTTTGTTTGCAATTTTTAAAACGTCTTTTTGTACTTTTGCATCAGAATGATTGATAATGTAACCGGCGAAAACCACCGCCAAGGAAGAGTGGAAGTGATTTGTGGCTCGATGTTTTCGGGCAAGACAGAGGAGTTGATACGGCGTATGAAACGTGCCGTGTTTGCCAAACAGCGGGTTGAGATATTTAAGCCTGCTATTGATACGCGCTTTTCGGAAGACGACGTTGTTAGCCACGACCGCAACGCCATACATTGCACACCCGTGGATTCGTCGGCGGCGATATTGTTGCTTTCGGCAGACATCGACGTGGTGGGCATTGATGAGGCGCAGTTTATGGACGAGGGGTTGGTGGCTGTTTGCAACGAACTGGCCAACCGGGGCGTCCGCGTGATTGTTGCCGGTCTTGACATGGACTTTAAAGGTGTGCCTTTTGGTCCTATGCCTGCACTCTGCGCCATTGCCGACCATGTAACAAAGGTACATGCCATCTGTGTGAAATGTGGAGCGTTGGCTTACGTGAGCCATCGTATTGTGGAAGGAGACAAACGCGTGATGCTTGGCGAGATGCAAGAATATGAACCCCTGTGCAGGCATTGTTATCAAAAGGCCATTCAAGGAGGAAAGGGTGAATGTTAAATAGGAGTGGCGTGACGGATGAAACAAAAGAGCCGTTAGGAGGGCTGAAACAAACAGGACGGATAAAACAATCTGCCTAAGTTTGCCGCTGCCGAACGTCTTATTCGTTTTATCATTTCCGTTTTCCTTTCCCCTCTCCAAGAGGTAAACTAAACAACAATAGATATGTTAGAAGAGAAAATAACCCTAGACAAGCTGATAAGATGGGTCGTCTGTGGCCTGATAATCTTTGCGGTTTTCTTCATTACCAACAGCATGAGCGAGGTGCTTTTGCCCTTTTTCGTTGCTTGCTTGTTGGCTTACTTGCTTTATCCTTTGGTGAAATTCACCGAGAAATACCTGCACATACGCATCCGTACGCTGTCCATCCTCTTCGTTTTGTTGGTTCTTGTGGGTTTGATTACAGGCATCGGACTGCTTGTGGTGCCGTCGTTGATAGATCAGTTCGACAAGATTTCTGAGTTGGCCGCACGTTATTTGGGCAGTTCCAAAAGTTCGGGCGACCTCTCTGGCTATATTCAGCATTGGCTGCGCGAACACCAAGAAGACATCGACCGCCTTATCAAGAGCAAAGACTTTAACGATGCCGTGCGTACGGCCATGCCCAAGTTGTTTAGCCTTTTGGGACAGACGGCAAGTGTGGTGGTGAGTATCGTGGCATCGTGCATCACCTTATTATATATGTTCTTCATTTTGCTCGATTACGAGTTCCTTACCGACAACTGGGTACGCATATTCCCAAAGAAGTATCGCCCCTTCTGGAACGAACTTGCGCAAGATGCCTCGCGCGAGCTTAACAATTACATTCGTGGGCAAGGGTTGGTGTCGCTTATCATGGGAATCATGTTTTGTATCGGTTTCACCATCATTGATTTTCCCATGGCCATCGGCATGGGTATTCTTATTGGTGTGATGAACCTGGTGCCTTACCTGCACACTTTCGCCCTTATTCCTACGGCATTCTTGGCTCTTCTCAAAGCTGCCGACACAGGACAGAACTTTTGGATTATCTTCGGAACGGCCATTTTGGTGTTCGCCGTGGTACAAATCATCTCGGATATGGTGGTAACGCCCCGCGTAATGGGTAAGGCCATGGGGCTAAATCCGGCCATCATTCTGCTTTCGTTGTCTGTGTGGGGGTCGTTATTAGGCTTTATTGGGGTTATCATTGCCTTGCCGCTCACCACCCTTATCATTGCTTACTGGCAGCGGTATGTTACCAAAGAAAAGGTGGATGTTGAGCCCGAATCCACCGAAAATCCAGCAAAAACAGATGCCTAAAACCAAATAAAACGGCATAAGCGGATAAAAAACACGCAATTTGTTTGCGAGATTGGCCAAAAGTATGTACCTTTGCACTCGCAAAACAAAAAAGGCTTTGTTGGAAGATCCGCTAGCTCAGTTGGTAGAGCACAACACTTTTAATGTTGGGGTCTTGGGTTCGAGCCCCAAGCGGATCACAGAAAGGGCACTCGTAAGGGTGCCCTTTTTTGCTTTTTTGAAGATTGAAGCTCGCCTATTGGTGACGCATTCACCCATACAGCTTAGCCAGAATGATGTGGTTTCTATCTCAAACATGCTTTTCCTAAATGAAGTGTAACGCTAAGTTTACAGGTGTAGTCATACGAATTATCGTAGAAACAAGGACGACTTATCGTAAATAAGATGTAACTAAAAGCTGTGCCGCCAAAACGTAAGCGACGGCTGATAACCCAAACAACACTGCGAACAATGAAGAAAATGAAAACCTACCCTGCGCTACTTGCCCCTGCATTGCTTACGGCCGTAGGCGCACAAGCTAAACAAGTGAAGAACAGTCGGGCCGACGACACGCACCGCCCAAACGTGATTATCATTTACGCCGACGACTTGGGGTATGGCGACTTGCAATGTTATGGCGCGAAAAACGTGGAAACACCCAATGTAAACCGCCTTGCTAGCCACGGCATTCGCTTTACCAATGCGCATGCCGTGGCAGCCACTAGCACCCCTTCGCGTTACTCGTTGCTAACGGGCGAATACGCATGGCGGCGTGCCGACACCGATGTTGCACCCGGAAATGCGGGCTTGATTATCCGTCCCGAACAGTTTACCATGGCCGATATGTTCAAAAGCGTGGGCTATGCCACCTGTGCCATCGGCAAATGGCACTTGGGACTGGGCGACAAAGGCGGCGAACAAGATTGGAATGCGCAACTGCCTGCCGCATTGGGCGACCTTGGTTTTGATTACAGTTATATTATGGCGGCAACCAGCGACCGCGTGCCTTGTGTGTTTATCGAAAACGGACGCGTGGCCAACTACGACCCGTCGGCACCCATTGAGGTGAGTTACAAACGCAACTTTGAGGGCGAACCAACGGGCAAAACCCATCCCGAACTGCTTTATAACCTCAAATCTAGCCACGGACACGACATGAGTATCGTTAACGGCATTGGTAGAATTGGCTTTATGAAGGGTGGAGGAAAGGCACTATGGAAGGATGAAAACATCGCCGACTCTATCACCGCGCACGCCATTAACTTTATTCGCGACAACCAAAATCGGCCTTTCTTCATGTATTTTGCCACCAACGACGTACACGTGCCGCGCTTTCCGCATGCTCGTTTTCGCGGAAAGAACCCTATGGGTTATCGTGGCGACGCCATTGTGCAGTTTGATTGGAGTGTGGGACAACTGATGAAAGCCCTCGAACAATATGGCTTGGCCGACAATACACTCATTATATTAAGCAGCGACAACGGCCCCGTGGTAGACGATGGCTATGCCGACAGAGCCGAAGAATTGCTTAACGGGCATAGTCCTGCTGGCCCATTCAGGGGTAATAAGTACAGCGCTTTCGAGGGCGGAACGGCTATTCCTGCCATTGTGTCGTGGAAAAGGGGTGTGAAAGGTGGTCAACAAAGCAGCGTTTTGATGTCGCAGATAGACTGGCTAGCGTCTTTGGCCCAGCTTGTTGGGGCGCGATTGCCAAAGGGTACGGCCTGCGATAGTGAGCCCCGACTAGGAAACCTTTTGGGAACAGACACCCAAAGTCGCCCTTGGATTATCGAACAGAGTAGTTCGCGCGTTCTTTCGGTGCGCACGCCGCAATGGAAGTTTATCGAGCCTAGCGACGGCGAGAAGATGATTTCGTGGGGTCCGAAGATAGAAACGGGTAACAATCCCACGCCACAACTATACGACCTGAGCAAGGGAGAATACGAAAAAGACAACGTGGCCAACGAGAACCCAAACGTAGTGTACGAACTTCAAAACGTGTTGCGCCGCGAAAGGGAGAAGAAAAGGTGAAAAGGTGAAAAGATTGAAAAGGTGAAAGGGTGAAAAGATGGCTAACGCCTTCTAAAGGTGAAAAGGTGAAAGAGTGAAAAGGTGAAAAAATGGCTAACGCCACCTATACATTTGGCTTAACTCCATAACTCCATAACTCCATAACTCCTAATGGTGAAAGAGTGAAAAGGTGAAAAAATGGCTAACGCCCCCTGCGTATCTGGCTAAATTCAACTTTTTGTTTAACAATTAACAATTAACGAGTTGACAAGTTGATAGGCGCAGCCATTTTTTCACCTTTTCACCTTTTCCCCCTTTCACCTTTAAAATCCATTTTTTCACCTTTTCACCTTTTCACTCTTTCACCTTTCATCCGCCCTTTTCGCCCCAATCTCTTGGTGTTCTAGCTTAAAAAGCGTAATTTTGCAACGAATTATTATCAAATACAATTATGTCATACAACTTATTAAAAGGTAAGCGCGGTATTATTTTCGGTGCGCTCAACGACATGTCCATCGCTTGGAAAGTGGCAGAACGCTGTGCCGAAGAAGGCGCAAGCATCGTGCTGAGCAACACCGAAATGGCCCTACGTATGGGCGAACTAGACGCGCTTGCGAAGAAGATTAACGCTCCTGTTGTGGCAGCAGACGCCACCAGCTATGAAGACTTGGAAAATGTCTTTGTAAAGGCACAAGAACTGTTGGGCGGCAAAATCGACTTTGTGCTGCATTCTATCGGAATGAGCCCTAACGTGCGCAAACGCCGCACATACGATGATTTGGACTACAATTGGCTGAATAAGACTCTTGATATCTCGGCTATCTCTTTCCACAAGATGCTGCAAGCCGCTAAAAAGGTTGATGCTATCGCCGAATATGGTTCGGTTGTGGCACTTACTTACATTGCCTCGCATCGCACATTCTTCGGTTACAACGACATGGCCGACGCCAAGAGCCTGCTCGAAAGCATCGCTCGCAGCTTTGGTTATATCTATGGGCGCGAAAAGAACGTGCGCATCAACACCATCTCGCAGTCGCCTACACCCACAACAGCGGGTAAGGGTATCAAGGACATCGACAACATGATGGACTTCGCCGACAAGATGTCGCCCCTTGGAAACGCCACTGCATTGGAGTGCGCAGACTATTGCGTAACCCTTTTCAGCGACCTTACGCGTAAGGTTACCATGCAAACGCTCTTCCACGATGGTGGTTTCTCGAACATGGGAATGAGCTTGCGCGCCATGAACCAATACAGCAAGGACCTAGGTCCTTACGAAGACGAGAACGGAAAGATTATCTACGGATAAGTTATAAGTGTTGTTCTCGCTGGCTTGTGTGTAAATAGTTACACCAAATATTGGCGATGGCAACGCACTCCGTATACATCCTGCAAACGCCGCTCTTGCCCAAAGCGAGGGTGGCGTTTGTTGGTTTTTAAAAGACAACGCGCTCACATCTGGACCGTTACGGGCGGCGAGAGTAAGCAACGGCATAACTTTAAGCCCCATCGCTTTAACCATAACATCGCAATAGCTTGCAGGCTAATGGCATCACAACCTTATCAATTTACCGTTATGGCACATTTCAACATCATAGACAGAATATACTTTGCGGGCGAACGCAGTCAAGATAGAGGCGACAGAAAGGTTAGCGGACCAGGTGGAATAATGGCTGGTTTACTATTCCCTTTACTCATATTGTTAGACAAATTGAATAAACTACACTTGCTGCCTTTTGGTAAGCAACTCTCAGTACTTTATGTCTGTGGTTCCTTTTGTGCTCTTTTCTTCGGCATTTGGGGGTATTATGTGAAGTCGGGTCGGCACGAACGCGTGATGAATTATTATCGCGGAAGGGCAACAGACACCCCTGCGTATAACTATGCGTATATCATTGGGTGGATGATAGTGTGTATTGTTGTTACAATGATAATAGCCCAATGCAATATTTCTCTTCCTCCAAGACGGGTTTTATAGCGCATCTTCAATTGTTGCCGATGTCTTTTAGAGTAACACAGCAAACTGCATTATGAAACTTGAATTGGAAAAAACACTTAAACAAAACCCATGATGAAAGAACAAATAATGGAACTGTTAAAGCAAGGACGTAAGTTAGAGGCCGTAGCCACAGCACATCGCTTGGGCGGAGGCACGTTGCTGCAGGCCAAACGATATGTAGATGCCGTGGAAAGGGAAACAAAGAACGGCAATTCGCCAGACGATAACGACCGGGTGGTGCGCAGCTGGTCGGTGAAATACAATGGTGGCAAGCCCGTCTCCATTACCCTACGCGACCAGTATGGCGAACGACAACTTGTTGAAGGCACGCTAGAATGGAACGCGATACTAGCTGAAATAACACAGACGAGAAATGAACGCGATACAACGACAGAAGGAAAGGATAAGCCGTGGGGCTTCGCGTGGTGGAAAAAACGCAATCAAGAGCACATGGCAAACACCAATACGTCCACTACTTCCAAATGGAAGTCCTATTTGCTCTTTGGTTTGGCTCTCGTGTTGTTTTTTGGTTTTATCACCTTTTTGACGGATTGTACCTATGGCTACGTGGGGTTGTTGCGCCAAGCGGTTATGACTCTTATCATGTTTCTTATTACTTATGTAGGCTATTTGTTGGCCGTTGAGAAAAAGGAAAAATGGTATTCGCGCCTTTGGGGTGTAGTGATATGCTGTGCTGGCTGCGTGTTTGGGGTGGCTTTTGGCGTTGCCTTGGTGAAAGACCTCTGTACCGACAGCCTGAAAGTGTATCAAGGAGAGGTGGAAGTGAAGCGCCATTCAGGACGTAGAGGCACTCATTATACCGTGGAATGGGCGGGCGACGATTCTCCTTGGTGGGCAGATCATGGCATAAACCGCAGCATTTACCAAGACATGCAGGGGTATAAAAAGGCTCGTGTGGAGTATTGGCAAAATTCGGGTGTGGTAAAGAGCATACAACCGCTGTAAGTTATAGTCAAACAAAATAGGAGTTGGAACGTACGTTCCACCTGTCGACAAAGCAAACGGCTGATAACTCCCCAACTCATCAACTCGCCAACTAACTCTCAACTCGCAAACTTATCAACTCCCAAATTCACCAGCTCATCAATTCACTAACTCACTAACTCTCAACTCACAAACTTATCAACTCCCAAATTCACCAGCTCATCGAATCACTAACTCACCAACTCTCAATTCCTAAACTCACCAGCTCATCAACTCGCCCTCTCAACTCCTAACTGCCAAACTCCCCAACTCGACCCATCAACTCTCCAACTCATCAACTCCCCAACCAACTCATCAACTCTCCAACCAGCTCTCAACTCACAAACTCCCAAATCCACCAACTCATCAATTCACTAACTCACCAACTCTCAATTCCCAAGCTCACCAGCTCACCCTCTCAACTCCCAAACTCCCCAACTCCCCCCATCAACTCCCCAACTCTCAACTCCCCAACTCCCCAACTTCCCAACTCTTCAATCCACCAACTTGTCAACTCGCTAATTCATCAGCTCCCCAACTCTCCAACTCATAATCTTAAAAACTTACGATATGTTTTACAAAATGCGATTTGTTTTCCACCCCATTCTAGCGAAATTGAAACGCTAAAAGCGTGCAATTAGCTGCTTTTTTCAGTCTTTTATATCTCTCTCTTTGTCTTTTTTTGAGAAAGCCGACTGCGTTTTGCACCATTTTACCTTTCTAGTTTAGTTGCCAGCTCATTATTTTTTCGCCCAATTGCGCGCTTTTAACCCCTAAAATCCTACTTTTTAACCACTATTTTGCCCTTTTCGGCCATGTGTTTCATGGTTCTATAAGGTTTTGTTTATGCAATTACCGTGGATGTTTATGCTTTTCGAATGGCGTTTAGCGGCATTTTACACTGCATTTAGCACCATTTTACCTTGCGTTTAGCACCAAAACGCACTCCATTTAGCACCAAAACGCACTGCATTTAGCGGCATATTACACTGCGTTTAGCACCAAAACGCGCTTCGTTTTGCTGCAAATGGCCCCAAAGTGGGTGTTAGTGGCGGTCAGTTTAAATAAAAATTCATTTTGCCTGCATGTACAGCTAACCTCTTTTTGCATCAAAACAAACCTTCGCGAGAATCGATTTTTTGTGGCAAGGTTGGCGGTTGGTGAATGGAAAGGGTACTCATAATGTTAAAATTTATATCAAAAAATTGACAATAGGGGTGGGTTGACGAGTTGATAAGTGGGTTTTTAAGGTTATATGTTTGTGAGTTGTCAAGTTTATGAGTTGATGAGTTTTTGTGTTTGTGAGTTTCTGAGTTGATGATTTTTTGAGTTTTCCTCTTTTTGGGTTTTCCTCTTTGTAAGTTTGTGAGTTTTTCTGTTTGTAAGTTGGTGTATTAGGGAATTGTTGGGCTTTCGTACGTTTAAAAGCCCGTTAGTTGATTTGTTCTGCACATCGTGTACGTGCGGAGAGTTTACCTTGTGTTGGTATCACAAAGATAACAAGATGGTTGCGTGTGATAGTTGAGGCTAGGACAACAGGAAGGCTAGGATGGGTAGAATGGCTATAAGAACTAGCTCCCCTCGAAGGGTTAGAATAATTAGGAGAACTAGGATAAATTCCACAATTTGTTAAAGCCTAAATGTTAGATGCGCTTATTCCCATTTCTCCACAAGATAACATTGAAAACAAACAAGCGGAGATTTCTGAAAAGCCCAGTATGCTCAAAAGAACTGGCATGAGTAATCAATAAGCTCTTGTTCTAAAAAATCCTTGCCGAGGGGGTGCAGCGGTTTCAAGCAATTAACCTTTTGCTTTTGTTTAGGTATATGCGGGGGAGAATGTTCCGCCCTGATGCGAAAAACGGTTGGCGGTGCATTCGGAACAAATTCGGATGCACCGCCAACGGATAAAGTTATTTGATGGGATTTCCCTTGTCGTCTTTTCTAGATAGCGATGCCACTTGCACCTTAAAGTCGGATTTGGTGTTGTCGTCGTCAACGAATTTCCTTCCGTCCCATCGCCGGGTTAGGGCCAATCCCGAGTAAGTGGGGTAGTCGCTGTTCTTGAGACTGACGAAAGGTACGTCGGTTACGGCGTTGTAACCCTTGTCCAGTTTGCTGGGGCGCATCTGGAATTGGCTTCTAGGGCAAATCGTGATGCAATCTACAACGTATTCGAAAGGAATTTCTATTGCCTCGAAGTCGGCGAAGGCACTACTGGTGACGGTGATGTAGTGCAGGTATCCCCGCTTGTCTTTGGTGTCTTTGTAGTTTTTCGCAAAGTCTTCGGGCGTCCACGGCAGCCTCACCAATGCCAATCCTCCGTGTTCGGATATTTCTTGCATCTCGTACGAAGGTATGGTGTTGCCGCTTTTGTCTTTACGTGTCATGATGGCTTGCAAGTCGGGTACGTTGGGGTTGTTCTTTCCCGAGTGATCGTAATTGGCGTTTGTCCATTCGAAGTTGGCTTTGCGTAGGTCTAAGAACGCGTCTAGCCCCTTGTACAGAGAGAGGTCTTCGCCTTCGAGTTCTTTCTCAAACATCGCCTTATGGTCTGTGGCGTATTTCGCCACGATTATCGATTGTTTGGGCTGTATGGGCAGGTCGTGTCCGCTGCCGGGGAAGTACGAGATGGCGTTCACGCCGTAGTATCGGTTCACGAAATCGTCTTTCGGGGCGAAGGTGATAACCTTCGTGGGGTCGATGGCATGGGCGCAAAGGGCCATGTTGTCGAGGTATTGCACCTGGTCTGTGGGGTTATATATCTCGATGTATTGGTCGTCGTTGTAGTTGTTGTTGGTGTTTTTGAATCCCCATTTGCTCACGTCGCGCACCCAATAGTGCCCAATGTAGAATACTTCCTTGATGATAAGGTGGTCTACCTTGCTTTTGGCGTTGGATTGCTTGGTGGGCAATTCGTTTCGTACGCAGCCCGCGAGTAGGGCCAGCAAAACGAGTGTTGCAAGTTGTTTCATGTTGTGTTGTCTTTTAAAGTTGTGTTGATGTTCGGTGTTGGCTGCTTGCATGCTTGGTTTAGAGGAACCAGTTGCCAAAGCCGGAACCGCCTCCCACACCGTGGGTTTGCAGGTTTTGCGATGCTTCCAGCGCATCGGCGGGCGACAGTCCTATTTCCAATCCCAGGTAATAATAAAAGGGGTCGTTGGGGTCGATGGCTGTTGGGTCGGTGTCGAAACTACTGCAATAAACCTTGATGGGAATGTTGAAGCGTATCACCTCTTGCCATTGCGAGTCGGCACCGTATTCCTTAGGCTCGTCGGGATTGAACCAGTCGGCGCAGATAAGCTTGCTGATGAACTCGTAAGTGGAATGGCGTTTGAGGTATTCGTCGCGTGGTATGAGTGCTTTCTTCCCCTTGGGGCATTTCATAACCCTTACCGAGAGGTAGAACTTGGGCAGCAAGTAGGATGGGCGAGTGTATTTGCCGGCCTCTCCTGTGGCGGGGTCGGTACGTTTGGTTATCTCGAACGGCCATTCGCTGTGCAGCTTGTCGTTTTCATCGGCGTCGAGGTCGAAGTTGAAATGGCCTTTAAGTCCCACGCGGTCTTGGTCGTATGGGGCCACGGCCCAGTCGGCATCTTTGCGCGTAAGTGGTGGTAGCAGCCTTTGGTTGAATAGTTCTCGCGCGCCGTCGCCCATTGCATCGTGTATCCAGGTGTCGCGATAGGTGTATTCGAATATTTTGGGTGTTGCGTCGGCACGTTGTTTCCACGTGGTTTTGTCGGCGAAGAAAGGCGACGGAACGGGCGTGTTGTCTACCGTTCCACCTTTTTTCCATTCGCCGAACTTGTTTTTGTTGGGATGCCACGTGCCTCGGCAGTCGGTCACTTCGTAGGGGTTTCCTTTGTCGTCGACATCGCTTACGGTGAAGAAAATCTGGTATTCGTCCGAGTGGTTCAGTATGTCGTCGTTCATGAGTTTGCCTTCCTTGTCGAAGAAATAGAGGCACAACCCCCAACGTTTTAGCTTTCCGCCGATGATGCGGATATAGTCGGGACCTTGTTTTCCCGCATATTGTTCGAGGTAGGTAACGGTGCTTTGGCGTTGCACTTGCACGCTAGGCCATTTGTCGGTGCCGTTGTGTACGATGACAAACTGCTCTTGTCGCCACGGTGCGTTGTGGTAAACAAAGTTGCCGTGCATCATACCGTCGCCGTGCGAGTGCCCTTCTTTGAACATGGCCAGGCACGTAGCCCAGTTGGCGAATGCCCCATTGGGGTCGGGGTTGGCCAAGGGTTGGGTGGTGCGTATCTTCTTCAGGCTGTCTACATACTTGTCGGCTCCGCTGTGCGGTATGGGTTTTGCCTCCAACGGATTGTCGTTGTAGTTGATGTTTACGTTGCCGAAGATGAAATCGTCGCAGGAGGTGAAGACGAGCGTTGTGGCAACTGCTAGCATTGTGACGATGGTTCGCGCGCGCCATGCGGCACCGTTTTTTTGCGAATTTGCCTTATTGGCGTTGCTTGGTTGGTTTGTTTTATCCATGTCTTTGTTTCTTTTCTGAATTGCTGGGTGTGCCCCATTGGATAGGTTTGTGCGGTATGTGTGCACCCGTTACATCGCCACCACGCTTTTGCGGTGTTTGTAGAAGAAGGTGGCTGGTTGTGTGAAGAGGAGCCATAGTTGCGCCGCATCTGCCGAGGGATAGAAACGTTTGGCATCTTGAACGCATTTGGCTTGACCGTCTTTCACGTCGGCGATGACGCGCACGGGTAGGGGATAGTCGATGTCGAAACTGTCCCAGCCCGATTGTATTTGGTTGAAGTCCCACAGGTAACCATTCTCGCTGTTGGCCGTATTCACGTATTTGGCCGGTTTTTCGGGCTCGCCCACATGCTGCTGACCTTTGTTGAGGATGTTGCAGATTTTCACTTGGAGCGAGAAACAGATGTGGGCTTGCTTGAATTGCAGCACGCCCTTGAAACCCAACCTATCGAGTGGTGCACCTGCATCTAGGCTCCGTGCCTGCCTGAGCAACCCCACGGTTTCGCCATAGCGTTGCCTTGGCGCATCGGTGTCGGGGTCGATGAAGTCGTCGTTGTACGAGTCTACGAAGAGTTTTCCCAGTTCCTCCTCCACGGGGTCGGTGTCCCGATATTCGTAGGTGAACACTTCGGGCGTTATTTTGTTGAGTTCCATCATGTCCATCACCCGATATAGGTTATAGGTTTTACCGTCGGATGCCGTGTAGGGCTGTGTGGCTTCGGGCTTTCCAGAGCGTTCTATGGCTTTCCAAGCCAACTCGGGGCTGTATGGCACGTTGTTCTTTCCGTATTCGAAACCGCTGGGCGCGAAGACATTTGTGGCCGAGAACTTGGTGGCCGGCACCGGTTGGCCGCTGTTTTGCCTGAAAGTGTAGCGGTCTATGTAGGTGGCGGGTTCGTCCAGCGAGCGAGGATAGGCCAGCTGCAGCCCTTGTTGGTCGGGCGTTTCGCCCTTGTCGGCCTCTTTATTTTCACCTCCCAGTGTGGTGTTGCCTATGCCGAAGAAATGTTGGTGCATCATGAGGGTGGAGCTATTCTCGTCGGGTACGCTTACGCCCTCCTTGTCTTTGGTGAAGGGATAGGTGGAAAACTGGTGGTTGATGAGCATTCCGTTTTGGTCGTAGTATTTCAGTTCCAGCCCATAATAGATGTCTGGCGATGCCACCACGTCGAACTGGCGGCGTTGCGTGGTGACGGTCATTTCGCCATTGTCGTCTTTGGCGATGTCTATTTCTTGCGTTATGGGTATCACGGTGGTGTCGGCGGCCACGTGATAGGTGTTGTAAACCCTAACGGAATCGTCGCCATTGGGACCCACGCCGATAAGTCCGCCCTTGTATCCCATTCGCAGGATGGCGTGTACGCTGTATATTTGGTCGTGCCCCTTTACGTCGCGTTCGATGGACGAAGGTGGCGCTTGCACGATTTTCTTGAAGAAATCGTCCACTTGTTCGTTGGTGCAGCTTGCCGAAAAGGCCGAAAGGGCGATGGCCATTGCCGCTGTCTTAAGGTGTATGCGTTGCATGATGTTGTCGCTTTTGTTGCGTTATGTGGAGAACGTTAGGGATTAAAATTTAAAGAGTGTCCTGATGGAGAAGTTGGCTCCACGTTCGTGTGCGTAGTACCTAAATCGGTCGGTGTACTCCTTATAAAGGTTGTTCAGGATGTTGTCGCCCACGAGCATGAGTTTCAGCTCGCGGTGTTGGGGCATGCGCAAGGCCACTTCGGCCGTGCCGTTGAGCAGGAAGTAGGGGTCGGGCGAGTCGCTTACGAGGTCTTTGTCGGGGTCGAACCGTGTTTGTTTGGTTACGTATATGCCCGAGAGCGACACCGTTCCGCTCCATTTCCCGCTTTTGTCTATGGCGTGCGTGTAGGTGGCCGAGAGCCCGTAGCGGTCTGAGGGCATGAAGGGCAGCCAGTCGTCGCGGGTGATGTTGCGTGCAAACATCCACTCGCCCTTTGCCACGAGCGTTAGGCCTTCGATGGGTTTGGCCGTGGCTTCTATGTCGCCGCCCATGAGCCGCACGTCGTCTTGGTCGTAAATAAACTTGGGATACTTGCCGCTGGGATGATTGTGAAAGCGGTTTTTGCCCGTTCCGATGTGGTCGTATATGTAGCTGTTGATGCGTTGGTAGAAGAAACTGGGCTCTACGTTGAGCCACGTGTTGCGGTATCGTGCACCCACAACCGACTTGTAACCGCGCTCGCTGGCCAGGTGTCTGTTGCCCACCACCCAGTACGAGCCTTCTTGCAGGCCGATGGCATAAAGCTCATTGATGTCTGGCGGACGCCACGACCATCCGATGTTTGCCCTTACGTCCCAGTTGTCGTTTATCTGGTAATGGCCTGCAAGGCTGGCCGTGAAGTTGCTGTAAAGCTTAAAGTCGTCGTAGTAGGTGTAGTTGCTCAGGCTGGTGTAGCCGTTAACCGACATCACGCGGAAGTCGTAACGCATGCCCAACGCCATTTGCAACCGTCCCCATTCGGCCTTGTGCAGGAAGTAGCCTCCCATCGAAAGGGCGGCGAAGTTGGGCACGAAGGCCGGCTGTTTTGTCCCTGGGTAGTTGTAGTTGGTTTGGTAAGTGTTGGAAAGGACTGCATCGGTGGTCATCTTCCACAACTTCCACTTGGCATGCCAAAGCACGTCTGCCTTGTAGGTTTTAAGGATGAGGTCTTGCACGGGTATCCAGCTCCACTGCGCTTTCTTGCGGTTTTCAAACTCCTGGCGCAGATTTTCTTGGAACGAGAGGGTAAAATCAATCTGATGGCTTGGGTTGAGCCGCCATTTCACTTCGCCTTTCAGGGTGACATGCTGCGACTGTTGGAAGGGCGGTTTTATCTCGTACGAGAAGGGTTGGATGGTCTGTGGGTCGGGCCTGCCATACTCAAATCGTTTCACCAGCTGGTCCAGGTCGCTCACTTTACTGGCATAGTAGATGCCGCTACGCTGATAATAAATGCTGGAGAAGAGTGTGGCCGTAATGTGTTTTCCCTCAAACCCCACCATGCCCGACAGGCTGATGGTGTTGTATCCCGTGTTGTTCAGGCGGTAGTCGGCCGTGCGGTAGTCGCCGCCTTTGGTGTACATGCCGTGCACACGCGCTCCCCATGGGCCGTAACCCGCCTCTACGGTTGCACTTCCGCTTGCCCCTTTGGCATTGGTGTCGTACCCCATGTTCACGTTTCCTTTGGTTGTCACCCGCTTGTTGCCCCAAGGCAGCGGTGCATCGTTGAGCAATACCACGCCGCCCATGGCGCCGAAACCATAGCGTATGCATTCTGCTCCCTTCACAACTTCAACCATGCTCGAGCCTGTGTAGTCTAATTCGGGTGCGTGGTCGGCGCCCCAACTCTGGCTTTCCAGCCTCACGCCGTTGTTCATCAGCAATATCCTACTGCTGTGCATGCCCTGAATTACGGGTTTGGCGATGGTGTTTCCGGTGCTGATCGAGCTTACGCCAGGCACCGTTTCCAGCAGTTTGGCCAGCGATGTGGCTCCACCTTTCTCCAAAGCGTCGCTGCCGATGGTGCTCGTTTGTTGCAATTGTGTGGTATGTCGTTTCTGTGCCGTCACCTCCACGTTGCCAATCATCTTGGCATCGTCGACCATTTTCAGCGTCAGCGTTTGCTTAGGGGTGGGCGTAATGGTTTGCGTAAGGCGTTTGTAACCCACCGACGATACCTCTATCTTGACCTTTTCGGTCTTGCCTTTCAGTTGCAGTCGGCACTGTCCGTTAATGTCTGTTACGGCAGGTGCAGCGGCGGCGTCGCATCTCACCACGGCTCCCGCGATGGGTTCGCCCGTACTTTCGCTCTTCACCACCACGGTTTGTGTGGTTTCTTCTGCGTTGACGTGCACCTCTGCACCTGGCTTTGGACTTCCAAATGCCCCTTGTGGCCTTCCTCCTAAGCACAACAGCAGTGCCAGGCATAGCGTGGCATGCCCGGCTATGCTTGCGGAAGTGTCTGTGCACCTTTCGTCTTTCTCGTTTTTCTTCATTTTAGTTCCTGATATAGGGAATGTTACAGTTTCCCTGTTAATGTGGTATAATCTCGTTATGGGGGGTTCTAAGGCCTGCCCCGTTTCTTTGAGTAGATGTGTTTTGGCTTGTAAACGGCAACCCTTGAACGTGGCGGTGCTATCCTGCAAAATCGAGAACAGGGCGGCGCGTGCGTGCCTTTGCCCGCTTATCTGGCTGATGATGTTAGTCGTTCGGTTGCCAAGGTGGCCTTGACATGTCGCTCCAAAACCTTATGTGGGTTTGTACTAGGCACTGTCTTTTTCTGAAAACCACCTTATTGATATTAAGGAGTGTGCACCATGTGCTGTTCGTAAAGGCTCTCACTGCCTTCCCTGAATTTGCGGTGGAACGAAAGTTACCGTTGTCCTCTTCGAACGGCGATAGGTGCTTGTGCTGATATTCCTTTTGCGTTAACAGCAGTTGAATTGCACTGTATTGAAAAATCTTTGCAAAGGTCTTAATAAATTACAACTTTCGCAATACCGAATGGTAGGTAAATATTTTTGGCTTTTAGTTGCAGGGTACTAAGTAAGGGGGAGTGTGGGGGAGGCTGGCAATCAAAGTGACATTAACCCAAATCGGCATAATACCTGATTTGGGCTTAATGCATTGTCTGCAAACTGACAACAGGCTGTCGATGGAATATGCCTTCTGCGTTTCCAAGATACCGTCTCAGTTGTCGTGAACAGCATGTCCTGCAGCCGCTCGCGCAGGCGGTAGTAATAGGTTCAAAGCGTTTGAACACAACTTAAAGATTCACAACAAGTTTTGCCAAGCATCAAAATGCTTTACTTAACGTTCATTGTCATATTCACGACTTAATTTGAGAACTTCTGCCTTGTCAATCAAATTTGTCAAGTGTCTATACAGAGCGTTCGCAAAAAGTGTACCTTTGTGCGTGGTTATTTTTTTTTGTGATGAAAATAAAGATAACCAAGAAAGGCTGAGACTCTCTCGGGTTTCAGCCTAATTTTTATTGAGAAAAATGTAGCATACAGCAATAAAAGCTAAAACGCTTTTAAAGTATTTAATGGCGAAAAGTTTCCTTTCCTATCTACAAACACGAACAGCTTGCTGACTATCTGCACACATTCAGCAGCAAATCCGACGAAATTGGTGTAGGGCTTTCTAATGAGTCAACTTGCGAATATAACAGACTCCGTCTTATCTCTCGTTGCTTTTACTAGGCAACACCCCAAATGAAATGTCGGCGAAACTGGTGTTAGTGTCCCAAAATGGTTCTTCCTCAACGTTAATGTCAGGTAATAAAAAGTCCTCTTTGCCAGGATGCAAAGCAAGAATTGCCTCGTCGCTAATAGAAAGCCGAGTACGAATCTTCTTGAAAAACTTCACTTCAGCGTATTCAATTACATTGTCAGCCTCGATAGTCATCAATGCAAGATTCAGAAGTTGCATTTGCTCCTGTTCGTTTAGTTCTGCCACTTTAACTTCTTTGAGGTAAGACAGAAGGAACGTGCTCCCTTTGGCATTAATCTCCGTAATCCAAAGGTTGATGTACTTTTCTGCATCCATGCCTTCAAATAGCGCATTGTTAGCAGACAGTTCCTTTACAAGTTCCACCTCTTCTTTGGCGATGTTTCCATCGCAAGCCATGCAGCAGAACACCGTCTTTAAGTATAATTCTTTCTTTGTCATGATTGTTTTTTTTTCTAAGTGTTAAAGCCTATACGTGGTCTATCGCTCCTTGCTTTCCTTAGTTCTCCAGCCATTTCTGCGCGTATGTTTTCGTATTTACTGAGTTCCCTTGCACTGAGTGATGGGCTAGTGTCTGTTATAGCCTGTCTCAGTAGCTCCATCGTTATTCTACTGTGGGCTAGGAGCGCGGAGCGAGCAGCATTGTTCACAATAAATTGTATGTCAGCTGACACGTAATTTTCTGTAAGTCTTGCTAACTCTTCGTAATCCAATCCAAAGTCAAAGGGGCGTTTCTCAAGACAATGTTTGAATAATGCCACGCGTGCTTCAATGTCTGGAACCCCAATATAATACTTCTTTTCAAGTCTTCCAGAACGTAGTATTGCTGGATCTATTGCGTTTGGATAATTTGTTGCACCAATAATGAAGATACCTTTCTCGCCGGTTTTATCCATTTGTGCAAGCATCTCATTAACGGCACTTTTTGACATTTCATGCGTTGCCCCATCTCTACAAGGAACAAGTTCGTTAATTTCATCAATGAAGATGATGGTTGGTGCATTCTCCTCCGCCTCTTTAAACATCCTAGCAATGTTCTCTTGGGTCGCATTTACATATCTGCTCTTTAACGTGGCAGGAGTGATACAAAGGAAGTTAAATCCAACCTCTTCTGCGAGATGCTTGGCAAAGAATGTCTTACCGCATCCAGGTGGACCATATAGTAACATCCCATTAGGAATTGTTATTCCATATCGTTGATACTCTTCGGGCTCGCGCAAGGGTTTTATCACTTCTTCTACCATTTGACGTTTGAGCTCGTCCATACCAGCAATGGCTGCAAAGCCGTCGCCTTTCTTTCTTGTCGGTGTAGTAAAATTGTTGTTTGGTGAAGGCTGTTCAGATAAGATTTTTCTTTTTGTAGATTGGCGACCAATCTTTTTTACTCCGTCAATGGCCATAATAAATTCCTCTGCAGTTTGAAATCGGTCTTCCGAATCATAGCTCAACGCTTTGGATATAGTGTTTAGTAGCTGCTCGTCTAGGTCAAATTTTTCCGTCTGATAAAGTTTCAGTTCCTTTTCTCTTTCAGCTAAGATGGCATCGATGAAGTCGTCTCTGTCTTTGTATGGCATGTCAATAAACCATGGAAGTTCATTATACAGTAGTTGATACATCATAGCACCTACTGCATATAAGTCAGATTGTACAGAACATATTCCAGACAGCCTTTCTGGTGCAAGATAAAAGGGATTTAGCTCTTGCAGGTTTGGCTTGATGGGTGGTTGATCTAAGAAACGTGCATTCCCAAAGTCGATAAGTTTCAGGTCGTGCATCGTTCCTGTAAGATTTAACAATACGTTTTGAGCAGAAATCTCGTTGTGAATAATAGGTGTTGGCCGATTATGCAAGAACGACAAGGCAGAGAGAACGGATTTGGCAACGCATTTCATGTCATACACACTGATGTTGTTGTCGCGGATTAGCTTTTGTGAAAGCGTTTCACCGCTAACAAACTCGGTGACAAACCAAGCGTATTGTCTTCCACCCTGAATGAGGTTTCCTGAATCGATGTACTTACAAAGATTATGGTGGCACAATTGTTTTGCAACTTCCATTTCGATAATGTTTCCATGCCCATCCATTTGGCTGTGTTTAAGCCTGTCAAGGCAGATCAACTTTAGAAAAACCGTTTTCCCCGCATTGTCTTTCACACGATAGGTTTCCGCATAAGAACCTTGCTTATGCGGAAACAATACCATATATTCTGCAATTTTCTCTTTCTTCGCAAACAACATGATCTTTAAAGGTAAGAGTATTAAATCGTGTCTTTATCTAAGAAGTCCACCTGCATTTGCAGCGTCATCTTCTGGCATAAGGCTGACAAGTTCGGCAGCGATGGGTTGTAGACGTTCGGTTGAAGGACGACCGATCATTTCTTCCAATCCTCGGTTAATTAGTTGCCGCGCACGTGAACTGTCTTTCCAACGTATGTTGCCAAAGCGTTCGTTGCAGTCTTTTATCAGCCCCATACATTGGTACACCATGGTAAGCTGGAAGAACAAAATGTTAACTTGTTCGAGAACCTCTCGACCGATCTTTACATCTTTTGAACGAATTACGCTATCGGTTTGTGTGCGTAACTGTTCAACAAGCTTTTGCGTGTCTTCGTCACCAAGTTCCTTTTGCGCTCTTTCCAGTCGTTCAAACTCTTTACGCAGTTCTTTTTCTAGGCGTTGCCATTCAGTGGTGTTCTCCAAATCTTCAATTTCTCGAAGCACTTCTTTCAGATGTTGCAACACCATCTTCTTTTCCGTGTTGTTGGTGTGTTCTGTACGTATCTGTTCGAGCCTTTCTCTTTGTTTTTCCACATCGACGCCGTCTTTCTCCAAATTAGCAAGGCTACACAGGGCGTCTTTAAGACCTTTTCCGATTTCTCTTTGAGCATCATCAAGCGATTGTTTCTTAGATGTGTCAAGTTCCTTGTCAACAGTGATGTCGGATGCGAGGAAATGCACTTCCATTCTCATTTGCTCTGAGGAATCAACTTTGAGTGTAACGTCCACCGAACTGTCTTCTTGTATTAGCGCATCAACATCGTCGCCTGTAATAACAACATCGGCAACATATTCATAAAGTGAGGCTGTGCGCCCTTCCGCCTCTGCAAAATCGTCTGTTTGGTAAATGGGGATAGTTATCATGTCGCCTTCAACTCCGGGGCGTAGTTGGCAAGACGTCTTCAAATCATTAACAACGCCCACGGCTGGCAGAGGCTTATTCTTTTCCAAACCTTTTGCCATGCGGAACACACCGCGTTTCTTGTTCTCGTTCCATGTGGCGATACCAATGTTGTAAGGCAAGGGAGCCGAACCTACCTTAGCTCCTTGGATGATAGAAATCTCTTCGGGGAAACAAGGCAAGGCATTTCCCTTATCGTCGTAAACAAGAATGCTGAACGAGTTTGCCTTGCCTTCCAGCAAATTGGCCTCTATAACGTTCCCTGTGCTGTCTATCTCAACTTTACCACTTGACCACGCCTTATCTGCACGAGCTAATTCCACCCATACTTTCTCCAGCGGCGCATGGGCTTTTAGGCTTACGCTTACCCATTCTGTTGTCTCTACAGTGGTGGCTTCAAAGCCCACTTCAAGTTCTACCGTACCTACTTCAACCTTATTGTCGCTCAGATCTGCATCGAGCGTAGAGGCATAGAGTGCAGCTCCCGTTGCAACGGCCGTCATAGGGTCGATGCTTGTGTCCACATTAGGGGTTACTTGCTCGCGAAGCATCTGCCGAATGAGGGGACTGTGTGTTGGTCCTCCAACAAGGATAAGCTTGTTTATTTGTGCGCCACTGAGTTTGTTTCGTTGTAAGAGAGCCTTACATGTATCTACTGCCTTTTGAAAATATGGACGCATCACGTCAAAAGCTTGTGCCTGCGTAAGGGTTAAGTCGAGCTCGATCTCTTCACCTTCCTCGTCTTCACCCAAGTCGCCAAGGTTTGATATGATGTCCTCGTGTTCCTTAAATGATATTTGGTTTTTAGCCTCTTCCGCATAAGTTTTCATCGCATCTCGCAAAACAGCTTTTGTCTCTTCATTAGCAAGATACGTTTCTACGGCATAGTTCTCTTGCAGATAAGGAATAAGGATTTTGTCTACAATGGCATAATCTAAGTTCTTACCCCCAAGATAATTGTCGCCTTCGGTATCGAAAACTTGCATAATGCCGTCTTCCACTCTTAGCAAAGCTGCATCGAACGTACCACCTCCAAAATCGAAAACCATCCAGATTCCGTCTTTCTCCTCAGCCGAAAGGCCGTATGCCATTGCTGCTGCAATGGGTTCTTGCAGTAGTTCGCATTGTTTGAAGCCAGCCATCTTTGCTGCTTCTAATGTAGCAGTCTTTTGGTTGACGGTAAATTTTGCAGGAACGGTAATAACGGCAGAGCAAACCGACTCGTCGGTAACGAAAGACTTCAGTGCCTTTAACACCTCTGCAGACAGTTCCTCGGATGAGTAGTCCTTGCCAAGATTGGTGCAGGCATACTTGGTGTCTGTAGCCATTGTTCGTTTAAATTCGATGTAGGTGTTCGATGCTTCTTTGTGCCACGATTTTGTTGCACGTCGTTTGTCTTGTTTCATTGTGTTGTAAGCACCGTCACCAGCTTTAATGGAACCTTTCTTGTTAATAGAGATGCATGAAGGCATTGTGTCTTTCAACACATCAGTCTTTATCACAGTGGGTTCACCTTTTTCCATCCTGCAAATGGCAGAGTTGGTTGTCCCGAGATCAATGCCATAATCTATTTTAATTCTTGTCATAGTGTAATAGTTTTTATATGTTCTGACTTACTGTTATTTGTGCAGCCTGTATCATCTTACCATTGTAATTTATTTGTGGTTTGGTGATGCCTGTAATTACTTGTTTGCCTTGCTCTAAATCGTCATCCGAAACGAAGTTGGCCGTTACTTTCATTCCGTCGCTATAAGCTTTGCCGAGCATGTCTACAATCTCATATCCGTTTGCGCTGAAGTTGTCTTTAATACGTTGTACCGCTTTGGCCAGTTGCTTGTACCCTTTAACAGAAGCGTCCATACGCAACATGTTAAGCTCAATGCGTACAATCTCGTCTGCAACTTTCAATGCTAGCGAATGGTCTTGTTCCGTCTTACTTGTTACTTGCGGTACGGTTTCAAGCTGTTTTTCTGCAATTTCTAGTAGTTTGTTGTCTAGCTTTACCGATTCTTCCAGCATCTTTGTCTGTGCTGCTTGTAAGGAATCCTGCACCTTACGCACTTCATCGATAGTGCTTACACTCCTCCTAATACGCTTGATCAACCAATAGGCAATGCCGATAACAATGAAAACAATAATGCCAACAATCGTACCACCCCACACTGTTCGGCTTTGCAATTGTATGTTATTGGCAACAACCCTCTCATTCGTTGAGGCTATTTTTTCGTTAATTGCCTTGCGGTCTTCCGTTT
>ERZ773049.452-NODE-452-length-25603-cov-4.008024_pt1 | contig 25603 bp, 18 predicted proteins | sample MGYA00580633_ERZ773049 | MGnify/ENA primary metagenome ERZ773049 (study PRJEB29015, sample SAMEA2737991) | human oral metagenome | biome: human oral; feature: human-associated habitat; material: dental | place: China | collected 2066 ...
TAAAAAATAATTTGAGATTTTCGATTACAATAGGATTAATTAAATAAAAAGGAGAAGTAATCATGGCTAAAAATGATTTAACAAAAATTGATAATCAACTAGAAGAGGCAAAGAAAAAAGTTGCCCTTTTGGAAAAGGAACGTAAAGAAGCAGAAGAGAATCTTCAAAAACAAATTGGTAAAATCTATGTTCAAATTCAATTGAAGAAAAATAAAAATCAGTCGTATGAATCGATTTTTGAAGAGTTAAAAATGGAACTAGGTCTCATCAAAGAAGAGGAAAAAGAACAACGTTTAGCAGCGAAGAAAAATCGTGAAGAAGGTTCTCTTCCAGCTGAAAATCAGTCTTAATTTTTGAGTTTTGAACTTCTAAATGAAGTCAAAAACGGTGTAAGCAAAAGTGTGTAAAAAGGAAAAACAGTGTAAGTATAACACCTATAAAGTGTGTAAAGGTAAGTATGGCATGTGTGTGTAAGTAGGTGAAACCGAGAAAATTGATATCATTGGAAACGTTGATACTATCAACTTCACACGTTACGTGGGGACAGTTTCCCTTATGCTCTTTTCTACCACAACACACCTAAAAAGGACCTTAGTCCCTCTGTGTGTGTTAGTGTGTTGAAAAACCGCAAAAATAGAACCGTATCGGTTCGTGATGTTGCGAGGTTGAAGTTTTCTTTTTTGCTTCTTTTTGCTTTTGCTTCGACAAAAGAAAAAAGAAGTCCTGTTTTTGGGGACCATAAATAATAAGATGGAGGATACAGATGGACATTCTCATTAGAGGATTAACACAGGAAGAGGTTAGCTATCTAAAAGCTCTTGCTAAAAAAAATAAAGCTAAGTCATTTAATGGTTTTCTGCTCTCAATTTGTCGTGAAAAAATTGAGCACGGAAAATTTAATCGTGCTCAAGATTTGTATGTGGCTCATTTAGAAAATATGAAATTAGCTTCTGACCATGTTTTGAACCAAATGAAAAAACAGACCAGAATACTATCTAAATTTGAAGAAAAAATGGATTGTTATGGCGATCATATTTCACGTTGGTTAGAGTATGAAGGAGAGGTAGAAAGTGATGACTAAAGAAATCAAAATCAGAAATATACCTGATGATATGTTTGAACAACTTCGAGATATTTCAAAAAAATATAACTATCCAAGTTTCAATGAGTTTATGTTATCGCAAGTTCAAAATATCGTAATGAATGACGGATTGAATTTGTACAATAACCAATTTGCGGAAACATTATCTGATATCAAAGAACAACAGAGTCAGATTTTACAATTGATGTTGAAGAATGAAATTTCTCTTTCAGCTTTAAATGTTAAACAAGATATTGTAAATGATCTAACTACAAAATGGTTACATTTTATGGATGATGTATCTGCACTTGAAGCTGAACGACGGTCAGGTGGTGTTTAGAAATGAAGAAGAATAAATCTCTGTTCATCATTCTCATTTTTCTTGCGATCTTTATCGTACAACCTAACAATTTTAATGCTATCAAATCTGGCTTGACACAAAATGATATCCCGACTCAATTGAACATAGCCGATTCAGCTGAAGAAAAAAATTCCGACTCTAATTTGAATCCTACTCTGAAAAATGATGATTTGAAATCGAAGGAGTATGACGGAAAAAATCAAGTGATTGTCGTCAATGAAAAATCACAATTTACAAAAAGCGAATTGAGTTTAGAAAGTGGCAGCTGGGAAAAATATTCTGATCTAGATTTTTTAAATCGTGTAGGAATTGCTGAAGCGATGTTGGGAAAAGAATTGATGCCAACTGAAGATAGAGAATCTATTTCCTCTATCACACCAACAGGATGGAAAAATAAAAAAATAATTTTCAACGGGAAAGAAGATTATTTATATAATCGTTCTCACTTAATTGGTTTTCAATTAAGTGGAGAGAATGCGAATGCTAAAAATTTATTTACAGGTACACGTGCTTTAAATGCAAATTTTGAAGATGAACAATCATCAATGGTTTACTATGAAAATAAAATTGCTAACTACATAAAAAATACGAACCACCATGTTCGCTATCGAGTAACTCCCATTTTTAGAAATGTGGAATTAGTTGCTAGAGGAGTTCGTATGGAAGCACAGAGTATTGAAGATGATGAGATCTCATTTGATGTATATATCTTTAATGTTCAACCAGGATATAAAATCAATTATTTGACAGGATCATCTCAGAAAAATTGAGGAGGAAAAAATGAATCCAAGACTTAGCTTATATTTTAGCGAAGAAACACATGAAAAATTTAAGGAAATAAAATCCTATTTGAAAGAGTCGTCTGCTTTACAAAAGCAGTATCGAAATAATTCAGCAACGCTTGTCACTTTGATTGAAGTTTTTTATAAACTTTTTATTGAATTAGGAGAAGGAAAAAATTTCTATGAGCGACTGACTCAGCTGGAAAAAAATTTTGGGGATAGCTTTGATTCTGGAAGTGACAACAAAACAATTCATCGTCAACTTGATCAAATTCTTTATCTAGCGCTGACTAACTTTCATGCTATTACGAAAGATGATTTTGATGTTCAAGATTTGGAATCTATTCATTCACGACTGGATCCTACACAGCATGAATTAATGGCAAGAATCAACGATGTCATTCAAGAAGATGTTGCACGTGGTCAAACAATTAAACATTCTCATTAATTGAAAGGAGATCTTACTCGTGAGTGAGTCTAGTCCAAGTATTACCTTCATGCTGCAATACACTGAAGCAAATAGTGGCTTTGTAGACTACACTAATAGAGACGAAGCTGTTGAGGTTGATAATGAATTAAATTTAGAAACACACAGACAAAATATCGAGTCTCTAACTGAAGATGAAATACAAAAAATTCAAGCTGAAGTTCCAGAAACGAAACTAAATTTTCAGGAATACATTGATTACATGAATCGCTCTTATGCTACTGAAAATCAAAATGAAGAAATGACAGCGATTTTTACAAAAGAAGCCAATTACTTGCAGCGTAGCAAAGTAACTGAATTGAAAAGTAAGTTAGAACAGGCTTATCAAAATGGCTCTCTTCTATGGCAGGGTGTTATCTCTTTTGATAATGATTTCTTGGCCAAAGAAGGATTATATGATCTGGAAACTGGGAAAGTCGATCAGCAAGCTATCAAGTCGGTCATACGTGAAGCATTGCCAAGATTGATTGAAAAAGAAGGCTTATCCGACTCATCATTTTGGTGGGCTAACATTCACTTGAATACGGATAATATTCATGTGCATTTTGGCTTATCAGAAGTCGAGTCTGCAAGAGAAAAAATTTTCTATCGGCCTCGTGGACGAATGGAATATAGAGGTAATTTTTCTCAGAAAACCATTGAGCGTTTTAAAAGTGATGTTTTTCATGGCTTGTTAAATGAACAGACTAGAGGAATGATTGTTCGACGAGAACAAATATTGGCCAATATCAGAAGTGAGTTGATCAATTCTGTATTTAGAGATCAGAAGGTTCGTTCTTCGGCTGAAAAAAATTTTTTGGAACAGGCTTACAACCATTTACCAATGGATAAAAAATGGCGCTATGGCTCAAATGCAAGAGATTTTGCAGTCAGTAAATTCTTCATTGATCGCTATCTGGATTCCTATTTAGAAAATGATGGGAAAGAACTCTATCAAGAATTTGTGAAAGAAACGAAGAACTTTCTAGAAACCTATAGAGGAACTTATTCAGCTGAAAAAAAATCAGCCTACGAGAAGATTCGGAAAGTTGATGGTCGTTTTGAGAAAACACAACAGGAGGCTGCAGGCTATCATCTGCAGCAATTAATAGCGAGTCGAGAGAAGGAATTGAGAGAACGACTAGCAAATAAGATCTTGCACCTATTTCGTGAGAATGCTCCTGAAATAGCTGATGTTCGGCTGGAAAAAAATTTGGCCAATTTCTCAGTAAAGAATCAACAAATGATCTTAGCCCAGGATCCTAACGCAAGTGTTATCAAAACACTAGATGCCTGGAAAAAACTAGGTTATGATTTGAAAGATGGGGCAAAACCTATTGAAATCACAAAACCAGTCTATGCTGCTTATGACAAACATGGAACAGGTTTGGGACGTCCTGAATATGTTACGGAATTAGTTTATGATGTGAGTCAGATGAAAGAAGACTTACTACAGAAGCAACTTAGTTTAAGGGACTTATCACTATTTTCTTCAGCTGATTTGAAAGATCTTGTAGAAGCGGCCAAAAAGAAAAGCGATCGATCATTGAAAGAACGCCAAGAGTTAGGAACATTTCGCTATGCATTAAAATTGAGTCTATTGGAAGAAAAACAAAGTAGTTTATTAGTTCGTAAAACTCTTTTTGATCAAATTCAACCACTTGAAACCGATAAGCCATTTGTTGAATTAAAAAAGAAGGAGATTCTTCAAAGACTGAAGCTGACTGAATTGCAACTGACCCCAAATTATAAACTAGGTGAAGCAGACCAATCTCTAAAACAATTTCTTGCTAACCAGTTTGAAGATAGTGTTTCATTTTCAGTAGAAAAGGCTGATTCATTAACAATTCAAGCACCTATCAAACGTTTGAAGGGAGAATTAGCTACAGTTCAATCTCTTCAAGATGAAGGAGTTTTGACCATTCTAAAGGGCTATCCTGTTACGAAAGATAGCTACATAGAAGAGTTACAGACCCATATCTCTATTTTTCAGCTGAAACATCAGATTTACAGTCGAAACAAGGAAATTTCACAAACGACTGATCAAGTGGCTATTCAAAAATTAAAACAGGAGAATGCAAAAGGATTCTTTGAACTCAAATCACTCTATCAAAAATTATTGCCGGAGGAGGAAAGTAATCAGAAAAGTCAGCTAGCTCAAGCTGTTTCACATAAAATGCAAGAAAGGAAGAACCTGCAAAGAAAAAACGTCCAACAATCGCAAGGTAAAGCAATCATCAATACAGATTTCATGAGAAATTTGACCAATTCTCTTCAAAGAGCCCAGCGTGCAAATAAAAAAGCCCTTATGGAACGTGAGAGAAGTGATGAGAGACAAGAACTGGAGGAGAAGGGACACAGTATATAAGAGTCATTGTAAAAGCAATGGCTTTTTTTGTTGAAAATGGAATTATATTGTCCCTTTAACTGTGATTTCTCGATTATTACATAGAATAGAAGGATAAAAAGAGAAAGGAGAAGAAAAATGAAGCTATTATTTCCAGATGTCGCAGTTGAAAACTTTGATTTCTCAGCCGAATGGTTAATTACGGCAATGAATGCTGATAACAAGCAAGTGCATTTTGAGGGTCAAGGAAGAAATTCTGATTTAGAAATGGTTCTAGATTTTAAGGAAAATTCTGAGCTATTTGAATCTTTTTCAGTAGGGGAATTGGTTCACTTAGATCCAGAAACGTTTCTACAAGCAGAGAAAGAGCCGTACAAACCACAGTATGAAGGATTTTAAGGAGATTTTATATGACAGAACAAGAATCAAGACGTGGGAAAAGTCGTAGAGAACGTGTTGAATTTGCACGTTCTAGAGATATTTTGGATGTTGCAAACGAGCTCCAGATGGAGCTGGTTCGATCTGGACGAGACTATCGATGGAAAGAACATGATAGCCTAGTTATATCGCCTGATAAGAATTTATGGAAATGGTTCTCCAGAAATACAGGAGGAGATGCGATTTCTTTAGTTGAAACGATAAAGGAAGTGGATTTTAACCAATCTGTAGATTTTTTAAATGATGGAAATTTTAAAGAGTTTCAAATGGTTGAAAGAGCTCAAGAAGATTTTAAATACTATCTTGAGAAATACGAGCAGCCGTTTTCAGCTGGACGAGATTATCTACGGAATCAACGTGGGCTATCAGACGAAACGATTGATTATTTTTTGGAACAGGGTGTTTTAGCCCAAGCTAACGCCAAACTTGACTACTTTGCGGAAGGTACAGGCGGAGTGGCAACAAATGCGATTGAGCCAGTTATTGTCTTCAAGTCCCTTTCTTCTTCAGGTGAAGTTGTTGGAGCCTCTTTACAAGGAATACAGGAGAATTGGGAGAAGTGGCCAAAACATGGATATGCTAAAGTGATTATGAAAAACTCCGATCCTATGACAGGTATTCATGTTGATATTGGCACTCCAAAACGATTGATTTTCACTGAGAGTCCAATTGATTTAATGTCCTACTATGAATTGCACAAGGATAGTCTTCAGGACGTCAGATTAGTTTCTATGGATGGTTTGAAAGAATCGACTATTGGCCGTCATCTATCTCAAATTCAAGCTGAAATTTCAGGAAAACCACTAAGATGGACACCTGAACAAATGGCAGACGGACTTCAAGTAGCTATTGATCATCACTTTTTTGAAGATGGGAAAAATGCGGATTTAATCACCCTAGCTTTAGATAATGATAAAGCAGGTAGAACATTCATTCAAGAATTGGAAGCAAAAGGAGCTGTTATCAATTCGGATCTACCAGAACTAAAACCAGGACAAGATAAGACGGACTGGAATGATGTTCTGAAGAATCAACAGGAAGAAAAGCCTGATAGTCGCAAATCAGAATATGAACAAATGGCTGAAGAAACTCTATCAGAATCAAGTCACCTCCCTGATACCAGCCACCTTTCTCCTGAAGATGCGGAGTGGCTTAAAGAAAATTGGAACAATATTTCTTTCTCTGTTCAGTCGAATAGACCCTCTGAAACAGATCTGGCTGCGGAAGAAAAACAGACTCCAGATAATCAAGAATCTATTACCACTACAGAGGAGAATGCTGGAAGAACGATGAGCTACGAAGAGGTGAAACGGGAAAACGAAGCATTAACTAAGGATTTAAATAATCGAATTCAATCTGGAGAATTATCAATCGAATTTGCACCAGATTTCTATCTGTATGATGTCTTTGCAAAGTTAGGAAATAGCCATCCTACAAAATATCTCAATGATAAGCGAATGGAAGTACTGTCTCCTATTCATTCACTTTTAAGCTCTATTGATGATCGAACAGTTGATTTATACAAGAAAAAAGGGACTCCAGAGCAGGATTCCTTGTATCAAGCATTGAAACCTCATCAGAGAGCTTTGGGAGTAGATATTTCAACCCAGTTTATTGGTGAACTTGCTATAGCAGCCTACAATACCAACAAGCAGATAGAAAGCCTGTCAAGTGACAGTTTTGGTGTCTATTTTGGTGAAAGAACCCTTGATAATCTTTCACAATCGGTTGAGCGAATGCTGGAGTATCCATTGATTGAATCCGGAACAAGAGACTTTGCCTACGGTTTTGTGACAACACCAAATACATTGTTTCACTATTTGGATGAGCAAGAGGGAGAAGTGGTTTTAAATCGAGAATTATTGGATAACTTGATGTCACGTCTTGATACTCATCCCGTTAAGATAATGGAAGTCTCAGAAGAAAAAGCCCCTGAGAAATCTCAAGAGCTAGATATGATTTTTGAGCAACAAAAAAACGAGAGGACCAGTGGTAGTCTGGGGTCTTTACAGCCCGAAGCTGAAGGCAGTCCCACACCCGTACCAAAAGCTGGCACCTTTGAACGCTCTGTTACCAGTCGTCCTACGACATCCTCTCATTTACTTTATTTTACCATAAATGAAGAGTTTCAGTCAAGTAATGATGGCTACTATCACTCTATTTCTTTAGATGAATTAACTAAATTGAATCGCCCAATCCGTCGACTAGCTTTGCAAAATGCATCACAGTATTATTTGGATGAGTTGGCCAACTCAAAGATTTATTATGTTACACCTGATAAAACTGTACAAGTTCATTTTGAAGAAAAGCACTTCATGCACCTAACAGGAATTAAACCAATTGCATTAGGGCAGACACCCGAGAAAACTTTACATGATTTTGCAGAAGGAAATGGGCATTTTGATAATATTTTATTGGCTAATAACGATGCAGCTTTTGACAAACTAAAGGTCTTATCAGATCTTTCAGTAGCAACAGAAAGTACATCTTTCTATTTTGATGATTTAACTGATCTTAGGCGATATGATGGACGTTTTGATAGTCTTATAAAGTCTGATGATAAAGATATTATCTTGTTATTCAAAGAGTTAGAGGAAGAAAACTATATTCCAATATCAGTTTTTAAGTCTCGGACAAAACTTACCAAGGAACTGGAGACGGTAGATAAAACACCTATTCTTGGCGTATTCCGTGAACGTGATGGCCAGATTGAACAGCTATCGATTAATGAGGAATATGTTAAAGATGGTGGCGAGGAAATGTTATCTATCTTAAAAAATAAGCAGTATGAGGAGGTTTCTGAAGAACCTGAACCACCAGCTCCAGAGAATACACTGAATAACTCCCTACTTGATGCGAATAAGTTTACTCAAGTCTTAGATACTGTCTATAATTTAGGCTTGCCTAGTGACATCTCAAAAACTCCAGAAGAATTTCATCAGGCATGGAATCAGTATCTTGACTATGCGAAACAGTACAATGATAAATTTGATCAGATTGTTGCTGCAGCAGGAGAAGATAATCTCCTGGATAAAAATTCCGACTTTTATAGAGACTGGCATCAAGATCATATTTATAAAGATGACTATCATATTCGCCTTCAATGGTCTGAGGATCGCCCAGGTGGCCCGAAATTACCGTTTAAAGAGACAGAGCTGATATCTTATCAAGACTTTGCTAGAGAGCTATACAAGGCCAATCAGGACTTTTATCCAATTCATCAAGAAGGAATGAAACAAGTAACAGCAGGCAATACTGAAGGTTATATTCCTCCTACCAAAATTAAGTTTGATGTTTATGCTCCAGGGGGTGAAATGATCAAAGAGGGAATTCGATATGATATTGGAGATGAGACTACACCAATTTCACAAATGTTAGGGTTAGGATATCGTCGACTCAACGGTCAATCTGTACTAGCATCGATGGATGAAGAAATTCTTTCTCAGCTGGAAAATAGAGAGGTGAATAAGGAAATTTCTCAGGAAGCAAATGAATCGACTCGATTGACAGAAGAAGGAGAAGGTCAAACTCCTGATACAAGAGAAACGGTAGCTTTTCAATCTTCTAAGCAAGAAACTAAAACTAATTTGATACAGCGTGTAGAGGAGATTCTGAAAGAGCAACCTATTTCAGATTTGGAGACTCCTGAAGTAAACTCAAGTAGTATTGATTATGCTACTTTAACGCCTCATGAATTGAGTGAAGTTGCTTTTCAAAAAGTGAGGGAGTACACAGAAACACCAGAACGGTTAGAAGAGTATCTGAATTTTATGAGTAAGTTTCCAGAACTTTCTCCTAGAAATGTAGCTTTGATTCAGGAACAGTGGCCAGGAGCGAGTGCAGTCGCAACCTATAATCAATGGCAATCGATGGGGGAAGTTCTTGGGATTACTTCAGATCAGGTATTTGAAACTAGAAATACCTATACCAATAAAAAAACAGGTCGAACAAGAGAAGTTGTCCATAACAATCTTTCGGTTAAGACAGGAGAAAAATCACATATTACCTTGTTTAGACCTATGATGGTTGAAATGATTCCTGTATTGGATGAAAATGGGAACCAGGTAAAAAATGGAAAAGGCAATCCAAAATATAAAAGACTTTCTGAAGCGACACCTGAAGAAAAGGTTTTAAAGAAAGAAGGAAAATTGAAATCTCGCTTCTTCCAAGAAAGAGATTCAAATACAGGCTTAGCTAAATTCGCTACGTATAAAGTATTTGAGTTGTCCCAAACAACCTTGAAGCCTGAATTTTATCCCAAAGCGATGCCAAATCGTCACTATAACTTTAATATGGATCATATTCGTACAAAAGAGGTGCTTGAAGGACTTTCAGACTATGCTAAGAATATTGGGGTAACAATCTATCAAGACGATGCAAAAGAGTTGAGGAGTGCGAAAGGAGCTTTTTATCCAGATGAACAAAAGATACTTTTGAATCCAGATAATACTCCTGGAGAAGTCGTTGCAACCACTATTCACGAGTTGGCGCATGCTAGTCTACATAATCCTAAATTTGCTAACTCGTATAAGGAAGAAGTCTCAAAAGATCGTAGAGAACTTGAAGCTGAGATGACAAGTTATCTCGTTTCTAACCATTTTGGATTAGATACCTCTGAGAAAGCCATTCGCTATATGGCAATTTGGACTGATAATTTGACCTCTCTTGATGATCAACAACTAGCGCAATCTATGAAACGGATTCATGGAACAGTATCTAAGATTGTAAAAAGTGTTGAACAACATACAAAGCCTTATCAGTTGAATAGACAGGTGGGACAAAATCAAAATTTTATCCAAAGCCCAAAAAAGGGGCTTAAAGTATAGAAAGAGTGCTCTTTATGAGCCTCTTTTTTGTATAAAAAGTTATATAACTTTTTGTGTTGTTCTTTGATATGAACTCGTTCTACTCTGTGTCAATGTCCCTTTACAAAATATTTTTTAATTATAGCTTACAATGACAGAAAATGAAGTAGAAGGAGAATGATATGGTTATAGTTATTCTGGCTGAAAAAGAGAAACAGGCAGAAGCTTACGCTACAGCTTTAGGACAATTTAGTAAAAAGAAAGGTGTCTATGTTATCAGGCAACCACTCTATTTTCCAGCTGAAGTTCATGTGGTGGCTGCTGAAGGGCACCTATTTGAATACAGTGAACCAGACAACTGGTCACTTGATAAATTACCTCTGACAAATGTTTCATTTAAGCAACATCTCAAAGAGGACAAAAATTCAAGAGAAAAATTCAAGAGAATTTATGATGAAGTGGTAGCAGCGGATCAAGTGATTATTGGGACGGATGCTGATAGAGAAGGAGAGCGGATTGCGTACTCTATTTTATCGCATATACCAGGAGGCAAGGAGAAAATTTGGAAACGTCTTTGGGCAAGCTCCATGACAAAGAAAACTCTTCAAAAAGCTTTTCAGGAATTGAAGGACCCTTCAGAAACCTATAATTACTATTTAGAAGCTGAAGCACGTGCACAAAGCGATTGGTTGGTAGGCATGAATTTATCACCTCTTGCAACGATTGATCTTCAAGCAAGAGGGCAACTTCCTCGAACAAAAGGTAGCCATCTATCTGTTGGCCGAGTTCAAACACCAGCGGTCAGACTAGTTTGTGAGAATGATTTAGAGATTCGCAACTTTACTCCAGAAAAATATTGGAAGCTTCAGTTGGAGGATAAGAAAAATGGGGTATTTTTCACCACAAAAGACAAAACTAAGGATAGTGAGGCTATTTTAGCCTCTTCAAGGGGATTATCAACCACCTCTGTTATTTCTTCAGTTGAGGTAGAAAATCATCAGAAATCAGCTCCACACTTATTTACCTTGTCTGCATTACAAAGTTTTGCAGCAAGTGCTTGGAAATTTGACTCAGATAAAACAGAGAGCATTGTTGAGGGACTGTATTTGGAAGGATTTCTCTCCTATCCACGACCAGATTCAGAATACATCAATCAATTTGAGTTTAACGATTTAAAAGAAAATCTATCTGCCTATCAAAAAGCTATTAATTGTCATTTTCAGCCAGCGTTTTTGGAGCCTAGAGAAGATTATGTCAATGATGAAAAAGTATCTGGTACAAGCCACTCAGCCTTGATTCCGACTGAAAGAATTCCAAACCTTTCAAATTTAAAAACTGACCAACGACTGATTTATGAAGCAGTTGTGAAGCAGGCAATCTTGATGTTTGCGGATGATTGTTATTATTCAACCAAAACAATTGAAGTAGAAAATAATGGTCTTGTTTTTAAAACAAAGGGTAGAACGCTTCATAAATTAGGATGGGCTGAATGGAGTTCACGAAAGGTACGAGGTCCAGTTGAAGTTCCTGATTATCAAGTGGGAGATAAAATTGATACGCAGGTTCAGATTGTAGGGGGTGAAACGAAACCACCTAAAAGACTAACTGAAAGCCAATTGATTGGCCAAATATTTCCTAAATATGGCTTAGGAACACAAGCCACTAGAGGAGAAATCATTAAAAAAATTCAAAGTAAGGGTTATGTTGTTAAAGATAAAAAAACAGGTCAACTAACTCCCACCAATAAGGCCTATCTACTTATCAATTATCTCTATGACAATGAATTCTCTGATCCAGAGACAACAGGAGGCTGGGAAATGTTTCTATCTCAGATTGGAGAAGGGACAATCAATCCACGAGAATTTGTGGATGCGATAAAAGATAAGCTCACTCTTCAAATCAAGGAAGTAAAAGAAAGAGGTGACTAAGTGTGACTACTGAAGAAAAGAAAAAAACACCCTATTTAGATCGTTATACAGATAATTTGACAGAAAAAGTTTCAAAAAAAGCGGAAGATTATCAGGTGTACGGACGTGATAAAGAAGTAGAAGCTGTTCAGACCACTCTTCTCAGGCGAACTAAGAATAATCCTATTTTGGTAGGAGAAGCTGGAGTTGGAAAAACAGCTATTGTTGAAGGATTTGCTTTAGCCATTTTAAGAAACCAGGTATCTCCAAAATTAAAAAATTTGACCGTGCGTTCTCTGGAACTATCTAGCTTAATGTCAGATGAGGATGGAGGATTTATTGTTAAGTTTAAAAAAATTATTGAGGAGATGGTAGAAACCAAAGGAGAGAATCTTCTCTTTATTGATGAATTTCATACTATTGTTGGTGCTGGTGGTTCAGATAAGGGCGCTTTAGATGCTGGAAATATTGTAAAGCCAGTTTTGTCACGTGGTGAGATGCAATTGATTGGCGCAACTACTTTAGATGAATTTCATGAGTATGTCGAACAGGATCGAGCGCTAGAGCGAAGGATGCAGCCAATTATAGTTGAGGAGCCAACAACTACTCAAGCGATTGAAATTCTTGAACAAGCTAAAACTATTTATGAAAAATTTCACCAGGTGTCTATTAGTTCCGATGCTGTAAAACAAGCTGTACTTCTATCTGTTCGCTACATACCTGATCAATTTTTACCTGATAAAGCCTTCGACTTAATAGATGAAGCAGCGACAATTTGTTCTACAAATGGGTTAGGCCATGTAGGTAAGCAAGAAATTGCAGAGGTGCTGAAAAATAAAACAGGTATTCCTGTCACGACGATTTTAAAAGGTGACAAGGAAAGGCTAGATGGTTTAAAAGAAAAGCTGTCACGACGTGTTAAAGGCCAAGATGAGGCTGTAGAAGCTGTTGTGAACGCTATAACTGTTGCACAAGCTGGCTTACAGGATCAAAGAAAGCCCTTGTCTTCCTTCATGTTTTTAGGAACTTCAGGAGTTGGGAAAACAGAGCTTGCCCTGGCATTGGCAGAGGGGATGTTTGATGATGAGGATGCAATCATTCGCTTTGATATGTCTGAGTATAAACAAAAGGGAGATATCACAAAGCTGATTGGCGATCGTCAAACTAGAACGAAAGGTCAATTGACTGAGAAGATTAAACAGAAACCTTATAGCGTTATTCTGATCGACGAGGTGGAGAAAGCACACTCGGAAGTTGTAGATTTATTTTTGCAGGTGCTTGATGCAGGACGTTTGACTGATTCAACTGGAAGGCAAGTGAGCTTTAAGAATACGATTGTCATTATTACTACGAATATTGGTTCTCAAAAAATTATTAAGCAGTACGAATTGAAAGGGAATTTTAAAAAGCTAACCGATAGGGATAAAATTCAGTTTGAAAAGAGCATGACGTTGGAATTGGAGACTAAATTCCGACCAGAATTTCTCAATCGAATTGAATATAAATTGATTTTTAACATGTTAGACGAGGAAGTGAATAAGGAAATTATTGTCAAACAGCTATCAGAAATTCAAGAAAGAATGAAGAATAAAAAGTTGACTCTCTCTTACGAAGAAAGTTTGGTTACTTATTTATTGGATGTAGGAACAAATATAAAGGACGGTGCACGACCACTTGAAAGAGTGATTAAGCATAAAGTACTTCCTTTAATTTCTAAAGAGTTTCTGAACTTATCTGATCCCAACCAAGAGTATCATTTCCATCTTTGGGTAGAAGGTGATACACCAGATGAGTATCACCGTGAAGACAAAAGAAAAATATTATTCGAGGTCGAAGCTGAAAATACGTCATTTGGTGAAGCTTTATTTTCTTAAAATTCACCTTGAAAAAAATGATTGTCCCTTTAAAAAATTTTTTTCAATTATCTATTATACTAACGTTGTCAAAAAAACAAAGGAGGATTTCTATGAAAAATTATTTGACAAGACAAATTCAGCAAGTAAAAACAAAATCACAGATGTTTTTATTGAGCCTTTCCCTATTCCTAACAGGATCTACAGTGTATGCGGACGATCCATTTGTTAAGTCGGATAACTTGGCAAAACAAGGAATTACAAAAGTTCAGCTAGTCAGTGTTGCGCTATTTGGTCTAGCTGCCGTTGTCACCTCGCTCATTTATGCGTTTGGTGGGCGTGAGTTAAAAGCCTCAATGAAAAAACATTGGGTATCAATTGCAATTGCAATTATTGGTGTTTCAGCAGGACCAAGTATCATTGAATGGATTTTTGATTTCGTGAAAAGTTAAGGGGTGGTGATTTATGGCTTTTTCACTCTTTAATAAAGGTCGCTGTACGATTACAGATGATCTATTTCTAGAAATTACCTGGGAAGATGGAAGAGGTCCAGAGGATGATAGTGAGTTACTTGCTATCATCGATGTATTGGATCATAGTTCAGGTTATTCTCAGCGGATTTCAAAAAATTTCCCCTACCTAACATTTCAACAGGCAGAGTTGTTATTTAGAGAGTTGAAACAGATGTATGGTCAGTTTCAGCTGAAAAAAGTTGCCATCGCCCATCTGGAAGGGAAAAGCGTGGTAACAGAAGGAGAGGTTTATGCTAGTCCGTTCCTTATTACTGAAGACTATGAAAACCTCTTGCTTCCCCTCATTCAATCGATACTTACTCGCTCTGAATTTGCAAATTACAGCTATCAAGAAAAAAGGGAGTATTTTGAGAACCAGATTTATCCTGTATATAAACAAAGTATGGGATTGTCTGATTCTTCTCTTCCTATTTTCCCAGCTGAAGGTGAGACGATGGCTGTTTCACAACCTAATCGCTTGCCACCTGTTCCAAATGCAAGGAATCAAACAGATGTTACGGCTCCCGTATCTCAAAAGCGGTCAACTTCTCTGAAGAAATTTTATCTATTTTTAGGTGTTTTGGGAGTGTTGTCAGTAATAAATATCATTTGCGTATTTTTTGCTTTCGCTCAACTATCAAACCAGTCCGAAAAAGTAAATTTCTTATATCAGGAACAAAAAAATACTCAACTTATCATTTCAACAAAAAATGAAGTTGATGTATTTAGCCGTTATTTCTTACCTTCTTATTACTCGGGCAAAAAAGAAAACCTAGTAGATTTTCTTTCTGAAGGTGATGCAAAATTTACCAAACCAAAAGAAGGGATTTTACAGTCCGTTATTTTAGAGAAATTGAATTATGATTCAGAAACTCAAAAATATACGGTTTCCTATATCCTGTCTGTCAAAAGAGGGGATAAATCATCTAGCGTTAGATTAACTTTTGATGTAAAAGCTTCTGATTCTTCAAAATATGGATTTGTTGTAGAAACAGAACCAAAAGAATCAAATTATCTTAAAAATTAGAAAAGGAAAAATTAAAATGAACAAGAAAAATGTATTAGCTGCACTAGCACTTTCAACTATCGCACTTGCACAGGCTGGTTATGTATCAGCAGACGAGCTTGCACCAATTGATTCTTCTGCTCCAGCGACAGAAGTTGTTACGCCAACAACACCTAGCGCTTCAACAGAAACAGAGGCACCAGCAACTCAGCCAACAGAGCCTTCAGTTACTCCAGTTGACCCAACAACACCATCAGATAAACCACAAGACAAAGACAACGCAGGAAGTCTTGACGGGGTATCAACAGATAAACCAGCAACTTCTGATCAGCCACAGGACAAGGATAATGCAGGTAGCCTTGATGGTGTACCAACACCATCAGATAAACCACAAGACAAAGACAACGCAGGAAGTCTTGACGGAGTGACAACAGATAAACCAGCACCTTCAGACAAGCCACAGGATAAGGATAATGCAGGTAGCCTTGATGGAGTCCCAGCTGAAAAGCCAAAAACAACAGATCAAGCGAACCAGCAAGGTAAGTCACAAATTGGAACTACTTCAAGCTCAACAGGGCAGGTGGTTCACGATGTGATAAAAGATCCTGTTGAAACAAATACAGGAGCTGCAATTGTCAGCACTCAAAATGGTAACGTAGTCCTTTCAGATGGTTCTGTAGTGACTCCAGAAGAAGTTGGCGGAACAGTTAACGAAGATAAGACTATCTCTGTTACTGACAAAGATGGCAAACTTAAAACACTTCCAAACACAGGAACGGCAGAAAGCATTCTGGGTGCTATTGGGGCTATGTTGTTGACGGCAGTCAGCTACATCTACAAGAAGAAAATGTTTTAATTAAGTGAAGGAGAAAGAAAAATGACAGAAAAAACACAAGGACACGGATATTTCCGTAAGAAAAAATGGGCTAAAGGCCTAGTATCAGGAATTGCAGTTGCAGGTATTGTAGCCTTCTCTGCAGGTTCAGCATTTGCGGATGAAGCAGTTCAGCCTGAAAGCAAAAACGACAATAACATTTATGCTACACAAGCTGGTAAAGCAACAGGAAGCCAGTCTGTAGCGATTGATAATGGAGCAGTCACAAAGGCTGCTGAAAAAGCAAAAGAAGCAGGGGTGAACGTTTCTGAAACTCAGATTGTTGATAAGGGAACAGATACCACTGCTCCAAAACTTGAACAGTCTAAGTCTGAGATTAAACAAGATCAGGACAAGCAAGTCAAGGAACTTGAAGAAGCGACTACAAAACAAGTTGATAACAATACAGCCTTCAAAGAAGCGCAAAAAGCTATTCAAGCTAACAATCAATTTGTAGCTGATGAAAAAGCCAAGCATGAAGGGGAAACAACTGTCACAGTGACGAATGACAGTTCGACTGCTACAGATGGTTCAGCAGACAAAAACAAGAAAGCTACTCAAACAGCTAAACAGGTCTTGTCAGAGAACCAACAAGCCGTAACAAAATACCAAGATGAAAAATCTAAGTATGATGCTACTGTTGAGCAAGCTGCTACTTTAAACAAAGCGGTAGAAAGCGCATCTGAACAGCTGAAGAAGGAAAAGGTTGACGTTAAAATCATTACACGTACAGTATCTTCAGTTGCAGAAGTAGAAGCATTGAAGAAACAAAATGACCAGGCTATTGCGACTGCAAAAGGCAAAGTGGAGCTTAACAAAGCCCTCATGGCTGCCTACACAGAGAAGAAGAATGCTAGTGATCAAGTCAATCAAGATGCTGATCGCAAATCAGCTGATTTGAAAAACTCTGGTGTACTTTTAACCTCTAAAACTCAAGAAGTTTCTTCAGCTAATGAAGCGAAGAAAATTGGGAAACAAAACCAACAAGCTTATGATCAGGCTAAGAAAGCACAAGCAGACTGGCAGAAGAAATACAGAGAACTTCAATCTAAAACAAGTACGGAAGGGTACACAAAAGAAGTAGTCTTGCAAGCCCTTAGCGTTGCGACAGCAAATCCTGAAGCAACAGTGAAGTCCTCGGCTTCAGGAGCGCAGGTAACTACTAAAGATTACATTGCCTCATCAAATGGTACATCAGGCTATACTCGTGTTCTTGACTCAACTAAAGTCTTGAAATACAAGGATGTTGGCACTGGATGGAAAACAGAAGTTGACTACACTAAACTGAAAGGTTTGACTGTTTCAACTGCAGATGGTAAAAAGCATGATATTTCTCGTATCCATCGAAAATTCGAGATTCTTAATCAAGGGAAGACAGGATTGAATGATGTCTATGTCCTGAATGATCCAACAGAAGGATTCGTAGTAGCTCGTAATGATGGAGCTGGTGGAGCTGCGGACTACATGAATTTTTTGGTTACGGATACCTACTACTACAATGTGGATGGGAAAGAAGTAGCCTTCCAAGCAAGTGAAAAGACTCCTGCAACTCTGACCTATTCCTCACTCAATCACAATCTTATTGGTTGGGAAGGTGCGAAAGCCATTAACGGAACTCATGTTGAAATTAACGGCTCAACTGTAACATATAACAAGGATTATGGTTATGTTTACGCTGAAGACTACAACCGACAAGAAGATGTGGGGCATCTTTGGGACACTTCTGACTCATCTTACCAATACAAGGGCGCTGCACTTGGAGTTTTCAAGAAAGGGACAACCTTTGCAACCGAATTTATCCAATGGGATGGACCAGATAATTCAGGCGGTCAAACTTACTGGTTCGCTTTGAATACGAAGGTTGTAGCTCCAGTTGTTGAAGTTCCAGCTGCTGCAACTATCACAAAAACAACTGTGAAACCTGTCAAAACAGATCCTGTATCAGCTGAATTGGTCAATGCGAAGAATCCAGCAAAACCAACTTTGGCGCTTAAAACTCTTTCTGAAACCAAAAATCAGAAATTATCTGCAAGCTATCACGGCTACAAATTGCAGTATAAGCCAGTTGTCCGCAAATCTGTAGCAGATACAGATAAGACCAATACAAACGGTCAAACAGTAGCTAAAAATGCTACTCAGCTTTATACATTGCATCATGATAATATCTATGCTAACCTTAAAAAAGGTGACAAGATTACCATCATTGATCCACTCGAAGCTGGGGCTGTTCCTGATGTAACTGTGACGAAAGCAGCTGCAGAGAAAGCTGGATGGGGCGTTGCCTATGATGCAGGAAAGAATACGTATACCTTTACTGCAACCTACGAAGGGAAGCGTCTAGCAGCTCCTGTGATTAGCTGGAAGCCAATCTATGATAAGGGCTTCTATGACAACACTTATAAAGTGTTAGTGAATAAATACGAGGTGTACTCAAACACTGTTACCACCAAAACACCAAAACCACCAAAACCAGTCAAATCGGTTCTGGATCGCTCTGGTAAAGATATCAATGGTGCGACAACATTTGATCGCAACGTGACCTTCCGCTTGATGACAGATTATAGCCCTTACACCAAAACACTTGCTTCAACACAAGCACTTGGTAAGAGGTTTGCTATTTTGGATGATGTCCAAGATGGGGCATTCTCAGTTTATCAAGGCAATATCAAAATGACTGCTGCTGGTAAAGACGTAAAAAGCTTGTTTGACATGCATCACGTGCTTTCAGACAAAGGACGTACCGATGCAATCAATAAAATCCTGAAGGAATTGAACCTGCAACCTAGAGGAGAGTTCTATCTCTGGGTAGCGAAGGATTCTAAGAGTTTTTACCAAAACTACGTGAAACAAAATAAAAACGTGACGATTGATCTCCCAGCTAAACTCCTGGTTAAAGCAGGGGAGAAAGTCGAGAATAACTTTAAACAAATCGACTTTGGTAACAGTTATCAGTCAAATCTTGTAACAGTTGAAGTTCCAAATGTTAAGCCAGAAAAACATGTACTTGATAGAACTGGCAAGAAAGTCCTTGATGGCAAAGAAGTCCAGCTAGGTGATTTTGTTCAGTACCTTCTTGATGGAGTAACTGTTCCAGAAAAACATGATACATTGTACCAATATGACGGTGTGGACAAGCTTGATACTAAGCATGACCGATATACTGGTAATTGGAAGGGTATCATCAAGGGTACAGAATACACAGCAGAAAAAGAGCTTGTGTTACCTTATGATGTGACATTGAAAAATGGTAAGGTTATCAAGGCAGGAGATAAGATTTCCAAAGGTAGCTCTTATGCCTTTACCTTTGAGTTCAACCAAGGTACTAATTCAGAGTTTATCAAGAAGCTTGTGACTGTTAAGTGGGATGCCAAAGGTGGTCAATGGTCTTACGTTATCAATCAAGATTTCCTAAACTCTCTAGGAATTAAAGGAACCTTTGATGCAGACTTCTACATCGAGGCGGAGCGTATTGAAACTGGTGATAAGATTGAGAATACTTTCATCAATATTGTCAATAAACAAGAAATGACTGCCAAGGTTATTACTCGTACACCAGAGCCACCTAAACCAAAACACCCAGAAAAACATGCGCTTGATAAAACAGGTCAGAAAGTTCTTGATGGCAAAGAAGTCCAGCTAGGTGAATTGATTCAGTACCTTCTTGATGGTGTAACTATTCCAGAAAGACACCATACGTTGTACCAATATGACGGTGTGGACAAGCTTGATACTAAGCATGACCGATATACTGGTAATTGGAAGGGTATCGTTAAGGGAACAGAATATACTGCTGAAAAAGATCTAACGTTGCCTTACGATGTTATCCTTAAGGATGGTAAAGTGATTAAGGCAGGAGATAAGATTTCCAAAGGTAGCTCTTATGCCTTTACATTTGAGTTCAACCAAGATACTAATTCAGAGTTCATCAAGAAACTTGTGACTGTTAAGTGGGATGCCAAAGGTGGGCAATGGTCTTACGTTATCAATCAAGATTTCCTAAATTCTCTGGGAGTTAAAGGTACTTTTGATGCAGACTTCTACATCGAAGTTGAGCGTATTGCGGCTGGAGAAGTTGAGAATACTTTTGTTAACATTGTAAATGGACAAGAAATGACTGCCAAGGTAACAACCCACACTCCACCAAAACCTGAAGAACCTGGAAAACCAAATCCTCAACCATCACTTCCAAATACAGGATCAGCAGCAAGCATGCTTCCAGTTGTGGGAATGATTTTGGGATTATTGAGTCTTGCAGGCCTTCGTAAGTCGAAAGAAAACTAATTTGACGAACTAAAATGAAAGATGACCACAAGCTGGGATATAACTCTCTTGTGGTCTTTATTGAAAGGAGAAAAAATGCAAGTATTTATTGCTTCTGGACGTGTTGCATTCATCCCAAGCGATGCAGTAGGTCAAACTAAAAATGGTCATGCCAGTTTCAAATTTGAGTTTGTTTGTGATTCAAGTATGAATGATGATACAAATAAACCAATTTCTAGTTTTTTCCATGTACAAGTCTATGGAAAACAAGCAGAATTGATGGCTCAGAGTCTATCAAAAGGCTCTCCGATCCTCTTAAAAGGAGAAATTATCCAACGACCATATAATGATGAACAAGGTCAACATCGGACGTATCAGTTTATTTCCCCAAACCAACAAGGAGGAATCACTTTCCTTGAAAATAAGGAAGCATCTAATCGACGTAAGCAGGAACAACAGGGATTTTCTCAGCCGATACCAAGTTCTATTCCTACATCCTATCCTGAACCAATGGATGCGGATTCCCCATTCTAAAGGGATTGAAAGCATACAAGAACACTTGTGTGCTTTTTTATTGTCTATTTATTGCATAAAAAGTTATATAACTTTTTATGCAATAATATCTTTTGTCCCTTTAACAAAGAATTTGATATTATCCTTTAGAATAGAGGGGAATTAAGAGATAATAAGAAAGGAGTGCAACAATGGCAAGACAAAAATACAATTATCTGTCTGATGAATTGATTGCAGAATCTCTTCAGGTGACCAATTACTTAGAACAAAGTCGATCCAGTCGATTGAATGTTCTTCAGTTGGATGGAGAGAAATGGTTGGAAAACTATTTTAACCGTTATGAGAAAGCCTCTCCAAGGCTACAGTTTCACATATTTCTCTTTTCGAGCTTCTATACTCGAAAAATGGAATGGTTTTTGGAAGGTGTAAGGGGGTAGTAGTTTGTTTGAGTTATTTGAAGTAGTATTTTATACCCTTATCCAATTGATTCGAGCCAGTTGGATCAATACCTTACTTTTTTTAGGAGTCGCAGGTTATTACCTCTTCAGACTCTTTCAACCTTACTTCTTAAGGCAGTATCAGCGGTTACTAAAAAGCAAGAGTTTTCTTCAGCAGATTTTTAAAAGAAGTTGGAAAGGTCGCAATGCGATTGATTGGGAACAGGTATGGAAGCAATTAGCCAGAGGGCTGTTCAAATGGGTAAAGTTATTGATTCCAAAAATCATTGCGCTTGTCTCCCTCATTCTTTGGAATATTCTCTTTCGAATTCTTTATATGATTCCCTTTGTAAAACGGGAACGGAAACGTTTTGATAAAGAAATGAAACCCATTCTTTATTTTAAAAGTTACCGTAGTTTTGTTTATATGGGATTAGGTTTTAGCTTTATTGCTTTTATCTTAACCAATTACCTGGTTACTGTTTTGAGGGCTACAATCCGCTTTCTCTATTTTAGTATTTGGTCGTTTAAAGATGCTAGTAAGGCCGTAAACTTTGACTTAAACAGCCTCTTATTTCAAAGTTTATTGAACGCTAAAGTCTTCTTGATAGCACCGATTTTAGCATTTCCAATCTTTTTACTGGGATTAGTTATCGCCTGGAAATCTGCCTGGGTGAACTTCGAGCAGTTTCGAGACTATAACAACAATGAAGAAGGAGATGACCGTTTTGTGACGATTGATGAAATTCGTCGTCAATACAAAAAGATCCCCAATAAAGATTTAACTTATCCAGGTGAAGGTGGAGCTCCTGTACTTCATGAACTGACTCATGATTTAGCAGGACAAACACTGAGAACTCAAATGTTATGGCAAAATAGAAAAATGAGCCGATACGTGACAAATGCGGAGCGGATTTTAGGCACGTTAGCTTTTCCTTCTGGATATTATTACATTGAAGATAAGCCGACGAATCTGTTAGGAATTGGGATGACTCGTTCAGGTAAGGGTGAAGGTCATATTACTCCAGCAATTGAAATCAACAGTCGTGCTGAATTGCAGCCATCGATGGTACTAGCAGACCCGAAAGGGGAACATTATCAAGCCTCCTACAAACTCATGAGGCAACGTGACTATGATGTCAATGTTCTTTCTTTCCAAAATATGGATTGGTCTATGTCTTTCAATCCGCTAGCTCTAGCCATCGCTGCCGCAAAGAAGGGCTACTATGAGAAGACTCAAACCTATGTCAATGCAGTCGCAGAATCCATTTATCCGAAACAAAAAGGTGGAGAGAAGGGGAATGCTGAATACTTCCGTAAGTCATCTATATCCCTGTTTAATGCTCTTACAATGGCTTTGATGGATCGAGCTAATGAAACCTATCAAAATGGTGAAGACGATGCCTGGGATACCATTACGATCCCTAACGTTGCGAAATTCTTGGCGACAATGGGGTCTGAAGAAGTCTTTGTAGATGGTGCTGGAGAAATCGTCGAGAATCCAAGCAGAGAACAACAAGTGTCGAAAAAGTCAAAAATCACAGTCTATTTTGATAATTTGAGACAAGTCAATCAACAACAATTCTCGAAATTTAGACAAATGGCTGATATCGAATTTCGTGCTTCAGACTTTGGTGGTGATGAGACTAAAGGGAATGTCTACTCTAGCATGATGACAGGAATCAACCTGTTCTTGCAAGACAACGTGGCCAAACTGACTTCTAAAAACTCTATTGATTTAGAGTCTGTTGGCTTCCCACGTCGATTGTCTGTCAAGTTGAGATCAAGCACCAATAGCCAACTTAAAAATGAGTTCAAGCACAAAACTGCTAAAGTAACGATTACAGGATTGAAGAAGTGGGGGAAAGTCGAAAAGAAAGTCGATTATATAAAGCAAGCGACGGCTTTAGTTGACGGGGAAGGCTATCTGACATATGCCATTGAGCCTAAACTTCCAGATCAGTTTACGGTAACGATTGATTTCAATCATAAGAACAATGGGCATTCCCCTGTTCGAGATCAAATCTTTCAATTTTCAGCTGAAAAAGTCTATCGAAGAAACGGAGATAGTCTGGAACTAGATGAGTATAGCAAGAAGCCGATTTTAGATCATATCGATATAACCGTCCTTAAGAATAAAGAAGATACTAAAAATCTTCTTCAGGAGTCGGATATTGAACTGGTCTATTCAGATAAACCGAAAGTCATCTACCTGGTAACACCGCCAAACCGAACAGAGTATAATGGTATTGTTTCGTTATTTTTAGATCAGCTATTCAATGCTAACTATGAGCTTGCTCTCTCAAGTGGTCGTAAATGTATTAATCGGATTCTCCATATCTTAGATGAGTTTACAAATATCCCTGCGATTCCTCACATGGATACAAAAATATCTATTGGATTGGGACAAAACATTCTCTATTACCTATGGATTCAAAATCTGGAGCAATTGGATGATAAATACGGCCAAAATGTTGCTCGAACCATTATGGACAACTGTTCATTGAAGGTTTATGTTAAAACAACATCTTCAGATACCAATAAGAAATTTAGTGCTGACCTGGGTACACGTACCATCACCAGAAGACGGCGCTCCAGCAATATCTTGGACGAAGCCAATCCAAATGTAGCTGTCGAGAATCCAAAACAAGAGTTGTTGACACCAACACAATTGGCCAAGCTCCAGGAAGGAGAAGCGGTTATCTTACGTGGAGTCAAGGGACGGGATAATGCTGGACGTAAGGTCACAACGGATCCAATCTTCGCACATGATAAGAACAGCTTCCCTTACAAGTACATGTTTTTACAAGAGGAGTTTGATACATCGATGACTCTTGCGGATATTCCAGTCGAAAGTGCGCACCGTGAGCTAGAACTTCAGGAGATCGCAGTTGATGCAGGTACAGCCTTCAACAACATCATAGACTGGAGGCAACGTTTGACTATGCCTCTCCTCAGCAACAATGGGGAAACTCCTAAACTATCAGGTCGTCATAGTAAAGGACAAAAGGTACAATCCCAATCATTTACATCTACAGATGAACTATTCCAGGCGGCTGTAGCTAGTGTCATTCACGGTGACTATGATTATTATGATGATGGAGACGACTTCTTTGCGGATGAAGTTATCTAAAAAGGTATACAATAAGTTATATAAACACTTGCAAGAAAAAAAGCTGTTTGCTATAATAAAATAAACAATGGTTAGGAGATAAATGATGAAAGCAAAGTACTTTTTAAGAATTGTTTTAGTAGGTTTAGCCTTGATTATACTTGGAGCTTGTGGTCAAAAATCACCTGATTCTATTGCTAAAAATGTGCTAAAAGATAGCTATACAGGCTTTTCACAAGAAGATGGTTATGAGAGTCTTGATTTTAAAGGTGGAGTAGGAACTACCTTAAAATTTGACAAAGAAAAGCGAACTATTTCAAATAACGACGGTGAAAGTATTAACTACAGTGTGCTTTCAGAAGAACAAGTAAAGTCGATTCCAGCCTCTTTCAGGGGAACTATTGTTAGTTTAGAAAGTCAACTGAAAGGAAAAGACACTTTTACAATCGCTGTTGATTATAGGGATATAGGTAAGCCTGAAGAAGCAGAGGCTTATTATCAAGTCGTCTTGACTGAGGGGGGTAAAAAAATCCGAATCATTGAGCTACGTCGTGGCTATAAAGAAGACAATGCTTTCTATGATTTTAATGGAGCCGCAGATTAATTTACAAAAGTCTCAATTACTTGAGGCTTTTTTTGTTGTCAGAATTTCATTGTCCCTTTAAAAACGATTTTGCCATTATCGAATATGATAGGGGTATCTTAGAAAGAAAGAAGGTACCTTTAGTGCACTATCAAACCTTTTCAGATTTGGTGAATGAGGTCAAGAATCTCAATGGTGAAATCACAGGCGAGAATGCAAAAAAGCTGGCGGAATTCTATTCCTATTGGAATAACTATTTAGAACCG